>RCUL01000433.1_pt1 | contig 22217 bp, 20 predicted proteins | sample 2167521 | NCBI WGS metagenome assembly RCUL01 (sample SAMN09932745, study PRJNA488358) | compost metagenome | feature: garden; material: soil; isolation source: compost soil in acetic acid-enriched culture | place: Germany: Experimental Botanical Garden Goettingen | collected 2016-01-27
TAACCATTACCGACGCCGCCCATGACTACCTGGCCGATCTGCTCTCCAAGCAGAACACGCCTGGCATCGGCATTCGCATTTTCATCACCCAGCCGGGCACCCAGTACGCCGAAACCTGCATCGCCTACTGCAAGCCGGGCGAAGAGAAGCCTGACGACACCGCTGTGGGCCTGAAGAGCTTCACCGCTTACCTGGACGCGGTCAGCGTGCCGTTCCTGGAAGATGCACTGGTCGACTATGCCACCGACCGCATGGGTGGCCAGCTGACCATCAAGGCGCCGAATGCCAAGGTGCCGATGGTCAACGAAGACAGCCCGATCAACGAGCGCATCAACTACTACCTGCAGACCGAGATCAACCCCGGCCTGGCCAGCCACGGCGGCCAGGTGAGCCTGGTGGATGTGGTCGACGACGGCATTGCCGTGCTGCAGTTCGGTGGTGGTTGCCAGGGTTGTGGCCAGGCCGACGTGACCCTGAAGGAAGGCATCGAGCGCACCCTGCTCGAGCGTATTCCCGAGCTGAAGGGCGTGCGTGACGTGACTGACCACAGCCAGAAAGAGAACGCCTACTACTGATGTAGAGGCAGGCGCGGTCTGTTGCGTGTGGGAGCGGCCTTGTGTCGCGAAAGGGCTGCGGAGCAGCCCCAGCAATATCAGCTTCGCCGCCAATACCCCGGGGGCTGCTACGCAGCCCTTTCGCGACGCGAGGCCGCTCCCACAACGACCGCACAACCTGGTCAGGCCTTAGCAACAAAGTGTTACTGTTTCAACCCCTGCGACAACAGGCCGCAGCCCGTATTCAAAGGGCTGCAGCCAATCCTCGCCTTCGTCGGGTAGAACCCCTCGGGGTGTCGTGCCAGAATGCCCCGGTTTTTCGACCGGCCCGTCCCGAGGGCCGGCACCTTCCCTGTAAAGGATGGTTTCATGAATGATCTATATACCCGGCGCGCAGTTGTCGCCGGGATGGGCGTTCTCGGGCTTGGCCTGCTCGCAGGCTGCAGCCCGGCCCGGGGGCTCGAGTTCAAGTACGGCAAGAACATGAGCAACGAAATCCTTGGGCGCAAGTTCAGCCTCAAGGACACCCAAGGCAATGTGCGCACCCTGTCGAGCTTCTACGGCAGCATGCCGATGATCTTCTTCGGCTTCACCCAGTGCCCGGCCGTGTGCCCGACCACCCTGGCGCGGGCTGCGCAAATCCGCAAGCTGCTGCGCGGCCGCGATCGCGACCTGTTCCAGGTGGTGTTGATTACCCTGGACCCGGAGCGCGACACCCCCGAGGTGCTCGATGCCTACGTGAAGGCGTTCGACCCGTCGTTCACCGCGCTGACCGGCACCCCCGAGGAAATCGCCGCGGTGGCCAAGGAATTCAAGGTGTTCTACGAGAAAGTCCCGGCCGGTGATACCTATACCGTCTCTCACTCGTCCACCAGCTACGTCTACGATACGCGTGGCACCCTGCGCCTGAGCCTGGGCCATTCCCTGAACGCCAAGGAATGCGCCGAAGACCTGGTCACCCTGATGGAGATCTGCTGAATGTCGATGCAACCGATCAAGCACGGCCTGGCTGCCCTGGTCCTGATGGGCCTGGCGCTGCCGGCCCTGGCCCAGACCACCGTGAGCGACGCCTGGGTGCGTGCGACCGTGCCGCACCAGCAGTCCACCGGTGCCTTCATGACCTTGACCGCCAGCAGCGACAGCAAGCTGGTGGGCGTGGCTTCACCTGTGGCCAAGACCGTGCAGGTGCACGAAATGACCATGAACGGCGACGTGATGGGCATGCGTGAGGTCAAGGCGGTCGAGTTGCCGGCCGGCAAGGCCGTGACCCTCGACCCGAACAGCCTGCATGTGATGCTGATGGGCCTGAACAACCAGGTGAAGGAAGGCGAGAAAGTGCCGCTGACCCTGACCATCGAAGATGCCAAGGGGGCCAAGGAAACCCTGGACGTGCAGGCCGAAGTGCGTGCGCTCAACGCCGAGGCGGGCGGTGGGCATGATCACATGCACATGAAGCACTGATCAGGCTGAACCCTTTGGGGGCGCTTTGCGCCCCATCGCGACACAAGGCCGCTCCCACAGGAGAACGCGTATCCCCTGTGGGAGCGGCCTTGTGTCGCGATGGGCTGCCAGGCAGCCCCCGGTTCAATCAGCTGCGAAACTTGGGCAGCGGCCTGTCGAGGGTCAGCGAGGTCAAGGTCTTGCGGACCTGGGCCTCATCGGCCTCCAGGGCCTTGAGACTTGCGCGGATCTTGCCGGCGGCGGGCACGTCGCCCTGCCGGTCGATCCAGTCGGCTATCTCCTTGCAGGCACTGCTCAGGCAGGCCTGGCGCTGGTTCATCAGCGACAGGAGGGTGGTGAGCTCTCTTTCGGACATGGCAGGATCCTCCATTCAGCCTTGTCAGTGTAGCAGTGGCTGGCCGGCCTGCCTGAGGCCGGGTGTCGCAGCTCAGCCTTGCAGGCAGGCGCTGCGATAAGCCCCTGGCGTTACCCCGTAGGCCTGCTTGAACTGCCGGCTCAAATGGCTCTGGTCGGCAAAGCCCAGGTCGAACGCCACTTCCGAGGCAGCCCAGCCACGCTTGAGCATTTCCCGCGCACGGGCCAGGCGTCGCTGCTTCAACCAGGCATGTGGTGGCAGGCCGGTGGCCTGGCGGAACACCCGGGCGAAGTGGAACGGCGACAGGTTGACCGCCGCCGCCAGGGCCTCGAGCGAAGGCGGGTCGGCCAGTTGGCTTTCCAGCAGCTCACGGGCGCGGGCCACTGCCAGCGGTTCGTGGCCGGGGGCGGCAGGTTCGGCGCATTGCCCGTGCCGTTGCACCAGGGCCAGCACCGCCTGGCGCCAGGCTGTCTGCTGCTGCAGGGCGCTGGCGCCGGCTTCGGACAGCTGGTGCAACTGGCTGAAGGCAAGCGCCAGGGCCGGGTCGTGGATCACGCTGCCCTTGAAGCTGGGCATGCCGTGGCGGCCCAGTTCCAGTTCGTCGAGCACCCCGGTTACCCGTTCATGTTCCGGGTAGAACCCTCGGTAGCGCCAGCCCGCTTCGTGGGCGGTGGCCCCGGTGTGCAGCTCGTCGGGGTTGATCAGCACCATGCTGCCGACCGGCGCCAGGTGCTCGCTGCCGCGATGCCAGAAGCGCTGGGCGCCCGACTCGATCACGGTGAACACATAGCCTTCATGCACATGCGGGGCGAAACGCTGCTGGAAATAGCGCGCGTGCAGCATCTCGACGTCGCCCAGTGCCGGCGCCTGCCAGAGGTGTGTCTGCTCGCGCAGGGGCGTGCTCATGCCAGCCAGCTGCGCAGGAGGAAGAAGATCAACATGCTCACCAGCATGCTCAGCAACACGCTGCGGGTCAACAGCACCAGGGCGATGGCCACCAGCGAACCCAGCAGGTAGGGGTTGAGCAGGCTCAGGTTCAACTGGTGCTCGGGCATGAAGATGATCGGGCCGCAGATTGCGGTGAGCATGCCCGGCACGGCAAAACCGAGGAACTGCCGGGCGTTGGAGCTCAGGCGCAAGGGCAGGCGCGGCTCCAGGAACGCATAGCGGTTGAGAAACACGATGGCGCCCATGGCAAGAATCAGGACCCAGGTCATGCGCGGGCTCCGGCGAATTTCTGGCAGACGAAACCGGCGCTCATGCCCAGCAGGCCTGCGGCCACCAGGGCTGTTTCCCAGTGCCAGTAGCTGAACAGCACCGAACAGAACAGCGACACCGCTACGCACACAAGCGTGGCCAGGTTGCGCACCAGTGGCGCGATCAGGGCGACGAAGGTGGCGACGATGGAAAAGTCCAGGCCGAGCTGGTCCAGGTGCGGAATGTTCTGCCCCAGCAGGATGCCGGCCAGGGTGAACAGGTTCCAGGCGACGTAGAAGGTCAGGCCCACGCCCAGGGCGTACCAGCGGTTGAACTGCTGCTGGTCGTACTGGCTGGTCAGGGCGAAGAACTCGTCGGTCAGCAGGAAGCCCAGGCCCAGCCGCCAGCGCAGCGGCTGGCTGGACAGCACTGGGCGCATCGTCAGGCCATACAGCAGGTGCTGCGAGGTCAGCAGCAGGGTAGTCAGCAGGATCGACGCCAGGTTGGCGCCGCCCTTGAGCATGCCGATCGCCACCAGTTGCGCGGCACCGGCGAAGACGATGGCCGACAACCCTTGCCCCTCCCAGGCGCTGAGGTTGGCCTCGATGGCCATGGAGCCGGCCAGCAGGCCCCAGGGGGCGACTGCCAGGGACAACGGGAGAATGGCGATGGCGCCGTGGAGAAAGGCTTGGCGGGCGATGTGGGGCATGGTGGCTGCAGTGCGTGTACGTTGGCAGGCCAGCATGCCAGACGGGGCGGGGGATGGCTTGAACGATCTTGCTGGTCTCCACCTTGTGGGAGCGGCCTTGTGTCGCGAAAGGGCCGCAGAGCGGCCCCGGCAATATTTGCAGCGAAGCTGAAATCGTGGGGCCGCTGCGCGCCCCTTTCGCGACACAAGGCCGCTCCCACAGAGGTTCGCGACTGCTGATGGTCAGGGACGGCTGGTCAGATGCTGCTGCGCTGTCACGCAGCCGTTGGTGTCCACGGCCTTCTGCAGCAGGCTCTGGCGGTGCTGCGGGTCGAGGTCGCCGAGCAGGCGGTATACCTCGGCCTGGTAGTCACGCTGGCGCCCCCACTGCATTTCCAGGCCTTGTGGCCGGTTGCGGTTGCAGGCCAGGCGCGTGGCCGGTTGCGGGTAGTAGGGCGCATACACGGTGGCCATGTTGGGGATGGCCTCCAGCGCAGTGCGGTACTCGCTGCTGACGTTATAGGGCGGGCACCAGGTGGCGATGGCCGGCGCCGGTGCGGCAAAGCCCTGTCTGAGGCTGGCTTCGAGCAGCGGGCAGGCGGCATCCGGGATTTGCGCGGCGGGCAGGTAGGTCATGTAGTACAGCGCCAGGCGGTACTGTGCGACCGGGTGGCCCAGCTCCACGGACTTTTTCAGCAAGGCGACGGCTGTCGGCAGGGTGTGGGCCATGGCCTGGCCCTGGCGGCTGAGCTCCGGGTCGCCGCCAATGGCCGTGCGCAGCGTGCTGGCGCCGTCGTCCTGGCTGTCGGCCTGCTCCAGCAGGGGCAAGGCCTGGCGGTAGAGCAGGTCGGCATGAGGGTCGATGCGCACTTCCAGCGCGTGCGCGGCCAGCGGCATCAGGGCGATCAACAGTGGGGGCAAGCGAAGCATGCGGCTCACAGGCAAGCCCCATGGGGTGCCAGGTACTGATGGATGGCTTCGATGTTCATGGCGGTCAAGCGTGCGCCTCGGGCAGATCGGAACGACGGCCTATTCTAGCCACCCAAGGGGCCTGGCCGAAAGACCACCTGGCAACTGTCAGACGAGCTTGATCGGCGTGACCTTGCGCTGGGCATGTTTTTCCTGGGCCAGGCCAAGCTTGGCGGTAATGACCTTGGCCAGGGCATTGTTGCCCAGGTCGTTCAGGTGCAGGCGGTCGATGAACAGGTCGGCGCCGAACACCGGCGAGCTGCTGAGCATGCAGTTCATGTCATAGCAGGGCACCGGGTCGGCCTGGTTCTTGATGCGACGGAAGAAGGCCGAGTGCAACTGGCTGTCGAACGCGCCGTCCAGCAGCCGGTCGAAATTCGCCGGTCGCCGCTGCAGCGCCTCCAGCATGGCCTGCTCGCCAGCGGGCAGGCTATCCCGGCACCAGGGCAGCAACGGCTGCAGGATGAAGGTGAGGGTGGAGTGGCTGTCTGCCAGCAGCCGGTCCCATTGGCGCAAGGTCCGGCCAATGCTGTCGGCGGCACGGGCCAGGCGTTTTTCCGGGGGTGACAGCGGCCAGGTGGCAGGTGTTGCGACCGAGGGCGTGGCCAACGCCTGGCCGATACGTCGCCACAGCGATTGCCGGCGGGGCGCCGCCGTGGGCTGCATGCCTTCGCTGAAACTGTTGAGAAAATCCTGGTAGGCCTTGGCGTGCCGCGGGTCGTTCAGGCTGGCGAGGACTTCGCAGAGCGCTTCGTGGGCCAGGGTGTTGAGGCCGCTGAGCACCACCACATGGCCGAGCTGGCCAAGGCGGTGCTGGTGGGTCAGGAACATCAGCAGCTCCTGGCTGGCATTGAGCCCGCAGCCAGCCAGGCTCAGCCAGACTTCGCCAGTCAGCATCGACAGGTGCGAGGCCACCGTGTGTTCGTCGGAGCTGGCACCGATGCCCAGGGCGGTGGAGCCGCCGACCAGCAGGTTGATGCGTGACGCACCACCGCGCTCGGCCGCCGAAAAGCGCTTGCCGGCGCAATGGCTGTAGCGCAGGCCCAGGGCATCGGTGTTGATGGTGCCGGAGCGGTAGCCGGTTTCGTGCACATGCACGGTGTGCGGGGCACGCCGGCTGCCCAGCAGCAGAAAGCGCTGGTAGTCCTGTTGCAACGGCGAAGGCGACGAGGTCGTGTCAGTCGCGGTCATGGGTTCTCCTTCTGTTGCAGCGGGCACCTTGCATCACGTTCAGGCCGCCAGCTCCTTGACGTTGTACAGCAGGCCGCCGGCGGCGATCAGCAGCAGGGCGACCCCCGAGGCCAGGCTGATCATGCGGTTGCTGCGCTGCGAGGCGATCTTGCCGATGGCGAAGATGTACAGGCTGAGCACGGCAAAATCGATGGCCACCCACAGCATCGACAGCACCACCATGCTCTTGCCGAACGACTCGGTGATCTGGATGAACTGCGGGAAGAAGGCGATGAAGAAGATGATGTCCTTCGGGTTGGAAATGCCCACCATGAAACCTTGCAGCAACCCGCCGCGGCCAGGCTTGGCGAGCTCGCCCGGTGCCTCGGCTGCCGGCGCCTGCAGGGCGTCCCTCAGCGTGCCGACGGCAATGTAGCCGATGAACAGGCAACCCAGCAGGCTCATGGCGCTGAGCCAGGCCTTGTCGATGGCGGCGCTGGTGAGGATGATCCAGGCCGCCGCGCCGATCAGCACCAGTGATGCCCAGTTGGTGCCGACAGCAGTGAACATGGCCTTGCGTGAGCCGGAGGCGGCCGCGGTGTTGACGATCAGTGCCACCACCGGGCCGGGGGTGGCGATCAGTAGCAGGACAGTAAGGGCGTAGGTAGCGGTGAGTGCGGTATTCACGGTCAGGTCTCGATCAGTATGTCGGATGTTGCCGGCTGTACGGCATGGGCGTGGAACGGGCAGCGGGACGGGTTGAGCGACCCTGCCTCCTGCAGTTGGTACTGCTTCCACTCGTAGTTGTCGGCATCGCCGAAGAAGCCAAGGGTGTCGGGCATGACGCCGTCGTTGTAGTGGTGCACGCGCTCGCGGATGCGTTCGCGGATACGATGGCCGCTTTCGGTGTTGACGTTGGCCACTTCGTCGAAGTTCGCCCGCGGGTTGATGACGAAGGTGATGTGTGGCCCCAGGTTGCGGCTTTTCATCTGCTGGTGGCCGGGGAAGTTCATGTTGATGAACAGCGGCATGCCGGCAAAGCAGAACGACCAGGCGTTGTCGTCGGGGTCGGTCGGGATGCCCTGCGGCCAGGGATGCGGGTCGCGCGCGTGCACACCACGCAACACCTTCCAGGCCAGCGCCTGTTGCTCGGCCAGGGTGTAGTCGGCGGCAGTTTCGAGAAACACCACCAGTGGGCTGCCGATACGCTGCTTGGGTGGGATAGTTGCGACGGTGCGCACGTAGTCGGCCAGGCCCATGGCGATGTCATCGGCCAGTTGCCCGGCGCGGGCGAAGAGGATGTGGCAGGTTGCGCCGTTTACCGCCTTGCGGCCGAACAGGCAGGGGAACTCGGGGTTGGCGAGGACACTGCGAAAATGTTCTACGGCTTTGTAGGTCCAATGTCGCGTGTTCCGGACATGCTCAGCGGCCAGCTCTAGCGCATCCAGGCGATAGCAAGTTCCATAACCCGTCGACATGATTTCCCCAGGCGTAAATTAGATGAACGTTCTAGTCACATGCAGGCAGGATCTTGGTTATGTTTATTATTTACCTGCATTTTCCGAGACGTCCTTGACGTTGTAAAACGCGTGGAACTATGACCTACTATTAGTCTTACTCATGCTCGGGGCGTCGCCATGTCGGAACGGATTCAGGCCTTGCACGCGCTGCGTGCCTTCGAGGTGGCCTCTCGCTATGGCTCATTTACCCGTGCCGCGGAAGAGCTGGCCCTGACCCAGGGTGCCGTCAGCCACCACATCAAGACCCTCGAAGCCATGTTCGGCTGCGACCTGTTCGAACGGCGCGGGCCGAAACTGGCCCTGACCGAGCACGGCCGCCTGCTGGCGCAGGAGCTCAAGGTTGGCTTCAAGATCATCGAAAATGCCTGCGCCCTGCTGCGCCAGGACCGCTACGGCCTGCGTCTGAAGGCGCCGTCCACGCTCACCGTGCGTTGGCTGCTGCGGGCGCTGGATGCGTTCAAGAAGGTCGAGGACAACTGCAGCGTGCAGCTGTCCAGTGTGTGGATGGACATCGACAGCGTGGACTTCTATTCCGAGCCCTACGACTGTGCGATCCTCCTGGCCAACGGGCGTTTTCCCGCCGATATCGAGAGTTTCAAGCTATTCGATGAATGGCTGATCCCAGTGTGCCACCCGGATTACATGGCCCAGGCACAACCGGACCTTGCCGACCTGGCCCAGTGCGAGTTCCTGCACCCGTCCCCTGACCGGCGAGACTGGCGGCGCTGGCTGGCTCGCATGGACGCGCTGGACATCAGCATCGACCACGGGCAAGTGTTCGATACCCTCGACCAGGGCATCTCGGCCGCACAGCAAGGCCTGGGTATTTCGGTGGTCGACCTGGTGCTGGCCAGTGCCGACCTGTTGGCCGGGCGCCTGGTCACGCCGTTCAAGCACGCGGTGGCCACCGGCGACGGCTATTACATGACCTGGCTCAAGGCCAGCCCCAAGGCGCGGCAGATGCACAAGCTGCGCGAGTTCCTGCTTGGCCAGGTGCCACCGCTGGCCTGCAAGGACATCAATTACCTGTACGGTTGAACACGCGTTCGAGCAAACGCCCGGCGGTGGAGCGGTTTTTTGGCGGGGCGTTTGTCTTGAGAAATTCAGCGCCTTAGGGAATTGCAAGTAACTGATTGATTTAGCAGCGGCTCTGTGGGAGCGGGCGCGCCCGCGAACACCGGCGTAGCCGGTGCCATCCATCGAGTCGGATTCTTCGCGGGCATGCCCGCTCCCACAGTGGCCGCGTCGCGTTTGCCAATTGGTGTTACCTGCGCGACAGCGCACCCCCATGGGTTGGACGTTCTCCTACAAAAATGCGCTGCGACGGTGCGTCAGCGGTAGAATCGCCGCAATCAGCACAACAAACGATTCAGAGGTCGACGCGGTGGAGTTGCAGCAGGGCTTTGTCCTGACCCGACATTGGCATGACACGCCCGAAGGCACCTGCGTGGAATTCTGGCTGGCCACCGACCAGGGGCCACGGCAGTTGCGCCTGGCGCCGCAGGTATCGGTGGCATTCATCCCCCAGGCGCAGGAAGCACACGCGCGGGTGCTGCTGGCCAACGAAGCCGGTGTCGAGTTGCGGCCGCTGCAGCTAAAGGACTTTGACCAGCGCTCGGTGATGGGCCTGTACTGCCGCCAGCACCGGCAACTGATGCAGCTGGAGCAACGCCTGCGCACGGCCGGTATCGATGTGTTCGAAGCCGATATTCGCCCGCCCGAGCGCTACCTGATGGAGCGCTTCATCACCGCCCCGGTGCAGTTCACCGGCCAACCGGATGCCCAAGGCGTGCTCTGCGATGCCCAGCTCAAGCCCCTGCCGGGTTATCGCCCGCCGCTGCGCCTGGTGTCGCTGGACATCGAGACCAGCGAGCGGGGCGAGCTTTACAGCATTGCCCTGGAAGGCTGTGGCCAGCGCCAGGTGTACATGCTCGGGCCGGCCAACGGCACGGCTGATGACCTCGACTTCGACCTGCACTACTGCGCCGACCGTGCCGACATACTGGCCTGCCTCAACCAGTGGATGGCCGAGCACGACCCGGATGCAATCATCGGCTGGAACCTGATCCAGTTCGACCTGCGCCTGCTGCACGAGCACGCCAAGCTGCTGCAGGTACCGCTGGCACTGGGGCGCAATGGCGCGCCGATGACCTTGCGCAGCCATGCCGGTGGTGGCCACGTGTTCGCCGATGCCCCGGGGCGGCTGCTGATCGACGGCATCGAGGCGCTGCGCTCGGCGACCTGGAGCTTCCCGTCCTTCAGCCTCGAAAGTGTCGCCCAGACCTTGCTCGGTGAAGGCAAGGCCATCGACACGCCGTACCAGCGCATGGATGAAATCAACCGCCGTTTCGCCGAGGACAAGCCGGCGTTGGCGCGCTACAACCTCAAGGATTGCGAGCTGGTGACGCGTATCTTCGCCCACACCCGCCTGCTCGAATTCCTGCTGGAGCGGTCTTCGGTCACCGGCCTTGCGGTGGACCGCAGCGGTGGTTCGGTGGCCGCGTTCTGCCACTTGTACATCCCGCAGATGCACCGCCTGGGCTTTGTCGCCCCCAACCTCGGCAGCCGCCCCGACGAAGCCAGCCCCGGTGGCTTCGTCATGGATTCGCGCCCGGGCCTGTACGACTCGGTGTTGGTGCTGGACTACAAGAGCCTGTACCCGTCGATCATTCGTACCTTCCTGATCGACCCGGTGGGGCTGGTCGAAGGCTTGCGCCTGCCCGACGATGAACACTCGGTGGAAGGCTTTCGGGGTGGGCGTTTTTCCCGTAGCGAGCATTGCCTGCCGGCCATCGTCGAGCGGGTATGGCAGGGCCGGGAAGCAGCCAAGCGTGAGGGCAACGCGCCGCTGTCGCAGGCGCTGAAGATCATCATGAATGCCTTCTACGGAGTGTTGGGTTCGAGCGGCTGCCGCTTCTTCGACCCGCGCCTGGCTTCGTCGATCACCATGCGCGGCCACCAGATCATGCGCCAGACCCGTGCGCTGATCGAAGCCAGAGGCTACGAGGTGATCTACGGCGATACCGACTCCACCTTCGTCTGGCTCAAGGGCGCCCATGGCGAGGAGGCTGCAGCACGCATCGGCCGCGAGCTGGTAGCCCAGGTCAACCAGTGGTGGCGCGAACACCTGCGCGAGCAGATGAACCTGGAAAGCGCGCTGGAGCTGCAGTTCGAGGTGCATTACCGGCGCTTCCTGATGCCCACCATCCGCGGTACGGACGAAGGCAGCAAGAAGCGCTACGCCGGGCTGGTGCAGCGGGCCGATGGCAGCGAGCAGATGGTCTACAAGGGCCTGGAGTCGGTGCGTACCGACTGGTCGCCGCTGGCCCGGGAGTTCCAGCAGGAGCTTTATGGCCGGATATTCCGCGGGGAGCCTTACCAGGCGTATGTGCGCGATTATGTACGGCGCACCTTGGCCGGCGAGCTGAATGAGCTGATGGTGTACCGCAAGCGTTTGCGCCGGCCGCTAGCCGATTACCAGCGCAATGTGCCACCGCACGTGCGTGCGGCCCGGCTGGCCGATGACTACAACCGACGCCTTGGCCGCCCGTTGCAATACCAGCGCGGCGGCTGGATCAGCTATCTGATCACCCTGGCGGGCCCAGAACCCCTGGAAAACCTGCAAGCGCCGGTGGACTACGAGCATTACCTGACGCGGCAGCTGCAGCCGGTGGCCGATGCCATCCTGCCTTTCGTTGGCGACAGTTTCGAAGGGTTGACCGGCCAGCAGCTGGCGCTGTTCTGAAGAGGTGGTAGCTATCTAGCCAATCGCTTGGCAAGCCTGCGTCTAGTGTCGGGACTTTTGATCAGCCCGAGGCGCAACAACGTGACTACACCCCGCCAGGAACAACCGCCAACCGCCGATACGCTGGCCATGGAGCAGGCCTATCAGGACAACCTCATCGTCAAGCGACTGCCCAGATGGATTCGCCGGCTGCGTATCGTATCGCCGACCGAGCAGAACATCCCGGCCAACGGTTTGTATGAATCGCAGCATGCTGCATTGCGCGACGCGTTGAAAGACAGCCTGGCCTGTCGACAGTGGCTGGAAAAGGAACTTGAGCGAATCGAGGGTATCGACCGTTTCGTCAAGCCGCTGCTTCAACGCGCCATGCAGGAAGAATTCGACATCAGGGAAAATGTCGATGGCCTGTATTTCAGGCGCTGGTACACCTACACCGCTCCCAGCCAGGGGACCGTGTGGGGGCGCTACCCGGTGGTGGAAAAGGATTATTTCGAAGTACCGCTGATCGAGGCGGCACTGGACAACTTCACGTCGGGCGAGGGGCGGAACGAACAGCACAAGGACAACTGCATCGTCGACAGCCTGTCGCAACGGCTCTCCTCACCAACCGCGCCAGCCTTCGCACGCTTGTGCCGCAAGCTGGATCTGGGCAGGCGCTATCAACAGCACCTGGACACCGTGCTCAAAGCGCCGAGCAACCAGGCCAGTGGCTGGCGCAGCATGACTTCGACGCTTGCCCAACTGTACAGCTCGGTCATGCTGATCGATGCCTGCAAGGCCAAAAGCGAAGGAGTACTGACTGCCGCTGAACTGGAACTGGTGCTGGACCTGTGCAAGCACGGACGGCCCGGCACGTTCTACGAATCGAAAGTGGTGGCCCGGCAACTCAAGGCGTTCGGCTGTGATTTGCAACAGATCGTGATACTCGAAGTACTGCACGAAGGTTGGCTGTTCAACGCCAGCCGCAAGATCATTGTCTACATTCCCGATGACCCCAAAGGACCCTGGACCGTAAGCCCCGACCTGGAAAGCTTCACCCGCAAAGTACTGGGCCAGCGTCTGCGTGATACGAGCTATCAGTCGTTCTTCAGGCGTTTCGTACGACGGCGCGACAGCCAGCAGTTCTTCTCCAGGGTTGCCAAGGACCTGGTGGGCGTCGCCGATTGGGCAACCCGGGAAATGGACCAGCACATGCGGGACTACCCGCTGCCGTTGTTCGAGCACCTTGCCACCGCGCGCATCGCTCACATCAAGGACGATGCCGCGCTTATTGCCACACCAGTGTCAGACCTTGACCGCAAGGCCCAGGAAGCCCATCAACAAAGGTTGGTTGCCGAGGGTTGGACCCTGGCCACGGTGGCGGGCGTGTTCATCCCCGCACTCAATGCGCTGCTGCTGGCGGTAATGGTCTGGGACCTGCTGGGCGAGTTGTTCCAGGCCGTGGAAGACTGGCGCGAGGGCGATACCAGCGCCGCAATGGAGCATGTGCTCAGCGTGACCAAAGACCTGGCCGTGATCGGTGTAACCGCTGTGGTATGGCGGGAAGCGAGCCGGGCCTGGGCCGCATTGGACCAATGGGTGCCAGCGCGCCTGGAAGACGGCAGCGAGAAACTCTGGAATGGAGACCTGGTGCCGTTTCGCAGCGCTGCACCTCCCGCTGGGGAAGTGGCCGATGCAATGGGCATCTACCGTGCCCAGGACAGAAGCTGGATGATCATGGACGGCCACAACTACGAAATCGTCCAGCGTGCAGATGAAGAGTGGCAACTGGCACCACGAGGTGGTCATGGCCCTTTGTTGCGTCACAATGACGCCGGTGCCTGGAGGCTATGGACCGAGCAACCGGCCAGCTGGACAGACAAGCACAGGATGTTCCGCCGCCTTGGTGAGCGTTTCGCTCGCCTGGATGATGAACAGATTGACCAGGCCATGGCCGTCCATGCCCTGGATGCAGACCATCTTCGGGCGTTGCATGTGTACGGCCGGCCACCTGAGGCCGAGCTGGTCGATACCGTAGAGCGCCTGCTGATCGACCGCCGGCTGCAAACCCTGCTGGACGATTTGAAGCTTGGGCGGGTGCCGGAGGACGCGCCGTTGCTGGCGAAGGCTCGTGCCTTGCCTGGCGTCACTGAGCACGACGGGCCAGCATTGGCGGCGCAGGTCTCGGCAAGGCGGCGCCAGCTGTTTCAACAGGTGTATGACGGGCAGCAGGAGCCAGACGATGCGGCGGTGGCAACCTTGCGCAAGGCATTCCCGAGCCTGCATCGCCGAGCGGCGCGCGAGCTTGTGGGTGAGCTGTCGGCAGAAGGTGCGGAGTTTCAGGCACTGGTCAGCGGCACGGTGCCGTTTCGGCTGGTCGAAAGGGCCAGGCTGAGCGTACTGCGCATACGTGTTGCGCGTGCCTGCGAGGCGCTGTTCATCGAGACGCCCCAGACCCTGGACCAGGCCAAGGTCGCGCTGACTCTGCTGGAGACGCTGGATGTCAGGGAGGCCAGGCCGCGCTGGCGGCTGTACGATGGCGATAGCCCGCAGCCGGTAATGACTACCGCTGGCGACGGGCAGAACTACAGGCTTGTGCATGACAACGGGCAGTTCGAGCTTGAAGATGCGCTAGGCCTCGAACTGAGTGGCCCCGGCGAGCTGTTCGATACCTTGGCGGCTGCGTTTGCCCCGGCCGATCATGCGGCACTCGGTATCACTGAACCCTACGCCCCGGGTTTGAGAGCAGTGTTGGCCCGGCAAATGCCCGGGCACAGCAGGGTACTCGCCCAGGTGTTGGGCAAAAACCCTCGACAGCCATGGATGCTGGCGCCACTGCGCCTGGAGGATGGCAGGGTTGGCTACCCGCTGGGCGGTGGCCAGGGACGCTTTGCCCGGCCTGGGTCCCGACCCCGGGCGTTCGAAGCGCGTCTGCGCGACCTTTACCCGGCGTACAGTGATGAAGAGATCGAAGCCTGGCTGACCACATTGCATGCTTCGGGGCGTGATACCGACACTGAGCTCGGTGTGCTCGAAGAGCAGGCCCGTCGGTTGAGCGAGCACCTGAAAAGCTGGGAGCGGCGAGGGTTGCTGGTTGGAGAACAAGCCGAGCGCAAGCGGTTTCGCAAAGCAATCATGCAATGCTGGCGGGAACGGGTGCCCGGTCAAGTTACACCTGAGCATCAACGTCTGGCTTTAACTTGGCAGTACAGCGCGTATGACCTGTGCTCATTGCCTGAATTGGGCCCACTCTTCAGCTTCCCGCACGTTACCGAACTTTCCCTACGCAGCCTGTTGCTGAAAGAAGTGCCAGAGCAATTCCTGCTTTCATTCCCCAATCTGACCTCGCTGGAACTGAGCTACAACCAGTTGCAACGTCTGCCAGCGAGCCTGTCGTTGCTCAATGACTTGCGCATACTCGACTTGTCCGGCAATCGCATCTCGCTGGACTTGCCTCAGGCTCAAGTGCTGGCGGACTGCCGCCAGTTACGTTACCTGAACCTTTCGGACAACCGTTTGAACATTGCATTTTCTGTGGCGCAGATGAACCAGTTGGCCGAACTGCGTTTGCGCAATGCCGGGTTGGTATTGCTGCCCCAGGGCATTACGGAAAGTCAGACGTTGTACATGCTCGATGCTTCCAACAATTTCATCACTCTGTTGCCCCCTAACTTCATCCAGTCCCCGTTGTGGCGGGACGGCTACGTGGCGCTGTCAGGCAATCCTGTGCTGCTGCACCAGGCTGAAGATGTGCAGGAGGCCTGGAACATTCCGGAGGACAGTTCAGTCCCTCACAAGTTTCGCTGGGTGGACCGCCTGGACGGTGATAGACGCGAAGATCTGGGTAACCTGTGGGCCACTGTTGAGCAAATGGATGGGGTGACGAACTTCATGCAACTGCTGAAACAGCTTACGCGCTCGCAAGACTTCACCCATCCTCGATATGGGGAAATGCTGGCTGCACGCGTTTTGACCATGATGGAAAAGGTGGACAGCTCAGCAGCACTGGCCAATGAAATTTTCGCCAATGCACTGGTCGAGAACTGCGCCGACAATGCCACGGTGGTCTTCCAGCAGCTTGAAATCCGCTGCCTTGTGTGGGAAACCGAGCAGGCCGCTCCTTCTGGCAGCCAGGAACAAGCCCTGGTGAAACTGGCGCGGCAGTTGTGGAGGCAGCAGGAGGTTGACTTCATCGCCTTGCGCGAGGCTGAGGCTGCAGGTGCGGGCAATGAGTCGATCGAATGGGCGCTGGCCTACTCGATCCGCTTGCGCGAGGACCTGGGCCTGCCTGGCAACGCGCGGAGCATGCTACACGCGGGCATCCCGGACCTGGATGACGCTTCGGTGATGCGCGCGGGTGATCAGGTCAGGCGTAACGAGACAGACCAATCGGTGGCAGTGTGGATGGTCCAGCAACCGTTCTGGAGAAATTATCTCGAGAAACGCTACGTGCGCGAACTGGAAGTGCCGGCCAGTTTTCAGAACCAGTTGGCAGAGGATGCCAATGCCGAAGACGCCGCCAGGTTGATGGCGGAAATCAGGCTTTGGACTGAGAAGACCGAGCTTCAACTGACCTTCGAGGCTCTGCAACGGCCGGTATGACCAGGGCGCATTGGACTATGCTCAAGCTACAAGTGATAGAGGTACTTTTTCGGGCTCGGGACGGGGAGCGACCGCACTTGGTAACCGCCGGTTACTGTTCATTCAAACATGGAGGCCTTTTGCTGGTTTACGCTCGCTCGTCGGATCTTTCGCCCTGATCTGTAGTCTTCTGGTTTATCGAGAGAATAAGGAGATACGCATGCTCGTCCGGTCACTGACCCTCGCCACCTTGCTCGCGCTCGTCGGCCCTGTGTTTGCTGCCGACAGTGACGCGCCGCTGGCCAAGGAACTGGGCAAGGCCAGGCCCTTGGTCGTCATTGCGCCCAGCAGCGCCGACCCGACCTTGCGTGGGTTGAACGAGGCCCTCAAGGACCCGGCCACCCAGGCCGCCTTCAAAGAGCGCAACCTGGTGGTCTACAGCGTTGCCAACATGATGGGCAAGCGTGAGGACAAGAACCTCGAGCAGCAGACCACCATGGCCCTGATCCGCGAGTTGAAGCTGGGTGCCAGCAAAGGCACCAAGGTGATCCTGGTGGGCAAGGATGGTGAGCGGCACATGCTCAAGGACGACGAGGAGGGCGAGGCCATCGACCCGCAGGTGATCCTCAAGGCGGTCGATGATCTGCCCGCCAGCGAAAAAGCCGTGACGGCGCCGGAGCCTGTGGCAGCGGCGGTACCGGAACCCAAGGCCAAGGACAGCAAGCCTGCCAAACCCGCCAAGCCGGCCGCGCCACCCAAGCCGCTGGAAGACTGACCCTGCACGACGGCCCCGAGGCACCTTGGGGCCGTTGTGTATCCCACTGTATCTGCCCACGCCGCAGACCCATTCCCATACAAAACCGCACCCCGCGCGATACATCCACGACATACCGCAACGGCCTAATGGCTCCACATTCCAACCACAGTGGAGCGACACCATGACTCAAGTACGAAACACCCTCGGCCTGCTCGGCGCTGCCCTGATCGGCAGCATGGCATTGAGCAGCAGCGCCTTTGCCGTCGAACCGTTGGCCCAGGGTTACCAGCTGGCTTCGGCCAAGGTGGCCGGCGAGGGCAAATGTGGTGAAGGCAAATGTGGTGGCAGCGCCAAGGCCACCCAGGGCGAAGGCAAATGCGGTGAGGGCAAGTGTGGCGCCAGCGCCAAGGCCGGTGCCGAAGGCAAGTGTGGCGAGGGCAAGTGTGGTGATGCGTCGTTCGCCAAGACCGACAGCAACCACGACGGCAAGGTCTCGCGCGACGAGTTCCTGGCGGTGGCCAAGGACCGTGCCGGCGACTTCGACAAGATCGACAGCAACCATGATGGCTTCATCTCCGAACAGGAGGCGGCGGATCACCTCAAGGCGATCTACCAGGCTAATGGCAAGGCCATGCCCGAAGGCTTGTTCAGCCACCTGACCGGCAAGTCCTGACCTTCTGCCCCATAAACCGCGCAACGCCCCTCCTGCTGGTCAGGCGGGGCGTTGTGCCTGTTGCGGAGACCTGTTCATGCACCCCACATCTTTGTCCCCTGTACCTTTACAGGCCGGGCTTGGCCTGCGCCGCGGCCTGTTGCCGGAACTGCTGGCCATGGAGACTGGCGCCGTGGACTTCCTGGAATGCGCACCGGAAAACTGGGTTGCCGTGGGCGGTGCCTACGGCAAGGGCCTGGCGCAGTTGGCCGAGCGTTTTGCCATTACCTGCCACGGGCTGTCGTTGTCGCTGGGTGGCAGCGAGCCGCTGGACCGCCATTTCCTTGGCCAGACCCGCCAGTTTCTCGATCGCCACCAGGTGCGCCTGTACAGCGAGCACCTGAGCTACTGCAGTGATGACGGGCACCTGTACGACCTGATGCCCATTCCATTCACCGACGAAGCGGTGCGCCATGTGGCCGCGCGGATTCGCCAGGCCCAGGAATACCTGGAGCGGCGCATTGCCGTGGAAAACATCAGCTACTACGCCGCACCGTACCAGGCGATGAGTGAACTCGACTTCATCCGCGCAGTACTCGATGAGGCCGACTGCGACCTGCTGCTGGACGTCAACAACGTCTTCGTCAATGCCTGCAACCACGGCTACGACGCCCGCGAATTCCTGGCGGGCTTGCCCCACGCGCGGGTGACCGGCATGCACGTGGCTGGCCATTACGATGAAGCGCCGGACCTCAAGGTAGACACCCACGGGGCTGCGGTGAAGGAAGATGTGTGGGCGCTGTACGCGGTCGCCTGTGCGCGCTTCGGTGTGCAACCGACCGTGCTCGAGCGTGATTTCAACTACCCGCCGCTGGCCGAACTGCTCGCCGAAGCGGCGCGCATCCGCACTGTGCAGCGTGCTGCGGGAGGACATGCAAATGAATGAGACCTTGCGTGAGCAGCAGTACACCTTGGCCCGGTACCTGCGTGACCCGCAGCGCCATGCGCCGCCGCCGGGCGTGGAGGCCCGGCGCCTGAAGGTTTACCGCGAGCTGTTCTATGGCGCTATCGAAGGTTTGCTGGCCGGCAGTTTTCCGGTGATGCGCCAGGCGTTGGGCGAACCGCGCTGGCATGCCCGAGTGCGAGATTTCTATGCCAACTATCGCAGCCAGACACCGTTGTTCACCGAGATTGCCGAAGCGTTCGTCGATTACCTGCAAGGCATCGAACTGGATGCGCCCTGGCAGCTGGAGCTGGCGCACTATGAGTGGGTCGAGGCGCAGTTGTATCTGAGCGATGCCGAGGACCCGGCCCATGACCCGGCAGGCGACCTGCTGGAAGGGGAGCCACTGTTGTCGTGTGTGGCGCGGGTGTTGGCCTATCGCTGGCCGGTGGAGCGGATCGGGGCGGATTACCAGCCAGCGGTCGCGCCAGAGGCGCCGACCTTGTTACTGGTTTATCGCGATGCGGGGCTGAAGGTGCGCTTCGCGCGCCTGGCGCCGCTGGCGTACCGGTTGCTGGCACTGGAACAGGGCAGTGGGCGAGCGCGGTTGCAGGCGTTGGGCGGAGCTGTGGAAGAGGGGTTGGCGTTGCTGGAGGGATTGCGCGAGCAGGGGGTCATCATCGGTACATGTTGAATCGTGGTATTGGGGCGCTTTGCGCCCCATCGCCGGCAAGCCAGCTCCCACAGGTACAGCGCATGCCCAGAATCTTGCGCAGTACCTGTGGGAGCTGGCTTGCCGGCGATGGGCTGCAACGCAGCCCCGGCAATATCACCTGCAGAACCGCCCTCTGAGCCAATGATCCAGGCTCAACCGCCCAGCGCCTTTCAGCAGCAGTGGCAGCAACGCCACCAGGTAGATCAGCGGCAGCTTGAAGTTGCCAAAGCCCTGGTCGGTAATCGCATACCCTTGGGCCAGCTCGGCCAGGCTCGACCAGTGCGCCGGCCAATGCACCGCGGCAATCGCCACCACGGTCACCACCATCAGCCCCAACGAGGCCAGCCGGGTACCCAGCCCCAGCAACAGCAGTAACGGCAGGATCAGCTCCGCCCACATCGACAGCTGCCAGTTCAGCTCTGCAGGCAGCAGGTTGAAGGGGAACGGGAAGTTCGTTTGCAGGTCGGCGAACCAGTTGCTGCCATTGAATTTCTCCCAGCCGGATTCGAAAAATTCCCAGGCCAGGAACAGCCGCAACGGCAGGTCGGCGCTCCAGGTACCGAAACGGTCGAAGGTGGTCAGGGTGCGGGTCAAGGTGGTCATGCTGGTTTCTCTCTTCAGGAAAGGGCACGGGCGTTACGGCGTTGCTGGCGGGCCAGCTTGGCGGTGAGCTTGACGGCGATGGCGCTGAACATCAGGGCGAACGCCAGCGGGTACCAGCCGCCCATGGGGATGCGTTTGTAGAACGACAGGCAGAACACCGCGGCCAGTACCCACATGCCGGTGCTGTGCAGGGCCTGCCAGGCACGGCCACCCAACAGGCGCATCGGGGCCTTGAACGAGGTGATGGTGAGCAGCAGCAGGAACAGGTAGCCGAGGGTGCCGGGCAGGCTAGAAGTGAGCGTGCGGCCGGCCCAGAACAGCTCGGGGAATTGCTGGGCATAGCGGTAGATCAGTACGCCGTGCACGGTGTGGGAAAAGGCGAATGCCAACCCCAGATAGCGCCGTTCCTGGAGGATGCGGCGGCTGCTGGTGCCAGGCAGCAAGGTCACCAGTGACGAGGCCAGGAAGGCCAGCAGGAATAGCGCGAAGGAGCTGCGCGCAGTGGCACGGATCGCGCTGCGCAGGCCGTCCGGATCAGGTTGGCTGGCCAGGACCACGGCGGTCATCGCCAGGGTCAGGCCGGCGAGCGTGGCGAACAGCTTCCAGCCGGAGGGAAGGGTGAGGGGTTTCATCAGGGAGGCTCCCGGGTGTGGTTGTGTGACCGGGAGTGTGTCGGGGTGGGGTATCTGCAGTGTGTCGGCGGTGGTGGGGTTGTGTATCGGATTGTAGAAGTCGCTCAAGCGCCGCAGTCCCTGTAGGAGCGGCCTTGTGTCGCGATGGGCTGCGTAGCAGCCCCAGGTTTTCAGCTTCGCCGCATGAGTTGCCGGGGCCGCTTTGCGGCCCGATCGCGACACAAGGCCGCTCCTACCTGAGATTGCCTTACTTCAGCTCGATCTGCGCGCACAGCCCGCCGCTTGCGCGGTTGCTCAGGGTCAGTCGGCCGCCCATGGCCTGGATCAACTGATGGGCAATCGCCAACCCCAGCCCGGTGCCGCCGGTGCTGCGGTTGCGTGAGCCTTCCACGCGATAGAACGGCTTGAGTACTTCATCCAGTTCGCCACCGGGGATGCCTGGCCCGTTGTCGAGCACTCGGATCACGGTCAGGTTCCCTTCGCGGCATACCTCCAGCTCGGCAGCACCAGCAAACTTGAGGGCGTTGTCCACCAGGTTCACCAGCACCCGGCGCAGGGCATGCGGGCGGGTTTCCAGCAGGCTGCCGCTGCTGCCATGGCGCTCGACCTGGGCGCCACTGTCCTGGTAGTCGAACACCAGGCTGTCGAGAAAGGCATCGAGGTTGACCCGGCACGGAGCCTCGGTGCTGGTGTCCATGCTGCGGGCATAGGCCACGCCTTCGCGCACCAGGTGTTCCATTTCACCCAGGTCGCTCCACAGCTTGTCCTTTTCCACCCCTTCGTCCATCACTTCGACACGCAGCTTCATGCGCGTGATCGGTGTTTGCAGGTCGTGGGAAATGGCCGCCAGCAACTGCATGCGTTCCTTGAGGTAGGCAGCGATGCGCGCCTGCAGGGCGTTGAAGGCCACGGCGGCGTAGCGCACCTCGCGGGGGCCGCTTTCATCCAGCTGCACGCCAGGCTTGTCCGGGTCGAGGTTGTCCACCGCACGGGCCAGGCGGGTCAGCGGGCCGATCGCCAGGCGTACCGCCAGCCAGGTGCACAGCAACAGCACGGCCAACTGGATCAGCAACACCACGGGCAGCCAACGTGCCACCGGGACCGGCGATGGGGTTACGTCGATGGTCAGCGGTGCGCCGTCGGCAAGGGTCAGGTGTGCCTGGAAGTGCGCATTCGGGCCGGGGATTTCCTGGAAGGAAAGGCGATAGTCGGCGCCAATGGCCTTGACGATCGAGTCGGCGGCCATGGGCGGGTCGCTGGTCGGCATGGCTTCGCCCGCCAGGCCCTGGTCCAGCCGGTAGCGGTAGGTACGCCGCTCCAGGCGCGGCAACCAGGCGGCGCGCTCGGCCGCGGGCAGGCGGTCGAGGATGGCCACCGAGGTGGCCACGTCCTGTTCCAGGGTGCTGAGCATCATCGAGCGGCTGCTGATGTAGCGCTCGTAGGCCTGCAGGCCGAACGACAGGCCGTAGGCCAGCACCAGGCCGGTGAAGAAGATCAGTGCCAGGCGCGAGGCCAGGGTACGTGGCCACTTCATGATGGCGACTCGAGCAGTTGCACCGGCAGCGAGAACACGTAGCCCTCGCTGCGCACGGTCTTGATGCAGCTGGGTTCGCGGGCGTCGTCACCCAGGCGCTGGCGCAGGCGGCTGACCAGCAGGTCGATGGAGCGGTCGAAGATGTCGGCTTCGCGGCCCTGG
>RCUL01000434.1_pt1 | contig 22212 bp, 18 predicted proteins | sample 2167521 | NCBI WGS metagenome assembly RCUL01 (sample SAMN09932745, study PRJNA488358) | compost metagenome | feature: garden; material: soil; isolation source: compost soil in acetic acid-enriched culture | place: Germany: Experimental Botanical Garden Goettingen | collected 2016-01-27
GGTCTTCATAGGTGACCAGGCGGAAGGTGCCGTGCACGGTCGGCAGTTCGCGTTCGCCGATGCGCTTGATGGTCTGCTCGGTGCTCAGGCGGTAGTGGATGAGGTCGGCGATGGTGCCTATCTTGATGCCGTGCCGGGCAGCGAACACCTCCAGGTCCGGGCGACGGGCCATGGTGCCGTCGTCGTTGAGCACTTCGACGATCACCGACGCCGGGGTGAACCCGGCCAGGCGCGCGAGGTCGCAGCCGGCTTCGGTGTGGCCGGCGCGGGTCAGCACCCCGCCTTCGCGGGCGCGTAGGGGGAAGATGTGGCCGGGTTGCACCAGGTCTTCGGGGCGGGCGTTGGGGGCCATGGCCGCCGCCACGGTACGCGCCCGGTCGGCGGCGGAAATACCGGTGGTAACGCCCGTGGCCGCCTCGATCGACACGGTGAAGGCGGTGCTGAACACGCTGCCGTTGGCCGGCACCATCTGCTCCAGGCCCAGGCGTTGGCAGTGTTCGTCGGTCAGGGTCAGGCAGATCAGCCCGCGCGCTTCACGGGCCATGAAGTTGATGGCCTGGGCGTCGCAACGCTCGGCGGCGATCAGCAGGTCGCCTTCGTTTTCCCGGTCCTCGTCATCCACCAGCAGGACCATCTTGCCTTGCCGGTAGTCCTCGAGAAGTTCTTCGATGGTGTTGAAAGCCATGTTGCACGCTCACTGTGGTGGGGTGATTATTATGGTATACCATCATATACAAATATCGCCGTAACAGGAGAGCAACGCATGAAGGCCTATTGGATTGCCCATGTGGACGTGACCGACCCCGAGCAATACCAGCAGTACACCCAGCGCGCCCCGGCTGCCTTCAAGGCATTCGGCGGCCGTTTCCTGGCCCGTGGCGGGCGTAGCGAGGCGATGGAAGGGCGGCCTACCCCTCAGCGTAGCGTGGTGATCGAGTTCGATTCGTACGAGCAGGCGTTGGCGTGTTACCGGTCCGAGCTGTACCAGGAGGCTTGCAGCCATCGTCAGGGGGTAGCGAAGGCTGAGGTGATCATCGTCGAAGGGTTCGAGCCCTGAGTGATGGCTGCTGGCCCTATCGCCGGCAAGCCAGCTCCCACAGGTACTGCACAGGTTTCAAATACTGTGCAGCACCTGTGGGAGCAACTGTCTTGTGTTGTCTGTCAGTACCTCTTCGCTGGTAAGCCAGGCTCCTACAGGGACTGCGCATGGCTTCGGTCGATGTGGTCGAGGTGGGAGCTGGCTTGCCGGCGATAGGGCCATTACTGTCGAAGCAGAAACTCAAGGCATGCCAGGCAATTCATGCGGCCGCAGGTCGAACACCAGCACCTCGGCATCCACCCCATTGCTCAGTTCCAGCACCTGTTCCTGCCTCACCCGCACCCCATCCCCTTCGTTCAGCACTTGCCCATTGAGCTCGATGCTGCCCCGGGCTACGTGCACGTAGGCATGGCGGTTTTCCGGCAAGGTCAGGGTGGCACGCTCGTCACCGTCGAACAGGCCGGCATACACCCGCGCATTCTGCCGTACCTGCAATGACCCCTCGGCGCCATCCGGCGAGATGATCAGGCGCAGCTTGCCGCGCTTTTCCTCGGCGCTGAAATGCTGTTGCTGATAACGCGGCGTTGCGCCTTGCACGTTCGGTACGATCCAGATCTGCAGGAAGTGCACCGGCTGCACCTGGCTGTGGTTGAACTCGCTGTGGGCCACGCCGTGGCCAGCGCTCATCAGTTGCACATCGCCCGGGCGGATCACCGAGCCGGTGCCCAGCGTGTCCTTGTGCTCCAGCGCGCCTTCCAGCACGTAGGAGAAAATCTCCATGTCGCGGTGCGGGTGCTGGCCAAAGCCCTTGCCGGGGATGACGCGGTCGTCGTTGATCACCAGCAGGTCCGAGAACCCTTGCTCGTCCGGGTTGCGGTAGTGGCCGAAGGAGAAGGTGTGGAACGATTTCAGCCAGCCATGAAAGGCCAGGCCGCGGTCTTTGGCGTTACGTACGGTCAGCATGACGGGTCTCCTGAACCGGCAGGGCACCAGGCCCTGCCGCATGGGTGGATGAGGTTACTGCAGGTGCACTTTCAGCTCGCCGGCGGCCTGGCGCATGGCCGTTTGCACGGCAGGCACCTGATGCAGCGGGTTGAGCAGCCCGTAGTCATGGATCATGCCGTTGTACCGCACCGAGGTAACGGTCACCCCGGCAGCATTCAGCTTGCGGGCATAAGCCTCACCTTCGTCACGCAGCACATCGAACTCGGCTGTCTGCACCAGCGCAGGTGGCAAGCCTTTCAGCTGTTCACTGCTGGCCCGCAGCGGCGAAGCGTAGATCTGCGCCCGGGCCTTGGCGTCGGTGGTGTAGTTGTCCCAGAACCACTTCATCATCCCGGTGGTCAGGAAGTGCCCCTCGGCAAACTGCTTGTACGACGCAGTTTCGAAGCTGGCATCGGTCACTGGCCACAGCAGCAGCTGGAAACGCAGGGCCGGGGTGCCGGCCTCTTTGGCTTTCAAGGCCACTACTGCCGCCATGTTGCCGCCGACGCTGTTGCCGGCCACGGCCAGGCGCTTGCCGTCCACGCCAATTTCCTTGCCATGCTCGGCCACCCAGCGGGTGGCGGCGTAGGCCTGGTTGATCGCCGTCGGGTAGTGCGCTTCCGGCGATGGGGTGTAGTCGACGTAGACCGCCACTGCGCCAGAGCCAACCACCAGGTCGCGGATCAGCCGCTGGTGGGTCGGGAAATCGCCGAGCACCCAGCCGCCACCGTGGAAGAACATGAACACCGGCAGGTCACCCTTCACGTTGGCCGGGCGCACCACTTGCAGTTTGATCGACTCGCCGTTGGCCTGGATGGTGCGTTCCTTCACCTCGATACCCGAGAGATCGACCTTTACCGAGGCCTGGGCACCGGTCAGCACCGCGCGGGCGTCTTTCGGGCTGAGCTGCTCCAGTGGCTTGCCGCCGCCTTGTTCCAGGGCTTCGAGGAAGGCCTGGGTGTGCTGTTCGATACCCGGGCTGCCAGCGGCGAAGGCGCTGGAAACGGACAGGGCCAGAAGGGAAGCGGTAAGGGTTTTGTGGACAATGTTCATGAGCGAATCCTTTTCTGTTGAATGTTGGTAATGGGCGTCTTGCCTGGCCTTCAGGGCCATCGCTGCGACTTGTGCGTAGATTAGGGAGATGCGCTGATGGGAAAAAGCCGCTATAAAGCGTTTGACTGTCACCAAGAGCGAGACAATGAACCCTTACGAAGATATGCGGATCTTTGCCCAGGTCATGGAGGCCGGCAGTTTCACCGCTGCGGCCGACCGCCTGGGGATGTCCAAGCAATCGGTCAGCCGGCGCCTGATGCAGCTGGAGGAGCGCCTGGGCGTGCGCCTGCTCAATCGCTCCACCCGGCGCCTGGACGCCACGCCGCTGGGCCAGCACTACTACCAGTCGGCGCTGCGCCTGCTCGGCGAAGTGCAGCAGGTGGAGCACGACATCAGCGGCCAGGCCCAGGCCTTGCGTGGCACCTTGCGCCTGAGCGCGCCGCTGTCGTTCGCCATGGCGCACCTGGGCTGCCTGCTGACCGAGTTCCTGCAGTTGCACCCGCAGGTGGATGTGGAAGTGGACTTGAGCGACCGCGCCGTGGACCTGATCGGCGAGGGCTATGACCTGGCGCTACGGATTGGTGCGCTGGAGGACTCCAGCCTGATTGCGCGGCGCATTGCCAGTGTCGAGCGGGTGTATTGCGCGAGCCCGGCGTACCTGGAAGCGCGGGGCGTGCCGGCCAGGCCGGAGCAGTTGGCTGGGCATGATTGTCTGCCATATGGGCATTCGCGGCAGGTGCAGTGGCAGTTCAGCCAGGGCGGCAAGGCACAGGCGATCCAGGTGGCCGGGCGGATGCGGGCGAACAATGGCGAGCTGCTAAGGGATGCGGCGATTGCCGGGATGGGGGTGACTTATCTGCCAACCTTCATCGTGGGCCAGGCACTGGCGGATGGGCGGCTGGTGACGGTGCTGGATGAGTGGCGGCCGCCGGCGCTGCAGCTGTCGGCGGTGTACCCGCAGCACCGACAGGTGGCGCGGCCGGTGCAGGGTTTTGTGAACTTCCTGCGCGAGCGGTTGGTGCAGCTCTGACCTACGGTATCGAGTGGGCTTCTTCGCGGGTAAAGTTCCGCATCGAGCCCGGCATTCGCTGCCGCGATGGGCCGCAAGGCGTTCGCCGTGGCAGTTTCAGCGCCTGATCTCTCCTCACTCATACCCCTGCGCCCCGGCAATATGCCGCCCGGCCACATAGCCAAAGGTCAACGCCGGCCCCAGGTTGATGCCACCCGACGGATACCAGCCGCCAAACACGCTGGCCATGTCGGTACCCGCCGCATACAGGCCAGCAATCGGCTGCCCAATCTCATCCAGCACCCGGGCATTGCCGTCGGTGCGCAGCCCGGCAAAGGTGCCAAAGCAGCCTGGCTGCACCTTCACCGCATAGAACGGCCCATGCTCGATGGGCGCCACGCAAGGGTTTGGCCCCTTGTGCTGCGGGTCACCCTGCTTGCGGTTGAACGGTGTGGAACCACGGCCGAACGCCGGGTCCTGGCCGTTGCGGGCATGGTTGTTGAAGTCGCTGACCGTGGCGCGCAGCCCTACCGGGTCGATGCCGCAGGCCTCGGCCAGTTGTTCAAGGGTGGCAGCCCGCTTGAGATAGCCGCTGCGCACGTGCGGCCACACCGGCAGCGGCGCCGGGCGGGCGTGGCCCAGGCCGTAGCGACGCAGGAAGCGGTGGTCGCAAATCAGCCACGAACACACTTCTTCGCCCTGCGGCACCGCCGCGATCATCGCTGACACATAGTCGTAATAGCCATGCGCTTCGTTGACGAAACGCTTGCCGTCGGCCAGCACGCCGATGATGCCCGGTTTGCCGCGTTCGATGATGTGCGGGAAGTGGCCGACACTGCCGTCGCGGTGCGGCACTCGCGAAACCGGCGCCCAGGCCACCGGCGACTTCAGGTCGGTGGCGACCACACCGCCGGCCGACTCGCCCAGGCGCAGGCCGTCGCCTGAACAACCCTTGGGGGGCAGGGCCAGGTTGTCGTGGCCGCTGGCATCGCGCGGGAACAGTTGCCGACGGCGGGCGTTGTCGTTGGGGAAACCACCCGCCGCGAGCACCACGGCCTTGGCACGGATCAGTTGCTCGCCCTGCGGTGTAGTCACCAGCGCCCCCCGCACCTGGCCATCCTCGACCAGCAGGCGTTTGGCCGGTGCCGACTCCTGCAGGCGCACGCCCAGGTCCTGCGCCGACCTGGCCAGGCGGGCCACCAGCGCCACGCCGTTGACCAGGTGCATCGCCCGGCCATACCGGGCCAGGTGGTACAGGTGGCGGCCAAAGCGTTTGCACACGTGCAGCAAGGCCTTGGGCGAACGGGTCATGTTGAGGAACGCGGCAAGGTCGGCCCCCGCCATTATCGGCATGCCCATGAACGAGGTTTCGCGCATGGTCTTGCGCAGGCGTGGTAGCAGCGCACCCACCTCGCGGGCGTCATAGGGCGCGGCAATCACCTGGTGCCCGTCCTGGGCCGCGCCCGGTGTGTCGCCATGCATGTCGGGGATGCCGTTGCCGTCGGCAAACTGCAGTGCCGTGTGCTTTTCGAAGAACGCAACCATGTGCGGGCAAGCTTCGAGGAAGGCGTCGACGCGTTCGGCGTTGTAATACGCCCCCAGTTCATTGCGCAGGTAGGTACGCGGCTGCTCGATGTCTTCCTCGATACCGGCCCGGCGTGCCAGCGGGTTGCGCGGCACCCAGGCCCAGCCGCCGGACCAGGCGGTGGCGCCGCCGAACACTGGCTCCTTCTCCACCACGATCACCTTCTGCCCATGCCAGGCAGCCGTCACGGCCGCAGCCAGCCCGGCGGCACCAGAACCTATGACCAGTACATCGCATTCGGTTTCGTAGGGAGCGGAAGGCATTGCGGGATTCCTGTATTGTTATTGGAACAAGGTTCCACATTCTTATTGGCAGCGAATCGGCCCGCAAGGGTGTTGCGGCCCTGCCGGGCAAGTAATGGGCGATAACCGGACAGTTCGTGCCGCCCTGGCTGCGGCGGCTATCGGCGGTGTGGAATCATCTTCTAGAATTCGCAAAAATTTCAGGGACCTGTGTCATGGCTGGTAGTCAGATCGAACGCGCCTTCAGTCTTGTAGAAAGCCTTACCGGTGAACCGCAAGGGCTGCCGTTGCAAACCCTGGCCGAGCGCCTGGACATCCCCAAGAGCGCCACCCATCGCATGCTCACCGAGCTGGTGCGGCTGGGCTATGTGCGGCAGAACCGGGACAACAGCCGCTACCAGCTGTCGGCCAAGCTGGTGGCGCTGGGCTTCCGTTACCTTGCCAGCAGCGGTGCTGACATCATCCAGCCGATTCTCGACCGCCTGGCCCAGGACAGCGGCGAACTGGTGCGCCTTGGCGTGATCGACGGTGCCCGCCAGACCTGGATCGCCAAGTCCCAGGGCGCCCGCTCCGGGCTGCGCTACGACCCGGACATGGGCCGCGACGCACCGCTGTTCTATACCGCGTCCGGGCATGCCTGGCTGGCCAGCCTGGACGATGAGCAGGCGCTGCAGATGGTGTTGCGCCAGGGCATTGCCGACCCGGCGCAGTTCGGCCCGAATGCGCCGCGCTCCACCGACGAGTTGCTCACCTACCTGCGCCGCGCCCGCGAGCGCGGTTATGCCTGGGTCGAGGAAACCTCGGCCATTGGCACCTCGGCCCTGGCTGCGGTGGTGCGCTGCCCGCAAAGTGACGAGGTGATCGGCGTGCTGAGCATCGCCGGGCCCAGCGCGCGCCTGGCGCAAAGCCGGCTGGCAGAACTGGCGCCGCTGTTGCTGGCGGCGGCGGAGGAACTGTCGGCGGCCAGCCGGGCCAGTGAATTGTTCGCCTGAAGTGCATTTCCGGTCGATTACCGCACACTGTGTTCTGCGGCTTCTTCTGAAAAGCTGAACCTGGTTCTAAATTGTTCAATGTGGATTGTGGAATCAGATTCCGAAATCTGCATGACAACAATGACAAGAGGACAGGCTGTTGAACGCACCCCTTCGTATTGCCTTGATCGGCGCCGGCAGCATGGGCCGCCAGCATTACCAGCATTTGCTAAATGTGCCGCAGGCCCAGCTGTGCGCTGTGGCCGACCCGGGCCCGCAGGCCGAGGCCTTTGCTGCCGAATGCGGCGTGCCCTGTTTTGCCGACCACCGCCAGATGCTGGAGCACGCGCGCCCCGAGGCAGTGATCGTCGCCAACCCGAACAACCTGCATGTAGCCACCGCCCTGGACTGCGTCGAGGCCGGTGTACCGGTACTGGTCGAAAAACCGGTGGGCGTGCATCTGGATGAAGTCCGCGCGCTGGTGGAAGCCTCGCGCCGCCACAATGTGCCGGTGCTGGTCGGCCATCACCGCCGGCACAACCCGCTGATCGCCAAGGCTCACCAGGTGATTGCCGATGGCAAGCTGGGCCGGCTGATCAACGTCACCGCACTGTGGCAGTTGCAAAAGCCCGACAGCTATTTCGAAACCCCCTGGCGCCGCGAGCCGGGCGCCGGCTTCTTGCTGACCAACCTGATCCATGACCTCGACCTGCTGCGCCACCTGTGCGGCGAGGTGGTACAGGTGCAGGCATTCACCCGCAACGATGTGCGCGGTTTTGCCAACGAAGACAGCGCCGCGGTGCTACTGCAGTTCGCCAATGGCGCATTGGGCAGCCTGACTGGCTCCGACGCGGTGGCCGCGCCATGGAGTTGGGAGCTGGACTCCGGCGAAAGCCCGGTCTACCCGCGCCAGGATGGCCAGCCGTGCTACCTGCTGGCCGGCACCCAGGGGGCGCTGAGCATTCCGCAACTCAAGCGCTGGCACTACGCCGAGGTCGGTCGGGCTGGCACACGCCGTTGTTGCAGAGCGAGGAAAGCATCCCCGCCGGCGAGGCATTGACCTTGCAGCTGCAACACTTCGTGCGGGTTGCCCGGGGTGAACAGGCGCCGCTGATCGATGCCGCCGATGGTGGCCGTACCCTGGCGCTGATCGAGGCGATCCGCCAGGCCGCGGAAACTGGCCGGGCCTGTGCGCCCGAGCACATTGCTTGACTTGTCTGGTGACGATAATGACTGAACGAATTTTCTCTCTGGCGGCCCTGACGGTACTCGAGCTGTCCCCGCCGGACATGGTCGAGGCAGCAGCCCGCGCCGGTTACAGCCACGTTGGCCTGCGCCTGGTGCCCGCCACCGAGCAGGAACAGCATTTCCCGCTGGTGGCCGATGCCGGCCTGCGCCGGCAGACCCAGGCGCGCCTGCGCGACACGGGCATCAAGGTGCTCGACCTCGAGATCCTGAGGCTGAAGCCGGAAACCTGTGTAGCCGATTTCGAGCCGATCCTGGCGGTGGGCGCCGAGCTGGGCGGCACGGAGCTGCTGGTGGCTGGCAACGATCCGGATGAAGCGCGGCTGACCGAGCGCTTTGCTGCGTTGTGTGACCTGGCGGCGGGGTATGGCATTCATCCGCATCTGGAGTTCATGCCTTGGACTGATGTGCGTGACCTGCGCCAGGCCATGCGGGTGGTGGCCAACGCCGACCGCGCCAATGGCTGTGTGCTGGTGGATGCCTTCCACTTCAACCGCTCCGGCTCTTCGCTGGACGATCTGGCACAACTGGCGCCGCAGCGCATGCGTTATGCCCAGCTGTGCGACGTTGCCGGCCCGGTGCCGGCCGACATGGACGAGATCCTGCGCCAGGCACGCAACGAGCGGCGCTTCCCGGGCGAGGGCGATGCCGACCTGGTCGGCCTGCTGCGCGGCTTGCCGCCAAGTGTGCCGTTGAGCCTGGAGATCCCCACGCGGCAGTTGCTGGAACAGGGCATAAGCGGCGAACAGCGTGCGCGCATGGCGCTGGAGAGGGCCATGGCAGTACTGGCCAGAGTCTGATTGATAGAACGCGGCGCATGGCACGGGCTACCGCCCGTGTTCGCGGGCACGCCCGCTCCCACAGAGCTGCACATGATTCACTGACCTGGCAGGGGCCTTGTGGGAGCTGCAGATTTGCGGTGAGGCTGATGGCCCTATCGCCGGCAAGCCAGCTCCCACAGGTACAGCGCATGGCTTGAGCCCTGTGGAGCCCTTGTGGGAGCGGCTTTAGCCGCGAACACCGGCGCAGCCGGTGCCAGGCACCGCGTTGGATTCTTCGCGGCTGAAGCCGCTCCCACAGGTACAGCGCATGTCTTGACTCAGGCGCGACCCCACACAGTGCGTGTATCAGATTGATCAAAAAAAGGGCCCGCAAGGGCCCCGTAGAGGTAAATGGTCAGCGCGTTCAGGCGCTCTCGATCTTGCGCGGCGCCATGAAGTACATCCACACCAGCGCCAGGAAGTACATCGCCGGGATCATGGTGAACAACACGGCATAGTTGTTATTGGTAGCGGTCAGCACGCTACCGACGATCTGCGTCATGAACATCCCGCCAATCGCAGCGCACATGCTGCCGAAACCGAACACCGTGCTCACCAGGTGCTTGGGCGTGTAGTCCATCACCAGGCTCCAGATATTCGCCGTCCATGCCTGGTGTGCGCCCACCGCCAGCGAGATGGCCGCCACCGCGACCCACAGGCCACTGGCGTTGGCGGCAAAGATGACGCTGACCATGGTGCAGGCGAAGATCAGCATCGACACCAGCCGCGCCGTGGTAGCGCGCACGCCACGGCCGATGAGCCAGGAAGACAGGATGCCGCCGCCAATGCTGCCGAAGTCTGCCGTCAGCCAGATGATGATCAGCGGGATACCCATCTGGGTCACGTTGATGCCCAGGCTGTATTGCTGGTTGAGGAACGGTGGCAGCCAGTACAGGTAGAACCAGAACACCGGTGCGGTAATCGCGTAGGCCACCGCGAAGGCCCAGGTGCCACGCAGGCGCAGGATGCGGCTGAACGGCACGCGGGTCGGCTCGGGCTCGTCATCCTGCTGGATGTACTCCACCTCGCTCTGGCGCACGCGCGGGTGATCTTCAGGGTTGTAGTACTTCAACACCCACAGCACCACCCACACCAGGCCCAGGCTGCCCATGGCGATGAACGCAGCCTGCCAGCCCCACACGGCCAGAATCAGCGGCAGCAGGGCCGGCGTGACCATGGCGCCGACGTTGGTGCCGGCGTTGAACAGGCCGGTGGCGATGGCCCGTTCGCCAGCCGGGAACCACAGGCGCACGGTCTTCACGCAGGCCGGGTAGTTGGCGGCCTCGGTCAGGCCGAGGATGAAGCGGCAGACCATGAAACCAGCGGCCGAGGTGGCCAGGCCGTGAGCGCCGGTGGCCAGGCTCCACAGCAGCACGGCGAAGAAGAACGCGCGTTTTACCCCGACCTTGTCGATCAGCCGGCCTTGCAGCAGGAAGCCGACTGCATAGCCGACCTGGAACCAGAAGTTGATGTTGGCGTAGTCCATCGCCGTCCAGCTCATTTCCTTGGCCAGGACGGGCTGCATGATGCCGAGCGCGGCACGGTCGATGTAGTTCAGGGTGGTGGCGAAGAACACCAGGGCGAGCATGCCCCAACGGGTCTTGCCGACGCCGAAGGCGCCGCGAAGCTTGTCGCCGATCGAACCCTGGGGCATCCGGGGGGCGGCGGGGGTGATCTTGGAGTGGTTCATAAACTGCTCGATTCTTGAAATTGTATTCAGCTGCGGTGCTACGAGTACGTGACCGGTTCCCAGGCAGGGGGGCACGCAAGGCCGGTGCATGGTGAGCAGTGAAGGCGGCAGCGTCAATTGAAGGGAAGGGCTAGTGTTCGGTTACCGAACGGTTGCGTCGGGCCTGCGGGCGAGGCAAAGGGCAACGTATATTCAGGGTAGACGGCGTGGCCTTTCGTTGCTCGATACCGCAGGCCGGTGAGGTGCTGGAGGGAGCTTAGGTTGGTGGTGTTCCGGATAGGCTGCTCAACACCCTACCAACTAGATAACCAAAGGTCATCCCCGGCCCCAAGGTAATACCGCCACTCGGGTAATACCCGGCCATCACACTGTCCATGTCGTTGCCCACCGCATACAACCCGGGGATCGGCCGCGCCTCGCGGTCCAGTACCCGGGCCGAGGCATCCGTGCCCAGGCCGGCGAAAGTACCCAGGCTGCCCGGCAACAGTTTCACTGCGTGGAACGGCCCGTGCAGCAGTGGCCGCAGCGACGGATTGGGGGCTTGCAACGGCTCGCCCTGCGCCCGGTTGTAGGCCGATACACCGCGCCGGAAAAGCGGATCTTCACCTTTGGCCGCGTGGCGGTTGAAACCATCGACCGTGCGCTGCAACTGCGCGGCGTCGATCCCGCAGCGCTGTGCCAGTTGCGCCAGTGTGCGACCGCTGTGCAGGTAACCGCAGCGTTGATAGTGGCGGGTGGGGAAAGGGAAGGGCTTGGCCCAGCCGATACCATAGCGACGTTGCGCGGCATGGTCGCAGATCAACCAGGCTTCCGGCGCTTCACCCTGCGGCGTGGCGGCGAACAGCGCGTTCATGAAGTCGTGGTAGCAATCGGCCTCGTTGACGAAGCGCCGGCCATCGCGGCGCACAGCGATGAAACCGGGCTTGGCGCGATCGATCAAGTGCGGGAAATGGCCGAAACTGCCATCGCTGCGCGGCACTCGCGACACAGGTGCCCAGGCACCCGCATGGGTTGCAGTCGCCTGGACCAGGCCACCGGCCTGTTCGCCCAGGCGCAGGCCGTCACCGCTGTTTTCCCATGGCGCGGCGGAGTAGTGCTGGTCACCGTCCGGCGCATGCGGCATCAATTGCGCGATGCGCTGGCGATCATGCGCAAAGCCACCGCAGGCCAGCACCACACCGCGGCGGGCATGGATCAGCTGGCCGTCGGCAAACTGCGCGCCGCTGACCCGGCCTTCGCCCAGCAGGCGACTGGCCGGCTTGTCGGTCAGCAGCGTCACGCCAAGGTCCAAGGCGCTGCGCAGCAGCCGTGCCACCAGTGCGTTGCCATTGACCAGCTGCAGGCCGCGCCGGTGCAGCAGCAGGTCGCGGCCATGGCGCAGAAGGCGCTTGCCCACATGCAGTGCGGCCGTGGGCGAGCGCGTGGCGTTGAAGAAGGCGGCCATGTCGGCGCCGCCGGCAATGCCCATGCCGGCCAGGCTGACGATGTCCAGCGGTGGGCGCAGCTTGTGCAGCCAGGGCCCGAGCAGGCGCCCGTCGTATGGCAGTGCGCACAGCGAACGGCCACCGCGCGCGCTGCCGTCGCCTTCGCGCATGTCGGGCATGCGGCTGCCGCACTGGAACTGCACGGCGGTGTGTTGCTGGAAGAACGCGACCATCTCCGGGCCATGGTGCAGGAAGGCGCGCTGGCGCGGGTCCAGTTCGCTGACATGGGTTTGCGCGCGCAGGTAGCGCTCCGGGGCATCGTCGGTCTCGACGATGCCTTCGGCAATGGCCAGCGGGTTGCGCGGTATCCACAGCCAGCCCCCCGACCAGGCGCTGGTGCCGCCCAGTTGGCTGGCTTTTTCCGCGACGATCACCTGCAGGCCATGATGGGCGGCAGTAACGGCGGCAGCCAGGCCAGAGGCACCGGAGCCGATGACGAGTACGTCACATTCGAGGGGTTGCATCGTGGGGTTCCGCTCAGGCGTTGGAGGAAGGTTTTACTGCAGCGGCGAAAAACCGGTGGGCCGCAGCATTCGCGACTGCAAGTGCAGCACCGCGCCCAGCTCGCGGTTGCGCCTCGAGAACTCTGCCCAACGCGGGTCCGCTGCCATGGCTGCACGGCGTGCCATGCGCTCGTCGAGGCTGGCATAGCCCCAGATATGCACCACTTGGTTGACCTCGCCGAACTCGCTGGTGAAAAAGCCGACCAGGTTACCGAGATGCTCGCTTTGCACCTCCAGCGCGTGGCTTTGGTACAGGCTCAGCCAGTCGGCCATTTTCAGTGGGTCGAGGGTGTAGGTTCTCAGTTCGTAGTACATGCTGGAGTCTCCATGTGGGTGGTTGGCGCCTGCAGGCGCGCGGCGATGTGGTTGGCAGCGAGCCAGCCGAAGGTGAGGGCAGGGCCCAGGGTGATACCGGGGCCGGGGTAGGTGCCTTTCATCAGCGAGTTCATGTCGTTGCCGACTGCATACAGCCCGGCAATCGGCTGGCCATCGCGGTTCAGCACGTTGGCCTGGGCGTCGGTCACCAGGCCGCGGGCCGAGCCGAGGTCGCCGGTGTGGATGCGGATGGCGTAGAACGGGCCGCTGGTCAGCGGCGCCAGGCATGGGTTGGGCGTGTGTTGCGGGTCGCCCATGTAGCGGTTGTAGCTGTTGCCGCCTTTGCCGAACGCGCGGTCGATGCCGTTGCGGGCGTCGGCGTTGAACTGCTCCAGGGTCTGCATGAACACCTGTGGGTCGACGCCAATGGCTTCGGCCAGGGCCTGCGCTGTTGCGGCGCGGTGCAGGTAGCCGGCGTCGATCAATGCCTGGTTGTCCACCGGCTTTGGCCGCGCCAGGCCCAGGCCGTAGCGGTTCATCGCCTCGGCATCGCAGACCAGCCAGCAGCTGGCAATGCCTTTGGCGAACATGGTCTGCACGAAGTGGTGGTAGGAATCGGACTCGTTGACGAAGCGTCGCCCGTCCGGGCTCACCGCGATCACGCCCGGCTTGGCGCGGTCGGTGACCAGGTGCGGGAAGCGCTCATGCTCGCCACTGGCATGGCGCAGTTCGGAAACCGGTGCCCAGAAGAAGTTGGCCACCAGGCCCTCACCCTGGGCTGCGGCCACGGCTTGGCCAAGGCGCAGGGCAGCGCCGTCATTGCTGGGCGGTGACATGGTCAGGTGCGGCGCTTGCCGGGCCGGCCGGTAGCTGTCGGCCAGCGCGCCTGCAGCGAACCCGCCCATGGCGCACACCACACCGCCCCTGGCCAGCACCCGTTCACGGCGCCCTTCGCGTTGCACCACCACGCCGGTGACCACGCCGCGTTCGACGATCAGCTCCAGGGCTTCGCTGCGCAACCACAGCTGCGTGCCATGGGCAAAGGCGCTGCTGGCCAGGCGGGCGATCAAGGCGTTGCCGGTGGTAAGCCGCGTGCCGCGCGGGTGATGCAGACGGTCCCGCGCGTAACGCGCCATCAGCTTGAGGCAATGCCACAGCGACCGGGGCGAGCGGCGGATACTGAGAAAATGCTGGATATCCACGCGGTTGACCATCATGCCGCCGAACAGCAACATGCCGGGCGGCGGCATCTGCAGGTCCTTGAAGTGCGAGCCGAGCTGCTTGCCATCGTACTCGACCATCTCCAGCGCCCGGCCGAACTGGGTGGCACCGGGGGCGTCCGGGTAGTAGTCCGGCGAATGCGGGCGCAGGGCGTAGCGCAGTTCGGAGTTTTGCTCCAGCCAGCGCAGCGCCTGGTGGCCATGCTCGATGAAGGCGTCGACCAGGGCGGGGTCATAGCCGTCGCCAATGACCTGCCTGAGGTAGGTGCGAATGGCCTCGGGGGAGTCCACCGCACCAGCGGCGCGGGCTTGATCGGTACCGTAGAGCCACACCGCCCCGCCGGAAATCGCCGAGGTGCCGCCAAAGTGCTCGGCCTTTTCCACCACCAGCACTTTCAGCCCATGGCGCGCGGCCGTGACGGCAGCGGTAAAGCCACCGGCGCCGCTGCCCAGCACGACCAGGTCAAAGTTGTGTTGCGCGTGTTCATGCGTCGGCATGGCTTCAGATCTCCAGCGGCGTGACGCCCATGAAGGCGCCCAGGTAGCCGAGTTGGGCGAAGGCCATTTCCGGGCCGGTCTGGACCGCGCAGCCGACCTGGCGTGCCCGCTTCAGCAGCGGGGTGATTTCGGGCGAGGTGACCACATCGGCGACCAGGGTTTCGGCTTGCAAGGTGGCGAGCAGGGCGGCAGGCAGCGGCAGCTCCGCGCTACCGCCCATGCCGACCGGGGAGGCGTTGACCAGCAGGTCGAAGCCTTCCAGCCCGTCGACCCGGGTGGCGATTTCGACCGTGGGGAAGGCATTGCCGAGCAGCTCGCACACAGCGCCCATGCGCGCTGTACTGGGGTCGCTGAGGGTGACGCTGGCGATGCCGGCCTCGCCCAGCGCATAGGCAATGGCACTGCCGACCCCGCCACAACCGATCACCAACGCACGCTTGCCCGCCGGCTCGAAGCCATGTTTGCGCGCAGCACCGAGGAAGCCGGCGCCGTCCACGTTGTCGCCCAGCAGGCGACCGTCACGCTCACGGCGAACGACATTGACCGAGCCCAGCGCGGCTGCGCGCTCGCTCAGGCCGTCCAGGCGGCTGGCCAGGGCCTGCTTGTACGGCACGGTGACCACGCAACCGCGCAGGTTCTGCCAGCCGCGCAGGGTGCCGGCGAAGGTATCCAGTGCGGCTTCATGCAGGTCGATGGGCAGCATGGCGAGGTTGCAGTTGTTGTTGGCGAACCAGGTGTTGAAGTTTTCGGGGGACTTCACCTGGGCAATGGGCGAACCGACGATGGCGACCAGTTCAGTGGAACCACGAATCATGCTGACCTCCTTATTGGCGTTGTTATGGAGGCCAAGGGTGAGGCATGGGGGCGTGGGCAACAATGCGCTGATCGGGTGTTTAATGCGATAATCGCATCATTGATCCGGTTATCGCGGTAATCGGCTGTTTTTGCCCTGCTTGCGAGTCGAATAGATGAACACCCCCGCTATCCATCCCCGTGACCTGATCGCCGGCTTGCAGAAGGGCCTGGCGCTCATGCAGCTGTTCAGTGCCGAGCAGCCGCGCCTTAGCGTGCCGCAGGCGGCCAGGTTGTCCGGCCTTACCCCCAGTGCCGCGCGGCGGTTTCTGTTGACCTTGGTGCACGAAGGGTTTGCCGAAACCGACAGCCGTGAGTACTGGCTTACGCCCAAGGCGCTGCGCCTTGGCCAGGCGTATGTGGACTCGGCGCAACTGCCGCGCATGCTGCGGCCGATCGTCGAGCAGGTGGCGCGGCAGACCCAGGAGCATGTGTCGGTGGGTACCCGTGATGGTGACGAGATCATCCACCTGGTACGCAGCCGCTACAGCCATGTGGCCTCGTTGTCGATCCGGCCGGGTTCGCGGGTGCCGATGTATTGCACCGCCGGCGGGCGCGTCTGGCTGGCCTGGCTGGATGAGGGGGAGCGGGATGCCTACTTTGCGCGTAACCCGCTGCGGGGGTTGACGCCTTATACGCAGACGGAGCGGTTACAGCTGGAGGCGGAGTTGCTGCGAGTGAAGGAGCAGGGGTTCTGTATCGTGGACCAGGAGTATGAAATCGGCATGCGCGTGCTGGGTGTGCCACTGCTGGACCGGGCTGGCCGGCTGAAAGCGACGTTGACCATCACCACCCATGCTTCGCGGTTGAGTGTGGATGAAATACGCTTGCGGTATCTGCCGACCCTGTACGAGGCCCAGGCGTTGTTGCGGCCGGTGCTGGATTGAGGCGGTATGGTCCGGGAATCGTGCTGCCGTCTTCGCGGGTAAACCCGCTCCCACAGGGATCGCGCCAGGGCAGTTGATTCTGCAGGAGTGCAGAAGTCCCTGCTCTGGCGCCATCCCTGTGGGAGCGGGCGTGCCCGCGAAGCAGGCGACGCGGTACCCGATCCCACCTCCTGGCTATTCCATCGCCTCGGCCACGCCCTGGTCCTCACCCAGGAACCCGCCGCTCTGGTGCTGCCACAACCGCGCATAAGTACCATTCTTCGCCAGCAGTTGCGCATGGGTGCCTTGCTCGATGATGTGCCCTTCATCCATCACGATCAGCCGGTCCATGGCGGCAATCGTCGACAACCGGTGGGCGATGGCGATGACGGTCTTGCCTTGCATCATTTCATCCAGGCTCTCCTGAATGGCCACCTCCACTTCCGAGTCCAGCGCACTGGTGGCTTCGTCCAGCAGCAGGATCGGCGCGTTCTTCAGCATCACCCGGGCAATGGCGATGCGCTGGCGCTGGCCACCAGACAGCTTGATGCCGCGCTCTCCCACCAAGGTGTCGTAACCGGTGTTGCCCTGGCGGTCGCTGAGCTGGCTGATGAAACCATCGGCCTGGGCATTGGCTGCAGCGGCGCGGATCTGCGCCTCGGTCGCATCGGGGCGGCCATAGGCGATGTTGTCGCGAATCGAGCGGTGCAGCAGCGAGGTGTCCTGGGTGACCATGCCGATGGCGCTGCGCAGGCTGTCCTGGGTGACCTTGGCCACGTCCTGACCGTCGATGCGGATTGCCCCACGGTCCACGTCGTAGAAGCGCAGCAGCAGGTTGATCAAGGTCGACTTGCCGGCGCCGGAGCGGCCGACCAAACCGACCTTTTCGCCCGGGCGGATGTGCAGGCTCAGGTCGTCGAGTACCTGACGCTCGCCGTTGTAGTTGAAGCCGACCTTGTCGAAACTCACCGCGCCCCCCTTGGTTACCAGCTCGGCAGCGCCGGGCGCATCCGTTACCTTGGGGCCGCGGGTGAGGGTGGCCATGCCGTCCTGCACGGTGCCGATGTTTTCGAACAGCGAGGTTATCTCCCACATGATCCAGTGCGACATGCCGTTGATACGCAAGGCCATGGCGGTGATCGCCGCCACCGCCCCGGTGCCGACCTGGCCCAGGTGCCACAGCCACAGCGCATAGCCGCCGGCAGCAATGATCAAGCCCACCACCAGCGCCTGGTTGACGATTTCGAACTGGCTGACCAGACGCATCTGGCGAAAACCGGTCTGCTTGAAGTCCTCCATGGCTGCGCGCGCGAAGTGCGCTTCGCGGTTGGCGTGCGAGAACAGTTTCACCGTGGTGATGTTGGTGTAGGCGTCAGAAACCCGCCCGGTCATCGATGATCGGGCGTTGGCCTGCTCCTGGCCGACCTTGCCCAGGCGTGGCACGAAATACAGCATGGCCAGGCCGAACAGCACGACCCAGGCAATGAATGGCAGCATCAGTTTCAGGGCAAAGCCACCGGCCAGGGCAATGATCGCGATGAAGTACACACCGATCCCGGGCAGGATCTCGATGAGGGTGAACAACACATCGCGAACCGCCAGCGCCGTCTGCATCACCTTGGTGGTGACCCGGCCGGAAAACTCGTCAGAAAAGAACGACAGGCTCTGGCGCAGCATCAGCCGGTGAAAGTCCCAACGCAGGCGCAGCGGCAAATTGATCGCCAGTACCTGGTGCTGAAGCATGGTGCGCAGCGCCACCAACCCGATGCTGACCAGCAGGACGATGCCGATACCCCACAGCACCCGGGTTTCTTCGGGGCCGACGGCACCGCCGGCCTGCCAGGCCGAGAGCAGGTCCACGACCTGGCCGAGGAAGGCGAACAGCCAGGCTTCGTAGATCGATACCCCGGCACTGAGCAGCGCAAGCGCCAGGATGTAGCCGCGCGCGCCCCGGGTGCAGGCCCACATGAAGCGCAACAGGCCAACCGGTGGCGGTGGTATCTCGTCAGGGGGGAAGGGGTCGAGCCATCGTTCAAAAATACGCAGCATGCTTGTCTCCGAGAATCAGCTTGTGCCTGGCGCTAACCATACAGATCACTCAGGCCTGCGGGGGGGGCGTGCAGTGTGCGGCATAACCTTTTCTCATCAAGTCGTCGCCCGAAATGTCGCTGTATGCACAGTGGATGAGACTTTAGCCTTTTGCATGGAGCCGCAGCACGCTCAATGCCTTGGCTGGACCGTCCAGCTGAAAACAATAAGGAGTTACCCCAATGTCCGCATTCAAGTTTTCCGGCGTAAACCTGGCCATCACCACCCCGTTCGATGCACAGGGCAAGATCGACTACGCGCGTTTCGAGAGCCTGATCGAGCGCTACATCGCTGCAGGTGTGCATGGTTTCGTACTCAGCTCCGGAACCGGGATGCACGTTTACCTGAGCAAGGATGAATCGAAGGAGCTGGTGGCCTTTGGCGCCAAGGTCATCAACGGCCGCGCCCGCGTCATCGCGCAGACTTCGGCGCTGCTGGTCGAGGAAGTGGTCGAGCGCACCCGCCACGCCAAGGACTGCGGTGCCGACGGTGTGATGGTGCTGCCGCCCTTCTTCGAAGGCCCCACCGACGACCAGGGCATTGTCGACTTCTACTCGAGCGTGTCCGAGGCCGGCCTGCCGATCATCGGTTACAACGTGCCACAGGCCGTCGGTGTCGAAGTGACACCGTCGCTGTTCAAGCAACTGAGCCAGATCCCCAACTTTGTCTCGGTCAAGGACAGCAGCGGCGATCTGGCAGCCCAGGCGTCGTTGTCGCGCACCGGCCTGCCGACCATGAACGGCGCGGACCCACTGGTACCCTACGCGCTATTCGCCGGCGCTGCAGGGCTGATCTGGGGGGGCGCGAACATGGCGCCGAAGACCTGCGTTGCCGTGGCCAATGCTGCCAGTGAAGGCAACTGGGCCCAGGTGCAGCAGATCTGGAAGAGCCTGGCCCCGGTGATGTCGCTGATCTGGCAGGGTGACTACGTGCAGTCGGTGTACGCCGGCGCGCAGATCATGGGGTATGACGCAGGCAACCCGCGCCGTCCATTGGCCCGCCTGGCCGAAAGCAAGCTGGGTGCGTTGCGTGAGGCACTGGCTCCGTTGATCGAACGCGAAGCATCGGCTTCCTGATTTCGCAGGGGCGCTCACTATGTACACTGCTTCGAAATTGCCCAGCAACAATGGCAGCTCGGGTTGGGTGGAGATGCTGCCACGCCGCCAGGCCAAGGCCGTGCTCAACCGTGCGGTCACGGCGGATGTCGCCATCATCGGGGGTGGCTTTGCCGGTTTGTCGGCGGCCCGCCAACTGGTCCGGCGTGACCCGACGCTGAAGGTCGTGGTGCTCGAGGCCGGGCTGGTCGGCGAGGGTGCCTCCGGGCGCAACTCCGGCTTCATCATCGACCTGCCGCATGAAGTGTCCGCCGAGGGCTTGGGTGGTGGTTCGCTCGAGCGCGCCCGGCGTGACATCAAGCTGTACCGCACGGCCATCGACCTGGGCAGGGAACTGGCCGACCTGCATGGTTGGGGCAAGGAAGTCTTCGACCCCTGTGGGCGTTTCAGCGTGGCCCGGGGCACCCAGGGGGACGAGCACATCCTGTCCTACGGCAAGCAACTCGACGCGCTGGGTGAGCGGTATGAGCTGCTGGACACCCGGCAGATTGGCGAGGTAACGGGCAGCCCGGCCTACACCTCGGGCATGTTCATGCCGGGCACGGTGATGATCCAGCCGGCGGCCTACGTCAGGCGTTTTGCCGATGCCCTGGCTGACCCGGTGCAGGTGTATGAACAGACGCCGGCCCTGTCCTTCAAGCAGGTGGGTGGCGCGTGGGTGATCAAGACGCCAAACGGCATGGTCTCCGCGGGCAAGATCATCCTCGCCAACAACGGCCATGCGCAAAGCTTCGGCTTCTTCAAGGGCAAGCTGCTGCATGTGTTCACCTACGCTTCGCTGACCGAGCGCTTCGACCCCAGACTTCTACCGGGCCAGCGTACCTGGGCCGCCACCCCGGCGTTGCCCATGGGCACCACGGTGCGGCGAATCAGCGATGGTGACAGTGACCGGATTCTGGTGCGCTGGCGCTACAGCTACAACCCGAGCCTGACCATTGGCGATGGCCAGGTGAACAGTGCCGGCCGTGTGCATGACGGCAAGTTCGCGACGCGTTTCCCCACGCTCAAGGGGTTGCGCATGGAGTACCGCTGGGGCGGCCCCATGGCACTGACCTGGAACAGCGTGCCAGCGTTCGGTGAAGTCGATAGCGGAGTGATCGCTGCCTGTGGTTGCAACGGGCTGGGTGCTTCCAAGTCGAGTGCGGCAGGCATCGCTGCGGCGGACCTGGCAGTGGGCATCGACAGTGAACTGGTGCAGATACTCAGCGCCTATGACAAGCCCAAGCCGTTGCCGCCACAGCCGTTCCTGGCCATCGGCGCCAAGGCCAACATGAAGTTCAAGGAGCTGCGTGCAGGCGATGAATAGCGCGCGCAAGTCGTGTCGATGAAGTACCGAAGGGCCTCGATCGAGGCCCTTTTTTTGTATGATGGGCCAGCGGCGACTGCCCCCGTTTCCTGATAACTGGTAGAGGTCAATGGTCAAGCACACAGAGCCCGATCAGGCGCTTATACAAATGCCTTCGCTGCGCGCCGTAAAGGCATTCGTCGCGGCGGCGAAGTACCTCAATTTCACCCGCGCGGCGGAGTCGCTGTGCGTCACCCAGGCGGCCATCAGCAAACAGATACGTGAGCTGGAAGGTTTCATGGGCGCCGAGCTGTTCATCCGCAACGGGCGGGCGGTGGCGCTTACGCCCGAAGGCGCGATCTTTTTCGATGCCGTACAGTTGTCGCTCAGCAACATCGCCCAGGTCTCGAGCCGCATACGTCGGCAGAACAAGGGCAAGCGGGTGGTGACACTGTGCTGTACACCGGCGTTTTCCGGCTTGTGGTTGACGCCGCGGTTGCCGGAGTTTCTGGCAGCGAACCCGGACATCGACCTGAACCTGGTCATCACCCAGAATTTCGTGAACATGGAACCTGGGGTCCAGCCTGACATGTTCATCAACAAGCTGTCGAAGATCAGGGAAGGCTACAGCAGCCACCCTTTGGCCTATGACGTGATCTACCCGATCTGCAGCCCGGGCTACCTGGCACAGCACCCGGAAGTGGCCACGCTGGACGGTATCAGCCAGGGCTCACTGCTGAACCTCAGCCCTTACGGCCGCTCGCAGATTGCCGAGCACATCGACTGGTACATGTGGTTCGAGTACCACAATGTCGACTTGAGTGCGCGGGTGGCGGCAGGTGCGCAATTGCTGCATTCCAACGATTACGGCTCGCTGGTTCAGTTGGCGATCAAGGGCCAGGGGGTTGCCTTGGGCTGGCATTACCTGATCGAGCCGCTGATCGAGGAGGGGGTGCTGGTACGGCCGGTGGCGCAGGAGTTGGTGCACAAGGACAGCCAGCACTTCCTGACCTTCAACGAGCAGAAGAAAGACGACAGCGCCTGTTGCCGCATGCGGGACTGGATCTTGTCGAAGTTCTGAGCAGGCCCCAGCAATTCGTGCATCTGCATTAAAATCCTGGGGCTGCTTCGCAGCCCTTTCGCGACACAAGGCCGCTCCTACAGGTACTGCACAAGCCGTGAAGACTGCGGGGTCCCTGTGGGAGCTGGCTTGCCGGCGATAGGGCCAGCAAAGCCACCACAAAAACGGCCAGGTGCCGAACTCCGTCAGAACAGCACCGGTCTTGCTCAGGTCACGAAGCGTTGATCCAGATGGTCTTCAGCTCCGTGTACTGGTCATGGGCCCAG
>RCUL01000435.1_pt1 | contig 22096 bp, 21 predicted proteins | sample 2167521 | NCBI WGS metagenome assembly RCUL01 (sample SAMN09932745, study PRJNA488358) | compost metagenome | feature: garden; material: soil; isolation source: compost soil in acetic acid-enriched culture | place: Germany: Experimental Botanical Garden Goettingen | collected 2016-01-27
GACTGGATGCCGTTGGTGCCTTCGTAGATCTGGGTGATGCGCACGTCGCGCACCAATTGTTCCTGGCCCCATTCGCGGATGTAGCCATGGCCACCTAAAACCATCTGACCATGCAGGGTGGTTTCCAGACCCATATCGGTGAGAAACGCCTTGGCCACCGGTGTCAACAACGCGACCAGTTCCTGTGCGCGGGTGCGGGCGGTTTCGTCTTCGCTGTACTTGGCCGTGTCGAGTTGCAGGGCCACGTAGCTGGAGAACGCACGGCCGCCTTCATTCAACGCCTTCATGGTCAGCAACATACGGCGCACGTCCGGGTGCACGATGATCGGATCAGCGGCTTTTTCACTCTCCTGCGGACCCGTCGGGGCACGGCTCTGAATACGCTCGCGGGCATACTCGACGGCGTTCTGATAGGAGCGCTCGCCTTGTGCCAGACCCTGAATACCAACGCCCAGACGCTCGTAGTTCATCATGGTGAACATCGCCGCCAGCCCCTTGTTCGGCGCGTCGACGATCCAGCCGGTGGCGCCGTCAAAGTTCATCACGCAAGTGGCCGAGGCCTTGATGCCCATCTTGTGCTCGATGGAGCCGCAGGACAGCGCGTTACGATCGCCCAGCGAGCCGTCAGCATTGACCAGCACCTTGGGCACCAAAAACAGCGAAATGCCTTTTGCCCCGGCGGGAGCACCCGGCAGTTTGGCCAGTACCAGGTGGATGATATTTTCGCTCAGATCGTGTTCGCCACCGCTGATGAAAATCTTGCTGCCGCGGATTGTGTAGCTGCCATCAGCCTGGGGCTCGGCCTTGGTGCGGATCAACCCCAGATCGGTGCCGGCGTGGGCCTCGGTCAGGCACATCGAACCGGTCCATGTGCCGGCGTACATGTTTGGCAGATAGCGTTCCTTGAGTTCCTGGCTGGCGTGGGCCTTGAGTGCCAGGCAGGCACCCGCCGTCAGCATTGGGTACAGACCGAACGACAGATTGGCCGAGTTGACCATTTCTTCAATCTGGGCGGAGATCGCCTTGGGCATGCCCATGCCGCCAAACTCAGGATCGCCACCGACACCGCCCCAGCCACCTTCGGCAAAGGCACGATAGGCTGCCGGGAAACCGTCCGGCGTGGACACTTCACCGTCGTTCCAGGTGCAGCCTTGCTCGTCGCCACTGCGCAACAGCGGAGCGATGATATCTGTGCTGATGTTGCCGGCCTCTTCAAGGATCGCGGCTGCCGTCTCTTCGTCGATCACCTCGGCCAACCCGGGCAATTGAGCCCAAAGTCTGGACACCTCGAAAACTTCATTGAGAACGAAGCGCATGTCGCGCAGGGGGGCTTTGTAAACAGACATGATTGGCTTACTCGGACATTGTGAGGGCATGTGGCACGCCCGGTTTGTTGGAATTGTCGCTATCACTGCTTTGTCTCCCCGATTCAGCCGACGCAGCACGACGGTTCAGCGAGGGCCCACGCAACAGGAAGTAGGACAGGGCCGGAATCAGGATCAGCGCGCCGAGCATGTTCCACAGGAACATGAAGGTCAGCAGGATGCCCATGTCGGCCTGAAACTTGATCGGTGACCAGGCCCAGCTCACCACACCGGCAGCCAGCGTGATGCCGACCAGGCCGACCACCCGACCGGTGAAGGCCACGGCGTTGCGGTAGGCTTCGGACAGCGGCATACCGCTGCGTTGGTAATGCAACTGCACGCTGAGCAGGTACAGCGCGTAATCCACACCGATACCCACACCCAGGGCAATAACCGGCAAGGTGGCGACTTTCACGCCGATGCCCATGGCGACCATCAAGGCCTCGCAGAGGATCGAGGTCAGTACCAGCGGCAAAAGCGCCACCAGCGTGGCGCGCCAGCTGCGGAAGGTGATCAGACAGAACAGCGTCACCGCCAGGTACACGTACAGCAGCATGGTGTGATTGGCTTCACGCACCACGATATTGGTTGCCGCCTCGATACCCGCAGTTCCGGCGGCCAGCAGGAACTGGCGATCCGGGGTGCTGTTTTCCCTGGCGAACTTGTCGGCGATGGCGACCACCGCATCCAGGGTTTCGGCCTTGTGGTCCTTGAGGTAGGCAATGACCGGCATGACCGAACAGTTGTTGTTGAACAGCTCCGGCGCATTGACCGAGGCCTGTTGCGCGCCGTAGTTCAACACGTCCTGATTGCGCTGGATGTTATTGAGCTTGGGGTTGCCCTCGAAAGATCCGGCAGTGATCTGGCGCACCGCATTGACCAGCGATGAGGTCGCTTGCACTCCCGGATATTGCTGCAGTTCCCAGGCCAGGCGGTCGGCCAGGACCAGCGTCTGATAATTCAGGCAGCCCTCTGGCGGAGTCTTGATCATCACTGCGAACAGGTCGCTGGACAGCGCGTAATGGCCAGTGATGTAGGCGTTATCGCGGTTGTAGCGCGAGTCGGCACGCAGCTCCGGAGCACCACTGTCGAGGTCACCAATCTTCAGATGCATACTGACGGCGAAACCGGCAATACCCAGCACCAAGGCACCTAGTACAGTGCCGATAGCCCAGTTGCGAGTGGTGAAGCGGTCGAGCAAGTCCCACAATTTTCCGAAGCCACGATGCGCTGCAGCGCGGCTGTCGATCTTCAAGGCGCGCTCGGCGGCCTTCTTGCCAACGCCGACGTACGACAGCGCGACCGGCATCAGCAATAGAGAGGTGAAGATCAGGACCGCGACACCAATACTGGCGGTAATGGCCAGGTCCTGGATCACCGGGATGTCGATCAGCATCAGCACCGCAAAACCCACGGCGTCGGCCAACAGCGCAGTGACCCCGGCGATGAACAGGCGGCGGAAGGTGTAGCGCGCGGCGATCAGTTTATGGGTGCCGCGGGCGATGTCCTGCATGATGCCGTTCATTTTCTGCGCGGCGTGGGACACGCCGATGGCGAAGATCAAAAACGGCACCAGCACCGAGTACGGGTCTATCGCATAACCCAGCCAGGCGACGATGCCCAGCTGCCAGACCACTGCGATCAGCGAGCAGCCAACTACCAGCAGGGTGCTGCGCACGCAGCGGGTGTAGGCGTAGATGATCACCAGCGAGGTGACCACGGCCAGGCCGAAAAACATCATTACCTGGATCAGACCGTCAATCAGGTCGCCGACCAACTTGGCGAAGCCGATCACGTGGACTTTGTATTTGCCGGAGCCCTCCTTGTCATGCATTTGCCTTTCAAGTTTCTTGGCGAACGTGTGGTAGTCGACGCTGTGTCCGGTTGCCGAAGCAGTGTCGAGCAACGGCACGATCAACATGGTGGACTTGAAGTCGCTGGCTACCAGGTTACCGACAATGCCGGAGCGGTTGATGTTCTCGCGCAGTTGTTCGATATCCGCAGGCGTACCCTGATAGGTGTCTGGCATCACCGGTCCACCCTGGAAACCTTCCTCGGTGACTTCGGTCCAGCGTACCGACGGGCTCCACAGCGACTTCATCCATGCGCGGTCGACGCCTTCGGTGAGGAACAGTTCGTCGTTAACCTGTTTGAGCACGTTCAGGTAATCGGGGTCGAAGACGTCTCCTTCGGTGTTTTCAACCACCACCCGCACCGAGCTGCCCAAGCCGCGCAAAGACTTGCGGTTCTCCAGGAAATTTTTAATGTACGGCTGGCTCTGCGGAATCATCTTCTCGAAGCTGGGACGCAGCTCGAGACGGGTCGCCATCATGTAACCCAGTACCAGGGTGATCACTGCCATGAGCAACATGAACAGGGGGCGGTGATTGAAGACCCACCTTTCCAGCCGGTTTCCGGAACTTCGATCGAAGTCTTGCAAGTTGCAAATCACCGGCATCGTGTCTTGTTGGATATTGCCCATGTCTGGGTACCTCGAATTGATACAGTTCTTATTCTTGTGAAAGCACGCGCGCACCACGGTTGCCGACCAACACCAATGTGCCGTCGGCTGCCTGAACGGCGCCGGCAACCGGTGACGGGTTTTGCTGAGCCATCAATTTCAAGCCTTGCCCGCCATCCTGGCTGACCAACCGTTGCCCGGCCTGAGTAAACAGCTCGTAATGGCCGTCGGTGTCCAGGGTGGCGGCGGTGATGTTCACTTGCAGCCCCGTATTGAGTGGGGCCCAGTTGGCGCCGCCATCGGTGCTGCGAAACACATGTCCGCGCAGCCCGTAGACCAGGACTTCGCCAGGCTTGCCGACCACACCGAAAAAGCTGCCTTGATAAGGTGTTGGCAGAGCCAGGAAACGCTGCTGCGTGTCATCGAATTTGAGCAGCAAGCCCTGTTCGCCGGCGATGTACAGCGCATCGCCGGCAGTGGCGATGGCATTGAGGTGCAGCCCCTGCGGGTTATCGATACGGTCCTGGAACGGGGTCCAGTGCTTGCCACCGTCTTCAGTGCGCAGGATCAGATTGAATACACCCACCACGTAACCGAGTTGGTCATTGGCGAACCAGACGTCGAGCAGCGGCTTGTCGGCGCCCTCTTTCGTCAACCGCTGGCCGTCTTCGACGAGCTGCGGCCATTGTTCATTGCCAGGTTCTGCCTGGGCCAGGGCGCTGTAGTGCTTGACCAGCAAGTCGCCGATCTGGCGGCCATCGAGTTGTTTGCTCCAGGTTGCGCCGGCATCGCTGCTGTGCAGCACGACACCATCGCTACCCACGGACCAACCTTGTTGTGGCGTAGGAAACGAGACGGCATTGAGGTCAGCACTGACCGGCACACTGGCCTGAAGCCAGTTCTTGCCGGAGTCGTCGGAGTAGAGAATGTGACCACGCTGCCCGACAGCGACCAGCCGATCACCCGCGCGGGCCGTGGCCAGCAAAGGGCTGCGCACGGCCAGGGTACTGAGCCTGGCTGGCTGGTCCAGCACGTCAATGAAGTTGGTGGCCTGGGCGATTCCCTGTGACAGAACCAGTGAGGCGCCCAGTGCCAGCAACAGGCACTTTTTGTAAGAACCCATACTGCATCCTCTTGAGAAAACTGCGCTGGGGCGCGCAAGGCGCACCCGGCGCTGGAGTCAGGCGCCCAGTTAGGGTGTGAATCATCTGGGCGCTTTATCGCGGGATGCTTAGCGGATGCCTGCACCGGCCAGGGACTCAGCTGACCACTGCGCCTTGGAGAGCGGCTCGATGTACTTGATGCCGCCGTAGGGACCTACCACACCATTGATGTTGTAGGACCCGCCGACCAGGTCGTAGATCATGAACGGCGTAGAGTCCGGCACCTGTTTGTCATAGCTCTGACTGAGGAAAGCGAAGGAACCACGGTAGAGCTGACCATGTGCGTCGTACTGGTCGGAAGCCAAAGCTGTCCAGCTGTCTTCATCCAGGTAGAAGCGACGCTTCTGGTAGATGTGACGAGCACCTGGCTTGAGATTGCCTTCAACGACCCACACACGGTGTTTCTCCCAACGCACGAAGTCGGGTGACAGGTGGTTAGGGGTGGTCAGCGACTTGGGGTCTGCAACGTAGGTCAGCTTGTAGGTGTTGTAAGGCAGGATCATTTCCTGCTTGCCCACCAGCGTCCAGTCGTAGCGGTCCAGCGCGCCGTTGAACACAAACCCGTCGTCGAAGGTCCCTGCACCGGAGGTACCTGGGTTAGGCGTGTCATAGGCCAGGCTGGGAGCCAACTTGACTCGCCGCTGGCCCGGCAGGTACTGCCAGGCGCGGCGTGGCTGTTGCAACGGGTCGGCGGCGTCCTTGATCATCAGAGCCTCGCCGGCACGACGTGCGGGACCTGTGTAGGCCACCTTGATCTGGTAGTACACGTCCGCACTGCTGATCGGCTGCGACATGTTCTCGTAGATTGGGTAGTTGATGAACGTCTGTCCGGTAGTGGCCAGGCTTGGCACCCCCGCCGAGTCAACGTTCCAGGAATCATACTTGGTGGTGATGTTGACGCCCTGGTAACGCAGCAGGAAGTTCCACATCGCTTCGGCACCATTGTGCGGGACCGGGAACGGCACACCAGGCAGAACGTTATCGATGGCCAGGCCGCCTTGCAGGGACTTGGCGCCGCTGGCGTTTTTCACGCTGTTGTCCAGCACATTCTGAGGCAACGCAACGGTGCGGTGAGTCGGGTAGACATCAACACGAAACGTGGGAAAACGCTTGGCCAGCTCAGCCGTGGTGGCAGTGAGCATGCCCTTGTATTTGTCGACGTTCTTGCCATCGATCACCAGCAGCGGCTTCTCGCTGGCAAAGGGGTCCGGACGCATGGTGTCGCCCGATTTGAAGCTGGCCGGCGCGGTGGTCAGGCCACCGGCGTAGGCCGGAATCGATCCATCGGCATTGGCGGCTTTTTCAGCGCCGACCAGCGTCAGGCTGGTGCCGAGCTTGGCAGCTTCCTCGGCGGTTACGGCCGCCTGCGCATGTGCGCCCAACGTCATGGCCAGGGAAGCGGCCAGTAAAGTTTTGACGAATTTCATGTTGTTCTCCTGCTTAGTATCTAAGCAATGGGTGTATCAGAAGGTGGTTTTCAGCGTCAGGTACACAGCGCCACGGTCTTCTGTGGTTGCGCCGCCTCCCGAGAAGGCCGAATAGCCACCGGCGTAGCAGGCATAGTTTTCGTTGCCACTGAAGGCGTTCGGGGTCGATCCATCGCCACCTCCGGCGTTGGCTGCACCGGTGCTGTTGCCGCTGACGTTGCACTTGTCAGTCTTGCCAAAGGAATCCACATACTTGAGGTCGACAAAGTATTTGTTGTAAACGATGGCGCCGATGCCAGCGGCGTAGGTGCCAGTGTCCTTGGCGCCACCGCCGACCACAGGGGAAACACCATCGAGGCCAACGTTCACGGACATCGGCGTGTTCAAGTCCACGCCCGGGAACACCTGGTACCAGGTCGGTGTGAAGTTGACGGCAATACCCCAGTTGTCGCGGGTCGGCGCATCGATACCGCGGTAAGTGCTCTTGCCTTTGTAGAGTGCCGAGTTCTTGTCATCGAGCTTGAGCAGGTTGCTGTAATACAGTTCAGCGAGCAGTACGGCCTGGTCGTACACCGGCGTCTTGGGCAGGGTCATCAAACCGTTGAGCGTCCAGTGCAGCGTTTCGCCGGTGGCGCTCATGCTGTCGCCGTTGTGCGGGACGTCGTAGATGACGCCAGTGGCCGCGGTACGTGCTGGCAACAGGCCAAGACCTTGCCCGAAGCCCAGCGGGCTGGTGGAACTGACGATGGCCGGGATACTGGCCAGCGGCATGTTTTCGCGAATGTTCAGGTCGCTGCCAACACTGATGCCGCCGAAATCCTTGGACAGGCTCAAACCGTAGATATCGATATCGTCGGAGTACGCCAGTTGATAAGTGGCGGTGCTCAACGAGTTCAGCGTGTTGACAACAGCCGGCACCTGGCCCGCTGGACGCGTGCCATTGGGGTTGGCCGAGGTGACCCCGCGAGTGTCGAGCCAGGCCTGCGGCAGGATGTCCGAGGTCTTGCGGTAGTAGACGCCGAGGGTGCCGTCCAGCCACTCCGGTGACCACTTGGCCATTACGCCCCAGTCGCCTTGATTGCCAGGGTTCAGGTCATGACCACGAACCACGTTGGTCAATGCGTTGCAGGGGGCGACGCCGCAACCGAGCGGGCTGCCCGGCGTGATGGAGTTGGTGTTGCCCAGCAGGAACGACTGCGCGCCGAAGCCCACCAGGTCGGAACCGCCATAGTAGGTGCCCGCTTCCGGCAGACGCGCAGCATCCCATTTCAGGAAATACTGGGCCCCCACGGTCAACTCGGGATTGACAGTGAACGACATCGACAGCTGGTTACGCGGAACGAACAGCTCCTTGGCCTCAGTACCCGGCGATGCGGCGAGCTTGGCGAGATCGAGGCCGGACTGGCCGTAGCTGACCGAATGCACCGGGTTGAGAATGGTCTCACCCCAGAATACGTTGTGCTGGCCGGCCTTGACACTCAGCATCGATTCCTCGCCCACTTCGGTGCTGTAGAACACGAAGGCATCGAGGATTTCCCCGGACGGACCGGTGTAGTAACGCTGGGCGTAGTTGCTCAGGTGCGGACTGCCATTGCCGACGTTGTCGTTGGTGACACCGGCCAGGCGCGGGTCGTTGGCGACCAGGCCAGAGCGTGCATCATTGCCGTTGACGAACGGGTTGGAGTTGGAACCGGTGTTCTCATAGGCTTTGTCGTACCAACTGGCGGCGCTGACACGAAAGCCCATGTTCTGTTTATAAACAACATCCATCTCGGTCAACAGGTCGACACGGTTGGTGATGTTGGTCCCGGACTTACGGAAGTTGTAATCACCATCGTTGTTGTTCGGCGAGCCGAGCATGCGCTTGTCGGCGCTTTCGGTGCGTACGCCGTAGTTGTACTTGACGGTGTTGTCCAGGCGCACAGACCAATCCGGGCTACCGGTATCGAACTCGAACGCGTGGCCGGCGACCGGCATGATTGCAACGACAACAGCTATGGCCAGCGGACTGCGACGCAAGATGAAGGGCTGACTGTGTTTCATATGGCTGGCTCCATTTCTTATTATTGTTGGGGATACTTGGAACGGCGGAATCCCGCCCTCGGCCTGACTGACAGGAACTGACGGGGCGACACCAGCGAACGCTGTCGTCGGCCCTGGCACCTGTTACCGGCAAGCAGGGAAAAGGACGTAGTAACCTGACATTCGAACAGTGAATTGAACCGCTCGCTCAAGGCGGGCGGCCCCGACACCAGCTTCGTGGATAGCTATCGGTGTCGAGGGCCCTTTAGCCTTAGTGGAAGGCTGTAAGATCCTGTGGTTCGATCCCGTTCGCCTCGCAGTAATTCATGTAGCGCTGAAGCGAGGTTTTCCAGTTCTCGATGGCCAGGACCTTGTCGTTTTCATCGACGAAGATGAGGTCGCCGCTCACGATCACCAGCGTCACCATGTAGTCACCGTCTTCAGTGCTGACCACTTCCGGCTGGTGAGTGGATGCGGCGGTCTCGTAGACAACGCTGCCCGGACCCGCAATCCAGTCGTGCTCTTTGTACTTCCAGTGGCCTTCGATGGTGTAGACGATGACGGTGCCAGAGTGATGGTGCTTGGGCAGGACCATGTCGATGGGCGCCTTCATCATCACAATGATCTCGCCGCGAATTGGGTCGAGCTTGAAGTACTTCAGCAGGACGTTGTCTGCAAAAGGGGTGAAGGGAACCCAAGGCAGCGACTCGCCGTGCATGACGGCTGTTTCAACTTGTTGAAAAAGCATAACTATCTCCGTTTCTATTGTTTTTTCCAGAAGCTGACCGCGCGGTTTGACCGACGGCGATGCACGCGCTCGACTGATCCAGCACGAGGCGAAGACCTCTGGGAATTGGGTGAATCAGTTAAGAGGGGTACCGGTCAATGTCGCGCGCAGCATCTTGCGCGGTGCATTGCCGTAATCGGCTACTGCGTAGTGCTGGCACAGCAGGTTGTCCCACATCGCGACCGTGTTGGGTCGCCACTTCAGACGCACCTGGTATTCCGGAATCGCGGCCTGGGAAATCAGGTAATTCAACAGAGTATTGGCTTCTGGCTTGAAGTCCTGGCCGCAGCGGACGTCCTTGAAGGTGTAAAAGTTCGAGAAATGGGTGGTGAACGCCGAATTGACGAACAACACCTTTTCGCCCGTCTCAGGATGGATAAGCACAACCGGGTGCTCAGCGACGGGGTTCTTCGCGGCCATCGCGTGACGATCGGCGATCGGCATCTGGGCGAAAAAGGCGTGCTCGGCATCGTGCTTGGCGTACATGCCATCGATTCGTTGTTTGATGGCCTCAGGCAGGCTTTCATAGGCCATCACCATGTTGGACCAAATGGTGTCGCCGCCGGACTCCGGACCCAGTTCACAGCGCAACACCGCGCCGCGGGGCGGCGCCTTCTTGAAGGTGACATCGGCATGCCACAGGTTTTCGCGGCTGATCTTTTCGACCATATTCTGCTTGTCGGGGTCGAGATTGCGGTACAGCATCAGCAACTTGTCCGCCTCAGGATGGCTGGGCGCAACGGGATGAGCTTCCAGTTCAGCGAATTGCGCCGCGAAATTCTGTTGCTCCATCGGAGTGATGTCCTGATCGCGAAAGAACAGCACTTTGTGTTTGAGCCACAGCGCCCGGATCTCTGCGATCATTTCAGGGTCTTGGGCAGCGTCGGCCAGGCTGATGTTGCTGATCTCGGCGCCGATGTTCGGCGTGCACAGTTCAACCTTGATCGAATGTCGAAGAGCCGAAGGACGGACAATCGCCGGGGATGGCGATGAACTGTTTTGGAAAGCTGTTTTTTTTATCATTGAAATCTCCAGTCTCTGGCGTACGCCGGCATGCAATCGCATGCCCGGCAAATCAGACAGGATCAAAGCGAGCCAGTGGCACCGTTTCGGTTCCTTGGAGAGATGCTAGGGATTGCCGTCGCCCCGGCTTTTGCAAGACGGGACAACTTGTTGGCATTTTCGGACAACGAGGGCGGCTGGGTATCCGGCTTCGTCAAGGCTTTCCGGGAGGGCTCGGTGCGATTTGGGTGGACCCGGTTGCCGCCCGCGCACGATGCTGTATGGCCCACTCCGACGGGGACATGCTGAACTGGTGACGGAACCAGCGAGAGAAGTCGGCGCCTGATGAAAAACCCACCAGACCCGCGATTTCGTAGAGCTTGCGCTTGCTGGTCAACAGGTACTCTTCGGCGAGTTCGACGCGCACCGCATTGACCACGGAAAGCCCTGTCTCGCCGACTTCCGCCAAGCGCCGATTGAGTGTGCGGCGATGCAACCCCAAGTGCTCGGCGACACGATCGATCGAACAGGTTCCGGTGGGCAGCAGTACCCTGATGACCTGGCGCGCCTGATCCAGAGGCTCATCGCCCTCGTCCGTCAACTGCATGTCCAGCCAGCGCTTCACTTCTCGATTGAGCTTGGGTGTGGCTGCGGCAATGGGCAAGTCCACGTCACGTGCCCGGCAGACAATGCCGTTGAACTCTTGCCCGAAGTCGATTTCCGTTCCGAGCACGCGGCGATGAACGTCCAGCTTGGCTGGACGTTCGTGGCTGAAACAGATGTTCACCGGTTTGAAAGCATCGTGCGCCAGCGCTCGATAGGACCGAAAAATAATACCTGTTGAGATTTCGACCACCTGGCGCAAAAGCCCCGGGTACTTCTGCTGTATATCCACATGTAGAAGCACCAGGTCTCCGGCGTCCTCAAGGCGCAATTGCACACCGGCGTTATGCAGCCGCATATAGCGCGCGGACGACTCCATCGCAGCGCGCAGGGTGGGTTCCTCGCGCATCATAAGGGCAAGCATGCCAAAGTCGGCCAAGTCTCGGCGCTCCGCCATCAACAGGCCGAAGGCTTCCTGACCGGAAAGCCGTGCCGACTCTTCCAGCAGCCAACAGACCGAATAGCCGTTGATCAGAAGATTCGGATCGTCAAGCACGCGGGGGGGCAATTTGGCCAGCCGCAACATCCGGAACGGGTCCAGCCCAACTGCGTGGGCGATGGACGCATAGCCGGTCAAACAGGCACTGCGAATCAGGCTGGACATGCGATCACCCCGTCCCGTTTTGATAAGTTGGTGTCCTGAATAGCCAAACTCAGCCACCCCTATCTCGTCAAGCTCTTCTCGTACAACAACAAGATGACGAGTACTGCGATGAATTTGGAAAATTTCCAGGACCAGCCCCTGCGGGACGTTGACGCTCCAGACGCGTTCGCTCACCACTTCGTTGAGATCAACGGCATCCGGATGCACTACGTCGAGGAAGGCCAGGGGCCCCTGATCATACTCCTGCATGGATTCCCCTACCTCTGGTACATGTGGCGGGGCCAGATCCCGGCCTTGGCCGCTGCTGGTTATCGGGTGGTCGCGCCTGACCTGCGAGGTTTCGGCATGTCCGACAGCCCAGCGGCGGTAGAGGCCTATGACATGAGCCAAGCGGTGGGTGACATCGTCTGCCTGATGGAGGCCCTGGGCGAAACCTCGGCGATCGTCGTCGGCCACGACCTCGGTGCCTGGGTAGCCCAAGCCTGCGCCATGCTGCGCCCCGAGCTGTTTCGTGCACTGGTCATGCTGAACACGCCAGTGCCTCCGCGCGGCCGGATCAGGCCCACGGATGGGCTGCGGGCGATGGCCAAGGGCAAGGGCTACCACCACCTGTACTTCCAGCAGCTGGAAAAGCCGGACCGTGAACTGGCCGCCGACACGCGCAAGACCTTGCGCAGCATCTTCTACTCGGTCTCGGGCGATGCGGTCGGTGCCGAGCGCTGGCGCCTGTTCATCGAGCCGGACGAGCCCATCCTCAATGCTTTCACCGACCCTGTTGCGTTCCCCGCCTGGTTGAGCCCGCAAGCGATTGACTACTACGTGGATGAGTACACCCGTGCCGGTTTCACCGGCCCCCTGAACTACTACCGCTGCCGCGACCGCAACTGGGAGATCTCCGCTTTTCTCGATGGCGCAGTGATAAAGCAGCCCAGCATGTTCATCGGCGGTGCCAACGACCCCTCCATCGAACCGCCACAGATTCGCGGACTATATGACCAGCTCGAAACCTACCTGGTCGGGCTGCGCAAGAAGGTACTGCTAGCCGGTGTGGGCCACGCCGCGGCGGAAGAAGCGCCAGAGCAGATCAACGCGTTGCTTCTCGAGTTCCTCGAACAACTGGACGACAACTGAGTCGGTCCCTCGTTGGCTATACGCCAAGGTATTTCACATGAACAACAATAAGACGGTGTCCAACATGAATGGACTGATGCAGCAACAGCAGCTGCTTATTTCGACGCTCCTCACCCATGCCGAGCGCCACCATGGCGATCAGGAAGTCGTCTCTCGCCGGGTCGAAGGCGATATCCATCGGCAAACCTATTGCGACCTCGGGCAGCGCGCACGCTGCCTGGCCAATGCGCTCGCCACGCTCGGCGTCAGCTTTGGTGACCGCGTCGGCACGCTCGCCTGGAACGGTTACCGCCACATGGAGCTGTACTACGCTGTATCCGGCTCGGGTGCCGTGCTGCACACGTTGAACCCACGCCTGCATGCCGACCAGGTGCAGTGGATTGCCGACCACGCCGAAGACCGCGTGCTCTTCTTCGACCTGACCTTCCTGCCGCTGGTCGAATCCATCGCCGACAAAGTCTCGACCATCACCCGCTTCGTGCTCATGGCCGATCGAGCGCATATGCCGGCGGTTACCTCGATCCCCGATCTGCTGTGCTACGAAGATTTGATCGCAACCCACACCGATGACTTCGTGTGGCCAACCTTCGACGAAAACAGCGCATCGTCGCTGTGCTATACCTCAGGTACTACTGGCAATCCCAAAGGCGTGCTCTACAGCCACCGCTCGACGCTTCTGCACACCCATGCCGCCGCCCTCCCCGATGCCTTGAACTGCTCTGCGCGCGACACCGTCCTGCCGGTGGTGCCGATGTTCCATGTCAACGCCTGGGGTTTGCCATACATGGCCTGCATGGTCGGCGCCAAGCTGGTTTTCCCGGGACCAATGCTCGACGGCGAATCGCTCTACGAGTTGTTCGAGGCGGAGAAAGTCACCCTGTCCGCCGGCGTGCCCACCGTCTGGCAAGGTCTGCTCGCCCATGTCGAGGCAACGGGCAAGACATTCTCGACCATGCGCCGGACGATAATCGGTGGCTCGGCCTGCCCTTCGGCCATGATGGCGGCCTTCGAGGACCGCTATGACGTACAGGTGCTGCACGTCTGGGGCATGACCGAGCTAAGTCCGCTCGGGACCGTTTGCACCCCCAAGGCCAGGCACCTCGCCATGGACAGCGCCGACCGCCGCGTCCTGCAGGCCAAACAAGGTCGGGTCGTGTACGGCGTCGACATGAAGATCGTCGGCGATGATGGCAAGGAACTCCCCCGCGACGGCAAAACCTCGGGCGAACTGATGGTGCGCGGTCCCTGGATCATCTCCTCCTACTACAAGAGCGACGCCGGCGATTCGCTGGTGGATGGCTGGTTCCCGACAGGCGATGTCTCGACCATCGATGCCGAGGGCTTCATGCAGATCACCGACCGCAGCAAGGATGTCATCAAGTCTGGAGGTGAGTGGATCGGTTCCATTGATCTGGAAAACATCGCCATGGCTCACCCGGCGGTTGCGATGGCTGCGTGTATTGCGGCCTACCACCCGAAATGGGATGAACGCCCGCTCCTGGTCGTGACCCGCAAACCCGGCAGCGAACTTTCGCGCGACGAATTGCTTGGATTCTATGAAGGCAAGATCGCCAGATGGTGGACCCCGGATGATGTGGTATTCGTCGACAGCATCCCACTCGGCGCGACCGGCAAGATGTTGAAGAACAAGCTTCGCGAGATGTTCCAGGACTACCGACTGCCCACCGCCTGAGGGCCTGCCTCCCTCAACGCGCTCGGGCGGGTAGTAACACGTTCCCATGCTTGCCCGAGCCGGGCGCTACTCAAGGCCCGGTTCACGAGTCCGATCAAGACAATCCAATAACAACAAGAAGCGCAGATACAAGGAATCGCCATGAATGTTCACCACGCCCTTGCTGACACTATCGAAACTTCAACCGCCAGCACGCCCCGACTGTATGCCTGGTGCGTATTTGCACTCAGTTTCGGTCTGCTGATTTCAGACTACATGTCACGACAAGTGCTCAACGCAATCTTTCCGCTGCTCAAATCCGAGTGGGCACTGAGCGACTCCCAGCTCGGCCTGCTGAGCGGCATCGTCGGTCTGATGGTGGGTCTGTTGACCGTACCCATGTCATTAATGGCCGACCGCTGGGGCAGGGTCCGCAGCCTGGTGCTGATGGCCGCGATTTGGAGCTTGGCTACACTGGGCTCCGGCTTTGCACAAAATTACCAACACATGCTTCTCGCCAGGTCGTTGGTCGGCATCGGCGAGGCAGCCTATGCCAGCGTCGGCGTAGCTGTGGTGCTTTCCGTCTTTCCCAAGCAGATGCGTGCGACCCTCATCAGCACCTTCATGGCTGGCGCCATGTTTGGCTCCGTACTGGGCATGGCGCTTGGTGGCATCATCGCCGCGCACCTGGGCTGGCGCTCTGCTTTCATCGTCATGGCGATATTCGGCCTGACGCTCGCCATCATCTATCCACTGGTCGTAAAAGAGCGGCGCCTTGGTAACTGCACTCAGACCGCAAACCAACACGCCGAAGCAAACGGCAAGAGTCCACTACGTTCGCTGTTTGCCAGTCGTTCGGTCATCAGTGCCTATATCGGCAGCGGCCTGCAGATGTTCATCGGCGCCTCGTTGATAGCCTGGTTGCCCAGCTACCTGAACCGTTACTACCACATGGGCACCGATCGGGCTGGCATGATCTCCGCCGTCCTGATCCTGGCGGGTGGCGCCGGCATGATCCTCTGCGGCATCCTCAGCGACCGCCTGTGCCGCAAAGCTCCCGAGCGCAAGATTTCCCTGGCCGTCGCCTACTGCCTGATCACTAGCCTATTGCTGTCAGCGGCCATGCTGTTGCCCCCCGGAGTGGCACAACTGGTAGTCATCGCTCTGGCCATGCTGGTGGTCACTGGCACGTTTGGCCCCGCCGGCGCCGCCATCGCCAACTTGACCCACCCTTCGGTGCACGGCACGGCCTTTGCCATTCTGGCCTTGTCCAATAACCTGCTTGGCCAAGGGCCCGGCCCCTATGTCACGGGCCTGCTGGCTGACGCCTTTGGCCTTGATCGTGCTTTCCAGATGATCCCACTGATCAGCATCGCAGCAGCCCTCGTGTTCTGCTACGGCAAGCGCCACTACCAACGCGATATCCAGAAACTGATGCCGACAGTCGCAGGTGCGACGCCGGCCGGAAGAATGTCATGAACGCCCCCATCAAACTGCCCGTGACACAACCACTGCCCTGCCCCCAGGAGAGTCTTGCATGAGCTCCGCAACCATTGCTTCGCTGGGGGTACGCAGCCAATTGCTGATGCCCGGCTTTATCGTCAGCGCCATGGTCGCCGCTGCGGCCACATTCCTCTCCGAGCACTACGGCGCGCCGGTGATGCTCTTCGCACTTCTACTGGGCATGGCGATGAATTTCCTTTCCGGTGACGGGGTGTGCAAGCCGGGCATCGAGTTCACAGCCCGCGAGATCCTCCGGGTCGGTGTTGCGTTGCTGGGCATTCGCATCACCCTGGAGCAGATCGTTGCGCTTGGCTGGCAGCCGGTTGTGATGGTGGTGACACTGGTTGTGGTGACTATTCTGGTGTCCATCGTCGCGGCTCGCGCCATGGGCTTCAGCACTTTGTTCGGCCTGCTTACGGGAGGCGCCACCGCAATTTGTGGCGCTTCGGCGGCTCTGGCCTTGGCGGCAGCGCTGCCCAGTCATGAGAAGAAAGAGCGGGCGACGCTGTTCACGGTCATCGGTGTTTCCGCTCTATCCACCCTGGCAATGATCCTCTACCCGATGATCGCCAAATTTTTCAATCTGACGCCGCTCCATGCCGGCTTTTTCCTAGGCGGAACCATTCACGACGTCGCCCAGGTGGTTGGCGCCGGTTACAGCATGTCCCGTGAGACCGGCGACAGCGCCACGGTCGTGAAATTGATGCGCGTGGCGATGCTGCTACCGGTGATTCTGTGCGCGGCCATGATCACCCGCGCCCAAGGGGTCGAACCTGGCAGCAAGCGACCACCTCTGCTGCCATGGTTCGCGGTGGGATTCGTCATCCTTGCCGCAGTCAACAGCACCGGCTTCATTCCACAGGTGGTTCAGGACGCAGGCAACAGCCTGTCACGTTGGTGCCTGGTGATAGCCATCAGTGCACTGGGCATGAAGACGCAGCTTAAAGAGCTGGCCTCAGTGGGGATCAAGCCCATTCTATTGATGGTAGGAGAAACCGTATTTCTTGGCGCACTGGTGCTGGCAATGCTGCACTGGGCCATGTAAACCGAACCCCTGCGGGGTTATCGACGCTCTCGTCAAACAGAGCTTTTGCCGCGTCGGAGTTTGTACCGCTACTCCGTTACGCGGCATTTTTTATTTAGAAGTTTGCTTGCTCCAGTTCGCTTACGCCATCTAGCGTTGATTGAAGTCGCGAGCGCTTCTACGAGTCTAATATTACCTTCCCTTGCTCGCCATTTATGACCTGCATATTGCTATCGCTCTGCTCTGCTCTGCTCTGCTCTGCTCTGCTCTGCTCTGCTCTGCTCTGCTCTGGCGAAGGCTCGCAGGTTTTGCGGCTCAGTCGTTCTGATTTTCTAGCGATCCGCGATTGCCATTTCAGACTCTTCGGAGCGATACGCGCGCACGAGCACCGGTTTCATCTTGGGCAGGAAAATCCGACTCACCGAAGCAACTATCTATTAGCGCTCCCCTTTCTACGTCACAAAGGGTATACCTAATTAGAAACAGAGTGACAGGGATTTTTTCGCACTGACTCCTTGAAAAGTAACACCCAAAGTGCAACAGTATTTAAAAAGCACCTCAAGTGATACAGGAGCAAGGAAACATGTTCGTCCGCGCCTACCTCCGCGCCTCCACCGTCGAGCAAGATGCCAGCCGCGCCCGCGAGGCACTGGAGCAGTTCGCTGCTAGCCATGATCGAGTGATCGCTGCCGAATACATGGAGAATGCCAGCGGCGCCCGGGCCGACCGGCCGGAGCTGCTGCGCCTGCTGAAAGATGCGCGCAAGGGCGACGTGCTGCTGGTGGAGTCCATCGATCGCCTCTCCCGCCTCCCCGCTGAGGATTGGCAGAAGCTGAAGACCGCCATCGACTCAAAGGGCCTGCGCATAGTCGCGCTCGACCTGCCTACCAGTCACCAGGGTATGCAAAGCAGCAAGAGCGACGAGTTCACCAGCCGCATGCTGGGCGCAATTAACTCGATGCTAGTGGAAATGATGGCCGCCATCGCACGCAAGGACTACGAGCAGCGTCGCGAGCGCCAGGCCCAAGGCATCAAGAAGGCCAAGGATGAAGGGATGTACAAGGGGCGCCCGGTCGACGCCGACTTGCATAAGCGGGTCGCTGAGCTGCTGAAGGCCGGCCTAGGCATCCGAGCAACAGCCCGTCACGCCGATTGCAGCACCACTACCGTTCTAAGAATTAGAGACAAGGTCTAACTGACCTTGTCTACTTCTTCTGACGACGTGAAACGCCTACGTGGCATGCCAGTTCTTCGAGCTCGATAAGTTCCTCCAGGTTGGCCTCCATCAGCATGACAATCTCCTGGAGTTTCGGCTGGTTGGTGCCAAGCGTATGCCTGATCGGCACACGTTGGTGATCCTGTTCATTTCGGATGCGTTCGTAGATGAACATTTCGGAGATGGCGGCCGCCAGGTCACGGTCGTGCACGCGGCCAATCAGATGCAGCATCATGTTGAGGCTCGGAATGGACTAGCAATGTTCATCACCGGCGGCTTCAACGTCTATCCGGCGGAGATCGAGCAGAGCCTGCTGCGCTACCCGGGCGTGGCCCAGGCCGCGGTGATCGGCATTGCCGACGAACGCCTCGGCAAGGTGGCCATGGCCTTCCTGCTGCCGGCGCCCGGCCAGGTGCTCGACAGCGCCAGCGCGATCGCCTGGTGCCGCGTGCAGATGGCCAACTACAAGGTGCCGCGCCGGGTGCAGCTGCTCGACGCCATGCCGCGGAATGCCGCCGGCAAGGTGACCAAGAACGTGCTGCGCGAGTGGGCCGTCAGCGGGGCTTGAACCAAGCCCCGCCGCCGCAGTGGGGCGTCAGTTTCGAGTTAGCCGAGCACTTGGCGTCGATAATTCAACGGCGTGTTGTCCTGCCAGCGGCGAAAGGCGCGCCCCAGGCTGCTGGCGCTGCTGAAACCGAGTTGGCTGGCGACCTGTTCCAGGCTCAGGGCCGGATTGGCCAGCAACACCAAGGCTTGCGCCTCGCGGGCCTGGTCGAGCAATTGGTTGAAGCTCAGATCCTGCTGGCTCAGATTGCTGCTCAACAGCGCCGGGCTGATTTCCAGCGCGCGGGACAACAGTTCCAGGTCGGGCTCGCCCGTAAGCATCTCGGCCAGGCGTGCGCGCAAGGCACTGGCGGGCAGCGGCAAGCCGAGTTACGCCAGGTGGCGCAGGATCGGTTGTTCCAACTGCGCCAGTAGCTGCGGATTGGCCCCGGGCAGCGGCAGGCTCCAGGCCTCGGCCTTGAACACCATGGCCCCGCACGGGCAGCCGAACACCACCGGCACGCCTAGGGCCAGCCAGGGCGCGGGGTCCTTGGGCGCTTGCCGGGGCAGCTCCAGGCGCCGCAACAGTTGCCGGGACAACAGGCCGGTCTGGCGCTCAAACAGGCGGATATAGAAGGTATGGAAGAAGCAGTCGAGCGCCGCATCCGCGGGGGGTTGCGGACCGTGGCGACGGACCTCCAGGCGGTGGTCACCGTTGGCTTCGGTCTGCAGTTGCGGCAGGGCGGCGGTGGTCAGCACGCGGATGAACTGGACATGCCGTTGCAGCGCCTCGCCGAACGTGGCACTGGTGCACAGCGCCAGGTCGACGCCATAGAACTGGACGGGCTGGTAGTAGCGGGCCGAGCGCAAACCGAAGGCTTCATTGCCGGTCAACTCGACACAGCGCAGCCACAGCGGGCTGAGCGTAGTCACCGTCAGTCGTCGTTCGCTGTCCTGCATCACCGCCGGGTCGATGCCGACGCTCAGCAGCACGGGTTGCGGGGCGATGCCGTACTCGCCCTGCAGGGTACTGGCGATGGCGCTCACCACGGTGGCCAGGGTGGTCTGGGCCAGCGTTGAAGGGGTTGCGGTGGGCTGGCTCATGAACTCGGGGGATCGATCGAAGAGGCGGTTACGCCACAGGATGGCCGCCAGGGTCCGATCCAGCAAGATGAAAAAACGCCCCGGGGGTTTAATCCGGGGCACCGCGCGGCAACTCAGACGCGGCTAACCTTCGGCCCAGACCAGGTCAGGGCGGCAAACGCGCCTTTCGGCTCGTAGCCACGCAAGATCATCAGGAACGGCTTGCCGGCTTCGGTCGGCAGCCAGTTGGCGCTTTGCTCGCCGCCCGGGTCGTCGGCCTGCAGGTACAGGGTGATGGAGTCGTCCGCCGCCTGCTGCAGGTGCGAGCGACTGCTCAGCGAATAGCGGTTGAGCGAATTGGGGATCACCGTGTAGCCCTCGTAGCGATACAGATGAATCGACCAGAAGGCTTCGACCGCGGGCAGCTCGCCGGTGGGGAAATGCACGCGATAGCGCGTTGCCGTCGAGCAGCTGGCCGGTCGCGTCCTTCTGGTACATCAGGTAGATGGTTTCCGCGATCGGCAACGCCACGGTGCCCAACAGCGCCATGCCGGTGCGGTACAGGTAGTCGTCGCCGTAAGTGCCGATGTGCTTCAGCGGATACAGCCAACCGTTGCTCGACAATCTGCCGGGCATGCCCCTGACGGTGGCGATCACCTTGGCGCGGCCATCGGCCTAGGCGCGTTCCAGGCCGCGGCGGGTATCGCTATCGAGCGCGGTGAAACCCATGGGTTGCCCAAGGCCGAGGCCGATGGCGGCAAAGCTGGCCAGAATCGCGGTGTCGGCCTTGGGCGGCGGACACTCCTGCAGCATCAGTTGCAAGGCCTTGAAATCGGCCAGCGGGTCGGCCTGCACATCCAGCGGTGAAACACCTGGGCGGCCGGCGCCTGCCATCCAGACAGGCCATAGGCGCTCAGCTGGCACTTGTCCTGCAAGGCGATGACCTGCTGGCGGTCGGCGTCATCAGTGAAATACTGGCGCAGCACGGCGAACACCAGGGGTAACCTCGCGTGCTCGTCGGCGTTGAGCGTCAGCATCGTGAAGCTGTAGGAGCCCTCACCAGCTGCGTCGCGCCGGTGCTCCCATAGCCAGGCGATCGCCATCAGGCTTCCATCCACCCGTGCGATCCGCGTCGGTATCGCCTTGCCGAAGCCGCTGCTCAGGCTGGCCCGCTGGCGCGCCGCCAAGGCCGGAGTGCTAAGTGCCCGCGACATGGGCGCAGCCTTCGCCTGGCTGCGACCCAACGACCTGGTGTGGAACTACTGGCACAACAACTACCTGATGGGCGAGGCGCCGCCAGAGATCGACCTAATCGCCCGGAACGCCGACAGCACCCGACTGCCGACGGCGCTGCACAGCCAGTTCCTCGAGATCTTCCGCGACAACCCCCTGCTTAGAGGGCGGCTGAGTGTGCTCGGCTCACCGCTGTGTGCCGAAGCGATCCGCTGCGACAGTTACTTCATGGCGGCCCAGGGCGACCATCTAACGCCCTTGCAGGGCTGCTACCGCACGGCCCAGCTGTTCGGCGGCCAGCGCAGTTTCTTGCTGAACAACGCCAGGCACATCGCCGGCCTGGTTAATCCGCCGAGTAACCCTAAGGCGCGCCACTTCACCGGCCCAGCGCCGACCATGACGGCGGCTGACTGGCTGGCGCAGGCCAGCGAGCAGCCGGGCATCTGCTGCCAGCACTGGGCGGACTGGGTGATCAAGCGTGCCGGGGCTGAGCGTCCGGCACCCGCGGCGACCGGCAGCTAGCGCTATCCAGCGCTGGAGCCGGCGCCGGGGCGCTACGTCCACGCGTGAAAGGGCTCAGTCCTGCTCGTCGCCGACCTCGCCGCTGCGGTGGTGGGTCCGAGACGCGTCAGGTGCTGGTGTTCACTCACGACGCGAGCTTCACCTTGCTGTGCTGGCCGAGCTCGCCCCGCATGAAATCGACGATCTGATCCGGTACTTCGGTATCTTCCGGGAAGTAGCGGAGCAGTTGGAGCGTATTGAGGAGAACAGAGTCCACAGTCCTACTAACCATCATCTGTGTAGCTGTGGTTTTAAATCGCGGTGTGGAGCGACTAGGTTCGACCCACACCGCCACAGCTCATGCCTTGCTACGCGTTGGTGGCCTCCTCATCCCGCCAGGATAAAGTCGGTTTGGGTCACGGTGGTCGCGTCGGCGATACCAACCAGGCGGATTGAGTCCACGCCGACCGTCACCAAGGCGTCCGCGCCGTCATCAGCGATGATTACGTTGGCAGCAAAGTTCGCCGCAGTGACTCCGAGCGCTGCGATGTTGAGCAAGTCCTGTCCTCCGGCAGGATCGACGTCGAAGCCCTGGATAGAGTCGTTGCCAAAACCCGCGGCACCAAACACGAACGTATCGTTGCCAAGTCCACCGACCATCGAGTCGTTCCCTGCGCCACCGGTAAGGACGTCGTTA
>RCUL01000436.1_pt1 | contig 22054 bp, 22 predicted proteins | sample 2167521 | NCBI WGS metagenome assembly RCUL01 (sample SAMN09932745, study PRJNA488358) | compost metagenome | feature: garden; material: soil; isolation source: compost soil in acetic acid-enriched culture | place: Germany: Experimental Botanical Garden Goettingen | collected 2016-01-27
ACGAAGCCTTTTTTATATCTATTTCAATTGGTTGCCGCTAAAGATCCTGTACATGTGGCAGTGCTAGTGGGGGCGTACATGGTGTTCATTCATCTGCCACGTAGTGGTTGGGCGGTGTCAGAGTTGTTTGTTCCCTCGATTGCTTTCATATAATGGGCATTTTTTAGTCCTGATCGGCGTTGTTTCCCAAATCCGCAGCTTCCCCAGGTGTCAGTATTAATGGGATGGTCACACGACCTCTATTTGGTTACCTGGCGCAGTTCGGCTTTCAGGCGACGGATCTCGGCTTGCAAGGCAGACTCTTCGTGCTGTCCTGCGCAGCTTGCCGTGCTGTTTTTGAGCCTGACATAGAAGCTATGGTTGGATATACCGAGGGCCTTGACCACCTCAGCCACAGGCCGCCGCGCTCGAGGACTTGCTTCACCGCTTCAATTTCGAGCGCTGCTGGATAATGAGGACGACACATAACACCTCCAATAGTTGCCTCATTTTGAGGCTGTGAGGTGTCTAGGGAACTGGGGGCGATTCAGCCAAGTGGGAGAAGTCATGGCGTATGTCAGCGCCATAAACAAGCTGAATACCCTGGCCCTACCTGTCAGAAAGCCCCGAGTGTAGCGGTCACCAGGGGCTGGGGAAGTCATGACTTGCTGGCTGATTTGGGAAACAACGCCTCCTTCTGTGCAAAGTTGGGCCCGGAAGCCCTGCTGCTATAGACCTTATCTGCGGAATGTCACTGTCATTTAGGGTTAAGGGCGTTGCATCCTGACGGCTTATTTTTGAAACAATGCCGGTGTAATGAAACAATTAATTTGAAGATTGTTATTGTTTGCAATAAATGCTCATTAAGTGTTCTTCTTCGCTTTTCTTGGGTAAGGTATGCATCGATGTTTATAGAGCTTGAACTAAAGCAGTGAATATCGATGTTTATAGAGCTTGAACTAAAGCAGTGAATAAAGTGAGCAATTGCTCTCAGAGCTCCCGTCATGTTTGTTGTGCGTGTTGGGTGGCTTGCGCACATGCTTTGTCGCAGTTTTGTGTTAAATATATTATAGAGTGAGTGAAGAAATGAAAAAGACTATATTAATGGCCATTGTTATGGGGGCTATGGGTGTTGCTGGTACAGTTTCCGCTGCTGAACAAGCGTCCGCTACCTTCACCTGGTCCGGTACTGTACCCATGGGGCCCACCTCCAATGGCTTCATCATTAAAGACTCCGTTGGTAATGATATACAACGTGGTTCACTGGTGTTTTCTGTGGATGCTGCAGGCAAAGGTGCTCTGACCAGCTCGAGCACTCTGGGCTTCAATGTGTTTGACTATACTAACGAAATCGTGGGTGCTCCCGCCAGCACTTATAGTTACCAACTGACCAGCGTTCAAGCTACCAAGGGAGGGTTGCCGCAGGAGCAAGATGCTCAGGGATATTATGCGATTATGGCAGATGGTGCCAAAATGGAAGTCAATGGTCTCCCAACCGATAAGGCTGAGGGCGGTGTTACCAACATGACCGTTGTTCCCTCAGGCGTCGTCCTCCCATCCAACCAGCCTATTGCTGGCGAAGCGGTAGATGTACATGCACGCATCGTTATCAGTAATGCAGTATTGTAATTTCATCGCGATGTCAGGGCGATGAAGGAGGGGAGGGGGAGAAATCCCCCTTTCTGTTTTGTTATTTCATAACATCAATGACTAAGGCTCTGTCTATGCGTATATTTATCGCTATGTTAGTGTCGTGCAATTGCGCATTTGCATCTATTTCTTGGGCCGCTCCGCTTGAACGCAGCTTGCCTGTGTCTGTGTTCATTACGACGAACCAAGCAGCTCCTGGTCTGGAGATTGTTGCAGATAAATATATTTTTCAATCTGTGTATGATGTGTCACTAAAAACTTTTTTGCCGCTAATAATTCCATTTAGCGTACGCTCAGTGACAGGGCAAAATGTCTCATACGACCTTTTTATGTCGCATCTCGGTGGTCAGTGTAATGATCAACCGCTTAGTCTTACGGTGACCTCTATGCAGGGGGGGGAGCCCATTGTTCTGAATGAAAAGCATCGTTTTTCCGGCATTGAAAATGAGCACGGCGTTGTAATTTCTTTCCCTGTTATTCCTCAATCAGATCTCTCGCAGCAATGCGAGGGCCATATTGGCATGATAGCAGAGCCAGTGGTGTAGGTGACTTATGCGTATTAGTTTGATTTCTATCGCTGTCGCAATGGGCATTGCATCATCCTGGACTTTGTCTGGCCAGGTGCGGGCGGCTGACTATCCGGTCGAATTTTCTGACTTTTTCGAGATGCAACAAGAAGATGTCATGGTGCGACTGGCTGGTGATGCGGCCGGGCTCAAGGTCGAAGCTCAGGCGTCGTACGACCAGTTTCTTCTGCCTAACTCGCAAGTTGCATCACTGGAGCGTTATCTCGTCGACAAAGGCCTGTCGGACAGTGCAGCAGAGACCATTGCCCATGCGCTGACGCAAGGTGTTCCTGCCAATCCAGGATGCAAGGTGAGCTTGGTCGATTGCAAGCCAGGTGTAACAGGCGAAGAAATTCAATATGTTTTTGATTATGACAACAACACGCTAACCATTTTTGTTGGCTCAGCGTCGCTCACGCACGCGGCGAATGGCGAAATCGCCTACCACACCGCAGCGCGAGCCAGCAACGCGTTCGTGAACCAGGCGCGACTCTATAGCTATGCCGATCAGCACTCCAATGGTGGCGTGACCGCCTCCAATCTGACGACCATCGGTCTGCCCTATGGTCATCTGTTATTCAATACCCAGGCTCAGAGTGCGTCCGGTGACTTCGACGTGTTCAAAGGTGTGTACGACCTTGAGGTTGAAGGCTTTCGGGCTGTGGCGGGTTATAGCGAACGTGATCAGGTATTTTTCAATTCAACTGATTTTTTGAATGATGATGCCGAATATGCCTCCTATTCGATTCAGGTAGGTTCGAGCCGAAATCTGGTGCGTGGTGGCAAGGACAACCTTCAATCCATCTATCTGTTTGCGCCGCAGGCGGGTCAGCTGGAAATTTATCAGGGTGAGCGGTTGCTGCTGACCCGGGTGGTTTCCGAGGGCCGCCAGGATATCGTCTACTCAGACCTGCCGCCTGGGGTCTATAACGTGCGGGTTCTTTTGCGCGCGGGTGGCCAGGTGGTACTGGACGAGCAGCGCCAGATTGTCAATTCCCAGCAGTTCAGCCTGCCGGTCGGTGATTGGGATTACGTGCTGACCGCCGGTCGGTTTGATGATATTCCAGAGCAAAAGGATCTGTCGTGGCTCCGCTCGCCAGAGAACTTCTCACAAAACTATGCGCAGTCACGCTTGTCGTGGCGCTTGGCCGACAATGTGCTGCTGGCGGGGGGCATTACCAGTAACCAGGATGACAGCTATGGTCAGATTGGTATCAATTATGCTTGGAGCGACTGGTTGCAAGCCTCATACATGTTGGGGTTGTTCAATAGTGAAGATAGCTATCAGCTGGCGACCCTCACGATGGGGCCCGTGTTCCTGTCAATGAACCGATTTGAGACGGATGAAACCAATCGAGACTATCGTTTGTCCTCTCAGCTCTATGATGAATTCTCCTATCGACAATTCAGTGCATCCTATTCGGCCCCCCTGTGGGGAGGGAGTAGCTACGTCACTTATTCGCATTACAACAGTGAATCATCCTATACACAAACTGAGGTTCGCACATCCGACTCCGACGATATTTCGGCTGGTTGGATGACCTCTCTGTTTGGTGGACAGTGGAGTTTCGATACCGCCTACAGCCGCAACGAAAGCTATGACGATTTTCGTGTTGGGGTGATGGCCACTTACACCCTGAATGATGACACTACGTCCAACTTCTCCATTACCACCGATAAATCGGGGCGCTCACGGGCCGAGGGGGCACTCACTAAAAACATGACACATGGGGACTGGACTACCTCGGCTACCACATCGCTGGCATTGCAGAGCGAATCCGATGTGCCAATGGAGGCTACCTTTTCAGGTACCGTCAATGGTCATACGCAGTGGTTCAACGCGGGCGCCTATGGCTACGTCGGTAATAACGATCGTCAAATGGCGTCAATGACCTTGACGGGCAGCCAGTTCATTTCTGCCGACGGGGTGGGCTTTACACATCAGACCGGGGCGTCGTTTATCCATGTGACGCCTGAAGTCGCTGCAGTTAACCCCAAGGGCGAGCATGATGCGACGCAAACGACGGATATATCCCTGGATGATGTGCACTACAACGTTCGTCAGGACGGTCGGACCACCTATCACGGTGAATTGGATAGGGGGGATGCCGTCATTCCGCTGAGGCCCTACACCGATACCGAGTTCGTTATTGACGCAGATTCGCGCAACCTGCACATCGACAACAACGTTCGCCGTGAGTTTGTCTATCCTGGCACCGTCTATACGGTCGATGCGAAGGTGACGCAGGTGGTGTCGCAATTATTCGTGCTAAGCGACATCCATGGTAAGCCCGTCCGGAAAATACGTTGCGTGGGTGAAGCCTGCTCAGGGGTGGAGCCGCTGTCGGAAGATGGGGTGTTTCGGGTGAATTATCAGGCGGGGGGCAATTATCACCTGGTGTCTTCCAGCCGGCTGTGTATCACCGAGTCTGGCAAGATGCGAGCTGGAGCGATTGAAACTTATTGCTTGCCGGGCCTGATGTCGGAAGAGGGGCGTGTTGCCTTTGCCTCTGGCGAGACTCAGAGTGCCAGCGATTTGCTTTACATCGGCATGTATGAGTCCACTCAGAAAGCCAACGCCACAATCGCCAAGCTGGAGGGCGTGGGCTTGGCAGCGCAAACGGTGGAAGTGGGAGGCAAACTCTATCTGTATGTGAAAAACAACAAGGTCTTCTCGCTGGCCCAGCGAACCACGCTGGAAGAGCTGGAAGCCTATATCGTGCTCAATGATGCGAGCGTAGACAAACCAATGACTGCGAGGTGAACGATGAAACTGCGAATGTTGAGTGCGTGGTTGACGCTGCTGGTCACCGTGCCAGCACATGCCATCGGCATTAACTCCATGCTTGAATATAGCGATCCCAAAGGGCGGGCGGAATTCACCATCACTAACACGGAAGATCAACGGCAGTACATCACCGTGCTGATAACTGAGTTGATTGTCGAAAACGGTGAACTTCGCAAGGTGCCATATACCCGTGACAACGTAGATAAATGGGTGATGTCCGCACACCCGGCGCGTGCCATCGTAGAGCCCGGTTTCAAGAAGAGTTTTTTACTGATGTATCAGCCGATAGTGGGCGAGCCAGTCAATAAAGATAGGGTGTTCCAGGTGTCGTTTGCGCCAACGCCTTACTTTGATAAAGAAGATGAAATTTCGCAAAACAGCTCCGTCAAAATGGCATTCGGGTTTGCCCCCTTGGTCATCGTTCCTGCTAAGGAGGCGCAGCCACTGGCTTATGATATGACCTATCGAGGCGACAGCGTGACAGTCGTGAATCGCGGCAACACGGCTTTCACCTTGTACCTGGATGGCTGCCCCCAAAACACGGCCGACAAAGAGCGCAGCAAGTGCAGTACCGATGCTGTGGTGCTCGCGGGACGCAAGTTGAACCTGACATTACCCGCCGTCATGGTGAGCCAACCCACCCTGAAAGCGAAAATGGCGACTTACGGCAACAAGTTCAAGGCCGAAGCCACACTTCGCAAACAGTCATAACGAGGTCGTTCCCATGACGCGAGTCGCTTTATCAGCAAGCTGGGTAGGTCGGTGTTGGCGGTCCATGACACTGGCTCTGCTTGCCTTGTCAGTTTGGAATCCTGTCTTTGCTATTCCGGTCGGGGCGGTAATAAAGGGGGATTCATTTCGCTGGACGTCGGCGGAGTCGTCGTTGGACGGTGGTGTCGCACCCAGCGTCTGGGCTACACCTGTCGGATTGGTGCCCGCGAAGTCCTATATCCCGGGGTCGAGTAATCTGGCATCCATGCCAATCAGCCTGGTCGGGCCAAAGGGCAGTAACGTTCAGCTCACCTTGCAACTGAAGGGGATGGAGTACATCAGCCCGAGTCTCACGGGCGCGGAGAGCGTCACCGGCGGTGGGAGTGCGGTCGTATTGGTCAGTGGCGACTTGGTGCAGGTGCAGGGACAGGGGCTGGGTGACCGCAATGTGGTGCTCAGCAGTGAGGTGGCCCCTTTTACTCATGCCAGACCGTTGATTTCACTTGGCGATACGACCGCTATCCTGCAAGCGTTTCGGGATGCGAACGCTGCACCTGGCAACTACGTTAGCCAGGTATCCATTCCGCTTTCATATGACTACGAGCGAAGAGGAGTACGTATTCGTTACAACTGGTCGTTGCCGCTCTCGCTGGCGATTACCTACTCGCCGGCCATACTCAACGACCTCACTTTGACCAGCCCGACCGGCGGGGCGATGGCACCGGCTTATTACAGCAGTGGTGGCGTGCAGTACGCGAAAGGCCAGGCCATCTATAAAGGGGTGGCCACCGGGGTCTTCTCCAATGGATTGCGATTGTTCCTGAAACGTGGAGACAACTACAGCATGACCGGCCCCAACAGTACGAGCATCCCCTTTTCGGTGGTGTGCATGCAGTGTGCCCAGCAACTGCTGGTGGACAACGGGGTGATGACCCTGCCCGACCTGGACACCACAGGGACTACTATCCCGGGTGTCAATGTGTCAACCATCAATTTTGACATCAACATCGACTTTACCGATGCACCTCTATCCATGTTGGAAACGGGCGCCTACCAAGGACGATTCTCACTGCTGTTTGAGCCGAACGTGTGATGGGTTGAAAAATCCTATAAATCAAAGAATTGACGAATTACTGAATCAGAGAAAGCGAGAGGCTTTTTATGTTGGATAACAAAATAAATATGAGTCGCGAGCGAGGGTGTCGCCAAGCACGCGGCGCGTACCTGCACGGTGGCAATCCTGTCGGTGAGTGGCGGCGCATCGTGCGCGTCGGTGTGGTCACGGCCTTGCTGCTCGGCGGCTTGACTGGCTGTGGCGGTAGCGACGATGGCGGCAGTGGCACGTCGCCAACGCCCCCGGCCCCCGGTCAACTCAGCGTGGTGGACGGTTTCAGTGTGGTGCGCCCCGGGGTCGCTACTCGGGTCGACCTCTCCACCTATGTTCGCGGCCCAGGCGCAAAATTGAAGTCCATCAGCAGTGAACAGCCGGACTGCAGTGCCACCAATGTATCTGGATTGGCCGTAGACATCACCAGTGAGAGTGGTTTGTGTGAGTTCTCGTACGAGGTCAGCGGTCAAGGCGTGGGTGCCTCAGCCACGCTGAACACCTTGGCCAGTACCTTGGCCGAGCCTGTGCTCCCGCCACTCTCCCAGACCATGACCCTGGCCGAGCCCAGCAAGGCCTTCGATCTGGTCGCCCTGTTGGGGGCTGACTGGCCGACAGGCTACAGCCTGGACCCGGCCTCTTTGCTGGTCCAGGGGGGGAGTGAGCAAGGCACGGTGACCGCCAGTGGCAACGTGTTGACCTACATCCCCCCCAGCACCACCGAGCCGGTGTGGAATCGAATCCTATTTGTGCTAAAAGACCCGGCGAGGCCGGGTGAAGATGCCATGGGGACGCTGTACATCACGGTCTCCGACTCGGCCAACCAACCGCCCGTCATTGGTGTACCCAAGTACGACTACAACGCCCAAGGCGGTGCCCCCGTCGTCACCATGCAAACGGTGACGCTGGACCTGGCCACCCTGCCCAATCTCAACATCATCGAACCTGATGGTGGCGAGTGGCAACTGGTCGAGGTCCAGAGTTATTCCGCCTCTGTGATGCCTGTTGACCCGACATCGGTGACCAACAAGAAGTTCACCTTCCAGGCGGGCGTTCCTGGCGACCACGTCGTCAGCTATATCGTGGGTGACCATGAGGCGGGCTTCTCCATGGGCCTTATCAACATCAAAGTCGGTGCGGAAGAGAGCCCCAAGACTTGGAATAACATCGTCATCGGAATCAAGACTTTTGAGGCGACGCCGTTGTACAGCGAAGTCATCAATCGCGGGGTGATGGCGGAGGCGGTGTATGATGATGCCGTTGCCAACAGCGTGGCCGGGGTGACCCTCTCGGCAGCAAGGTCTTACTGCAGCAATGGCAACCACCTGGCAACCCTTGAGGAGCTCGAGCTATTGCGCACCACGCCGTCGGCGGACATTGAGCGTGCCAAGTACCCGGTCGAGCGCACCTATATCACCTATGATAGTGGTGGTCAGCCGACGACCTACACGCTGAACTCCGGTACCACGGCCTCCTATGACCCGGCCACCAGCCCCACGCAGTATGTGATTTGTGTCAACGACACGGTCATGAGCTACACCCCTGTCGTCACTGTCTATGGTTCTGATACCGGCCTCAGTAATAACACATGGTGGTCATTAGGGAGCCTCATCAGCGACGGGGGGGCGAGCAACCCGGTGGTGACGTCAAGCACCGATATCGGACCAACCCCCCTCACCGATGCCAATGTACAGCTCAATCCGCCGGGCTGCCCGCTCGGGGTCTGCAAGGTGGAGATAAAGGGAGATGCGACGACCTATGGCCAGTTCACGGCGCAGGTGGCCAATGCGGTCAATCCCGCAAGTACCGTTAATATCGAGTTGAAGCTGCTGCAAGATGCCAAGGTTGTTGGTGCGGCTATTGGCGTTGATAACAGTCCCGCCGATGGATCTACCGCCAATACAGTGGTGGTATCGGTAACCGACAATGTAGGTAATCCGCTGGCAGACACTCTGGTAAAGCTTAAATACAGCGTGCCGGCCGGTGTCACCATCTCGCCGGCCAGTTGCGAGGTCGCGGAAACCTGCACGGCAGTGACGACAGACAGTAACGGTAAGCTGACCTTGTCGCTCACCACCACCACTCCGGGCAGCTACGCAATCACCTTCCCGGAGGATGCGCTGGTGTGGGGCTTGCCAACATCTTCACTGGCAGCTCCAACCTGTGACGCCACCGCTGGTGGGGGCCTGGGTAGTTATGCAACGCCGGATGGACAGCCGCGAATCTGGGCGGGGGCCGCAGACTATTGTGCTGGTTTAGGGATGCGTTTACCGCTCAAGGACGAATTGTTGGAGCTTTACAATGCCTATCCGAACAATGAAATAACAACCGTCTGTGGGTGGCCGTCGACTAGCTACGGCTATTGGACGTCCTCGAGTACTACTCCCGGCTTCCACACTGTGGTCTTACTGGACAATGGCGGCGTCACCGAAGCCGCCAATACCGTCATCAGCGCCGTGGCGTGTGTGCGTTAAGGGTCTTTTGTTTGTTACCGCGGACCGCCTCTGCGAGAGTCACGGTTTGACAAGTGTATTCGTGAATATCTGTGCTCAGGAGGACCTGGGCACGCTAGACGACTGATTAAGGAGATGGCCATGTGCCGAAGCCAGCATTGTGACAATATTGAGACTGGCGTTGTACTGGCCATTGGTGGTGGGGACAGCGGTTGCCGCCGATATTTCGGTGACGTCGACCTTTGTGTCGTCAGAGCCAACATGCGATGCGACCGCTGGTGAGGGTCAGGGTACTTTTATGACGCCGGATTGGGTCACCCGTACTTGGTCTGAAGCCAGAGATTATTGTGCCGCCCAAGGTGGTCGTTTGCCGACCAAGGATGAATTGCTGGAACTTTACAACGCTTATCCAGCTGGCCAGATAGCCTTTGTATGTGCGTGGTCGCCCACTGACATAACTTATTTGTCGTCCTCGGAGAGCAGTCCCGACTTCCACTACAATGTCTCCCTGTTCTCTGGCATCGTCTCCAGCAACGTCGACAGCAGGTACATCTACGTGGCGTGTGTGCGTTAAGGTTTTTACCTTTTGATTTTTTTCTTTTACCTTATTTTTCTAGGAGGGGAAGATGCAAATAGCGGAAAAGCTTGCCCTGTCAGCCAGGCCAGGGAAGATAGTGTTATTTCGTGAGGGAATATTTGTGCGCCTTTACAACCACTCGCTGATGCGCTGGGAGACGGTGGGGTAACCCCTCAAGGTGTCGGTCCGTCCGATGCGTTGTTTACAAGGGAGGAGCTGTTACAGCGGCGGCATGCCGGAGGCCAGCTGGGTTGCGCGCTACCGCGTGGGGGGCGTTAGCCTCCCGGGCGGCCGCGCCTGCTGCTGGAGCTGAGTCAGGCCAGAGTGGATGGGAATTACACCCGGCTGCTGGGCCAGCTCGCTCGGACAGAACTGCTGCTCCTGGATGACTGGGGACTGGAGGCGGTGAATGCAGAGCAGCGCAACGGCTTGTTGGAAGTGATGGATGAGCGGTACAGCCAAATCCTCGACGGTAGTGGTGAGTCAGCTGCTGACGGATGAGTGGCATGCCAGTCTGGGAGACAACACGCTGGTGGATGCGATCCTGGACAGGCTGATGCATAACGCTCACCGGCTGATCTTGAAGGGGGAATCGATGAGAAAGAGGAGGACGTCATTGACGCAATCTGAACAGTCGAGTTAGAAACGAGGAGACGGGAACGCGTTAAGGATAGTGGTGTCCACGTTGACCAGCATGACTGTTCAACTTCGCCGGAATACGCATCCCTTACAGAGAGAAATATAGGAACTTGCCAGCCATCACAGTTTCAGGAGATAACGCCATGCTCAATGCGGCCAATCAGATCGAGAACAGCCTCAGCCCCTATAGGAGTGCTCAACATCCGTAAAGGGCATTCCTCACCCAACGCTCTGGCTGGTGAGTTTAGCCACTTAATAACTACCGACATGTCTCCATCAAAGAGTGATTTTGTAGCATCTAACACCTTGACTAACATATATATTTTCCCGCTATGCTCTACCGAGAGAACTTTCTTATCTTCTTTATTCTTCCTATGGTAGTTTGCGCAACTGATACCTACCCACTGGCAAAGAACGACCTCATCAATATTTGTCTCTGAAGATAGTTTTGCCACAATGTCAGAAGAGAATCCTGTCAGGATCTTCATATGTGCTTCGACAGGTTGCTTAGGCAACGACAAAGCAGCTAGAAGACAAACGGGATTTCTGACCGAAGCCTTGGGTTTGTACGGAGCTCCCACATTCATAACCATCTCACTTACATCAAATTTTATACAGCATGAACAACCCTGTGCCCCATAGTGGAGGCTACCAGCCACTACCCTAGTGGTGGTGTTTCCCATAGTTCGGGGCCGCCGGTCCCCATGAAGTAGTGTTGCTTCCTATAGTAGAGACTGTAGGGCAAGATCGTCTACTACGGCACAGTCAGTCCATATCGCATGTATGTGAAACATATTGTCAGCCGTGTCGAATGCGACAAGCTGAGCGAGAAATACTGTAAAAACAAGGAGTAACCATCATGTTAAATCTTGCATTGGTTCAGATTAGAGAAGCATTGGCTCAAGTGCCCTATATCGCCCGGATCAATCATCAGGACGATTATGAGCGAGCTCTTACGCTGATGGACGAGCTAGTTGATGACTACGATACCAATAAGCAATTGATTGAGTTACTTGCAACCAGTATCGAGCGCTGGGAAGACGGCGCCTACGAGTTCGCCGACTTAAACAAGGCGGTAGTAGGCATAGAGCCAGGCATTGCGGCCTTGAAGACCTTGATGAGCCAGCACAAGTTTTGCCAACTCTTCGCTGGGCATCGATCACAGGTCATCCGGCGAGATGCTGACCCTGTCGAGTGAGGTCATGCGTACATCAGCTATGTGGTTAAGTGCTGTGTCTTCGGCCAGCTCAACATAGTAGGCAAAGAGCTCGGGTGGCACACAATAGAAGGCTGGTTTGTTGCGATTGAGGATGGCAACGGCAGAACCATCACCCTTTTTGAGGATACCCATCGGGTTGCGTTTCAGTTCGGTGATGCTGGCCACAGTCGCGGAGAGTGTCTGGTTGCTCATGGTCGGGTCCTAATGATTCTGGAATCACTCCACTCTTTCTTAATATCTCAAGGCAAGGAAAATTCTACTTATGAGCACCCCGGTGTTTGAGGGGATTACCATCTCATGAACGAAAACCGATTATTGTATATTCGTTTTGCTTGGATTTTAATATCCGATTTTCGTCTATCAGCACTTCGTTAAGAGAAGCAAGGCTGGCGACCTTGGTCCGTAAAGCCTCGATCTCCAGACGCAGTGCTCGCCCTCTCTCTCGCTCGGCACGTAGCTCCTGGTGCTTTAAATCGCGCTGAGTGCGGCTAGAACGCCCTTGAACCTCACGGATAGCCTCGGCGATATTCGGATAATGGTTATGGATTAGTGCAGCTGAGACACCCGCTTCACGAGCTACTGCCGCGATAGTAACCTTCTTTGCACCTGATTTTGCTCGACCACGTTCTATACGCTGGAGCGCGAATAGTAGCTCCTTGTTTCGGATGTCGGCAGGCTTACGTTTGATCTTCATGACAAGTCGCTCTCCGGATCATAGCCAAGTTGCCTGAAAACATCGCGACAGCGTTCCATGTCGCGTAAAACTCGCATGTGGCCACTTTCGCCAATATCGTTGCATTCCAGCAATTCCTTAAGGTTATTGTAGAGCTGACGGTAGATGCCAAGATGGCCGCGCCCAATCACGGCATTGTCGCAGTCACCGCAGCGCGTGCGCTCGATTGTGTTTCCAATGCAGCCCCCATTGTCGGCAGTGCACCAGGCGTGTCCGTTGCTGCGAATGGCCGTGCTCTCGGCAATCGATATAACCATTGTCCGGTGATCCTTGAATAGGGCAATGTTATCCGGATCGCGTTGCCATTGCTTGAACGATCGCCCGTAACCGCCAGCCAATGGCGCGTCGCCCAGCCATTTATCCACGGTGCCAAGCTTGATGTCTTCGTATTCAGCTTGGATGTCTTGGAACAGATCGAGATTAAGGTCTTTGCCCCAGCCATCATCCATCGCATAGCCAAGTGTCATGTCCATGCTCCAATGGGCAAAATGTTCACGTAAGTAACGTAGATCTCCGAACTGGCTGTGTGCCACGTAGTTGGCGAACTTGCGACGGAACTGGTGGCTGGACAGTGAATAGGTAAGTCCTGCATTCTTAGCAAATCCCTTGAGGGCTCGATTCCATGCATCATCCGACAGGGTACGTACTTGATTGCCCTTAAATTTGGTTGACCCTAGGAAGAGAGCTCTTTGATGTTTCTGCGCCTGCGCGATTTCCGGGTCAAGTGGGTTAATCTTGCGTCGCTCGGCTATCTCGGTGGAGATCATGGCCTGATAAGGCTTTGCCCAACGCTCCATGAGACGCAGCGCTTTTACAGCTGCTTCAGGGATCATCCAATTGTGTTCTCCTGTGTCGGTTTTTTCCGACTTGGAGTGCATCCAATGGAAAATGGTGCCTTCATCATCTTCGGTACGTCGGTGTGCTGCTGATTGGAGATTGGCCAATTCGTGGTTGCGGCAACCGGAAGTGCTGGCCAGCACGATGTAGCAGGCGGTGCGCAGATCTAACAATGCTTTGTTGAGCGCGTCAATGCCGTCCACCCAGCCAAAGTGGGTAAGTATTCGATTCTTGGCTCCTCTGACAGACCATTTATTCAGTGTGTTTCGTTCTGCTACGAAAAATGCGGCGGTATCGCGTAGTTCGAGCAGGCGTTTACCGGCTTGGACTTGCTCGTAGGCTTTCTTGAACAGCGTGCAGAACACATCATCTGGCATCAATGGCGTCTTGCAGCCCTGTTTATAACGCGAACCGCTTCCTGTCAGCCCAGCCATTGCGCTGGCAGACGTACCATCCCAAGGATGTTGCGGGATTGGGTCGTGAGTGTATTGGCTCAGCTCGTAGAGCGCTTCGACGGCCTTGAGACGATGAACAAGAGCGCCCTGCGACAACGGCTTATCTTTGCTTCGGCGAGATTGGCGGTGCTCCCGACACTCAGCCACATAGTTCGTGCAGACGATAGAGGTAACCAATGCAAGTCGGTTGAGCCCGAGCGAGTCAAGATAACGCAGGAACATTATTGCATGGATAAGAAAATCTCTTAGCGTCCTCCCTTTCGGCCGTTGCTTGCCATTCCGACCGCGCCGCAGGTAGCGGTAGATTACCGCCTTCATCACTGCTTTAAACGCCGCCGGAACCTGTTGGAAGTTAAGGTAACCAATACAGTTGCGTGTGTTGCTCGGTCGATCGTCCAGTTGCCAACGTTCATCGCCATAGCGGCTGACAATAACCCAGAGCCCATCAACTTGGGTGGCACTCACGATAAGGGTATCACACAGACTGCTGGGGAGTTCGCGCACGTCCCCTGGTTGTGATTCAACATCAGGACAAGTCAGTGAAGTCGCCGCATTGTTGTTCATGCGAAAACCTCCAACTGTGAAACAACATCGAACGACCAGAAGGGGTGCGGCTCAATGCGAGCTCGCTCACGTGCCGTTTCGACGGCTGCGAGTTTGAAGATTCCGCGTCTCAGGCCCTCAGACACGATGTAGTCGTCAATCAGTCGAGGTATGTGTGCGTAATCTCGTTGCCAGCGCCTTTTATCCATGTGCTCTCGTTCGGCAAAAACACGGAAGTAAAAACTGAAAAGTTTGTGCAGATCGTCGCCCGTCACCACGTAATTTCGGCAGCGCAAACAGTTGAGAAAGTTGATGCAGGTAGCGCCCTCCCGTTTTGGGGCGTACTGGCCGTTTACCAAATCACTACAACGCCCCATCGGCGTCTTATAAGTAGTGCCGATGGTGTGAGTCAGCAACTCCTCAACCATGACATCGCCCATGAATCGCCAGTTTCGTTTGGCGCCCTCATCCGCCACCATATAGTGCCGCCCGGCCACCTGGGACGTGTTACCGAGGGCAATAGCGGTTGTTGCTAAGTCACCGTCTAGGATCTCGAAGATGTGGTTTGCGAAGGTCTTGCGCAGGCGTGAGATGTTAATGCGCATTGACTGTCCATCGCTGTCCGTGAGTCCGTAATCAGATACAAGCTTCGGAATGACGCGCCTCAGGTCATTATCAGACAGTGCAACGACCTGACCCCAGTTTCTGGTATCGCGTGATCGATACAGCCAAACGCGTGTCTGAATGTCGTGAGGAGCCTCAGCACGTAGTGCCTCGGTGCGGGCCAGCACGTGCCGGATTAGGCGCTCTACATTCGTCTTGATAATTGGTGTGGATTCCAGAAGGCGCTCATTCGTGCTTTCTCCTCGAAGAATGACTTTGTTGGTGTTGTGCCCCCGTCGTTTCCACAGGATGAGGAAGGTGTTGTTGTCCTTAGGGTGGGGGCGTAGGCAATCGCATCCCATCTCCAATAGCGGAGTGGTGTTGCGCCCCGTGTGCAACGCCACGATCAGCAGGGCATAGGCAATCAGTTCACTGGTCAGTGGTATATCGTTCTGCCAGATAGGCATGACAGCCTGTCTAAGTGCTGCTGCGAGCGCTTGGCGTTGTGCCTTCGGTAGCGGTGTTTCACCCTGATACTTTCGGTTGCTGTTTGGGAAAGGGTTGCTTGGGAAAGTGGCTGCATCACCGACGATGATCAAAGTGATCAGTCCCCGTTTGCCGAGCGCCATGAGCACGGACTTCGTATTGTCATAGATAGACTTCTGAGAGGTTATAGCCCAGCCCAGGTCAGCTAAGTATCCGAGATAACCGTCGATCAGGTCGCGGTTAATGTCAGCCAGACCTAGCCCGTATCCGAGCTCAGTCACACGCAGTTGTAGGTAATCGAGAAAGTGGCGAACCCCCCTTAAGCAGTAGCTCACCACGGTGCTGGCTTCGACAGTAGAATCCTGCCCGCTCAAAAAGCGCTTAATCTGCTTTTGGCAGGCATCGGTGATCGGATCAATGCCTAAACCGTACCAAGGGGCAAAATTGAAACTTCGATTGGAAGAGGGATTTCGTCCAAAAAAGACCCGCGTGCTTGCTAGAGGGATCTCCTTGGGTAGCTGGGTGACATGTTCTTGCTGAGTTAGGCTGTGCTCGACTGGAGGTGCATTGAGAGCGATTTTGCCATAGACCTTGCGCTTGCCCATCAGACAGTCTCCAAAATGTCGTTCAGCTCGTCGTCGTAGGCCAACACCGCGCTATCAGCCAGTTCATTTATCAAATGCAGGTACACCATCGTCGTCTGGATAGAGCTATGTCCGAGTTGTCGCTGCAAGAACACCAAAGGTTCTATGTCGCTGCGATTACGTTGCATGGCAACCAGAGTGTGGGTGGCATAGGTATGACGTAACATGTGAGGATGAACCTTGATGCCAGCCTTCTTGCCAATATTGCAGACGATACGCTCAATGCCTTTACCATCATTGGCAAAGGGTTCCCCGAATTGGTTGAGGAACAGAGGCTTGTACTTTATTGAGCTGAGAGAACTCCGCTCACCACGAACCTGGACTACGTAACGGTGTAGCTCGGAGAGAAAGCGGTGACTGATGTAAATATCGCGTTCCTTGCTGCCTTTCGTCAGCATGCCATGGCCGTCGAACGGATTAAGACTAATCCGAAAATTGCGTTCATGCCTGCCGGTCTTGTCGAGGTCAACTATGTATGCCAGTGGGAATGTGGCGATTTCCTCGCGACGCAAGCCGGTCTGAAGCCCGAGCCGGATCATCATTCGATGATGTGGATTATTCGCGGCCAGTAAGAGCGCCCTGATCTCATCCATGCTCAAGAAAGTGGGCAGCGCTCTATGTGTGCGCGGCATTAGGTCATTTGCCATGGCCTTGCCACCCATAGCATCAATGTGGGACAAAAAACCGACCTCACGCTTGACTGCTCGTTCTTCATAGCTAAACGGCAGGCTGCTCACCCATCCCTGTGTCTGGGCGTATTTGTAGAACTTGCAGATATAGTGCAAACGTTGCCGTGTCGTTGAGCGAGCCAACCTGCACTCAACTAAGCAGTAGTCTCGGTAGGCAGCGACAATGCTCTTGGTTTCACGATGGTCAACATTGTGCCAATCGATATCATTTGCCTGGAGGAAGCTGAAGAAGTCGTATAGTGCACGGCCCGCGCTTGGCCAGGACTTTGTTGACCCTATGGCCCCACGCAGCAGGTAGTGACGAAAGAAGCAATTGACAGGAACACAACTCTCCATAGTGTCCCAAAGCAGGATCGGAAAGCCGGGATACGGACGCCCTGCAATCACCAATTCATCAGTTGCCCAAATTAGCTCCATCAGTCAGCCCCATTCTGATGAATCGAACATCCCTATCGAAAGGCTTCAGAGTCAGAGGCTTACACCATAGCGCCTGAAGCTATCTAGCACCTTGTTTGTAAAGTAGCCTACAGCTAACACTTAGCAAGAGCCTAAACATGTAAAAACCCTGATATGATGCTGCCTGGAGGTAACAAAAATGGAAACCAGACGTAAAAAGCGCTTCATTGCCGGTGCGGTTTGCCCGGCGTGCGGCAAGATGGACACCATGATGCTGTATATGGAGCATGGAGTCGAGAAGGTGACCTGTGTCGACTGCGGGGATACCCAGGTGCAGACCCTGGCCGAGGTGGACAAGGCGACCCGCGAGGCCGAACAGGTCATAGGCGTCTTTCGTCCCGAATGACCTACCGCCGGATGGCCTGGGTGGACCGGGTCATCCGGGAGGCTGAACCGCTGATAAAGGTGTTTCGTCTCCAGTGAGGGGCCTCTTGATAATACCCGGGGTAGGGCAAGGCTCGTTCTGGACTGCTGACTTTTTCAGCATGGCGGAGCGGGGCAGATCATATGCTTGGCCACCTTTTTAAGGTATTCTGGGCCCGTTTTTTTCTATCCGCAGGATCCCTGACATGAAAGTAGCTCCCCTGAGCGTGGTTACGCTGGAATACACGGTCACCGACGAACACGGTGAAGTCATCGACACCACTGTCGGTAAAGAGCCTCTGGTGTATCTGCACGGTACCCGTTATCTGGTCTCCGGCCTCGAAGCCGAGCTGGAAGGCCGCAGCGTGGGCGAGGCGTTCGACGTCACCCTGACGCCGAGCCAGGCCTATGGCGAGTATGACGAGAACCTGGTGCAAGAAGTGCCCGGCGAGCTGTTCGATGGCATGGAAGTGTCTGAAGGGGATACTTTTGTGGCCGAGACCGACGATGGCCACCGTCCGGTGACCGTCATCGAAGTCTCCGAAGAGTTCATCAAGGTGGATGGCAACCATCCGCTGGCCGGTGTGACCCTGGGCTTCAAGGTCGAGATCAAGGACGTGCGTGCCGCCACTGCCGAAGAGCTGGCTCACGGCCACGTGCACGGTGCCGGTGGCTGCGGTCACGATCATGGCCATGACCACGGTCACGATCACGACCATGACCACGGCGGTTGCTGCGGCGGTCACGGCCACGATCACGGTCATGACCACGGCGACGAGCAGGGTCACGGCGGTTGCTGTGGCGGCGGTGGTTGCGGTGGCAAGGGCCATCACCACTGATCTGCCGACTGGCAAGATGAAAAAACCCGCTGCGTGCGGGTTTTTTTATGGCGGCGCACTCAGTAGTGCGGTGGCGGCGTCTCTTCGGCCATGCTGGCGATCTGGCTCGGCTGCACGCTCTGCAGCTTGTCCACCAGCAGCTGGATCTGATGCTTGAGCCGGTCGAGTTCACGGCCCTGGGTGGTCACCTCTTCGTTGAGTTGCTCCACCGTGTATTCGGCATAGGCGAGACGGCTTTCCAGGGTCTCGAGACGATCGTTAACTTGCTGACTCATGGGCCTTTTGGTCCTTACTTGATAGTCCAGATTTCGGCCAGGCCACTGGAGCTGGCGCTGACGAGGTGGCCATTGTCGCGCAAAGCCACGCCATAGACCACAGCGCTCGGTGGTTTCACCTTGGGATGGGGGGAGACGCGCCAGCTTTGCAGCAGGCTGCCATCGCTCACCCGCCACAGGGAGAGCTGGCGGGAGGGGGCGCCGGTGACGAGCCAGTCGCCATCCTTGACGAACCGGGCGCTGGTGTAGACCTCGAAGCGGTGATCGAACTGCAGCCGGCTCACCTCCTTGCCAGTCTTGAGATCCCAGATGCTGGCCTGACGGCTGTCGGCGGTGAAGGCGAAGCGCCCCGCCGGATCCAGCCTCGCCATCACCACCCGGCCACCATGATTGAAACGCCACACCACCTGGCCGCTGCGGGTATCCCACAGATAGGCGCTGTAGTCGTTGCCGCCGGTGAGGGCGTAGCGGCCATTGGCGGAGAGATCCACCGTATTGACCTGCTCGGTATGGCCGAGGAACTGCAGCCTGCGCCCGGTGCGGGTATCCACCAGCTCCGCCTTGCCATCTTCGCGGCCGATCAGCACCAGACGGCCATCGGCCGAGAGTGCCGCATCCCTCAGGCTGGATTCAGGAAGTGAATAGTAGCCTTGGGAGCGACCATCTTGCAGGCGCCAGATGGCAAAGGTGCGCTGGGTGGCGGTGATGGCGTGGCTGTCGCCCGGGGAGAAGCGGGTGAGGGTGACGAACTCTTCCTGGTCCTCGCTCTGGCGCCAGCGCCAGCGCTCCTTGCCCTGTTCCAGATCCCACACCACTGTGCCCTGGCCCAGGCTGGAGACTATGGCCTGCTTGCCGGAGCTCGCGAGATCCGCACTCAGCAAGCCCTGGTTGGCGAGGCGGATCTGCTGGCCGGGAAGTGAGCTCTGTTCGCACCCTGTCAGCATCAGGCAGATACCGATGAGATAAATGGCACTTTTGATCATTTTTCCTGTCTCATGCTTTCGTTACCTGCGATCACGGCGTTAGTATAAGGCGCTTATCACGATAAACCTCTCATTTCACGAAGGAACCGAGAGCGGTATTTAGAGTTTTGGAGAAACTGATGAACAATTTTCTGAAGGTGTCCCTGTTGGCTGCGGCCGTTGCCGTGGGTCTGACTGCTTGCCAAAAAGATGAGAAGCCTGCTGCGAATACCGCAGAGGTCAAGGCAGAAGCCAGCAAGCCGGCAGAGGCTCCCAAGGCAGCAGCCAAGAGCTTTGAAGAGCAATCCGGCTATGCGATCGGCCTCTCCATGGGTCGTTATATCGCCAATACCCTGGAACGTCAGCAGGAGCTCGGCATCAAGCTGGACAACAGCGTCATCCTCAAGGGTGTGACCGACGGTCTGGGCAAGGAAGCCAGCATGACTGACGAGGAGATCCAGAAGGTCCTGCAGGAATACGACGCCAAGATCAACGAGTTGACCAAGGCCAAGGCTGACAAGGATGCGGTGGACAACCTGAAGAAGGGTGAAGAGTACCTGGCCGCCAACGCCAAGAAAGAGGGCGTGAAGAGCACCGAATCCGGCCTGCAGTATCAGGTCGAGAAGCTGGGTGACGGCGCCAAGCCCAAGGCCACCGACATCGTCAAGGTACACTACACCGGTACCCTGACCGATGGCACCAAGTTCGACAGCTCCGTCGATCGCGGCGAGCCGGCTACCTTCCCGCTCAACCAGGTGATCCCGGGCTGGACCGAAGGCGTGCAGCTGATGCCGGTCGGTTCCAAGTTCAAGTTCTTCCTGCCGTCCAAGCTGGCCTATGGCGAGCACGGTGCAGGCTCCATCCCGGCCAACGCCGTGCTGGTATTTGACGTCGAGCTGCTGGCCATCGAAAAGCCGGCTGCCGATGGCGCCGATGCGAAGAAATAAGCAGTCAATGCGATAAAAACGGCTCCCCAGGGAGCCGTTTTTACTTGTGTCGCGCCAGGATAGGCCGGAGAAAGCAGGGACCCGTCTTGAGTGTGTGGCGGCTAGCCCCCAGAATAGACAACAAAATCAATCGCAAGGATGGATCTCGTGGCTGAAAGCAAACCCCGTGTCCTGCTGGTGGAAGATACCCGCAGTCTGGCCGTCGTCTATGAGCAGTACCTGGTTCAGGATGGCTATGAGGTGCTGCTGGCCGATTGTGGCCAGCAGGCACTGGCGCAGTTGCTGGCCAGCCCGCCTCCCGTTGTGCTGCTCGACCTCGAACTGCCCGACATGTCCGGCATGGCCATACTGCAGCAGATCACCGAGCAGCAACTGCCCTGCTCGGTGGTGGTGATCACCGCCCACGGCTCGGTGGACGTGGCGGTGGAGGCGATGCGCTGCGGTGCCTTCGACTTCCTGACCAAGCCGTTCGACGGCAAGCGGCTGTGCGCCACCGCCCGCAACGCCTTCAAGCATCAGCAGCTCAGCTCGCTGGTGGCCCAGTACAGGGAGAACTTCGAGCGCAGCTCCTTTGCGGGCTTCATCGGCGCCTCCATGGCGATGCAGGCTGTCTATCGCATCATAGAGAGCGCGGCGCCGAGCAAGGCGACCGTCTTCATCACGGGGGAGAGCGGCACCGGCAAGGAGGTCTGTGCCGAGGCGATCCATCAGTGCAGCCCGCGCCGGGATCAGCCCTTCATCGCGCTCAACTGCGCCGCCATTCCCCACGATCTGATGGAGAGCGAGATCTTCGGCCATGTGAAGGGATCCTTTACCGGTGCCCAGGGGGATCGCAAGGGGGCGGCCAGCCTGGCGGACGGCGGCACCCTCTTCCTCGACGAGATCTGCGAGATGGATCTCGACCTGCAAAGCAAGCTGCTGCGCTTCATCCAGACCGGCACCCTGCAGCGGGTCGGCAGCGGCAAGGTGGAGACGGTGGACGTGCGTTTCGTCTGCGCCACCAACCGGGATCCCCTGGTGGAGGTCAAAGCGGGGCGTTTTCGCGAGGATCTTTACTACCGGCTGCACGTGATACCGCTCCCCCTGCCCCCCCTGCGCGAGCGTGGTGAAGACATACTGCTGCTGGCCCGCGACCTCTTGCTGCGATATGCCAAGGAGGAGCACAAGCGCTTCCGGGATTTCGATGCAGACGTCGTGCGGGTGCTGCTCGATTACCCCTGGCCCGGCAACGTGCGCGAGCTGCAGAACGTGGTGCGCAACATAGTGGTGCTCAACGATCGCGAGCTGGTGAGCAAGGATATACTGCCACCGCCGCTCAACGGCGGCCGTGCGCTTGCGATGCCTGTTGCTGTTGAGGCGACCCACGAGATCCTGGCCGAGCCCGTGCAGACCGCTCTGCCGGTGCGCCCGCTCTGGCTGGTAGAGAAGGAGGCCATCGAGCAGGCCATCGCCAGCTGTGACGGCAACATCCCCAAGGCGGCGGCGCTGCTGGAGATCAGCCCCTCGACCATTTATCGCAAGAAGCAGGGCTGGGA
>RCUL01000437.1_pt1 | contig 21971 bp, 18 predicted proteins | sample 2167521 | NCBI WGS metagenome assembly RCUL01 (sample SAMN09932745, study PRJNA488358) | compost metagenome | feature: garden; material: soil; isolation source: compost soil in acetic acid-enriched culture | place: Germany: Experimental Botanical Garden Goettingen | collected 2016-01-27
TTTGGACTTAGATTTACAGCATAATATTTCAATTTAACATTATGGCAAATTCATTAGAAGGAAAAATTGCGCTCGTAACGGGCGGAACAAAGGGAATAGGAAAAGCGATTGCTGACAAGCTTTCTTCGCTGGGCGCAAAGGTTATCATAACAGCCCGGACTAAACCAAATGAAGAAATAGCACATTACTTTATAGCAGGTGACCTGATCAATCCCAACACGGCCCAGGTCATTGGGGAGGAACTACTGGAAAAATTCGGTAAAGTTGATATTGTGGTAAATAATGCCGGTGCCAATACCAGCCCTGGCGGGGGATACAGTAGCCTAACTGACGAGGACTGGAATAACGAGATACAACTGAATCTCATGTCTGCTGTCAGGGTTAATAAAGCACTGATTCCGGCCATGGTGGCACAGAGGGAGGGCGTGATCATCAATATATCTACCGGCGCTGCATTACAGCCTCTTTGGAAAATGACCATGTCGTATTCAGCTTCAAAGGCAGCTTTGAATGCCTATACAAAAGCTTTGGCGAGCGAATTGGGACCTCAAGGAATAAGAGTTAATGCCGTTTCTCCGGGCTTGGTCAAAACACCTCTGATGGAAGCTTTTATTGAAGACATTGCTAAAAAGTCCAATGTTACATTTGATGAAGCTTTTGGTTCTATAAAAGCTGAAATAGGTGACCTGCCTCTTGGAAGGATGGCAGAGCCGGAGGAAGTAGCAGAACTTGTCAGCTTTTTGGTCTCACCTGAGGCAAAATATATTACAGGATCAAACTATAGAATTGACGGTGGGGCTATACCAACAGTTTAATTCATGTAAGAGCTAGGAGAAATCATACGAAAGAAAAGTCTGCAATAAAGTATTTTATTGCCAAACTATAGGCAGATGATGAATAGCTATTAGTTTCTTGTGGCCTAAACTATTGGGTCATACTAGGGGAGCTTGATCAGTGTTAGGTGATAAAGCCAAATTCTAGCATATGGTCATCTACGGATTGTCCTAAAAATAAAAAGCCTTTGATTATATCAAGGGCTTTTTAGAGATATTTGGCTCATGAGTGATCCTAACGAAGTCTATTTCCACCGGACATTCCTGTTTCGCTATACGCCGCGTCTTTTTTATCTCAAACAATACAGGTCGCTATCAGAAATTGCCTTTAAGGATCAAATTGAGCTTGATTGTGGCGAAAATGACGGAAAGGCTTAGCGCCAAGTTTCGCATTTTGGTTAAGCATTGCCTCGATTCTGTTAATTCGCTGTATGTAGTTTAGCACACCTTTGTATTATAAATCAAGACAATGAAAATAGTATTAACAGGTTCTTTAGGGAACATCGGAAAACCACTGACCAGATTATTAGTCCAACGCGGGCATCATATTACGGTTATCAGCAGTAAAGTAGAAAGAGTTTCTGACATCAGAAATCTGGGCGCAGTTGCAGCAATAGGAAGTATCCAGGATTTAGATTTTTTAAGGGAGACATTTAATGGTGCTGATGCAGTTTATTTAATGGAGGTCTGGGAGGGCATCGGTAGCCTTTTTGATAACAAGATTGATTTCTTAGCCGAATTTAAAAAAATAGCTCAAAATTACGTAACCGCCGTTCAACAATCTGGGGTCAAAAAGATCATCCATTTAAGTAGCGTTGGTGCACATTCTGATCAAGGCAACGGGAGTCTTTTGGTTCATTATCATGTGGAGCAGATTTTAAAGACGCTTCCTGAAGATGTTTCGATAAAATTTATGCGTCCCGTTGGGTTCTTCAGTAACCTCTACCGCTCACTTCTGACAATACAATCTCAAGGTGCAATTATTCAAAGCTACGGCGGAGACCGAAAAGAGCCTTGGGTGTCACCGTACGATATTGCAGCGACCATTGCTGATGAAATGGAAAAATCTTTCATTGGTAGAACAGTTCATTACATGGCAAGTGACGAAGTTTCACCCAATGAAATTGCCGCAGCATTAGGACAATCAATCGGTAATCCGGATTTGGAATGGAAGGTAATTCCGGGTGAAGATTTATTAGATCAAATGCTTTCTGCCGGCGTCAATGAATGGATCGCCAAAGGAATGGTTGCGATGCAACAGTCGCAGGGAGATGGCAGCCTGTATGAAGATTTTTATGCCAATAAACCAACATTAGGAAAAGTGAAATTAGCAGATTTCGCGAGAGAATTTGCTCAGTCTATAACAAACAGCATTTAAAGTTAATGCAGTCTGCCCGGAATTTGTTGCGACAGATTTTAACAACCACAAGGGGACCGGAACCGCCGAACAAAGCGGAAAAAGAATTGCTAAATACGCCATGATTGCGCAGGACGGACCGACCGGAAAATTCATCAGTGAGGAATATAATCCCGAAACAGGTGAAACACCTTGGTAATTAATTCACTATTTTTACACGATCCCCACCTGGAAAAAGATTTTTCAGGTGGATCATTACGACATTAAAATGAAAAGCAACCAAAATCATCTGCATAAATTTCTGTCATTATCCGAATTCCACAAGATGTTCGGACTACCCAAACCCGAGCATCCACTGGTCAGTTTTATCCGTCTGGAAGATATGACGCTACCGACCGAAGGGTTATCGGAAAATATGGTATTGGATTTTTATAAAATTGCCTATAAAGATACGATAGGAAGTGCAAAATACGGGCAGCGTCAGTATGATTTTGGTGAAGGTGGTCTGGTATTTACGGCTCCGGGCCAAGTTTTTGAAAAGCCCAAGAATAACAAAAGCAAAGGCGTCCTTATTCTGATCCATCCTGATTTTCTGCTTTCCTATCCATTGGCAAAGAAAGTTAGGCAATATGGTTTTTTTTCCTATTCAACGGACGAAGCCCTGCAAGTGTCGGAAAAAGAGAAGGAAACCTTGTTTTCAGTATTCAAGATTATTGATGAGGAGCTTAAAAGCAGAACAGATGACTTTAGCCAAGATGTTGTCATTTCACAGCTCGAACTCCTTCTGAATTATAGCAGCCGTTATTATAAACGGCAATTTATCACCTATAAAGCAGTCAATGACCACCTTATTGAGAAGTTTGAGCAGGTTATGGAATCTTATTTTACGGCAAATGGTGAATTACAGAATGGAATACCAGCGGTACAAAACCTGGCTGACCAGTTAAATGTCTCAGCAAGCTACCTGAGTGATATGCTGCGCTCATTAACTGGCCTTAATACACAACAGCACATTCACAACAGGTTGATTGAAAGGGCAAAGGAAATATTATCCACCACGGACCTGTCGGTGGCTGAAATTGCCTACCAGCTGGGTTTTGAATATCCGCAGTCTTTTACCCGCTTATTCAAAAGTAAAACCAATCAGACCCCCTTAGAATTCAGACAGTCCTTTAACTAAATTACCCATAGGACCAACTCTTCTAAATGATTTAATCAATAACAGATATTTAAGACTGGAGCAGGGCGCTGCCCATTTCGCTACGAGTAGGCTTGGTGAAATGAGGTTCCTCAAAGAAGAAGTTATACATAGAACGTAGACAGAGATTAGTGTAAAATAAAATTTTCTTGCTCCTTTGTTAGCACGATGGGCGCTGTCATGATGTTTTGAACTTCAATCGTGCTAGCATTTCGGAAGCCATTAACAAATTTCTCCAGATCAACTTCATTGTTGGGTAGGAAAGATGCGGCATTATTCTTTGCATTGGTCTGAAATTTTTCGATAATAGGCTGCATCAAGGTATTATAGTTTTTACAGGCGGTTGATATATCCTCTGAATATTGACTGATATAGTGTGCCAATGCCTTGGCTCCATAAATAGACAGTGAAGCACCCATCCCTGATAGGGCCGTGGGACAGTATCCGGCGTCGCCCAACAGTACCATCCGACCGGTCACAAGGTTTGGCGCATGTACCATCCCCATTTTATCGATGAAAAACAAGCCCTTATCCAATAGGTTATTCAGTAATTGCCGTACTTCAGCATTGTAATCTCCAAAAGCATTCTCCAGGATGGAGGGAGCGTTATTTTGTAGGTTGCGGAGATCTTCATAACTACGTATATAACACTGTATCGCTATCACATCCTCCGCGATAGGGTAGAGAGACAGCATTTTGTCGACATCAATATATACCTTAAAAATGCCAACTTGCCGAGCATGCTTTTGCTTTAATTTGCCGCCTACATAAAGTGTGTTGAAATCCTTCAATTGTACATCGCTAAAATACCGTTCTCTAGTGGCAGATCGCAATCCTTCTGAAACGATGACTAAATCAACAGCTAGCGTATGACCATTTGAAAGCGCAACCTGTGTATAATCTTCTTTTTCATCGACTTGTGAAATCGTGATGCCAAATAGGATATGGACATCGTTTTTGATGGCTTCGTACAACACCTGATGTAATCCGCCACGCGATATCAGAACAGAGCGTTCGATGTTTTCATTCATGTTATCATAGTCAATACTTCGAATGATGGCCTCGTTGGTCTCTACAAAATGAACGGTTTCGGAAGGCGATGATGCTGCATGCAGTGCTTTGGTAAGCCCCAATTCGTCGATGATTTTCACACCGAAGCTTTTCAGGGATATAAGAAATCCGGCTTTGCTGAAGGAGGGCGACCGATCTACTAGAGTAACGCGATGACCTTGTTTGGCCAGGAAATTTGCCGCTGTCAGACCGGCAATACCAGCGCCAGTGATTAAAATATGTTTTTTCATTTCTTTTATTTTATTTGATAGTGCAAATTTATTTATACTTTTAATGCTAAAATAGTTCAATAAAAATCAAAAATAGTCTTATAAAATGAATAGCATTCACAAGAAAGAAGCAATGAGCTATTGGGCGGAACGCTTGGGTATTTCGCTTACTCCAGCTGGATACGAATTGGAAATGCTTCAGCTGAATGAGCTAAAAATTATAGATCTGCTCCCCGAAATGCTGCTTATGGTCCGCTCGGTAGTGGCCAAGGAAACATTCTGTTTTCGGAGAAAACCGATAACAATAATTGAAAACGGGATATCCATTTCATTTCAAAATATCATCAATTCGCCTTCGACAGCATGTACCTCTGATAAAAAAATATTACCACAGGCACAGCCACACGTTCGCATAACCCCATTGCATGTCGAAAGTGACGTAAGCTTTCCAAAAGGTGTAAGCATTCAACAGGTAACGATTATCGTAAGCCTTAATTATTTAAAAAGGTTTATTGGCACAGACCAGGTAAAATTCGATTACCTATTTGCTAACGAGAAAACGCTTTGGATAGAGGAATTTATGTCGCCGGAAATCGCCGAAGTAGTCAATGAGATTTCACTGATAAAATCTCCGGATACGCTATCCGATGCTTATTATAGGTTAAAATCACTGGAGCTGCTGTTTTACCTATTTAAAAATTTATCCATTAGAACGCATGTTACGCATCAGCAATTATCAAAATATGAACTCGAATCGGTGTATAGCGTCCGGGATCAGATTGCATCTTATATAGACAGACCATTTGTTCAGGAAGAATTGGTAAAAATAAGTGGTATGAATGTCATTAAACTGCGGAAACTTTTTACGCAAGTCTTCGGTAAAGGTATGTATCCTTATTATCAGCATTTGCGTATGCAAGAGGCTGCACGACTTTTAAGGGATGAATATTTATCAGTTTCCGAAACTGGCTATCGTTTAGGTTTTAGCAATTTAAGTTATTTCGGAAGATTATTTGAGAGCCACTTTGGATCTAAACCGAAAAAATGGGCCCAGCAGCATCGGAATAGATAATTCTCGGTCGTCATATACAAAGAGCCAGACTCCACCCTCGCTATTTCGAAGTCCTTGATCCTGACGCTGCAAATATGGATAAGTACTTTACGAATCGTAAATGATACCCTTTAAATATGAAATAGTAGTAAATAGCCACAGTTAAAACGTGTAATTTACAGAAGGATTGAGTTCTTAATTGCTAAATGTCTAAATTAATACAATCATGATAGGAAAATATTCTTGTGTAATGCTTCTTTTTATTGCTGCAGTGGGTAGCCTGCATGCGCAAACGGTGACAAGTAAATTGCTCCCAACCAAACTAAAGGCGAGTTTTGAACGTGTAAAAGAGGCCATCCCGAATATGACTGGCCGGTATATTGGTAGCGAGAGGCAAATCACAGCCCTAGCACATACAGATACTACGGCTACCTTTGAAATCGAGGAGGGGGATATAAGTATCGAAATTCTTGTGGATAACGAAACAATGTATAATAAACTGGTCGCAGCGGCGGCAAACGACGTTTCCAAACCAAGTATTCATATGCTGTATACCTCGGCGCTAAAAGATAAAAAGCTGAAGGTACCACCGCCGAAAAAAATCTTTTTCTTTCCCGAGTTTGGGTTAATCTGGACAGTAACCATCAAAAAAATAGCAGAAAAGGAAACCGAGCTTTTATTTTCCTATAAATCGCTAGCTCCCAAATTCGCAAAGAAAATCGAGAATGAATTTGAAAGCGACACTTATTACAACAACAAAATTATAAAAATTTCGGTCAATGATAAGCGAATGCGATACCTGTTCAACGAGATTTTGATCAATGACATGCATGTCGACAGGGATTATCCGGCGCCAACATATCCAACGCGCAATTAGCTTTCTATGCCTTGGGCCAAGCTATAATTACACTTGGCCCAAAATAGAATTAACTACTATTTGAAGACGCCACATAACCAAATAGAAAAGCTGCGATTAAAGACGCTAAAGGCATTATTGAAAGAACCAATAATAGTATTGATTGTTAAATTTTAATACACTAATCTGTTTTACGTTGTTTTTTTAACGCAATGGTTTATCTAAATTAATAATCCGTTTAAACACTTGTTTTATACTTGTGCACGAGTAGAAATCACAAACAAGTCAAACATGAAAAAAACCTACCAAAGCAACAGCACATTGGCCTATAGTTTTTAAGCAATACCAGAATATGAATAGTTCAAGAAGAGATTTTATTAAAAAGTCGGCGCTCCTTTCGGGGAGTGCCGCTTTGGTAGGTCTGCTGCCATCGACAATCCAAAAAGCATTGGCAATCAATCCCGCATCGGGCAGTACATACTATGATGCCGAACATATCGTTTTCCTGATGCAGGAAAATCGTTCATTTGATCATCTATACGGCTGTTTGAAAGGAGTACGTGGTTTTAACGATCCCCGTACGATCATACAGCCCAATGGAAATAGCGTATGGGCTCAGTCTAACGCAGAAGGGAAGACCTTTATACCTTTTCGGCTCAATGTAAAGGACTCAAAGGCACCGTGGATGGGGTCCACCCCACATGGCTGGGCTGATCAGACCGATGCTCGAAATGGCGGGAAATATGACCGCTGGCTGAATGTCAAAAAGCCCTACAACAAAGCATATGCAGATGTACCCTTGACGCTGGGTTATTGTGACCGTTCAGATTTCCCGTTTTACTATTCTTTGGCTGATGCATTTACGGTCTGTGATCAGCATTTTTGTTCGAGTATTACCGGCACACATCCCAATAGATGGTATTGGATGACAGGCACTGTGCGCGAGCAAAATAATCCCATGGCGAAAGCACATCTCTGGAATATCAGCGATTACAACAAGCCTACGCTCGACTGGAAGACATTTCCGGAACGGTTGGAAGAACACGGTATACGCTGGCGCATTTATCAAAATGAGCTCACTATAGGATCGGCCATCAGTGGCGAAGAAAGCAATTGGCTTGGCAATTTTGGCACCAATGTGATGGAATACTTCAAAGCATACAATGTGCGGTTGCATCCCGGAAATGTGGCTAATCTCCAGCAGCGAAAAAAAACAGTACAACAGGAGATTGATCGTATCGGGCCAGATCCTGTAAGTCAATCCGACAAGCAAAGATTGGTGGCAGCACAAAAGGTGATGCGCATGATTGACGAAAGTATCGGTATTTACACAAAAGAAAACTATGATAAACTCTCACCTCATGAAAAGTCACTCAATGACAGAGCCTTTACGACTAATCATAACGACGCAGATTATCATGCTTTAACGACGATAGCTTATCGGGATGGAGACATAGACCGGCAACTGCAGGTGCCAAAAGGGGATGTGCTCCATCAGTTCCGTCAGGATGTGGAAAATAACAAACTGCCCACGGTCTCCTGGTTGATGACGCCTGCAAATTTTTCGGATCATCCCGGAAGACCTTGGTTTGGCTCTTGGTATGTCAATGAAGTTATGGAGATCTTGCTCAAAAATCCGGAGGTATGGAAAAAGACGATTTTCATTCTTACTTATGATGAGAACGATGGATTTTTTGACCATGTGCCACCCTATGCGGCGCCCAACCCTTATAGAGAAGGGGCGGGTAAAGTATCTTCCAATATCGACGGAAAGATGGAATGGGTAACTAAAGATCAGCAGACCAACCCATCTGCCATGGAAGACCGTATCCGGGAGAGCTCCATTGGGCTAGGTTATCGTGTCCCACTGGTTATAGCATCGCCGTGGACTAGGGGCGGATTTGTGAATTCAGAATTGTTTGACCACACCTCATCGCTTCGCTTTTTGGAGAACTTTTTGGCGAAGAAATTTGGAAAAAGCATTCGCGAAGAAAATATTACTCAATGGCGCCGCAGCATCTGTGGTGACCTTACATCCATCTTTAGACCTTTTCAGGCGGATCAATCCGAGACAGTTAAGGCGCTCGAAAAGGATGCTTTTATGGTGGATGTCCATAAATCCCAATTTAAAGATATTCCTAAAAACTATCGTCCCCTGCGTGAATCGGAAATCGCTCAGTTGAATACCGCGCCACAACAATTTTCCCTTTTTCCTGAGCAGGAAAAAGGGATCAAACCTTCATGTCCGATACCGTATGAATTGTATTTAGATGGCTATTACGATGTAAAGAGTAAAGAATACCAACTTACCTTTACAGCCGGAAATAAAGTCCACAAAGCCAAATCCAATGGTTCACCATTTTTGGTGTATGCCGCCGCGCCTTATGATCAAGAGACATTACGCACTTGGGAATATGCGGTTTCTGCCGGGGACTCCCTAAGTGATAACTGGCATTTGAGCTCGTTTAAGGATGGCCATTATCATCTAAAAGGATATGCTCCCAATGGGTTCTATAGGGAATTTCGTGGTAGCGACACGCATCCGGAGGTCTCAGTCAAGTGTGTATATGAACAAGCGAAAAATAAGGATCAATTAACAGGGAGTCTAGTTGTTCAATTGAATAACCATAGTGCTGTCGCCAAAAAAATACGGGTCAAAGACCTGGGGTATCAGCAACAGTTACGGAAGGTGACCCTAGCTCCGGGCGAAGAAAAGTCGATTGTGGTCGATCTTCAATCAAGTTTTGGCTGGTATGATCTGCAGCTGGAGGCGGAAGGATATCCGACTTGGTCTGAGCGTTTTGCCGGCCATGTGGAGACCGGAAAGATCTCTAAGACAGACCCTTTAATGGGCGGTCTTTATACCGCATAGGTTGTCTAATCATCTCCACAAACGGTTGATGTGGAGATGATTATTTTATAACGCTGAAGGATATATTTAAGTTGCTGAGGAGAGGTCAATTAAATAATTGTCTGAACGCTAAAGGTGAAACATTGGTCTTCTTTTTAAACAATTTGTTGAAGGATTGTGGATGTTCAAAACCGAGCTTGTAGGCAATTTCTGCCACGGAAAGACTTGTCGCCGTGAGTTTTTCTTTGGCTTCCTCAATTAACTTGTCGTGAATGTGCTGTTGTGTGTTTTTACCGGTCACTGACCGTAGTAAATCGCTTAAATAACGTGCGGAGACATTTAGGCTTTCTGCTAAATACTCTACCGTCGGAAGCCCCTGCTTTAATGTTTCTTCGCTGTCGAAATAGGCATCCAGCAATTTTTCAAATTGTGCTAGCAGGGCATTGTTAACCGCTTTTCGTGTGATGAATTGACGCTCATAGAAACGGTTGCTATATTGCAATAGCATTTCAATCTGTGATAAAATAATACCTTGCGTATGTTTGTCGATATGTTGATATTCTCTTTCGATTTTAAGAAAAATTTCTACAATGTCTTTTTCTTCCCGTTCGGAGAGATGTAATGCTTCGTTAAGCGCATACGAAAAGAAATTATAATTTTTTATTTTGGTTGCCAGTGGGTGCGTATACAATAAATCAGGGTGAAACATCAGCATGTAACCTTTTCCGCATTCGATGTTCATTTTTCTGATTTCGGCAATCGTTAAAGATTGAATTTGTTTGGGCGCAATAAAGTTCATTGTTCCTTTGTCGAAATCGTAATATTGCTGTCCGTACTTCATTTTTGCGGTAACATCTTTTTTCAACGAAATACTATAGAAATTCACGCAGAACTGCTCCCAAATATTGCTTTCATCAGGTTTTATTCCAGATACATCGATGACGCTTATGAGCGGATGTAATGGAGCCGGCAATGACAATTGCCTATGAAATTCGGATATGGAATTGATACTATGCATCCTGTTTTTGTTTTACAAATTTACAAAAAACAACTGCCTGTAAAGACAGTTGCTCTTTTAAAAATTATGCCTCAAATTGTTTTGCGATTTCTTGCCTGAAAGCTTCTTTGCCGATTTGTAATCGTCTTTCATAGAGCGCATGTGCATCTTCGCCTGCCAGATAACGTATTTGATCTTTATTGTCCGTTGCAGCTTCATACACCACTTGGGCAATTTGCTCTGCCGTGGATGCATTTTGCATCATGAGACCTATTTGTTCGAACAGTTTGTCTTCAATGTCCTGATAGTCGGAAGTTCGGCTCATATCCAAAGAACGGCCCGCAAAATCTGTCGCTATTCCTCCCGGAGCAACTGTTTTGATCGCAATTCCAAATTTTTTCAATTCAAAGGACATGCTTTCGCTCCAGCCCTCCAAAGCGAACTTTGTCGCATGATAAATCGAATTTAACGGGAATCCCATAAATCCACCAATGGATGTGGTCGAAATAAATAAACCACTTTTCTGTTCTCTAAAATGTGGAATAAATGCTTGTGTAACGCGCAATACCCCCAACAAATTGGTGTTGATCTGGCGAAGTATTTTTTCGTCGCTCAAGGTTTCAAACGCGCCCATTAACCCATAACCTGCATTATTGAAAACGACATCAATTTTGCTTAAAGAGATTGCTTTTGCTACAGTTTCTTTGATCTGGGCAGGATCGCTAACATCCAATTTTAATAATGTAATGTTTTCGATCTCGGTAAGTTCGGTTTCATTTTCGGGATTTCGCATGGTTGCGATCACATCCCAACCCGCCTGTTGAAATAGTTTGGCAGTTGCTTTTCCCAGACCGGAAGAAGCTCCTGTAATGAAAATTGTCTTTTGCATCGTGTTATTGTTTGATTCCATACTACAAATGTCTAAAGAAGGCGTAGGGTATCTGTTTCCAAATTGAGCTTGATTGTAGCCAAAATGACGCATGCTTTATTTGTTGACTAAATGCCCTCCATTAGCCTGTTGCCATGACCTTGTGGAAGGGTGCATATTAACGTATCGTAAAACATTTTACCCCGTGCCTGCATGAGTCTGCCATTCGGGTCTTGTGGATAGTAGATACCGTATTTAATAAAGTAATTGCCATCCGACTCTTCGCTAAGCGCATCAGCTATGGCAGTAATAACACCTTCCTGATCCTGTTCTAAGATGGACGCAATAGCGGTCGATAGCTCCAGTTGCTCCTCATTGGCTAAACCAAACCATAATTTTAACCTCGCTGTTCTTTGTGCCGATCAGTACCAGGCTTTTAAACCCGTCCAACGAGTTGATAAAATTAGCACGATTTCTTCTCTCAAATGCAGCAATTGCGTTTTCATTATACATCATAGTATATGAATTCTTATTTTTAAGTTGTAGCGATCCTGTTGATCATGCCCCTGAATATGAAGCCATGGAAAGGCCATACAGCGTACCAATATAGCCTTCCGGCGATGCCCAGGGGCCTAAAGGTCGCCGTCTGTATCAGGACATTATCTTCGATTTTAAATTCTAACCAGGCCTCGCCCGGGAGCTTCATCTCCGCATAAAGCAGTAGTCTTTTCGCTTTTCTATCTGCGATCAGTACGCGCCAAAAATCAAGTGCATCGCCTGCTGCAAGATCGCTTTTATTTTTTCGTCCCCTTCGCATGCCCACGCCACCGACCAATTGATCCATAAACCCACGGATTTTCCAGAGCCAATTGCCATAATACCAGCCAGAATTTCCCCCAATGGACCAGATTTTGGTCAATGATGCGTCACTATTTTGGAGCGAAGCCTTACGGATATCCTTAAAGCAACCATAGCTGGGCACTTCAAGTAGCCTGGTGAGCCCTCCCAATAAAATTTTACTGGTCTGTGCGTCTTTCCAGCTCGACACAACATTGTCGCTTTCAATTTTTTGAAAAGCTAATTGTATGGATCCTCTATAATTGATCAACTTAATACCGAGTTCGTCCGCTAGATTATTTGGTTTACAGATTACTTCGACCTTCATGCTGTCGACCAGGTTTTTGGCCAGGTTATAGGAAGTCGAAGTAACAAAATAAAGCCAGTAGGATGAGAGCCTCGGCGTCATGAGCGGAATAATATAGATCTTTCGCCTAAGTTTTCGTTCGGCAGCATATTGCAGCAGCATCTCTTTATAGCTCAGGATGTCTGGACCACCGATATCATAGCTTTTGTTAAATGTATGTGGGTTAGCGATTACACCGATCATAAATTCAATCACATTGCGTATGGCGATAGGTTGACATTTGGTTTGCAACCATTTGGGTGTAATCATAATGGGGAGTTTTTCCACCAGATCTCGTATGATCTCGAACGAGGCGCTTCCAGAGCCAACGATGATACCCGCCCGCAGGGTAGTGAAAGGAATCCGCCCGTCTGCTAATATGCTTTCAACGTTCCTCCTCGAGTCGAGATGTTTTGATAATCGGTCTGAATTAATTATTCCGCTCAGATAAATGATCTGTTGCGTGTTGGTTTTTTCAATAATGTTTCTGAAGTTGTTGGCGCATTCGGCTTCCATCTGCTGGAAATCACCGGATTGGGTAGCCATAGAATGGATCAGGAAATAGGCTATATCAATTCCAAGCGGAATATTTTTTAAACTTTCTTTATCCAGGAAGTCGACTTCAATAACTTGAACATGGTCCGAGATTGCCGATGGATCAAAACGATCCTTATCCCTTACACAACAAATAACGTCATGTCCCTGTTCCAACAACACAGGCAAAAGACGTTTTCCGATATACCCTGTAACACCGGTTAAGAGAATTCTCATATCCTGAATTGTTTATTGCCGCCATTAATTTTTTAATACATAAATATACTAAAAACATATTTATTACGAGCTATTTTAGTTTAAATATATTCTAATTTAGAATATATCCAGTTCAGGTTTACTGGCCTACAGTCCGCGGATTGTTGAACTGTTTTTGTAAAGAAAGGGGGAAATGGTAAATTGCCATTAAACACAAGAATAGGACATCGAAAGAACCGCAGGCGAAAGGCCAATTAAACAATTGTCCGAACCCTAGAGGTGAAACATTATACAAAAATCAAAGTCGGAAAAAAGATGACAGATTATCATTTTTTTACAGGAAAGATGATAGATTTTGGCACGATTATTTATTGATATTCGTTATAAAAAGTATAAAATGTTGATCTGATTTTCGCTCGATTAATATACTTTTCATTGTATTCGTATTGGCGTAATTGTTGTATTTTAAAAATTTTAGAAGGTTTATATTTATGCAAGGCACATTTGACAAGGTAAACGGAGAGCAGCATCGTTCACAGGTGTTCCGTTTAACTTACAAAGGACAGGATTACCAACTGGTGTTGTTGAAAAAGTCTTTATCAAAGCTCGATACGGAGTTGCCAATTTTGCTTGATGGAATTGATCAAAAATTAGTAAAAAGAGGAGACAACTGGTTTTTTGAAAATATGCATTCGGATCAGCACTTTGCGACCGAGATTTGGCGTAATTTATCACTTCGATATCGCCTCTAATGCCAAAATTTAATTTTTCTCAAGATACGGAAGGCTTTTATGAATTTGATATTAGCCTGTAGCCATCTTTCTTCTAAATTCAAGTGGCGAAACCGCTGCGAATAGACCAGCAACAGGTCTATAAAACTGACAATGGCATCCTGGCTATGGCTGTCAATCGGACTTTCATATTCGCTTAAAATCCCTTTTCCGATATTTCGGATATGCTCTTTTTCACGGTCGGACAGAAAAAGAGCTTCAGATACCGAACGAAAGCTTGAACAATTATAAATCAACAGCGGACTTGCCACTGTTTACCGGATTAGTTTTCGGGAAACCAGCTTGGTAAATAGCGTAAAAACGACATGATTTTTTCCTTATAGATGGCTGTATTCAATTTAAAATAAAAAGCGCCTTTTTTGGAATTTTCTTTATCCTTTTCATCCAATTTGATAATGAGATCCGAAGAAAGCAACTTGCGGCTAAAATTGCGTTTATCAAATTCGATATTGTATACTCCCTCGTATAAAGCTGCAATCTGGGGAATGGTAAATTTCTCTGGCAATAATTCAAATAGAATAGGATAGAGCGCTGCTTTCATTCGCAGTCGATGCTGTGCGGAAGCAATCATCTGGTCGTGATCGAAGATTAAAGTCGGATAGTTTTGCAATGGAAACCATTTTGCCTCATACTCCTCGCTTAAAATATGTGTATATTTTTGCGTATCTATCAGCGCAAAATAACAGATACTGACAACCCGGCTATTGGGCTCACGTTTTGGATCACCAAAAACACTGCACTGTTCCATGTATACATTTTCAAGTCCCGTCAGTTTTTTTAATACCCTGCTGGCAGCTAGTTCAGGACTTTCGTCCGGTTGAACAAAACCTCCCATCAAACTCCATTTGTTTCGCTCCGGCTCAAAATCGCGTTTTATCAGTAATACCTGCAGGGATTCGCCATTAAACCCAAAGATGATACAATCTACTGCTAAAAGGATTGCTGAGTCTTCTCTATAATATTCCATTGTTTATTGTTTTGTCTCTCTTTTGCTTTGATCGATTTATTTGATCAAACTTAAAACCTTGTACCTATCACCCTCGGATTTAACCTATTTCGATGAGATGAAGATAGTTCAATTTTTTAAATATGAAAATTTTCTTTCATATTTAAAAAAATAAATGTTAATTTGACACTAATTATTTTTAGGCCCATTATCCAACTGGACAAACGCCAAAAAATAAGCTTTAAATCGAATTATAGATTATAAACCAAATTCAGTTAAAATGAGTAAATCATATGTCATCGGGATAGATTATGGCAGCGATTCTGTCCGTGCAGTCTTGGTTGATGCAAGTTGTGGGGCGGAGATTTCGTCTTCCGTATTTTATTATCCGCGTTGGAAAAGGGGTGAGTTTTGTGATGCTGCGCTCAGCCAGTTCAGACAGCACCCCCTGGATTACATCGAGGGCCTGGAAGCTACTGTAAAAGATTGTTTACAAAAATCCGGGATACAAAATATAGGGGAGCTGGTCAAAGCAATTTCGGTGGACACCACGGGTTCCACACCAGTTGCGGTGAATGAAGCGGGTGTGCCGCTGGCATTACTGGCGGAGTTCAAGGATAATCCCAATGCCATGTTCATCCTCTGGAAAGATCATACCGCTGTCAAGGAGGCCAAAGAGATTAATCGGTACAACCAACGCCATGCTGTTGATTACCTGAAATACGTAGGGGGCGTTTATTCTTCGGAGTGGTTCTGGGCCAAATTGCTCTATACCTTTAGAGTGGATCCGCAGGTACGCCAAGCAACATTTAGCTGGGTGGAACACTGTGATTATATTCCTTTTTTGTTAACGGGTGGAAAACAGGCTAGCGCCATTAAGCGTAGTGTCTGTGCCGCTGGGCACAAGTCGCTCTGGGCTGCTGAATTTGGTGGCCTGCCTCCCAATGAATTCTTCGCCGGCATTGACCCCCTGTTGGACGGCTTCGTCGATCGCCTGTTTTCAGAAACCTGCACTTCGGATAGGCCGGCGGGAAGCCTTTCTCCGGAATGGGCTGAGCGTTTGGGTCTTTCCACCTCCGTTGTAGTTGGTGTGGGCGCATTCGATTGCCATATGGGTGCCGTAGGCGGGCAGATTGAACCTTATTACCTGAGCAAAGTGATGGGAACATCCACCTGCGATATGCTGGTTGCCCCAAAAGAAGATGTGGAGGGGGTATTGGTAAAGGGTATCTGTGGTCAGGTGGACGGTTCCATCATCCCCGGAATGATTGGCATGGAGGCTGGTCAGTCTGCTTTTGGAGATGCCTATGCCTGGTTAAAGCAGTTGCTCTTATGGCCAACATACAATCTGATACCAGAGATGGAGGGACTTAGCGATACGATGCGTGAAAATATGCTGGCGACACTGGAAGACAAATTGTTGTTGCGATTAAGTGAAAAGGCGAGCAAAATGCCACTAACTGCGGATTCGGAACTGGCGGTAGACTGGCTCAATGGCCGTAGGACTCCGGATGCGGATCAGTCGCTCAAAGCGGCAATCATGGGATTGCAGCTCGGTACCGATGCTCCGGCTATCTTCAGGGCAATTGCAGAGGCGACCTGCTTTGGCGCCAAAGCGATCGTGGAGCGCTTTGTGGATCAGGGGATCCCCATAAAGGGCCTGATCGGACTTGGTGGCGTAGCCAAAAAATCGCCTTTTATTATGCAGATGATGGCCAATGTAATGAATATGCCGATTCGTATCCATAAAAGCGAGCAGACCTGTGCACTTGGTGCTGCGATGTTTGCAGCCACCGCTGCCGGATTATATGATCGGGTAGAGGATGCTATGAAAGCCATGGGGCAGGGCTTTGAATGCACTTATGAACCGCAGGAAAAATGGGTGCCCCGCTATGCCGAACGTTATGAAAAATATAAAGCCCTTGGTGCTTTTGTAGAAAGTAGTGTATCACTACCTGTTACTGTTTAACCACAAAATGAGTAGTATGTATAATTCAATTAAAGAAGAGGCTTATCGCTGCAATATGCAGCTGCCGCAGTTGGGGCTCGTGCTTTTTACATTTGGAAATGTGAGCGTTGTAGACCGTCAGCAAGGTGTTTTTGCGATTAAACCCAGTGGTGTGCCCTACGAAGAGTTGTCTCCCGAGCTGATGGTGGTGGTGGACTTTGACGGACAGGTAATCGAAGGCAAACTTAGGCCTTCCTCAGACACAAAGACACATGCGGTGCTGTATAAGCATTGGCCGGATATCGGCGGCATCACCCATACCCATTCTACATATGCCACTGCCTGGGCGCAAAGCCAAAGGGATATACCCATTTTCGGAACGACGCATGCCGATCACTTAACATCGGATATTCCCTGCGCGCCGCCGATGGATGATGAGATGATTGCTGGCAACTATGAACATGAAACGGGCTTTCAGATCATCAATCACTTCAATCAGCAACAACTGGATTATAAGGAAGTGGAAATGATCCTTGTCGGAAATCATGCGCCATTTGCCTGGGGTAAGGATGGAATGAAGTCTGTTTACAACAGTGCGGTATTGGAACAGGTGGCCAAAATGGCCTGGCTGACCGAGCAGATTAACCCCAAGGCTGGACGGTTGAAGCCAGCATTGATCAAAAAACATTATGAGCGCAAACACGGTACTAATGCCTACTATGGCCAGTAGCCTGTTGTTTGACAAAATCTATAACGAAACTAATATTGAAAAATGAATATCGATTTAAAAGAACTCGAGGTCTGGTTTGTCGTTGGCAGCCAGGATCTATACGGTGAAGAAACATTAAAACAGGTCGCAGCACATGCAGAAGAAATTGCACATTATCTGAATGAACAGACCCTGATTCCGGTAACGGTGAAGTATAAACCCATCGTAAAAAATACGGATGAAATCTATGCGACGCTAACGGCTGCAAATAGCACAGCAAATTGTATCGGTATCATCACCTGGATGCATACATTTTCCCCGGCGAAAATGTGGATACGGGGTTTAAAGGCATTGCAAAAGCCGTTGTTGCATCTCCATACGCAGTACAACCGCGACATTCCATGGAGTAGCATTGATATGGATTTTATGAATTTAAATCAGAGTGCACACGGTGACCGTGAATTTGGACATATCGTCAGCCGCCTCAAAATAGGACGGAAAGTCGTCACAGGGCATTGGCAGGATGCGGAGGTGCTCCAGCGGATCAATGTCTGGTGCCGGGCGGCAGCGGGTTGGCATGATTGGCAGGGAGCCAAATTTGCACGCTTCGGCGATAATATGCGCTACGTGGCGGTGACGGATGGCGACAAGGTTGAAGCGGAAACACAATTTGGTTTTTCGGTCAATACCTATGCCGTTGGGGATCTGGTCGAGGTCATCAACGCCAGTACGGCCGATGAAATCAATGCTTTACTAGCGGAGTATGAGGCCAATTATGAACTGGCGGATAATGTGAAGGCGGGTGCTGAATTCCATGATAATCTGGTCGAGGCGGCTAAGATTGAGGTGGGGCTGCGGAAGTTTTTGAAACAGGGAAACTTTAAGGGCTTTACAGATACTTTTGAGGATCTGCACGGGATGGTTCAGCTTCCGGGACTGGCGGTACAGCGCCTGATGGCTGAAGGATACGGTTTTGCTGGTGAAGGGGACTGGAAGACGCCGGCATTGGTAAGGGCTTGTAAGGTCATGGGAGCGGGCATGGTTGGAACTACCGCCTTCATGGAGGATTATACCTACCATTTTGACCCGCAGAATGCCATGGTGTTGGGCTCGCATATGCTGGAGGTAGACCCTGCACTGGCTGTCGGAAAACCACGTATTGAGGTTCACCCGCTGGGGATCGGCGGCAAAGCGGATCCTGCCCGCCTGGTTTTCAATGGCCAATCTGGCGATGCCTTGAATGCTTCGCTTGTGGATATGGGAACACATTTCCGTTTGATCGTCAATAAGGTATTGGGCGTAGAGGTGCAGGCCGAACTGCCAAAGCTTCCCGTTGCACGTGTGCTGTGGAAGCCGCTTCCGGATATGAAAACGGGCTGCAGTGCCTGGATCCTTGCCGGCGGAGCGCATCATACGGCGTATAGCTTATGCTTAACACCGGAATACCTGCAAGATTTTGCCCGTATGGCCGGAATAGAATATGTACTGATCGACGAGGATACCACGGTGGCAAAACTCGAAAATCAATTGAAATGGAATGACCTTTATTATTTACTTGCTAAATAATAGAGACAAGTGATCTTCGGGTACCTGAATGCTATCCGAAGGTCGCTTAGCAATACAACCAATTAGGGAAAATATGGAAAAATTTGCAATGGTAGACTACGTGATCTTCGTGGTTTACTTCTTCATTGTGGCGGGATATGGTTATTATATCTATCGTCAAAAAAACAATAGCTTAAGCAGCAGTAAGGATTATTTTTTGGCCGAAGGTTCATTGACCTGGTGGGCAATCGGCTCCTCCTTGATTGCATCGAATATTTCGGCGGAACAGTTTATTGGCATGAGTGGTAATGGATTTGAAGTGGGCATTGCTGTGGCGGCCTACGAACTGATCGCTGCTGTCGCACTCATCATTGTCGCGGTGTGGTTTATACCAGTGTATCTGAAAAACAAGATATTCACGATGCCACAATTTTTAAATAATCGATACAACGAGACGACCAGCTTGATCATGGCTATTTTCTGGCTGTTTTTATATGTATTTGTCAATCTCACATCGATTTTATATCTAGGTGCGATAGCCATTTCGAGTATGGCCGGAGGTGGGGACAGTTTCCATACCATCACCGTTGCCCTCGCCGTATTTGCTGTCATCATTACGCTTGGCGGAATGCGTGTTATTGGCTTTACCGATGTCATTCAGGTAGTGGTATTGATTGTCGGTGGTATCGCGACGACTTATGTCGCGCTGACCCTGGTGAGCGAGCATTTTGGATTGGGCAAGGATGTGCTTGCTGGATTTAACAAGCTGATGGAAGACGCTCCGGAGCATTTTAACCTGTTTGTGGCCAAACCGGGAGCCGGGGCCAGTCAAGAGGAAATCAATAAGTATCTGATGCTACCGGGAGTCGGAATGTACCTGGCAGGGATATGGATCGTCAACCTCAATTACTGGGGCTGCAATCAGTATATCACGCAACGGGCCTTGGGCGCCGATCTAAAGACCGCGCGCACCGGGATTCTCTTTGCGGGTTTTCTCAAGCTGTTTATGCCCATCATTGTGATGCTCCCGGGGATCGCGGCTTATGTCCTCTATAAAAATGGCGCCTTGCAGCAGGAGATGGCTCCAGGCGGTGTATTCCATGCAGATAATGCATATTCAGCGATATTGGGCTATCTGCCCAATGGAATGAAGGGACTTGCGCTGGCGGCGCTAACAGCAGCTATTGTAGCTGGATTGGCGGGAAAGGCTAACAGCATCGCAACGATCTTTACCCTCGACATCTATAAGAAATACATCCGTAAGGATGCCAGTGAAACAAAGATGGTCTGGGTAGGCAAAATCACGATCGTTGTTTCGATTTTACTTTCGGTTTTATTTACATGGAATGACAGCCTGGGAATCGGCGGTGCCGGTGGATTTACATTTATCCAAAAGTATACAGGGTTTATCAGTCCCGGCGTTTTCGCAATGTTTTTACTGGGGATGTTCTGGAAAAGAACGACTGGTGCAGCGGCGATCACCGGCCTGATTGCAGGTTTCGCCCTGTCGGTATTTTTTAATGAGTTCGCAACGAAGGTATTTGGTCCCGAAACATGGATCTATACAGCTTACCCAAATAAAGCGGGCGTTTATGAGATCCCTTTCCAGATCTGTATGGGACTGGCATTTGCATTTACCATGTTGGCCATGATCGGCGTCAGTTTATTCGGCCCGAAAATCAATCCAAAAGCATTTGTCTTGGATCGTTCAATGTTTAAAGTGGAGCCATCCGTCCTTGCACTGATCGTGGTAACACTATTGATGGTAACCGCAATATATGTTCGTTTTTGGTAGGATAAGGTATGCTGTTGAATAATTAATCCATTTATACACTTTCTCCTGGGTTAACGAGGAGAAAATCCATCGGAAAGATGGAATTAAAACCTGAATAATTAATGAAAGATAAAATGATTATTGGTCTGTTAGCCTGCGCTTTATTGACCTACGGCTGCCAATCCAATTCAACAAAAAATAATCCGCAGCATGCTGGGTTGGATACCGCCGCAAGCCATGCTTTTGATAGCCGGATAGATGGAAAGGATGTCCGTTTATACCTCTTGAAGAACAATAAACTAGCCGTGACGCTGACAAATTATGGTGCACGTTTGGTAAGTCTTAGCGTTCCCGAAAAGAATGGAAAAATGACTGATGTGATATTGGGTTACGATTCGGCGAAAGAATATAAGGACAATGCAGATAATTTTTACGGCGCGATAGTCGGGCGCTATGGTAACCGTATCGGTAAAGCTACTTTTACACTGAACGGTACAACTTATGCGCTGGAAAAAAACGATGGCGATAATTCGCTTCATGGCGGCACCAATGGGGTATACAACAAGGTGTGGGATGTGGTCAACAATAGCGATACTTCAATTACCTTGGTATATACATCTCCGGATCAGGAGGCTGGATATCCGGGAACGGTCAAGATGCAGGTCACTTATACACTGGAAGAAAATGGTGGTCTGGACATTGCCTATCAGGCCACGACGGATAAAGAGACTGTTTTAAATCTGACCAATCACGCTTATTTTAACCTCAATGGTGCCGGTGATCCGTCCATCCTGGATCATGAGCTGCAGATTGATGCCAAAGCGATCACGGAAGTGGACAACACGCTGATTCCTACAGGAAAAAGCTTGCCTGTATCGGGTACGGCATTTGATTTTACAAAACCACGGCTCATTGGCGCCCATATTGAAGATGAGAACGCGCAGCTGAAGATCGGAAAGGGGTATGATCATAATTTTGAGCTCGACAAGAATGCTGGTTTTCAGAAAGTCGCCACGGTGTACGCCTCTAAGACG
>RCUL01000438.1_pt1 | contig 21966 bp, 27 predicted proteins | sample 2167521 | NCBI WGS metagenome assembly RCUL01 (sample SAMN09932745, study PRJNA488358) | compost metagenome | feature: garden; material: soil; isolation source: compost soil in acetic acid-enriched culture | place: Germany: Experimental Botanical Garden Goettingen | collected 2016-01-27
CGGCGGCGCGTACCGGCCAGGGCTTGCTGAAGAAGCGCTGGTACACCTCGTTGAAGGCGGCGCGGTCGGCCATGTCGGTGAGGTAGATGGTCAGGTGCATGACGCGGTCCATGCCGCTGCCGGCCTTTTCCAAGGCCTCTTTCAGTGCCTGCAGGGTACTTTCGCTCTGCTGCACGATATCGCCGTCCAGATCGGCTGGAATCTGGGTGGTGACCAGCACGCCGTTGAACTCGGCTACGTCGGAAGAAATGGACTCGGCATCGGAATCCGGGGTGAAGATAATGTTGGCCATAAAGTGTTTTGCCTTGCGACGGAAGTAAGAATTTTCGCCTGACTTTCCGAGACTGTCGATTTTAGCCAACAGAAACGGGGGTTGCGCTTGCCGTGACTACATCATATTACCAAATGATGGATGTGTACGTGGTACACCCGCCAGATGGCTGGAACGCTGGCGCAGCCGGTGACACTGCTGTCGAACATCGCCAGCGAGAATGACCCCCACGCCCGAGGTCCCAACTCGATACTGGACCTGATCAAATACCGCTTGCCAGGCCTGCGCCAAAGCCTGTCGCCAAAGCTCGATGCCCTTGGCGAACCTATGCCGAACCGCACCTATCCTGGCGGTCCGCTCTCAATCGCCGCCCCCATCGCGCAGTCGCAGCAGACCGATGACCCAGTGCGCGTCGAGCTTGGTCGCCTTGGATGGGCACCGGGAAAGCAGAAAGGCGAATTCACTTCCGTCAAGGTCACGCATGTGCTGACCCCTGAACAGCTCCACGAACGCGACGAAATCACCGGCCAGCTCATCCTCCGCGATGCTAACGCCCTGATGCACAGCAAGGCGTGGCAGGCCCTGGACAAGGTCGTTACTAAAGCCCGCAACGCGGTCAAGGTCACGCTGATTCCCCTGGTCACGGCTGGCAAACGCGGCCCGCTCGACCGTTTGAAGCAAGCCATCCAGCAGCGGGAGGCCCGCAAATGAACCCCTACGGCGAAGCACAACAAGCCATTGAGGCCGCACAGAAACGCGTCGACGAACTGATGGACGCGCAGAAATTCTTGGATGCCGAACGCGAAGTCGCACGCCTTGCACTGCGAAATGCGCACGCAGCACTACAGCGCCTCAAGTCCGCTGACAGTCGCCTCCAGTCCAACGCCCGCAAGTCCGAACTCGACCATATGCGCGCCCAGCTGGACGCCCTCAATGGAGGTATTGCATCGTGACTCACTCCACGCATGAACATTTACAGCAGTTGCGCCTCGACGCGAAGCTGCACAGCCTTGACACCAGACGCGCCAAGATCGAGCGGGGCACTGGCGACGTGTTCGTTGTGCACTTGCCACGACCGGTGTGGAACATCAGCAGCGTGACCGACGAGAAGGGGCCGTCCATTGTTGAGTGCCGCTCTGCACCTGAGGCGGAGGGCACACTGCTCAGTTGGTTGCTGAAGCTCACTCGCGCCGAGCGCCTGGCCTGCCGTCAGGGAAAGTCAGAAGCCTGCACCACGTGGGAAGATGGTGGATGACTGATGTGCACATGTGGCGCTAGGGATGGCGCCGTCACCCAGACGTGGATTGTGTCTTTGCGATCATGATCCAGTCGTCAAACAGCGAGTAGTCAAAGCTCTCAGCTCGCGTCCTACCTTCGGCGTCCTTGTAAGCCACAAGCATAATGCCCTCTCGGTGGCGGTCTTCCGGTCGAATATGAATCGAGAACTGAGCGCTGCTGTTTGTGCGGATGCCATCAAGATACCCACCGCTCCAGTCAGGGAAAGGTGGCTCAAAAGAAACCTCAACGTCGTAGGCGTTGGCCCCGGTGTTCGTGAGGTTTATGGTGTTCGACATGTGCCCAGTGCCACCCGTAACCATCTTGACTTTGGCTGTGAAGACAGCCCTAAGCGCTCGGTCTTTCTCGTCGAGTTGGTGCTCGAACGCCTCTCGCTGCGCCTCGATCTGCTGGCTTGCGGCTTCCGCCATGCTCCTCAACTCTACGGCCTGCAGCTGGAGCGCTTCGGTGCCTTGGCGCAGTTCCTCACCTTGTTGCAGAAAGCCCAGCACCAACCACATGAATGCTACCGGCCCGAAAGCACCGGCGAGGAAGTCGCCGACCTCGTTCAAGGGCATGGTCATAAGTGAGTCGACGCGGCCCCCGATCAGTGGGAGCACAAAGGCGAAGTAGGACAGCGTAAGTGCGGTGCCGATTGCCCCGAGGTGGTTGCGCACACGCCAGCGCTTCGGCCAGCAGTAGAGCGCGAAGAGTTTCAGCAGCGCGGTCACCAGGACGGCGACAATCACGCCAATAGTGATCTCTGTCGACAGCGGTAGCGCCGGTTCAGGCACAACGGGTGGTGTGCTCCAGAACACGCCCGCCGATGGTTCCCACAATCCTGCCATTACCCTCTCCACCAGCACCGCGACCATTACGTGGCAAATAGCCAGCAATCATAGCGGCAGGGGGCAGGCGTCCGCTACTCTCGGCTTGGCACATGTGCAGAGGTATACCGCGCAGGGAACATCTACAATGCCTCACTCTCTGTGATCGGCTCTCCGATGCATCGGTCGAATATGTGAGCCAGCCACCCGTCGTCACCAAGGTAAGACCGTATATTGGCATTGACCCATTCCTCGCTATCCACCAGCTCCCAGTTGATAGAGTATCCGGCATTGACAATGAGCCACTCAAACAGGATTCGCTGTGTGCGCCCATTACCTTCCCGAAAAGGGTGCACAACGTTTAGTGTGCCGTAAGACTCCGCTACTGCAACCACCAAGTCGGTTCGCGAATACCCTTCAAACCATCCAGCAGCACCCATCTTCGTGAATTCCCTTGCCGCTTCCGGCGCTATGCGCTCGGGGCTACAGAAGCGGGTTTCGTCCTTGCTGATCGCGCTGAAACGGACCTCGCCGGCCCAGCTATAGACCTGAGAAAACAGAGCACGGTGGATTTGTTTGAGGGAGTTCAGGCTGTAGGGCGGTGGCGTGAACTCCATGGTGGATGCTGCCACTGCGCTAAGATAGGGCTCGGCGTCCTCTAAGTCGTCAGGGTCGCGCAAGTCGAGCAGGTTGATTAGGACGTCCGTGCCCGGATAGCAGTCCGTGTCTTGGCCGGAACCGTACTTGTCCCGCCTCAAGCCTTGATCTGCCGCACAGCCTTGAGCGCTGCGGCACGGGTTGGCAGCTTGATCTCGTCTTCACCTTTCTGCACCCATACACCCTCAAGGCGCAGGCTGGCTGCATAGTTGGCCTTGCGGTGCTTGGCGAACCACGCTTTCTTGGCTTCCAAACTGAGCTTTTCCATATCCATACCTTTGGCTGCTTGTACTGCGATTGTAGCCGATCTATTTGCACTACTGGGATACCGCCTGTGCCCTTCAATCGACGCCGCTGGTGGTGACTGATGCCACCGGGGAGCACACTGCTGTCAATGTGCTAACCGCTGATTACAGCCCTTGCCACGCCCGGCCCCGGCATGCCCCTCCCGGCCTTGCCATGCCATACCTCGTCGAAAGCTAAACCCACGCCTACCTGACCCGTCGCATGAACAACCACAGGCTGACCAGCAACCAGCCCGCAATGTTCGGCATCGAGTACAGACCAAACTCCAGCCCCATCAGCACGTACGCCAGAAGCCATACATGTGCCCACAGCAGCGCGCCCACCAGTAGCGCCGCGAACGCTTCGGCGAAGTGCTGAACGTTGCGCACCACCCAGCTCCAGGCAAACGAAACTGGCATGAGGATGCAGCAAGCCGCGAAGCTATATGCACCAGCGGCCATGATGTTCGTCGGTGTGGCGTCAGCTATCCAGGCGAACAGCGCCGCGAACGCCGCCCAAAACACGCCCCCGCCTAGGGTCCAACGCCAAGCGGACTGGGGGTGTCGCTGCGCTCTGACGGCACTGTCGTGGTGAAGCAAATACGGTTCATGCGGGTTCTGTAGGTGCCTGGGTGGGTTTCCTCTCCGCTGCGCGGGCGAGGATCCAGGCATCGACCTCGCTTTTCAGCCAAGCGATCTTGGCCGGCCGACCATCGGCACGGATGGAGAGCACCACGAACCGCGGGAAGCCCGGCAAACGCACCAGTGTCTGGCGTTCGAGGCCAGTCGCCTTCTCGACGAGGCGGGTGGGCAGCAGTTCATCGACGGTGCGTTGGCTTTCAGTGACTTCGGCTTGGCTCATCTTGGTCGCTCCCGCGCTGGTAATGCATTTGAGGGTATGCAATCAGGTGGCTTGCGCTGAGATCACCGTACTAGGCGGGGTGAGGTAGGCGAGGGTGCACTTGCGACGGAAGGAAAGCCGCAAGCCTACGCGAGCACGGCGCAGGGGTCGAGCCACAGGGCACCGCTTGGCCCGCGCGCATTGTAATACCGCGCCACGGCGGTCAGAATCGCGCCGATTGTTGAGCAAGGGGCTTGAGTTGAACGAACAGACATTGTCGATGCGCCTGGAGCGTGTGGCGGCGCATGTGCCGCAAGGCGCGCGCCTGGCCGATATCGGCTCGGACCACGGCTACCTGCCGGTGGCCTTGGCGTTGCGTGGGGTGATCGAAGCGGGGGTGGCCGGGGAAGTGGCGCAAACGCCTTATGCTTCGGCCCAGCGCAACGTGCGCCGCAACGGCCTGCAGGAACACATCACCATTCGCCTGGCCGATGGCCTGGAGGCGATCCAGGCGCAAGACCGCATTTCGGCGGTGAGTATCTGCGGCATGGGCGGCGACACCATGTGCGAAATCCTGGAGCGGGGCAAGGCACGCCTGAGCGGCAGCGAGCGGTTGATCCTGCAGCCCAACGGCGGTGAGCGCGAGCTACGGGCCTGGCTGATGGCCAACGGCTACCGGATTGTCTGCGAAGAGGTGTTGCGCGAGAACCGTTTCGACTACGAGATCATCGTTGCCGAGCCGGGCGAGGCGGTGGTCTACAGCGCCGAAGAGCTGTATTTTGGCCCGGTGCTGATGCGGGAGAAAAGCCCGGCGTTTGTCACCAAGTGGCAGCGCATGCTGCGTCAGAAGCAGCAGACCCTGGCCAACTTCGAACGTGCCCGGGATGCGATCGCGCCACACAAGCTGCAGGACTTTGCCAGGCAGGTTGGCTGGATCACCCAGGTGCTGGCCTGAATCACTGCTGCGAGCAGTTACCCATCTCCTGGTAGTTGACCTCGTGGGTCTGGCCCTGATGGTCGACATAGACCATGTGTGCGGTGCCCACCTGGCAATCGGCAATGTTGCTGGCCGGGGAGATCGACACCACTTTGGCTACATCCAGCGGCATGCCGTATTCGTAGTTGGCGCTGTCGTTGGCGGCCGGCTGGGCGGCGCCTGGGGCGGCCAAGGCGCCGAACGAGGCGAAGGTGGCAGAGAGCGCAAGCAGCGCGATCGAGCGTTTGATGTTCATGGCAGGCTCCTTCTTCAATGTTTTACCAATGATGTATTGTTTGGCTGTGCACAATAAATGGGCTAAGCCGTGATAGATTCCTGCCTGGAACGTACGAATAAGAACGAACAAGGAGCCGAGCCCCATGGACATGCTGCACGCCATGCGCACCTTCACCCGGGTAGTGGAGTGCGGCAGCTTCGCCGCGGCTGCCAATGCCCTGGACATTTCAGCCGCGCAGGTGTCGCGGATCGTCGCCGAGCTTGAGAATCAGCTGCAGACTCGCCTGCTGCACCGCACCACCCGGCGCTTGCGCATGAGCGAGGCCGGCGAGCGGTTTCTTGAGCGCTCGCGGCAAATCATGCTGTTGACCGAAGAGGCGGTGGGCGAAGCGCGTGGCGCGCACCTGACCCCCCGTGGCCGGCTGCGCCTGCATTGCCCGCACGGCCTTGGCCTGTTGCTGATGCCGCTGGTGGCCGGCTACAACGCGCTATGCCCGGAGGTGGTGGTGGAGCTGACCCTGTCCCAGCGCAACCCCGACCCGCTGGCCGAAGGGCACGATGTGGTGATCACCGTGGACGAAGCCTTGCCCGACTCACAGCTGATCGCTGTGCCGCTGGGTACCATCTTCAGCATCCCCTGCGCCGCGCCCAGTTACCTGGAGGCCCATGGTGTGCCCGAGCGGCCCGAAGACCTGCATGAGCACCGCTGCCTGCGCATGGCGTACCCGATGTATGAGGGCGACTGGGTGTTTCCCCAAGGGCTGGACCATTGCGTGATCGCGCCGCGCGACAGCTTCCTGACCAACGTCGCCGACGCGATGCTGGTGGCCAGTGAACTGGGCATGGGCATCGGGCTGCTGCCGTTCTACACGGCCAGCCAGGCGATCGAGCAAGGGCGCTTGCGGCGGTTGTTGGCACCTTACCGGTTGCGTGAGTGTGCGTTGTACGCAATGTACCCGTCGCGGCACTATCTGGATGCCAAGGTGCGGACCTGGATCGATTACCTCAAGGAGCAGTTGCCGGCGCTGTTTGCAGGGCATGAACAGATTGTCGATGACACGCAGTACTGGCGGTGAGTGAGATCAGGTCCTGTGGCGGGCGACCCTTATTGGCGCAGGTCGCATTTTTTGCCCCTCATTGGTGCGCAGATGGCGTACTGAGGCCATGGCTACCTGCCTAATCATTAGCTTGCATACGAGTTGGCGTAGTACTTGCTATCACTTTGCCATTGTGATGTCGCGTATGGTGAAGATAATGTCGCTCTCAAGTGGTTCCATGCAGTTGTCATCGGGTGAGAAGCGTTGGCTGCCGTGGTTCGGAAAAACCGGCAAGCTCAGCATGCGCTGGTCCTGCGGGCTCAACCGATCGACTTATCCGGTCATCGAGCAGACGTTCGAAGCCATAGCCCAGACCCGCATGCAGTTGCTGCAAAGCTGGGCGAGAGAACAGTGGGAACACCTGGCGGAACTTGCTGAAAACCTTGGCCCGGCCCTGGCTCACGACCGCACGCCATTGCTGGACAAGCTCGCCCAAGCGAACGACTTCTCGGAATTGTTCATCATCGACACCAGTGGCACGGTTGTGTTGTCGAGTTGGGCGCAACGCAGTAACGGCCAACGCATCGGGCAACTGGGCGCCTTGGCCCAGGGGTTGAAGGCGCCGTTTTTGCACGGCCCCTACAGTGATCCGCTGACCTTGCAGATCGGCCCCTCGTCGTCGCGGTTTCACGACGAAGTGACACTGATGTTCTATCAGCCGCTCAAAGCGCAAGGGAAGGTCTACGGCTGCCTCTGCGGCCGGGTGCCCAACGATGTATTGGGCGACCTGATCCAGCGCGAGGCCGGGCATATCTATGCCGAGTCCGGTGACAATTACCTGTTCATGGCGCAATCGCATTTCGACCCTGCTATCAAACCGGGTACCGCCTTGTCGCGCTCGCGTTTCGAGGACGGCACTTTCACCCACGGGGAAAACCTCAAGAGCGGGGTGCATACGCCATGGAGCACCGTGCAGGTCCAGCGCCATACCGAGCTTGAGCTGCGCTTTACCGACCCTGCCACCCGCGAGCTTCATCCAGGCGTTCGGGAAACCATCCGCCAGGGCGCCAACCTGTTCGTGACTTACCCTGGCTATTCGGACTATCGCCATGTACCAGTGGTGGGCAAAGGCGTCACATTCCAGTTGCCGGGCTCGCCGGACCGGTGGGGCATGATGTGCGAAGCCGATCTGGAGGAGGTCTACCGGCGACGCTCACTCAGCTACGGGTTGATGAAGCCGTACATCGCGATCATGGCCGGCCTGTTTGGTTGCAACTTCCTGGTGCAGCACTACGCGGGCTTGGCGCAAGGCATCAACGATGCGCTGCTGGCCGTGAGCATGCTGGCTGCCACACTGCTTTTCAGTGCGCTGGGGCCAAGGCGGCTCGCTGCCAGGTTCAATGGCATGACCGATGTACTGCGCACCATCGCCGAGGGCGAGGGCAACCTGCGCCAGCGCTTGGACACCACGACCATGGCCAACGATGAAAGTGGCGACATGGCGCGCTGGATCAACAGCTTCATCGACCGCCTGGACTCGGTGGTGGGCCAAGTGGTCAAGGCCAGCCGCACGGTGGGCGCCACCAATCAGATGATGCTCGAGCGCAGCCACGAAGCGAGCGTCACCTCCAGCGAAGTGGCCGAGGCGGTGCACCAGATGATGATCATCATGGAGGAGCAACTGGGCGAACTGCAGCAGGCTTCGGTCAGCGCAGAGCAGATGAAGCAGGCCATGGACGAGGTGGTCAGCCGTGCCCGCGAGCAGTACCTGGCGGTGCAGGCCGGCACCCAGTCGATTCGGGATGTGGTAGCGCGTTCTGCTTCCAGTGTGCAGTTGCTCGACAGCAGGATGGCGCAGATCGGCAACATCAGCGGGCTGATCAGCGACATCACCAACCAGACCAACCTGCTGGCCCTCAATGCCGCCATCGAGGCCGCCCGCGCGGGCGAGCATGGCCGAGGGTTTGCGGTGGTGGCCGACGAAGTGCGCAGCCTGGCTTCGCGCACGGCGCGCGCCGCCGACGACATCCGGCACATGGTCGAAGGCCTGCAGAATGAAACCCAGCAAGCCGTCAGCTTCATGGAGGAGGGGGTACATAATGTCGATGACAGTTTGCGCCTGGCCGAAGATGCCTCGTCGGAGAACGTACAGTTGCACCAGGCGGTAGAGAGCATGTTCCAGATCATTCAGCAGCTCAACCAGCGCAGCCTGGCTTATGGCAAGACCATTGAGCAGGTCAACCAGTCTTCCAGTGAAATGCGCCAGACGGCGGTGGTGCTGCAGAGCAGTGCCGAGACGGTGAAGGCCAATGCCAGCAAGCTGCAGAAGCTGGTCGGGCAGTTCGAGGTCAGCAGCGATACCGACAGGGCCGCAGCGGCTTGAGGGCCTGTGGAGCGCCCTGTTCTCGGCGCATCTGGCCGTCGTGCGCTATCATCCGCGGCCACGACCGGAGCAGCCCATGGCCAAAGACATCGAAAACCCCTGCGTCTCGCTTTGCCAGCTCAACAGCGAGCTGTGCGTGAGCTGTGGCCGAACCCGTGAGGAAATCCGCAAGTGGCGCGGCATGAAACGCCCGGAGAAGATGGCCACCGTGCAGCGCGCTGCGACGCGGATGAAGGCCATCGTCAAGAAAAACGCCAAGCGCCAGGGCAACGAGTGATTCACCCGCGCCCCCAGGGCCTGGTTCCATCATTTATGATGTGTTCTACCTGATCAACCCCGTACCGAGTGGCACCATGAACCGTCGCAAGAAGATCAAGCAGTTGCTGCAAGCACACCAGAAAAAGGCCGCCGCCAAGCTGGCACCGCGAAACAAGCCTAAATACATCTGCAAGGCCGATCGGCTGAAGCTGGCGGCTGATGCCGGTACCGAATGCCTGCCAGTTCTTTGCCCGGAGCGCGATGCTGTATGTTGAAGTCGCTATTGGCCATCGGGATTGGTGCCATGGTCGGTGCCTGGCTTCGCTGGGGCCTGGGCATGAAGCTCAATGCACTTTTCCCCGCCGTGCCGCCAGGTACCCTGCTGGCCAACCTCCTTGGTGGCTACATCATTGGCTTGGCCATCGCATTCTTCTCCGCATCGCCGTCGCTCAGCCCCGAATGGCGCCTGCTGCTGATCACTGGTTTTTGCGGTGGATTGACCACGTTCTCCACTTTCTCCGCAGAGGTCGTGTCGCTTATGCAGGAGGGGCGTATTTCATGGGCTCTGGGCTCTATCGCTTTGCACGTCACAGGTTCCTTGCTGATGACTGGGGCAGGGTTGGCGACGTTCTACTTTATTAACGGGCGCTAATAATCTGAGTAATGCCCCAGCGGTTCCATTAGCATTGGGCGCTTATCTGCCGCCTGTCAGGCACGATAAGCCCACTCCTGTCTTTTGAAACTGATGCCGCCCTCAATGACTGCCTTCTACCTCAAGTTCCTGATCACCCCGACCCTCATGCTGGCCATCTCGCTGGCAGCCAGGCGCTGGGGTACCCAGATCGGTGGGCTGCTCTCCGGGCTGCCGGTCACCTCGGCCCTGGTCATGTTGTTTCTCAGCCTCGAACAGGGGCCTGGTTTTGCGTTGCAGGCGGTGCCTGGCGCATTGGCGGGGTTGGCCGCCGTACAGGCAACCTACCTGTTCTACTACCTGGTGACCCGGCATGTGTCCGCTTTTATCGGCTGCATCACGGGCGTGGCGGTTTACGCGGTCACCGCCTTTGTGATGAGCCGCTTGGGCATGGTGGCGGTGTCAGTCGGCGTGACGTTGCTCCTGCTTACGCTGATCATCATCCTTACCTCGAACAATGCGCAGGCCGGTGCCGCGAAGGTTGTGCCGCTGCCTCGCTGGGTGATCCCCATGCGCATGCTCACGGCAACCCTGTTGTTGGTGGCGATCACTGCCAGTGCCCAATGGCTTGGGCCGGTGGCCAGCGGCCTGCTGGCACCCATCCCGGTGATTGCCTGGCCGCTGGCGGTGTTCGCCCATGTTCAGGGCGGTCACCAAGAGCTGGGTGCGATCGTGCGTGGCAATGCCATTGGCGCTGTGGGGGTGTTGGGCTTTTACCTGGCGGTGAAAAGCTCGATCGAGCCGCTGGGTACGGTACCGTCCATTACTGGCGCAGTGGTGCTGGCCGTGCTGGCAACGTTCGTGTTGGCGAGAATGCTAGGCAAAGGTTGAGGCTAGGGCAGGCGTATGGGGTCATAGTCCTGCCCGCGGCACCTTGCAGCATCTGCCAGTGGCATTTCATGCCTTTTGCTTGGCTGCTTTGAATTCAAGCGGCACGCTGCTCACCCTTGAGCATCTTTTTTTGCGCTTCCATGGCTTGGCCCATTTCTTCCAGCAGATCTTTGCTCAACAGCTTTTTCGCCGTGGGAAACAACTCGTCTTCCTCCTCTTCGATATGGTGTTCAAGCAACTCTTTCATCACTTTGACGCGGCCTGCGAATTCGAGCGTGCCGGTTTCGGTGTGCAGCAGGTCCGGCAACACCAGCGCATCGACCGTGCGGTGTTCCTCTTTTGCCTCGTAGTACATCTTCGCTTCTTCCTTGCCCCCGGCTTGTTTGATGGCCGGGTACAGGATCTCTTCTTCAAGCGCGGTGTGGATCTGCAACTCCTGCTCGATCCGATGCAGGAGTTCGGCACGCTTCTTGACGGCGCGCTCGGTGGTTGAAGACAGTTCGTCCAGCAGCTTTTTAACCAGTTTGTGGTCTTGAATCAGCAGATCGATAGCGTTCATGGTGCACCTCATCGCGGTTGTGGAATCACGGCCTTGCAGGTCAAAGAATGGGTTTTCCGCCCGTAACGGCATAGCGTGAGCCAGAGATGTAGCTGGCCTCATCGGAGCCGAGCAAGACGTAGATCGGAGCTACCTCAACCGGTTGGCCCGGCCGGCCCATCGGATAGCTCGACCCGAAGTTTTTCACTGCCTCATCGGGCATGGTGGCAGGGATCAGTGGGGTCCAGATCGGGCCTGGTGCCACGCTGTTGACCCGAATCCCTTTGTCTCCCAGCAATTGGGCCAGCCCGGCGGTGAAGTTGGCGATGGCGCCTTTGGTGGTGGCATAGGCCAGCAGTTTGGGCGATGGGTCATCGGAATTGACCGAACTGGTGTTGATGATCGAACTGCCTTTGGGCATCGATGGCAGCGCCCGCTGGCAAATGCGGAATATGGCCGTGATGTTGACGTCGAATGTCATTACCCATTCGTCATCGTCGATTTCATCGAGGCTGTCGTGCGCCATCTGAAACGCGGCGTTATTGACCAGAATGTCGATACGACCAAACTGCTCCACGGTCTTGTCGACGATGTCGTAGCAGTGCTGTTTGCGCGCCAGATCCCCGGGCAGCAGCAGGCATTGCCGGCCCGCAGCCTGGACCCAACGGGCGGTTTCCTGCGCATCGTCGTGCTCATCAAGGTAGGCGAGGGCAATGTCTGCGCCTTCGCGGGCGTAGGCGATGGCGACTGCACGCCCGATCCCGCTGTCGGCGCCAGTGATCAGCGCTATCTTGCCGTTGAGTCGGCCGTTGCCGGTGTAGGTGTGCTCGCCACAGTCCGGGGAGGGTTCCATCTTGCGCTGCGAACCCGGGACGCTTTGCGGTTGTGAGGGAAACGGAGGGGTAGGGTAGTCACGCATGGTGCAAGCTCCTGCAGTTGGAAGGCTCATACCTGTTCGAAAGATGTGACAAGGGTTTGTTGGACGGGATCCGGTGTTTGAACGACGGACGGTTGGCCTGGGCATGGCGACTGAATTTTCGTTGTGCGCGCTGTTCTACCGCTCAAGCGCCTACCGCCACCCGGTATGGCTCAGCGAACACCAGGAGTCGCCACGTGCCTCGAATCATCACCCCTACCACCCCTGAACACGAGATCGATGAACACAATGCGAGGATGTTCGGTTCGCCTAAGGAGCGGCTGGACTTCTACCGCAGGGAAATTCAGTACGAGACCACCATCCTGGCCAACCGCACCGATGCCTACCTGGCCGCCCAGTCGTTTCTGGTCATCGCTTACGTGTCGTCCATGGGCAACCTGAACCAGAGCTGGGGTGAGATGTTCACATTGCTGGTGCCCGCCTTTCTCGCATTGCTGGGCGTGATGAGTACGCTCAATGCATGGCCTGGCATTCGCGCGGCCTATCGGATCATCGATCACTGGCAGCTCAAGCAAAGCCATCTTCTGCTCAGTGAACCCATGATGGGCCTGGCCTATGACGAATCTCCGCTGTTTTGCGAGGCGGAAACCTCCCGTGCAGGGCATCGCAAGTCCCTGCTTTTTTCGCTGCGTACGCCTTGGATCTTTCTTGGGTTCTGGCTGTTGCTGGGCAGTTATTCGGTTTATATCCAGCTTGCATGATCAAAGCGCAGGCAAGGGGCATGCATACATCAATGTTGGTGGTTGCACCGAAGCGATCAGCGGTGTTACACCAGATCTGATGTAGCCTACGGCCGTTTCTGCAAAGGCTAACCTTAGAACGGCATTTCTCAGCGCCCTGGAAGACTATTGATGCAGCAGCTGCCCCCTGACGAGACCATTCGTGCCGCACTCAGGAAATCCCAAGCCCGGCTGCACAGGCAGCACGAGCTGGTGGTCGAGTACGCGGTCATGTCGCTTAAATCCACCAACCTGGATGACGTGCTTGACCAGGCTTGCGCACTGGTGGCCAAAGGCATGCACACCCGATTCGCCAAGGTCCTGATGCCGATTCCCGATAGCGACAGGTTTCTGCTGTCGCATGGGGTAGGGTGGGATGAGTCCGATATTGGCCACGCGACAGTGGGGGCCGACGAGGCCAGCCCTGCCGGGTTTGCCATTCAAACCTATCGGCCTGTGATTTCGAACCACCTGGGCCAGGAACAGCGCTTCAGAACGCCAGAGTTGCTGAAAAAGTATGGTATCGAGCGTGCCATCAACGTGCCTATCAGGGGCGCATTGATGCCGTTTGGGGTACTTGAGGCAGACAGTAGCGATGGTGAGGATTTCATCGAAAGCGATCTGGTGTTCCTGGAAGGGATCTCCAACGTTATCTCCATGGCGGTTGAGCGGCTGACCGCTGGGGATGATCCTCAACTGGCCGACCCCTATTCGGAAAGCATGCTCAACGCCAGCCCGGACTGTGTGAACGTGTTGTCCAGCAGCGGTCACATCGAGTTCATGAACGACGCCGGGTTGGCGTTGATGCATATCGCCGACCTGGCAGAGATCAAAGGGCAGCCATGGTTGCAGCTTTGGCCCGCCGAGTCGGGCCCGGTCGTCCGGGAGGCTTTGGAAAAAGTCGCCAGAGGCGAGTCGACCCGCTTCGAAGGGTTCTGCCCTACCGGTCAGCAGGCGCCTAAATGGTGGGATGTCTCCGTTGCCCCCGTGTTGAACGCCGATGGCCAGGTCGAAAAACTCATTGCGGTATCCAGGGACATCACCGAACGGCACCATTATGAGGCTCAGTTGCTGTCGCTGATCGATGCACAGAACTCCAGGCTCAACAAGAACGACCTGCACCTGGAAGAAATCCATCACCGCGTCAAGAACAGCCTGCATCTGGTCAATACCCTGTTGCTATTGCAGGCGAACCTGACGCCGGATGCCGCGGTCAAGCTGCAACTGGAAACGGCAGCGGGTCGGGTTGTGACCATTGCCAGCGTGCATGAACGGCTCTATCAGACGGCCGATCAAGAGGTGCTTGCCGGCGACTACCTTGGTGCATTGCTCGGTGACCTGGGGAGGGCACTGGCCGACCGGAAGATCGTCCTTGACGCTGACGCGTTCACCCTGCTGCCAGCAAGAATGGCGCCGTTGGGCCTGGTCATTTCCGAGCTGATCACCAATGCCTTGAAATACGGCAAAGGCACCATCGAGGTCAGCGTGCGGGATGCAGGTGACCACGCGTTGATCACCGTCACTGACGAGGGTGACGGTTTTCCCGAAAATTATCCCAAACCTAGCGGAACGGGCCTTGGCATGCGGCTTGTCAGAAGTTATTCAGGCTATGGCAGCTCGGCGATCTCGATTGATGGGGGCACAGATAAAAGCACCATTCACGTTCGCTTCAAACTCTGATGTTGAAGGCGGGGATGCAGGTATGCCTGGAATTCTCCAGTACCCTTGACTCGAGCGCCGCCTGCGCGGCGCCCGATCCCGCAAACCCCGCCCGCTGCTAGAGCACTTTGTCCAGCGTTATCGGAAACGCTCTCACGCGTTTGCCGGTAGCATGGTAAACGGCATTGGCAACCGCCGCCGCGACTCCAACGACGCCGATCTCGCCTACGCCCTTGGAACCCAGGTCATTGACGATGTCGTCGTGCTCTTCCACGAACATCACCTCGATGTCAGCGATATCGGCATGCACCGGGATGTGATACTCGGCCAGGTTGTGGTTGAGGATGCGACCAAGTTCATGATCGGTTTGCGTCTCTTCCTGCAACGCCATGCCCAACCCCCAGACCACGCCTCCGAGGATCTGGCTACGGGCGGTTTTCGGGTTGACCACACGCCCGGCGGCCACCGCGCTGACCACCCGCATGACCTTGATCGTACCCAGGTCTTCGTCAACGTGTACCTCTACGAAGACGGCCGAATGGGTAGCGGTGGAGAACGGCTGGCGTCCGGCACCGGGCTCGGCGTCGATCTGCACTTGCAGCTCGCCGTCCTTGGCCGTTGCGACGATGCTGGCGATGGCAATACGGTGTTTCCCCGCTTGCAGGTAGCCTTGCGCGAACGCCACATTCTCTGCCGGCGTCGCAGCTATTTCGGGGAAATTCTGGCGCGCGAGTTCCAGCACCTTGGTGCGCAGGATCTGGCAGGCCTGCTGCACTGCCGAACCCACCGAAGACACCGTGAACGAGCCGCCCTGCAACGGCGCTGTCGGCAGTGAGGAGTCGCCCAGCAGGAAGGTCACATCCTCGGGCAAGACCCCCGCAGCGTCCGCAGCAATCTGGGTCATCACCGTATAGGTACCGGTACCTATGTCAGTGGTGGCGCTACTGACGGTCAAATGCCCGCAGCTGTCGAAGCAGGCCTTGGCGCTGGCCTTCATCTGCAGCGCTTCCCAGACCCCGCCGGCCACGCCCCAGCCGATCAATTGGTTGCCTTCTCGCATGCTGCGAGGCTTTGGGGTGCGTTTGCCCCAGCCGAAGCGCGCGGCGCCCTGGTCATAACAGGCCAACAGCTCTTTGCTGGAATAGGGTATGCCGTCGATGCCATTGTCGCTGGCAAAATTGCGTCGACGCAATTGGAGCGGGTCGAGGTTCGCAGCGCATGCCAACTCATCCATCGCGCACTCCAGTGCGAGCACGCCGGACGCGGCACCCGGCGCACGCATGTCCAGCGGGGTATAGACGTCGAGCGGCGCAAGGCGATAACCGAGCGCAACGTTGTCGCAGCGGTAGAGCATGCCGCTCCACTCCACCAGGTGTTCGGTGAAGTCTTCGAAGCGCGATGTCTGGCCGAGCGCGTCGTGGGCAATTGCCAGCAGCTTGCCATCCGCCGCCGCACCCAGGCGCAGCCGCTGCTGCGTACGGGGACGATAGCCGAAGGTGAACATCTGCTGGCGTGTAAGGGCAAGGCGCACCGAACGTTTCAGGTGCAGGGCTGCCATGACTGCCAACGGCAACTGGTATTGCGGCCGCAGCCCGGAGCCAAAGGCACCGCCGACAAAGGCGGCGAGCACCCTGATGTTCTGTTTGGGCAGGCCGAACACCTTGTGCAGGTAGTCCTGACAGTTCTGCGTACCCTGGGTCTTGTCATGAATTTCCAGGGAGTCTCCAGCTTTGTAGAAAACGGTCGACGCGTGGGGCTCCATCGGGTTGTGATGCTCGATGGGCGTGTCGTAGGTGGCATCGACACGTACTGCGGCTTGAGCGTAATGCCCTGCGAAATCACCGCGCGGCTCTGGCGTTTGAGCGGGTGCCGGGTGCGTGTGGTCGAGCACCGCGAACAGGTCGGTCTGGTGCGGCTCTTCGCTGTAGTCGATGCGCACCAGGGCGCCGGCATGGCGGGCCAACTCAAGGCTCTCGGCGACCACCAGTGCCAACGGTTGCCCGCTATACAGTACACGGTCGTTGAATAGCGGCCGGAACGGGGAGCCTTCGGCTGAGTCGGCATCGCTGTAGTCGTCGTCATAGCTGGAAATGCGTGGGCGATTGGCGTGGTGCAGCACCGCGACCACGCCGGGTAACTGCAGTGCCTGGCTAGCGTCGATCGAGCGCACCCGGCCGCGGGCGATGGTGCTCGATACCACACTGGCGTGAAGCAGCCCGGCCTCGGGGTACTCACCGGCGTACCGCGCCTTGCCAGTCACCTTGGCAACGCCATCCACGCGGTCCAGGGGTTTGCCCACCACATTGGTCGTCTGGGTCATGGCGTCGTCCTCTGAATGCTGGCGTCGCCTGCGGCTTCACTGAGCGCACGGACGATCGCACGTTTGGCGAGTTCCACTTTGAAAGCGTTGTGGCTCAGCGGTTTTGCCATCTGCAGCCATGCCTGGGCAGCGCGTGCGAAGAGGGCGTGGGAAGCCCTTTGACCTTGCAAGGTTTTCTCCACAGCTGTGTCTCGCCAAGGCTTGTGCGCTACGCCTCCCAGAGCCACCCGGGCTTCCTGGATGACGTCGCCATCGAACTTCAACGCGGCAGCGACCGATACCAGTGCAAATGCGTACGAGGCACGGTCGCGAATCTTCAGGTAGTGAGAGTGCTGCGCAAACTCAGCAGGTGGCAGTTCTATCGCGGTAATCAGCTCATCGGCTGACAGTTGGTTGTCACGCTCCGGCGTGTTGCCTGGCAGACGATGGAAGTCGGCGAAGGGGATCAGCCGTGTACCGGCGCGGCCTTGCACGTGGACAACGGCATCGAGTGCTGCCAGCGCCACACACATGTCCGAGGGGTGCGTGGCAACGCAGGTATCGCTGGCGCCGAGAATGGCGTGGATGCGGTTGAGACCCGAGCGGGCAGGGCAACCGCTTCCTGGCTCACGTTTGTTGCAGGGGGTGCCGGTGTCATAGAAGTAATAGCAGCGCGTACGCTGCAACAGGTTGCCCCCGGTACTTGCCATGTTGCGCAACTGCGGTGATGCGCCTGCAAGGATGGCTTGTGACAGCAACGGGTAGTGCTGTTCGATCACCGCATTCCAGGCAAGGTCGGCGTTGCTGACCAATGCGCCAATCAAAACGCCGCCGTTGGCGGTGGGCTCGATGCCGTGCAGGTCCAGGGCGGTTATGTCGATCAAGCGCTGCGGGTTAACCACGTTCTCCTTCATCAGATCGACCAGGTTGGTGCCGCCGGCAATAAAGCGGGTGGATTCGTCCGCCATGTTTACCGCTTCACTGACCGATGCAGGCCTGCAGTAGCTGAAAGGGGTCATGGGTTCGGCCCTCCCTGAGGCTTGGCGGTCGCCTGCACCAGCGGCAATGCCTCTTCGACCGCAGCAAGGATATTGCTGTAGGCGCCGCAGCGGCACAGATTGCCGCTCATGTGTTCGCGAATGGCTTCACGGGTAACGGCGCGGCCTTCATGGGCCAGGCCGACTGCCGAACAGATCTGGCCGGGCGTGCAATAGCCGCACTGGAAAGCATCATGGGCGATGAAGGCACGCTGCATGGGGTGCAGTTGCTCGCCTTGGGCCAGTCCCTCGACCGTGACCAGCTCGGCGCCGTCGCACATCACGGCAAGGGTCAGGCAGGCATTGATCCGCTTGCCGTCGCGCAGCACCGTGCAGGCGCCGCATTGGCCATGGTCACAACCTTTTTTGCTGCCGATCAGATCGAGTTGCTCACGCAGCAGATCGAGCAGGGTCGTCCAGGGCTGGACGTGTAGCGACGTGCGTTCGCCGTTGAGTGTCAGGCTGATGGGATGCCCATCGACACCCTGTTGGGGGTTGGTGTTCATGGGAAAACCTCACGGTCAGGAATGCATTCGCGCAATCAAGTGCGTCTATTTCCTGCGACTGGAGGCTTTCGGCAAACGTTCAGGTTTTATTCGGGGCTTGCGGCAGTGTGCAGTCTCGGCCACTGCTTGACCGCAGGCTGCGCCATCCATGGCAAACGGCGGGCTTAACGCGTGGCGGCTTGTTCTTCTACCAAGGTGCCGAAGGAGACGTAGTACGCCAACCCGACGAAGATCGCCCCACCCACGGCGTTGCCCAGGAAGACTGCTGCAAGGTTGTGCACCAGCTGGCCCCAGCTCAGGTAACCGGCGAAGATCGCAGCTGGGATCAGGAACATGTTGGCCACCACGTGCTGGAAGCCGATGGCGACGAAGGCCATGATCGGGAACCAGATGCCGAGAATCTTGCCGCTCATCTCACGGCTGGCATACGCCAGCCACACTGCCAGGCACACCAGCCAGTTGCAGCCGATGCCCGAAACGAATGCGTGGAGGAAGTCGGCGCTGGTCTTGCTGGTTGCCGCTGCCAGCGTCTTGTTCAGGTAGGCACCTTCAGTGAGCCCCAGCAAGTGGCCAAAGCAGTACGCCACGAACAGCGCGCCCAGCAGGTTTGCCACGGTCACCAGCAGCCAGTTGCGCGCGACGTCCACCAGCCGGATGCGCCGGGCGAACATCGCCAGGGGCAGGCTCATCATGTTGCCGGTGAGCAATTCGCCGCCTGCCAGGATGACCAGGATCAGCCCGATCGGAAATACCGCGGCGCCCAGCAAGTTGCCCAACGAGGCCCAGGGGGCAGGAATCATGGTACTGACATGGATGTGCAGCAGAAACCCCATTGAAATGAATGCGCCCGCCAGAAAACCCAGGATGAGCGTGGCGCGGGCGGGCAGGTGGGCTTTGCGGGTGCCGGCTTCGATGACCAGCTCGGTGATGCGGGAGGGCGTATTGACGGACATTTCAGTAACTCGAACACAAGGACGACGGTCACGCCGTGAGGCATGCAGCGGGTCGGGATTAACAGAGAGCGCGCAGGGCAGTTAGCGAGGTATTCAGAAGAAGGGCAAAACAGACAAGCTCGATCGACTTCGTAGAGCGGCGCACGTTATCTGAGGCAATTTGACGCAGTCAAATCGATAGGCTGGATGGTTTGATAGAGGCACTCGATGATGGGTGCTGTGAGGCCTGACGCGGCCTGTCGGTTTCGCTTTGGCAGACACGCCTGTGTATCACTCTGTATCAAGGCGCTTTGCCAAGCCACTTGCTTACAAATGCCTCGTTCTGCCGATACGTCACGGATACATGCCTCAGGCCAAATGAGCCAACCCGAATGAACAGCCCGACGGCCTGTAGTTCTGGCGCAATCGCCCTTGAGGCATGACCGCGCGGCTTGGCCGCGCACCTATCCGGAGAAGCACCATGTCCCGTATCCAGTTCCCCAACAAGACCCGCCTTGGCCTGCTCAGCATCGCACTGGTGGGCGGCATCAACCTGACCGCATCGGCCTTTGCTGTCGAAGCACTGCCGCAGGGCTACCAGCTCGCTGCTGCCGAAAAGGCCGGGGAGGGCAAATGTGGCGAGGGCAAGTGCGGCGCCGACAGCGCCCATGCCAAGGCCACCCAGACCGAAGGTAAATGCGGCGAGGGCAAATGTGGCGCCAGCGATGCCAAGGCCAAGGCTACCCAGGCCGAAGGCAAGTGTGGTGAAGGCAAGTGTGGCGATGCCTCGCGTGCCCCATCTGTAGCTGACTGAGCCAGGCCAGGACTGACCACCAGCGCTATCCTCCCTGCGCTGATAGGCCCGGGAGGGTGGTCGCTTCAAGGAGCACGCCATGAGCACATCCCTTCCCTTGCAAGGCGCCGGCCTTGGTCTGCGCCGGGCGCTGCTGCCTGAGTTGCTGACCATGGCCCCCGGTGCCGTGGACTTTCTCGAATGCGCCCCTGACAACTGGATCGGTGTAGGCGGCAGTTATGGCAAAGGCCTGGAGCGCCTGGCTGAGCGTTTCCCGCTGGCTTGTCATGGTTTGTCCCTGTCGTTGGGCGGGCCTGAGCCTCTGGATCGCGCTTTTCTACGGCAGATCCGCGATTTTCTCGACCGTTATCGCGTGCCACTGTTCAGCGAGCACCTGAGCTACTGTAGCGATGACGGTCATCTCTACGACCTGATTCCCATGCCCTTCACCGACGAAGCCGTGCGCCATACCGCTGAGCGCATCCATCAGGTGCAGGACGCGCTCGGCCGGCGCATCGCGGTGGAAAACATCTCCTATTACGCTGCACCGTACCAGGCGATGAGCGAAATCGAGTTCCTGAGCGCCGTGCTCGAAGAAGCCGGCTGCGACCTGTTGCTTGACATCAACAACCTGATCGTCAATGCCTGCAACCACCGCTATGACGCTGCCGATTTCCTCGCCCGCGTGCCGGCCGAGCGGGTGGTGTGCCTGCACGTGGCCGGGCACTACGATGAAGCACCGGATCTGAAGATCGATACCCACGGTGCGAGCGTGAAGGAGGAGGTGTGGCGCTTGCTGGCCCGTGCCTATGAGCATTTGGGTGCTGTACCGACCCTGCTGGAGCGCGATTTCAACCTGCCGCCGCTGGCCGAACTGTTGCTTGAGGTGGATTACATTCGCGACCTGCAAACCGCTGCAAGCGCGCCGCAGGTGCGCCATGGCTGATACCTTGCGCGAGCAGCAGATGCGGATGGCCCGGTTCATCCGTGACCCGCAGTCCAACCCGCCGCCACCGGGCATCGAGGCGCGGCGCCTGGCGGTGTATCGGCGGCTGTTCTTCGGCAATGTGCAGTCGCTGCTGGCCGGCAGCTTTCCGGTGCTGCAGGCTAGCCTGGGACCTGAGCGGTGGCTGGCGCTGATTGAAAGCTTCTACGCCAACCATCGCTGCCAGACGCCGCTGTTCACCGAAGTGGCTGGCGAGCTGGTCGAATACCTGCAAAACCGTGCCGACCAGCCGGGCTGGGTGGCCGAACTGGCCCATTATGAATGGATCGAGACGGTGCTGATGCTCAGTGATGGCACAGAGCTGGCGCATGACCCGAACGGTGACCTGCTTCAGGGCGTACCGTTATTGTCCTGCCTTGCTGCACCACTTGCCTACGCGTGGCCGGTCAGCCATATCGGCCCTGGGCGTATTCCACCGCAGGTGCCGACAACGCCGACCCTTCTGTTGGCCTGCCGCGGCGCAGACCACAAGGTGCATTTCTCGCGCCTTGCGCCGCTGGCCCATGCGTTGCTGGTGTCTTTGCAGGAAAGGCAAGTGAGCGGGCGTGAACACCTGGCAGGGTTGGCAGCACGTGCCGGCATCGAACCGGGCACCATTGAAACCTTGGGACTTGAACTGTTGATAAATCTCAAATCTCAAGGCGTGGTGCTCGGGACCACACTGCACGAAAGACCCATGAGGCTTTGATTCCAACCAGAATCAGCGGCGATAGTAGTGGTGATCGGCTTCGTAGCGGTGGTGCATGGCCCGCTCATGGCGGCGCTGCCAGTCGCGGCGGCGTTCCGCTTCACGGCGCGCCTGCTCACGGCGCCATTGGTCGCGCCGCCATTGGTCACGACGCCAGTCGTCTCTACGGTCGTGCCAGTGGCCGTCGCGCCGGTAACGGTCATCATGGGCCAGCAGCGTAGCGGGTTGCGCGGCTGCTACGCTCGCCAGGCTCGGCCAAGGGCTGTTGGCGCCCTCGATGTGGG
>RCUL01000440.1_pt1 | contig 21851 bp, 20 predicted proteins | sample 2167521 | NCBI WGS metagenome assembly RCUL01 (sample SAMN09932745, study PRJNA488358) | compost metagenome | feature: garden; material: soil; isolation source: compost soil in acetic acid-enriched culture | place: Germany: Experimental Botanical Garden Goettingen | collected 2016-01-27
TCAATGTTTTTTGTGAAAAAAGCAATTGAGTGCTGATAAAACAATCAGGTTTTAAAATAATGAACTGTTTTTGATCTAAGTCTATGAATGATAAATGTTCACCAATACCTTCAGCCCACGCATTTTTACCATAAATAAAAATAGGAACATCGGCACCGAGCTTTAATCCATAGTCTGCAAGTTGTTCTTTATTTAGACCACATTCCCATAATTGATTTAACACAATCAGGGTTGTGGCAGCGTTGGATGAACCTCCGCCCAGACCTGCACCCATTGGAATATTTTTTTCAATTTTGATGTTTAGACCGCAGAATTTTTTTGCGTGCGGTCTTAATATTTGAGCAGCCCGATAAATCAGGTTTTCTTCAGGTCGAACTTCACTCAATCCATCAATTTCGATTTGTTCATCTAAAGTCGGTTTAAATATCATCCAGTCATATAAATCAATGAGTTGGAAAATGGTTTGTAATTCATGATAACCATTTTCACGACGTCCTGTAATATGTAAAAACAGGTTGAGCTTAGCTGGAGAAGGGACTCGAATCATAGATTTATATAGTTAGACTTAGCGGTTTTGGATGACCATTGTAATACGGTTTTCTTTATCTTCAGCAAGAGCTTGCTTTAAAACCAGTTTGTTTGGCAAAGTTTGTTCACCATCATAACTGAAATTAACTGTCCAGCCGTCTTCAATGAGTTGGTTTACACGATTTTCATTATCTTTACTGATTTGAGCACTTAAAGTTGCAGGTTTAGCCAATATCCAACTTGTTAAATGAGTAATTGGTGCTTGCCAACCAGTTGCACGCTCTAAAAGTTCTTCTGGAGAGGCGGCAGTAATTAACCCTGTTTTAGCACTATTTAATTTCACTTCACCGGGTTTACCCTGAATTTGGGTTTTTCCTACACCTAAAATGCCGCTTAATTCAATATCAAAATTATCTTGTTGTTGAACCCACGTGAAAAAAGCACTACCGGTTTGCTGTGGTGTGCGAACCCCAATCTTACCTTGTAAATTAAAGTGTTTTTCGTCTTGAACTTGCTGGGTAACCGCGGGTTTAGGTTGAGTAAAATGCTGACAACCGGTTAGAAATAATACACTTGATCCACAGATCGCTGTGCACAGTTGGGCAAATTTGCTCATATATTTAACTCTTTTTTGCAGATGTAGGTAAAATTAACGCATCAAGCTGTTGTAATTGTGGATCATTGGCATGTTTTTGTTTCAGTTGTTGTAACACAGCGCTAAATTGAGTTAATGATCCTTGCATATACAATGCCTTAGCATAACGAACGCCAATATTTACATTATGGCTGAGTTCATAAGCTTTGCCTAAAGCTTCTGCTGCACCTTCATAATCATTCTGTAAAAATGCAATATAGCCAAGCGTATCTAGTATTGAGGCCTGTTCCGGCGCATATTCTAAGGCTTGCTCTGCATATTGACGTGCTTCTTTTAACCTACGGTTTTGCAGGGCTAGTGTATAGGCATATGCATTTAGATAAGTTGGGCTGTTGGGCTCAAGTTGTAATAATTGCTTTAATGTTTTATCGAGTTTATCGCGGTCAGTATATGGATCAAGTAATAAAACTTCTGCATAAATGAGTTCCGGATCATCCGGTAAATTCTTTATCGCTTCATCTAATAAATTTAAGGCAGCTTTTTTATTGCCCATTTTCTTTAAAATTTCAGCTTGAGCTTGATATAAGAAACTTGCATGTTGAGGGTAATTTACGCGTTCTTGAGTGAGGAACCGTAAAGCATCGTGTAAATTATCCTGCTTATCATAAATCGCAATCAGATTACGTCTTGAAACAACGTATAAACTGCCATCAACTAAGCGATAGTAAGCTTTTGCTGATTCATAATGCTGTTTGCGTTCTGCATTAATCGCTAAGTAGTAATAAGCTTCATTTTGGTATTTTGCAGAGTTTCGTAGGTCAACAAGATATTGTTCTGCTTTGTCATATTGTTTTAAATCAATGCTGGTTAAACCTGCAATAAACAATGCTTCTTCAGCTTTGGGATTAGCCTCTATAACATTTTCAAGCTTTTCTAAAGCGAGTTGAGATTGATTAAGTTGTATAAGATAACGGATTTCAGCTAAACGAATATCTAAATTTTTCTTATATTTACGGCTAGACTTTGCATACCATTTAAGTGCACCTTCTTGATCGCTAAGAGCAATGAGTAGGTTTGCTTTCATTAAAATAAAGCTCGTCACTTTAGGACGTCGGCGTAGTGCCTTGTTAATGTTGGTTAGAGCGGATTCTAATTGACCATTTTGGGCTTCTAAATTGGCAATGAGCGCTAAAATAGAAGGGTTGTCTTTTTCAGAGCTAGAACGTAAAGCTGTTAATAATACTTCTCGATCTTGAGCATTCTCTGGGGCAATACTCGCTAAAATTTGTTCTAAATCGGCAGTAGGATCTATTTTTAAAATTTTATCTAATGTTTCAGCGGCAAGCTGGTATTCATGTGTTTTTAAAGCAATATGGGATAAATAGAATAAAGCAGGTACATCTTTGGGTTCTTGAGCTACCCAATGTGTAGCAATGTTTAAAGCGGCTTGAAAATCATTATATTCAAGTGCAACATCTAAAGCTCGCTGTTTAATTGAAGTAGAGTTACTTTTAATTGCGAGTACTGTGTAATTGTGCAAAGCGTTAGGAATGTCATCATAAGCCAGAGCAAATTCAGCGACCATAGTTTGCTCTAATGCCTGATCAAATGAATGCACGGCATAGGTCTCTTGCACAGGGCGTGCATAGACATGCGAGGACATGCTACCTAACAATAAGAATGTGGTAGAATACTGTCTTATCGAAGCACCGTTAAAATTAATACGGCTATTCATTTGACGCAATTTTTATTGATCCAAAGTAATGCTTTTTATGACACCGATGTTGCACAATAGCATAAATTTAGCGAAATGATGATCTGATATGTCTTTCTTTGCATTGGGTGTCAACCATCAAACAGCTTCTGTCGAACTCCGCGAACAAATTGCTTTCAATGCAGAGCGATTAAGTCGTTTGCTTGCCGAACAAAACCATCAGCAAAGCTTAAAGGATTTGGTGGTCGTTTCGACGTGTAACCGTACAGAAGTTTATGCCATGGCGGAAAATGCCGAAAGCCTTCTGAAATGGTTAGCTGATGCCAATAATATTGATGTAAAGCACTTAATTCATCATGTTTATCGTTACGAGAACACGCAGGCAATTACACATTTAATGCGAGTAGCGAGCGGCTTAGACTCTCTCATGCTAGGTGAGCCGCAAATTTTAGGGCAGGTTAAAAGTGCTTTGGCATTGTCTAAAGAAGCCCAAGCGGTCTCTCCTGAATTAAACAGTGTTTTTGAATATGCTTTTTATGCTGCTAAACGTGTACGTTCCGAAACTGCGGTGGGCAGCCATGCCGTTTCGATGGGGTATGCGGTTGCACAATTAGCTTTACAGGTTTTTAGTAAGCCCGAAAAACTTACTGTGATGGTCGTTGCTGCGGGGGAAATGAATAGCTTGGTTGCTAAACATTTGGCTGAAATGGGCGTCGCCAAAATTATTATTTGTAATCGTAGCCGTGAGCGTGCTGATCAACTGGCTCAAGAGATTTCACATCAGGTTGAAGTTGAAATTATTGATTTTTCAGCATTGGCTGAAAACTTGTATCGTGCTGACGTTGTGTCGAGCTGTACTGGTAGTTTATATCAAGTGATTGCTTATCCTGATGTTAAGGCCGCATTAAAGAAACGTCGCTATCAACAAATGTTAATGGTTGATTTAGCTGTACCCCGTGATATAGATCCTAAAGTTGAAGCGCTTGATGGCGTCTATTTATATGGTGTTGATGATTTACAAAGTGTGATTGAGGAAAACCTCGCTCAACGACGTCAGGCAGCTGTTGAAGCAGAAGTAATGGTGAATCAGTTAGCTACTCAGCTTATTACTCATCAAAAAGTTAAAGAGGCGGGCAGCACAATTCACGCTTACCGCCAACATAGTGAAGAAGTGAGCCAACAAGAGCTGACGCATGCATTAGAGGCTTTACATCACGGTGAGAATGCTGAGCAAGTATTACAGCAATTCGCGCATCGTTTGACGCAAAAGCTTATGCATCCAACATCTATCTTGCTACGCGAAGCTGCCAAGGCCGAAAATCCTGATTATTTTGAATGGCTACAACAGCATTTACAGGATGTGTTTGATCATGAGCGTAAACCAAAACATTAAGACAAGAGTCTTAAACTAATTTGTTTGGTTAATTCATTAAGCTGTTGTCTTAAATTTCGTGATTCAATTAGAGAAATTGGCGATTTAAGTTTCTGACGTAAATATCTTTCTTTTAGGCCTAAAGCATATTCTTGGGCTAACTTGTCGGCCACTTCTGGTGCCTGCGTTAATGCCTGAATATTGGTTCTTTGCATAATATCGGCAATTTCATGGCAATAGCTGCTACAAGCACCTAAAACATAATATGTTGCCAGCTCTTGATCATCCGGTAAGTCATCAAAAATACGATTTAAAATTGCCAGTACTTTTGCTAATAATTCATCTTGATGAATATAAGCACGTAGCCCTTCAAAATGAATATAAAGAAAAGGGTGGTGCATCAAAATTGCGATCGCAAAGTCTTCATCTTTAGTATGAATGTTAAATGAGAGCGAGGCATCATGGCTGATTTGTGGTGTAAAACGTTTACCCAGTCCAAGTTTTTCACGGAAAGATTGATTGAGTAAATAACGGAAAGAGCCCTGTTTGGGTAATAGTTCAGTCAGTTCTCGGAGTTCTCCCATGACCAAGCTTTTGCCTTCGGGGGTACTAATGTCGTGTTGACCTGTTAAATGAGCAAAGACAAAATCAGACAAAAGAGGGGACTGTTGTAATAGTTTTTGGAAATTTTCAAGCCCTTCGCGACGGATCAGAGAGTCGGGGTCATGGTCATTCGGTAGTACGAAAAATTTGAGTTCGCGTCCATCATTGAGAAGTGGTAAAGCAATTTCTAAGGTTCTGCGTGCTGCTTTTTGCCCAGCAGCATCTCCGTCAAAAGCAATGGTAATACGGCTATTTTGTTTAAATAAAATATTAAGATGTTCTGTATTACTTGCAGTCCCTAAAGTCGCTACAGCCCCTGTAATGCCATATTGCTGAAGTGCAATGACATCCATATAGCCTTCAACCATTAACCAATCGCTAGATTTAAGTTTTCTACCTTCATAAAGCCCGTAAAGTAGCTGATTCTTGTGAAAGACCTCTGAGTCAGGCGAGTTAATGTATTTGGGCTTGATCTCATCATTTAAGGCACGCCCACCAAAACCAACGACGCGGCCTTTCGGGTCTCGAATTGGGAAAATCACACGGTCACGTAATAAGTCAAAATCACGACCATTATCGCTTGAACGGATAAGCCCAAGTTGCTTTAAACCATCAATATCATAAGGAAAAGCTTTCTCTAGGTGTTGCCAATCTTCTGGTGCATAGCCTAAGCGCCAAAATTGAATCGTCTGATTAGTTAAGCCTCGTTGTTTAAAGTAGTTTTTTGCCTTTTGACTGTTAGGTAATTGGTGTTCATAGAACTGTGCAATATTTTCCAGTAAGTCATATAAATTACCTTCTTGAACTGGCTCCTCAAAGTTGAAAGGCTGTTCAAATTGGGCAAAAGGGTCATCAAAAAATACCGGTTCAAGCGTGTTGTAGCTTTCATCTATTGGTTGCTGAGGAACCACGGGCTCCGCCGTATTTGCTTTAGCAACTGGTGGCTTGGTAACCTGACGGGTATAAGATAGTTTTTTGTTTTCGGTATTATCTTTGGGTAGTTCGACTCCAGCGCTACTCGATAACTCTTTCATGACATCTATAAAGTTTCGGTTATCAATGTCCATCAGAAAACGGATGGCGTTACCGTTGGCTTGACATCCAAAGCAGTGATAATACTGCTTGTCTCGATAGACATGGAACGATGGAGATTTTTCTTGATGAAAAGGGCAACAGCCGGAATATGTACGTCCCGTCTTTTTCAGTTTCACACGCTGACCAATCAGATCGACAATATCTGTGCGATCTAAAATTTGATCAATCGTATGTTGTGGAATTGCCATAATTCAGATAACCGTATTAAAACTGATAAGAGAGTGATTCAGAATATTCTGACATGATGAGGCAAGATCTATCCAATAAATATTTTAATATTTTATAAAAACAAACAGGCAAGTGGTATCACTTGCCTGTTTATTGGTGCTTTTTAAAATTTGTAACTTATTGAGCAGCGTCGCTAGTACCTTGCGTTGCATCATCTGGCTGAGTATCAGTTGATACATCTGTAGAGCTAACAGCAGGAGCAACAGTTGTATTTTCTGCTGCTTGTGGCTCAGGTTTGTCTAATAAACCAAAGCTTAAACGGTTTGTCCAACTACGTTCTGATTTTGGTGCTTCAACTTGTGTTTGCTCTGGCTCAGCAGTTTCTTCTTTATCTGAATTGCCAATTAAACCGAAGCTAACACGATTAAGGAAGCCACGTTTTGGAGCTTCTGATTCACTTGTGCTTTCTGGTGTTGCGGCAGTAGATTCACGGCCAAAAATACCTAAGGTCGCACGGTTAATCCAGTTGCCTTCTTTACGGGCAGCGCGCATGTTAACCGTACCATCTTTTTTCACCAAGTTAGGGTAATTAAGCTTTAAAACCTCAATATATTGTTGTGAAGTCGCTTTATCACCTAATTGGCTATAGCTATATGCCAAAGTCGCTAATGCTTCTGGAACTTGAGGAGTTTGTGGATAGTGTTCAATTACCCATTGAGAACGCTCTGCAGCAGCGATCCAAGCTTTACGTTTAACATTAAAACGTGCAGCAGTCATTTCATTTTCAGCAAGTTCTTGTCCAATAAATTTCATGCGCTGAGCGGCATCAACAGAATATTGGCTACTTGGGAAACGACGAATTAAATCAACAAAATTTTGATAAGCAACTTTTAAATAGCTCACATCACGATGAGATTGTTGCAAAGATGTATAGCGCATCAAACTATCGTAGTTTTGCTCCATATTCGCTACAGCACGAACATAATAAGCATAATCTACATTTGGATGCTGAGGATTTAAACGAATAAAACGTTCCGCTAAGGCAATCGCGCCTTCATAATCTTTTTGCTTAAATTTCGAATAGAGAAGTTCAAGTTGTGCTTGTTGTGCGTATTGTCCAGTCGGATAATAAGTATCGATTGCTTCTAAAGACTTGGTCGCATCAAGATATTGACCACGGTCAAGCGACTTTTGGGCCTTTTCGAAGTAAGCTTGTTCACTAGATTGTGGGCCACTATCGACCACTTCTTTTTTACTTGGATTGCTGCTACAGCCCACAAATGCAGACGCTAAACCTAAAGATAAGGCAAGCATCGTAATTTTATAACGTGGTAGCGACATAAAAACTCCTCTGTTATGTTGGGCAATGAGCTACAATTGCGCTATTAAACCACTTTTATCTCAATGATCAAATGACTTCAGCACAATCTTCAAACACAAACTTATCTGAAACCGACTTCAATTTACTTGAAGATTCTGAGGATGCAGATAACCATACTTCTGATACAACTGCAACACGTTTATCGTTGCAAGTTCAGCTAGATGAAAGCTATCTGGGACAACGTATCGATCAGGTAGCAGCCTTGGTGTGGAATGAGTTTTCACGTGAAAAGCTTAAACAATGGTTGAAGGATGGCCATCTGTTGGTGAATGGTAACATTGTCAAGCCAAAGCACCGTTGTGAAGGGACAGAACTGCTTACACTCGAAGTTGAGCTCGAAGCTCAAACCACGAGCCAACCTGAAAATATTCCACTTAATATTGTCTATGAAGATGACGACATTTTAGTCATCAATAAACCAGTCGGCATGGTGGTGCATCCAGGGGCTGGTAATAGTTCTGGAACTTTAGTGAATGCCTTGCTTTACCATTTCCCAAAATTGTCCGAACTTTCTCGCGCTGGTTTAGTACATCGTATTGATAAAGACACCAGCGGTTTGTTAGTCGTTGCTAAGAGCCTTGAGGCACAATTTTCTTTAAGTAAACAGTTGGCAAATAAATCGGTTTACCGTGTATACGACTTAGTTGTTTATGGAAATATTATTGCTGGCGGTACTATTGATGAACCTATCAAACGTCATCCGGTTGACCGTGTGAAAATGGCGATTTTACCGGGTGGGCGCGATGCTGTGACCCATTACAATGTAAAAGAACGCTTTAGAGATTTTACTCGTGTACAAGCTCGTCTTGAAACAGGTCGAACTCATCAGATTCGTGTGCATTTTAGTTATATCGGTTATGGACTGATTGGCGATCAGATTTATATGAATCGTGTACGTGTACCTGCAGGGGCGTCTGAATTACTCATTGACACTTTACGTGGTTTTAAACGCCAAGCGTTGCATGCAGCTAAATTGGGCTTAAAACATCCTCGTACTGGTGAAGAAATGCTATTTGAAGCGCCGTGGCCTGAAGATTTTACACATTTAGTGAATGTGTTACGTTCAGAAAACGCTGCATATTAAGGATGCGTATATGGAATTTGTTCAAGGATTACCTCAAGGTGTATTTGTAGGGCAGACACGTGTTCAACATCCTTTGGCATTGCCAAAGGATCAACTTGAGTTGTCTGGCTTTAATCTGGCTTTACATGTCAACGATGAGGCACAACGTGTTCAGCAACATCGCATGATATTGTTAGATGAGTTTGTGAAGTTCGGTGTTAAAAAAATGACATGGATGACTCAAACACATAGTACGATTTGCCATACAGTAAATGAACAAATTCCTTTTAAGGCATTAATCGGTGATGGTTTGGTCACTCAAACCAAAGGTCATGCTTTAATGATGATGACCGCTGATTGTTTACCTGTCGTGTTAGGAAATGCCGAAGGTACGGAAGTCGCAAACTTGCATGCGGGTTGGCGTGGTTTAGCAGGTGGCATTATTGAAAATACTGTTGCCGTTATGCAGAACCCTCCAGCTTGGGCATGGTTAGGAGCTGCGATCAGCCAACCTTGTTTTGAAATTGGGGCCGAAGTAAAGGCTGCTTTTTGTGATAAATATCCAGAGTTAGAAACAGCTTTTGTTGAAGGGGCCGCTCCAAATAAATTTCATGCAGATTTATATGCAATTGCGCGTTTTATTTTGCAGAGTCTAGGTGTAAAACAGGTTTTAGGTGGAGATCAATGTTCTTATCAACAGAGCGATGATTATTTTTCTTATCGCCGTGATGCGAAGACTGGACGTATGGCTACCTTTGTTTTTATATAAGCTTTATAAACATAAGTAAATTTACTCTCTTATTTTGTCGTAATTAAGCAGAATAAGAGAGTTTTTATTGAGTTTGAATATATTACGATTGTGAATCGTATTGAAACGCTTGTATTTCATATTTATAGATGTAGGTTTAGCAAGCGCTAATAAAATGATAAAATAGAAAAAATCGCTCAAAATTTTAATCTTATGTCTTTGCCTGAAAAACATCTCTCTATTGTCTACCACAGTCCATATGGTCATACCGCCAAGGTAGCTTTCGCTATTGCTGCTGGTGCAGAGGTGATGGGGGTAAAAGTACATCTAATGAATATTGAACATATTGATTGGGATGCGCTTGATACATCACAAGGCATTATTTTCGGATCTCCTACCTATATGGGAAGTATGACTGCTGACTTTAAAAAGTTTATGGACAGTACTTCTAAGCGTTGGAAAGAGCGCTTATGGCAAGGCAAGCTTGCGGCTGGCTTTGCAAATTCGGGCGGATTGAGTGGCGATAAACTAGCGGTATTACAACAATTAAATATTTTTGCCATGCAACATGGCATGTTGTGGTCAGGTTTACCTTTAATGACCACAGGGCATAGTGAAAAAGATTTAAACCGATTATCGAGTTGTTTAGGCCTAATGACCCAGTCAGACAATGCTCCTGTTGAGATCACTCCTCCACAAGGCGACTTGGATACAGCTAAATGGTTTGGTGAATATATTGCTGGACTGCTTTATCGAATAAGTTAAAATAAGTTTTTGATTTTATTTTAATAAATATTTAGTTTCTACTCTAATTACAAAAACGTTGTATTTTTTTTGTGCTTTTTTGATTATTTTTTACCAAATGGTTTATTTGGACAATGATGTCCAAAACTTAATAAATAAAAAAATGGAATAATCATGAAAATTTTTTTAACAGCTCTTTGTCTAAGTTGGGCTACTTTAAGCTACGCCAATTTAGAATCTGCAAATCTTGTTCCACTCAGTGATTCAGAACTTTCTAAAGTTGAAGCTCAGGCATTATTTTCATTTACCTATACCGACCCAAAACAAGCTGATGCTTCAATGAACCAGCAAAATATTGGCTTTTATAAATTGGGTTTAGAGGCAAATCTTGAATTAAATGCCAATGTTAATAAGCTGCAATTAGGATGTGGGGGAGTAAATGGTTTAGGTGGGTGTGATATTGATATTGATAACTTAAGTTTAAGTGGCTTAAGTGATACCAGTGATAGGCGAGCTTCTTCTTCTGCTGTTTTTAGTAATCCCTTTATTGAATTTGCAATTAAAAATCCAGACAGCGCAGCCTTAAGAGAAATTAAAGGTTTTCGTTTAAGTGCTGAAAAGGTTATGGGACTGCTGACTATGGGGCTTGAAAATTCAGAAACACCAAATGGAATTAATAGCTTAAGTGGTTACATGAAAATTAAAGATACCACTGGTTTAGCTTATACCGCTGCTCGTAATATGTCTTATCAAGATACAGGCAAGACCATTGATGGGACTGTTAATGCATGTATCGGGATTTGTATTCCTTTAGGATTTAACTCGTCTGATTATAATTTGCAATTATAACAGACCACTGCACCTATTGTGATCAACGGGCAAGTGATTTCTGGTTCACGAATGAATAATGTCATGCTGAACGGGGTAGCAAATATCGATCAGCTTAACTTCTCTGGAGATCTGAAAGCTTCTATTAATGCAGCACTTGGTCTATTAAATTTACAAAAAAATGTAACGGGCAGCATTACCGGATTAAGAGCGGCGCTCACAGTTGATCAAAACTTAGGATTCATTCATAAAATTGAATTAAACAATCCTTTCTCGCTTTCTTTGCAAGGCCAACAAATATTTTGGCCAGGTGCAGATGCAGCAGCAGAACGTGGCTGGTGGATGGCTTTTGATGATGAAATTGATATTGGCAATGTTACGCCAAGTAAACAAATTGAGATAACTAATGATGTTTTAAAGCAGGTGGTAGATCCAATTAGCGCTTATTTAACTGCAAACCCAGTGAGATGTAATCTTTTAAATTGTTTGTTTGGTGAAGACTTAGCAGTTGGTGAGGTTAAATTACCAAATACAATTGTGAATTTCCCATTGAAAGATTTACAACTTAAAAATCAATCTTTTGCACCAAACTGTTACGGTAATTTAAAATTCTGCTAAATTCAAAGTGACATAAAAAAACCTTTAAAGTTAACTTTAAAGGTTTTTTTATTACTTATGAAATATACGAGCTTTATCACGCTGCCAATCGCGGTCTTTTTCAGTTGCACGTTTGTCGTGAAGCTGTTTACCTTTCACAAGCGCAATTTCAAGTTTAACCAAGTGACCTTTCCAGTAACACGCCAAAGGAACACATGAGTAACCTTTTTGGTTAACTGCACCCATTAGGTGTTCAAGCTGACGTCGGGAGAGCAATAACTTACGGGTGCGTGTTGCTTCAGGTACCACATGGGTCGAAGCCGATAATAAAGGCTGAATTTGTGAGCCAAGTAAAAATGCTTCGCCATTCTTGAAAATGACATAACTTTCCGTCAAAGTCATACGCCCAGCACGTAAGGATTTTACTTCCCAACCTTGAAGTGACATACCCGCTTCAAATTTTTCTTCGATAAAATAATCATGACGGGCACGTTTATTTTGTGCGATTGTTCCGCCATTGTGTTTTTTCACTACTGTTGCTTTCGCCATAATTCAAACTTCCACAATTATGCCTATTGTGCCGTAAACTGATGCTAAGGTGAAGTTTTTCCTGCACATGAATATTTCGCCTCATGTATAACTTTTGCTAAAATAGGTTCACAATACAATTAGAGTACTAGCGGATGTCTAAAACGCGTGTAATTTATCCTGGAACATTTGACCCCATCACGAATGGACACGTTGATTTAGTTACTAGAGCATCAAGAATGTTTGATGAGGTTGTAGTAGCAATTGCAATTGGACATCATAAGAACCCCTTGTTCAGTCTAGAAGAAAGAGTTGAACTGGCACAATCATCTTTAAGCCATCTATCAAATGTTGAATTTGTAGGCTTCGATGGTTTACTGGTTAATTTTTTCAAAGAACAAAAGGCAACCGCAGTACTTCGTGGTTTAAGAGCGGTTTCTGATTTTGAATATGAATTTCAACTTGCCAATATGAACCGTCAACTTGACCCATATTTTGAAGCGGTGTTTTTAACACCATCTGAGCAGTACTCTTTTATTTCTTCGACATTGATTCGGGAAATTGCTCGTTTAAAAGGGGATGTAACCAAGTTTGTTCCGCAAGCTGTGGTTGAGGCCTTTGAACGTAAACATCAACAAGGTTGGTAACGTGTCGTTATATATCACCGATGAATGCATAAACTGTGATGTTTGTGAACCAGTTTGCCCGAATGAAGCAATTTTCATGGGTGAAGTGATTTATGAAATTCATCCAGATTTATGCACTGAATGCGTTGGTCATCATGACCAACCGCAATGCCAATTGTTTTGTCCTGTAGATTGTATTCCTAAAGATCCAGAGCATGAGGAAACGGAAGAACAGCTATTCGACAAATATAAAAAATTAATTGCTCAAAAAAGCACGAGCAATTAGTAAATAAATTTGTTAATATGCGCCCCTGAAGTGAGCTGGATGGTCGCTGCTGTGGAGGTCTTCGTGACTGAAGCAGGGGAGGAAAGTCCGGGCTTCATAGGGCAGGGTGCCAGGTAACGCCTGGGCGGTGAAAGCCGACGGAAAGTGCAGCAGAGAGTAGACCGCCTCATTCGTGAGGTAAGGGTGAAAGGGTGCGGTAAGAGCGCACCGCGTGTCTGGTAACAGTTCACGGCATGGTAAACCCCACCAGAAGCAAGACCAAATAGGAATCCTGAGGTACGGCCCGTACTGGATTCGGGTAGGTCGCTTGAGCGTATGAGTGATTGTACGCCTAGAGGAATGACCATCCTCGACAGAACCCGGCTTATAGGCTCACTTCACCTAATTTATTTAAAATTTTTCTTGACGTGCATTAAAGAAACTAAGATAATGCGCGCACAGTTTAAGGCTATGTAGCTCAGTTGGTTAGAGCACCGCACTCATAATGCGGGGGTCACAAGTTCAAGTCTCGTCATAGCCACCATTTTATAGACCACGCTCCTGCGTGGTCTTTTTTTATGCTTATTTTTTGATTAAACACAGTTTGTAAAGACCGATTTTATAATGATGAGATGTTTTTTGATTTTTTCATTAGCTTATTTATATTTAAAAAATTTATTCCCGTTAGCTTAAGGCAATAAGCATCTTAATCGCAGGTGGTATGGGTATTACCATTCTTATCTCAAATGGATGCGCTCGTAGTACCTAGGACAGAGTATGAGTTACATTAAGCTTACGGTGCGTTTGAACATGCAGCTTTGTTAGAAGAGCTAAAACAGAAATACAGAGTATGTTTTCAGCTATGCTGACGCAGAAGGTTGTATGCTTAACTTAGGCGAATTCATTTCACTACAATCTAAAGAAATATATGTCTATGTATGTGGACTGGAACTAATGATTGCTGCTGTGATTAATTGTTGTGATAAGCATCGTCACTGATGAATACATTCATTGGGAACGATTTGCTTCAACAGTTCCTGAAGATGGAGAGGCTTTTACAGACGTACTTGGCAAGTCTAATCAAGAAATGAAGTCAAAAGTAACTAGTCAATTTTATAAGCGATCGAAACATTAAGTATTGATGTTGAATGTCTATGTCGTGAAAGGGTATGCGATACATGTGAAACTGCTATTTTAGAAGGTGAACAGAACATTTTGATCAATACCTCAGCGATGCAGGAAAGACTTCACAACAGAGTATGGTGACTTGGGTGTCGCGGGAAAAAGATAAAAAACTGGTATTAGATTTTTAATACATTTCTGTGGTCGATCAATTATTTAAAACATAAATTTGCTAAAAAATGAACAAATAAAGATGATCTGAATCTTATTTGTTCATTTGATGGAATTTAATGATTTTGAACTCTTGACCTGTTCTGCAGAACTATAGATAATGCGCACACAGTTTACGGCTATGTAGCTCAGTTGGTTAGAGCACCGCACTCATAATGCGGGGGTCACAAGTTCAAGTCTCGTCATAGCCACCATTTTAAAAACCATGCTCATGCATGGTTTCTTTTTGTCTTTTTTTTTACTCATTAAAATGTTTTTCAATCATATCGAGTGTTTTTGGGCTTTGATAAAAAGGAGCTAAAATCGCTTGAAGTAACGGCTCTAAAATACCGTGTTCATTAAAGACATTCATGACTTTAGGGTAAAAACGTAAAGCTTCAGTTTGTAAATCGGTTTCGGTTAAACCAATCTCACTTAATACTTCAAATAAACTTTCGTCTTTGTAAAATTCATAAAAAACTTCTACGCCATACAAAATAAGATCTTGCATAAATTGTGACTGGCGTAATTCTTTCCAATATTCGTAAATTAAAACAAAGAACTCTTCAACATCAAGAGGAGTTAACTGTTTCATAAACTCATACATTTTTTTATGTCTAAGATCTTCCCAGACATGTCGTATCAGACTTTCTAAATCTTCAGTCGACAAAAGACTTAACTCTGTGAGTTGCTCGTGAATAAAGCTGGCAATCCAAGTTTCAAGTTTATGCTCAAAACGTTGTTGTTGTAAAAAAGAGAATTTTTTGAGTTTGTGTTGCCATTCAAAATGATAGTCATCTACTCTAGATGCATTTAGAAATTTTGGTATTTTCTGTTCTAAGGTTGAGGTCGCAATATATTGGCAAAGTTGTTGAACGGAGGGGCTAGTTCTTAAAAATTGGTTGAGATAATGGCGAATATGCTCCATTTCCAAAAATTTGGAGAGCCACATTTCAAATTGATGATCGGACACCAGATCTTGTAGCTGTATTGGAGATTTCAGAGCGGTTAAGTAAATACGCTGGGCAATTTCCCCAATAAACTCAAGTAAACCAGCACCTAGCTGCATTTCAAAAGCATAGCGTTTCACAACAGCTTGTAATTGTTCTAAATCAACCACTTCATGAAGTTTGATTTCATCGGCATGCTGCATAAAAAGTTGAATGAACTGCCGGAAATAAATAGGTGAGTTTTCTATAGATAATTGTTTTTTGAAAAATTCCACCTGCTCAAGCAAAAGTGCTTGAGCAAGTGTTGTGGTTTTTGATGAGTTTTTTTGCTCAGTCATTCGCTGTCCAACCGTTGACAATCGGATAACGTCGTTCGCGGCTAAATGCACGAGAGGTAATTCTCGGACCGATAGCGCCTTGACGACGTTTATATTCATTACGATCAACTAAACGGATAACTTTTTCAACTACTTCTTTATCAAAACCTTTGGCAATAATATCTGCCTGACTTAAATCTTCTTCAATGTATGCGTAAAGAATGGCATCTAATACATCATATGCAGGTAAAGAGTCTTGGTCTTTTTGGTCTGGGCGAAGTTCTGCTGAAGGTGGACGAGTAATAACACGTTCAGGAATAACAGGAGTTTCACTTAAGCTATTACGGTATTTAGCTAATTCAAACACGATCGTTTTATAAACATCTTTTAGAACAGCAAAACCACCAACCATGTCACCATAAAGTGTACAGTAGCCAACTGAAAGCTCAGACTTGTTGCCAGTAGCGAGTACTAAATTACCAAATTTATTTGATAAACCCATGAGTAATGTGCCGCGTGCGCGCGCTTGTAAATTCTCTTCGGTTGCATCTGCTGGTGAGTTGCCAAAGAAAGGATACAAGGTTTGCATAAAGCTATTTACAACTGAATGTATTTCAGCAATACCGAAAGTCACACCCAGACGACGAGCTTGTTCTGCTGCATCTTCAACACTAATTTGAGAAGTGTAGGTATAAGGCATCATTACTGCTTGTACTTTTTCTGCACCGATTGCATCAACAGCAATAGCTAATGTAAGGGCAGAGTCAATACCGCCAGATAAACCTAAAATTACACCAGGGAAGCCTGAACGCTCGACGTAATCACGTGTGGCCATGACTAAGCCTTGATAGATCTCTGCAAAAGTTTCTAATGCAGGAGCAGATTCAGTGACTTTAAATGATTTATTTTTATGGTCAAATTCAGCAATATAAAGGTCTTCTTTAAAGCTTGGTGCTTGTAAAGCAATTTCACCATTTTTGTTACTGACAAAACTTGTGCCATCAAAAATTAAATCGTCTTGTCCACCCACTTGGTTAACGTAAACAATATTTAGATGAAGTTGTTTTGCAAGTTCACTTAAGGTTTGTGTACGGTGTTGTGGTTTACCGACTTCATATGGTGATGCATTGAGTACAAGAACAGTATCAACATTTAATTGGCTTAACTGTTTTACGGTATTAATTGACCAGATATCTTCACAGATCAATACGCCAAACTTATGTCCAAGATATTCAAACACCAAATGTTGATGGCCTTTTTGGAAATAACGTTTTTCATCAAAGACGCCATAGTTTGGTAAATTGTGTTTGTTAAAAACACCCAAAACTTGACCGTCTTTCATGACAGCAGCAGAATTATAACGTTGACCATCTTCTGTCTGGTTCACAAATCCGAAAACCATGACAATATCTTTAACTTCGGCAAGTTGAGCAAAAGCCTTTTGCATACGTTTATTTAAATTTGGACGTAACAGTAAGTCTTCAGCTGGATAACCAATAACAGAAAGCTCGGGAAAAATAATCAGGTCAGCGTTTTGTTTTTTCGCCTGATTCACTTGCTCAATCATCTTTTTGGTGTTTGAGTCAATATTGCCAATATGCGGAGAAAACTGAGCAAGGGCAACTTTAAAACTTTTCATTCAAACCTAATCCTAGATCATAACGAATATAGATACACACAGTGTTGATTTTTATAGATATAATTTTTCAACGATGTGTATGATACGATAGTAAACAATTAAAATAGTAAACAAAAATGTCAAGATCAATAATATATACCAATCACATATTTTCTGCGTAAAAATAACGAGATTTTCTGTATAGAATAGAAACAGGCTTCATTATTTTTATTGTTTGTATACTGCCTTATCACAAGCCAATTTGGAATAAGCGCGTTATATTTTTTTCAATAATTTGAATTAAGTAAGCGTGATTTTCTTGTTTAGGTAAGTATTTCTGATTTATAAGAATTCTCATTTACATTAAGCAAAAATGTTACTTTCAAAGAAAGACTGATTATTTAGTTACAAATGAAGTTGGGGTGAACAGATAATATTTGGGATTTTCCCAGAGCAAATGTCACGGGCAATTTCACCTTGTTGCTCAATGTTATAAGAGCTAAACGCCTTGTGGGGAGAGTAGGTGTATTTATAGGGGTTGTAATTTTTAAAGCTAAGATAATAGGCCGATTGCAGCAATGCACCTTTAAGTAGTACATGAACACCTTTTTGATATTGCATGACATGAGTGAGTTCGTGAATAAAAATACCCTGCATAAATTTAGATTCTAGAGCGTAATTTTCACTGTAATCGGAAGGATTGACGTAAATATTTCCATTTGGCGCCATAAAAATACCGCAAGACTGCCAAGGAAGGTAACGAGTAGCAATAATTTTAGGTTGTTCACAATCGAGCATGTCACCGAAAACGAGTTGTGCTAATACTTTTTCTTGAGCAGTCAGATATCTAATCGGATAGTTTTTTAAGTGACGAAAAATAAAAAGTGTAAGAAGTATAAATTGTGTATGGATTAAGCGTTTAAGGGCAGTAAGGGTTAGCATAGCTTTGCCATTAAATGAGTTCATCTATTTCTTTAGGATAGTATAGATAACTCATTAGTAAATAAAGGGTCAGAGTTACTCATTGGGTATAACTTTAAGAGAGCATTGATTTTATGCTTTTGATTGAAAAAGTTAAATATAGGGATAACTCTGCGAGTTTTTATTATCTAAATTAAAAAAATTGCTCGGAAAAGCAAAAGCCCCAGTTAAAACTGAGGCTTTACGACAACTAAAATCACTACAGCAAATAAGATTACAGTTGGCATTTCATTAAAGAAACGCCAGAACCTATGTGATTTATAGTGTGCATTTCCGATAAGTTTTTTACGATAGTAGCCACATACCAAATGGTAGATGACTAATAAAGCGACTAAAGCAACTTTAAGATAAAACCATGTTGCCTGATGGTAATGTCGAGTTGCATCGCCCCATTCGACAAGAAAATGGGCGGTAATTAATGTGGCAATCATAGAAGGCCACATAATTCCGCGATACAACTTACGTTCCATTACTTCAAAGCGTTGATGACTAGCAGCATCTTCACTCATGGCATGGTAAACATATAAACGTGGTAAGTAGAACAAAGCAGCGAACCAACAAACCACAGCAATAATATGTAATGCTTTTACCCACAAAAAAGCATCAGAAGGTGCATCCATCGATAATCCTAGGTGGGATTATGCATCCCACTTTTTGAAAATAAGGCAAGCGTTAACACCGCCAAAGCCAAAACTGTTACTCATTACAGTATTCAATTTTGCATCACGTTTTTCAAGTACGATATCAAAAGGTTTTGCGCCTTCATCTAGTTCAGTCACATTAATATTTGGTGCAATAAAGTCATTTTGCATCATTAGAACTGAGTAAATGGCTTCTTGTACGCCAGCTGCACCTAAGCTATGACCTGTCATAGATTTGGTTGAGCTAAGAGGAGGTACATTGCCTTCGCCAAATGCACGTTCCATTGCTTTAAGTTCTGTAATGTCGCCAGCTGGAGTAGATGTACCATGTGTATTTACATAGTCAATTTTGTCTACGCCATGTTGTTTAGCTTCTTCAAGTGCCATTAAAACACAACGTGTAGCGCCTTCACCACTTGGAGCAACCATGTCTGCACCATCGCTGTTTGCAGCATAACCAACGACTTCAGCTAAAATGTTGGCACCACGTGCTTGAGCGTGTTCAAGTGATTCAAGTACAACGAAACCACCACCGCCAGCAATAACGAAACCGTCGCGGTCTGCTGAATATGGACGAGATGCTGTTTCTGGAGTTTCATTATATTTCGAGCAAAGCGCACCCATTGCATCAAATAATAAACTTTGAGACCAATGATCTTCTTCACCACCGCCAGCAAGCATAAGATCTTGTTTGCCAAGTTGAATAAGATTGTACGCATAACCAATTGCGTCAGCAGAAGTTGCACAAGCACTCGTAATGGTATGAGCAATACCTTGTAGTTTGAATGCAACACCTACGTTTGCAGTAATGGTGTTTGACATGTTGCGTGGTACGAAGAAAGGTCCTACTTTGCGTGCACCTTTAGTCTCTAAAAGCTCTGTCATTTCAACAACAGATGCAGTTGAACCACCACCTGAACCGCCTGCGATACCGTAACGTGGATTACCACCGATTTGCTCAGCAGTAAGTCCTGCATGTTCAACAGCAGCTACAGCAGCATTGTAAGCGTACATTGCACATACGCCCATAAAGCGTTTTAACTTACGGTCAATATGATCAAAATCTTGTTCTGCAGCAGCGCTCACATGACTTTTAAAATTGAGTTCAGCATAAGTTGGGTTAAAACGTGTCCCGGAGATTCCGTTTTGAAGTGAATGAGTAACTGCTTCTAAAGAGTTACCGATACATGAGTTAATACCCATACCAGTGATTACAACACGTTTCATCTACAGGTCCCTTTATGGTGATATTAAGAGTCTATCGTGATCAACAGCTATGAAAATGAATAGGAGAATATAGCTATAAGAAAACAAGACTCATGTTTTTTCGTTGTTAACATGATAGCAGAAAGGATTTTTATTTCTTATGGCAAATCTTTATGACAATTTTACATTTAAAAAAATAACTAAATACATGGTATGTTGCATTTAGGGTTAACTAAAATACACACATACAAGTTGAGATAAATCCACATTCCACCTAGTATTTGTGTCTAATTAGATAAATTAAAAAATCGAGGTACTTGATGACAAAATTCAATAATAATCAATCTGACAATTTGTTTTCTCAGGTCTTCGGAGTGGCTAAAAAGCTCAGTTCTACAGGATTGAGTATCTTGCAACAGAACCAATCAGGTGATGTAAGTAAGGTAATTGAACCAATTCCAACTGGTAAAACGGTTGAAGGTAAATCGAGAACAAAAAGCCCATTTGAAGTTGAGCAATATGAAAGTCCTCAACAAATGCTTCGAGAACAGTTACCGAAAGTAACTCGTCAGGTCTTTGGACGGCATTTTACAAAAGTAAATGGTGTGGCTACATTTCTTTCCCCAGATTGGGATCAAAAAGTCTCAGGCTATTTATTTGATTGGTTGAATGACTTTAGTTCAAAAAGCACCTTAACTGAAAAAATCTTGGAAGAAGCGGGTGCTAAAGATTTGTTTGAACTAACTAAGGATACGGGTCGTTCTCAACGTTTAAGTCAGGCGCTTATTGAACAAAACAAATTAATTGCGACAATACAAGGGGCAATCACAGGCGTGTCCGGTGTGGTTGGTGCAGCTGTAGATGTTCCTGTTTCACTCGTCTTAGTTTTAAGAACAATTTATCAGACAGGAAGATCACATGGCTTTGACCTTCAAGAAGTTACTGACCAAGATGTTGTCGAGTTTATCTTTAAAGAAGTTGATATTAGTCTGATTGCTGAAAAGCAAACGCTATTGTTAGCTTTAAAAACATTACGAAATATGTTGGAAACACAAGATATTCATCAATTTCAGCAGGTGCTAGGTTCAACTACCGATTTAGATACTTTAAAGAACTGGTTAGTTGATGAAGACGGGGAGTTTAAATGGGGGTGGTTAAATCGTATTCCGAAGCTCTCAACCTTTGGTAAAGTTACACCAGTTGCTGGTGCTGTTTTAAGCGCAGTATATAGCTGGAAACTACAAGAAGATGTTGGTCACAAAGCACAAGCTATCTTTGGAGCTGCAAGACATTATTTAAATGAACATCCAAGTGAGCATTTATCTCCGCTACAGGCTTATTATGCTGCGGTTACACTTATTCAGAAAGCCAGTCCACGTCTTTTAAATGTTGGTGAAGACGGCAATATCCACGCTGAGCATCATCATAAAGTAGAAAATCATGATGTAATTTCAAAAGTATCTATTGTCTTAAAGAGTACTGAAGGTAAAAAGAGTGAAGAGAAAATTCAGGAAAATGTTCATCAGGGTATCGAGCAACTTGTCGATAAACATGTAGAGGAACATGAGCATACTGAACAAAAACCAGCTTTAGCTCCAGAGGAAGATGAGGAGGAGCTGGATGATAAAAAATACTCTTAACAATACGCTTACAAATAAGAGGTTTAAAAATAAAATCTGAACTCTATTTAAATTTGTAAGTTATCCTGTCAAAGATTGATATGGTCAACATTTGGTAAGTATTGCCGTGTTGACCATTTTTGCATCTTAGCTTACAATTATGTGCCCTTAAAAAGAGGTATTTCTTTTTAAGGTTTTTTAATAACGGGAGAATTGCCATATGGCAACAACGAATCAGTTGATCCGTAAGGGTCGTACGACTTTGGTTGAAAAATCCAAAGTTCCTGCGTTGAAGGCTTGTCCACAACGTCGTGGTGTTTGTACACGTGTTT
>RCUL01000442.1_pt1 | contig 21738 bp, 28 predicted proteins | sample 2167521 | NCBI WGS metagenome assembly RCUL01 (sample SAMN09932745, study PRJNA488358) | compost metagenome | feature: garden; material: soil; isolation source: compost soil in acetic acid-enriched culture | place: Germany: Experimental Botanical Garden Goettingen | collected 2016-01-27
TCACGGAAATCCAAAGACAGGTGACGGGAATTTCTGCTAGAGTTCTATCCAGTGAATTAAAGGAGCTGGAAATGAACGGCTTCATTGTGAAAAAAGTTGAGATTGGTTACCCCATAACGATAGCGTACGAATTGCTTCCCTACAGTTATACTTTACAAGAAGTGGTTGATGCCATGACTAAATGGGGAATGCAACACCGAGAAAAAATAAAACAGGAAATGTCATCTGGAAATTCCGTTACAGGTAAAAAATAAGCGTTATTATTTAGCAAATAAAATTTATAATCCTAATAATGAACTATCTCCTGTTAAATTTACGAAACGGAAGTTCTAGGAAAAGATAAGCTCCCAATAATACACCCTCCCAACCTTCTACTAGCCTTTTAGAATTTTGAACCATACAAAATTTTAAATATGAAAATTCTATCAAAACAAGATCTGGAAATTTTCAGGATAAAAATAATTTCAGATATAGAATGATTATTGGAAGCCACTATTAATCAACCTAAGGAGGAATTTAATTGGTTACGAAGTAAGGCTATTCGCAAAATGATGGACATCTCTCCCGCAACCTTGTAAAATTTAAGAATTACTGGAAAGATACGCTACAAAAAAATTTGGGATTCTTACTACTACTACAAAACGGATTTACAAAAATTATTTGAAGATGAAAACTGACCCACCAAAAAAAGGTATTGAATACCTCGATAATATCTGTAATGATCCTCGACTTAATGTATGGCATATTAGCTTACTGCTTGCAATAGCTCGCCTAGCCTATCGACAGAATGAGAGCAAGATTATCCGGGTCAGCAGAAGTAAGCTAATGGCAATGTCGCATATTAATACTACTCCCACATATCATAAATACTTTAAGGAACTCCAGAATTACGGATATATTAAATGTATACCTTCCTACCATCCCCGATACCGCAGTACTGTAGAATTATTGCAACAATAATTAGCGATGCCAAATTAACTTCAATGTTCCTTAGAATCGAATGTTGAACTTTTTTTACTGTTATTAATCAGCCATTTATTTAATAATAAAGAGTGTCTGTTTTAGCGTGTCACCCACGTTTTAGTTTATCATTGCCCTGATTCCGTTAATTTTCTTCCAGTTGGTTGACGGAAATTTGCTTGTATAAAATCAAGATATGAATATAGTAATAACCGGTTCCTTAGGAAACATCGAAAAACTGCTTACGGAATTATTGGTCGGGAAAGGACACCAAGTAACGGTTATCAGCAGTAAGGCAGAAAGAGCATCTGCTATTCGGGCTTTGGAAGCAACTCCGGCGATAGGGAGCATTCAGGATGTGGATTTTTTATATACTTCTTTTTGCTATTGTATGCGCGAGCGCATCCAAATATTAAAATCTAAATCAGAAGGGATATTCAACTTTTTACGTAATCTGTTTTTTCGAACCTGTACAGCACGTATTGTAACAGACGTGTACTTAGCAATGTTTTTTGTTGAGAAATTGAGAAAAGCCATAGCACAGAACTCTAGCTCACCACTTCGCATTTTAGGATTTATTATCAACAATGACTTAAAAAAGTTGGGATAAAGTTCATTAAATAAGGTCAAAAATTCCGCATTGTTTTTTTTGGCTAAATCAATTAAGTTGTTGTATATGTTTGGATCCATTTTGTATATTGTGTTTTTCATAGTAGCTAGCTGTCCTATCCTTTTCTTCAGATGACATGATGACCTGTACTATCCTTTGAGAATTTTATCGTAATAACAATTTGATCCTCTCTCGATTAAACGAGATCCACTTTTATTTTAACCCTATCGGCCTTTCCAATATATTTCCCTGAAACCTCCTTTTGCATAAGACCATATATTAAATCATCTAAATTCCAAAGTCAAAGTTCTACCACGCAACAGTATTGTGAGCCATTCAATTTCCCACAGTTTCTTATCAGAATGGGTGTCTTTATCCCCGTATCAAATATTCATATTTTGAGAAAAGATTTAGAAAAAGTTGACCTCACATTAACATCACATTTATATCACTTATGTTCAGAAATCTAAAACACAGATTTATATTTTATTAAGATTTATAATACGTATTGAGGAAGGCCATGGATTAAATTTTAGAATATATACCCCCGTAACGCTTTTCAGTGAAAAAATGTGCAGGCTCCAATTCACCTGCCAGTAAAAAGTTATATAAAAGCCTACAAAAACTTCTATAACCTTTGCCATTATAATAGGTATGTAGACCATCATTTGTATCCGTTGGTACGTTTATATCTGATGGAGAGGCTGAGCAAAGCGATATTTTATATTTCACATTACACTATGTTATTAGTGCTCTTTTACACCTCTTCTGATCTGATGTACCTCTTTAAAACTCATTAAGTATACAATTGGCAACTTTGCCTAGAAAAAAACTTTATTACAAATGAGAATAAAGTAAGCAAAATGGCATAAGGTTTATAGATTAAAAGACCTGATTATTAATTGTTTACAATTATGTGATACATGTGTGATACCAAGGTTTTGATATTTCTTTTAATCCTACCCTATCTTTATAATCGATAAGTGATATCATTCACTATATCAAGGTTCTATATGCAAATATTTGTTAAAATAGATAGTGATTTAAAATAAAACTGGCCATAGATCACCTGAACTTAAGTTACACATTGATCTTATATAAAATTGAAATTGAAACAGGACAACACCTAATATATCAATATTTATAACCAAAGATTAAATTATATACCAAATAATATAAAACATGGAAAAAAGAACTGAAAAGATGATTTACATCAAACCTTTAGTCGAGCAATTGCAGATTGAGATGGAACAAGGCGTGGCTGCGGGCTCGCAAGGATCGGTCCAGCCGGGAGGTGGGTCCGGTGTAACTGAAAATGACTGGAATAATGGCGGAACAGAAACCCAGGACCCGAGTGGCGAATGGTGGAACTAATTACAATCAAAACCTTTAAGATGAAAAAGAAAACAATATATCCAATTGCAAAGCTGACATTATCCCTAGTTCTACTCTTACTTTTGGCGGTCTCGTGTAATAAGGGAAAAGATGATAATACCATTGAAGCCGGCCAAGGCGGAGTAAAATTGTCTTTAACCGAATCCGAGTTTAGTGGTGACCTTGGGACAGCGACAAAAGCTTCAACAAACGGTAAAGCAACAAAAGCATTCAATGTGACAAAGGAAGTTCAGTCAGGACCATTTACAATCACGGCAGAACTTACTGAAAATACATCTACAGGCTCAGTACTCAAAGCATCCAGTACAAAGGCCGCCACTAAATTGCTTTCTTTGCGCGGGGCTGTAAAATATAGGATTGTCGCTTTTGAAACAGACGGTACGTATGTTGACCAGGCTGTGGGTGATGCCTCAGATCCAAACCAAGTATTTTTTGGAGATAAACTGCAAGTAGGACATAAATATAATTTTTATATTTTTTCGCTAGGCTCGACAACAGACGATCCTCCAGCTGTTCCCACAGATAAAAATATGTATCCAACAAGTGATCCCGAGACAGGTTTTACTTTAAATTTCCCAACTTTTACGGAAACCAGCGGGGATTATATGTATGCTGTGGAAAAAGATGTGACAATTCTTGGTGGCGGTGTACCCACACCCTTAACCACCCCTCTTCAACACATGTTTACTCGGGTAACAATTCAGGTGGATGATAGCGATGCAGTTGGAACTTTTGGTCAGGCCGGATATCAAAAAGGAGGTTATGTTTCTGAAGTGCCTGTGAACGGAAGCATTGATTATACCCAAGGATCTGTAAACGCACCCATCATAAACATGAGTACTGGACAGGTGATCCCTGGTACGGGCAACCCAAATCCGCCAAATTACTATCCGTTGCCAAATTTAACAACAACAGGAAGAACTGTGATAGTTAATACACAAGGGCTGACAAATTTTCAACTTAGTATTGTTATAAACGCAGGGAGTATAAAAATTGGTCATGATGTAAATACCAGTGATGCTTATTTTACTTTCTCAAATGCGGGCCAGGGGATGAAACCAGGATATTCGTATACGTTAAAATTGCGCTTTAACAGCGACCGTTATGTTAATGCTGCAAATGAAACCAGAACTGCTAATGCATCCGATGCACTGTATGCCGTAATCGGCGGTTACCGCTGGGACCGTTATAACCTAGGGGCCAGTGTGCTGAACCCAGCCTCCGGGAATTTAAACGGCCCGTCAACACAGGCTCTACACGGTAATTTTTACCAATGGGGACAACAAGCTGTTGTGGCAAATGCAATTACCAGTGGGGACGGCGCTATCGCGGGATGGAATAACAATGTTTATCTAACGGCAAATTCATGGAACAGTGGAACTGAGGCTAATCCTACAAAAGTCGCCGTCAATGATCCGTGTTCCTCTGGAGCAAGATTACCAACAAGGTCAGAATATGATAAGCTAACTAGCCTTTCACTATCGACACAATCAGGTACCTGGGGCGATGTTTCGACCCTTGCTAATATGCCCGGATATGATGCTGCCATTACTTTCACCAGCAAAAAAAGCGGTGATATTAACTTAATATTTCCCGCTTCGGGAAGGCGCGAGCTAAACAGCGGTTCCTTATCATATAGAGGACGTGCGGGATATTACGCAACATCTACACAATCCCCTACTAATAGTAATTTTAGTAACTATTTTTCACTTAGAGCCGCTCCCTTTACTCTGGGATCTATCAGCGCAGCAGACAAGCCGGTAGGCTACAATGTACGCTGTATCCAGGATAAATAAGATATTAGAATATAGCTTCTTCCTTCAAAGGAAGAAGCTATATCTTTAACATGTTATGATTAATATAGAACCGGCGAAAAAAAATGGAATGGGAAAATTGATTGACGTTGATTTAGCAAATCTTGTATCAAAAAGGATATTAGAAATCTGCGCTTTGACAGAATTGTCATTGGATCGGTTGGCCATCTTTACTGGGGTGTCTTATTCGACCCTAAGAAGCATTTCCAAAGCATCTTTATCTATTTCACTCGATAGTTTCGCTCGTCTTTGTTCGCCATTCAAAATCGCTCTTTCAGATTTTTTCGATCCCCAGAAAGTGCTTTCTATTGACTGTAAAAATCTCGAGGAATTGAGCCTGTTCAAAAAGGAATCTTCACCTTTACGTAAGCAGCAGCGAGACATCATAAGCAAGAAACTACTTAAAAAAGGTGTTAATGCGGTACTTAAGCATGAGCGAGATTTTCTGGCTCAAATGATCTATGCCACCGAATACTTTTCAGTAGCACGTACCGTTGAACAAATGTCGGCTGATTTCGAAACAATGCATCAAATTGTAATCAGTCCTGGGCGTCTCAGTATTATGCTCAAGAAATATGTCGGCCAGGAAATATTGGAGAAAAAAATAATACCAAAAGCAGAACGCAAGCAAACTGATAAGAGCAGGCCTTACCTCTATTCTAAAAAGGGATAAATCCTGCTCCAAAGCTGTGAGTTGCCTATTGCCGATAAGATGTTGGCTATTTCCTTTTTTACGCTAAAAAAAATAATTTGGCTTTGGCACTATAGTTCATTTTAAGAAAATTATTCAGTTTTTTTTGAGTTGGGTGCCATGTTAGGATACGTCGCTTTTCTGCTTTCTACTAACTTGTCGTTGTTATCATATTTTTTTATTTCACCAGTTGAAAACAGCTCGACCTCGTAATAATCTAGTTGCCCATTTTTGTAGTAATATTGCACCTTTCGTGAATGATCTGCGCTATTGCAATTTTTGCTTACAATAGTTCCATTCTCAAAATGTTCAGTACACCATGCCTTATCTTTGGAGTGGTAGCTATGTGTTGTTTTCTGTCCATTTTCATTAAAATAAATTTTTTCTTCTGTACCGGAATGATAAAAATATTCTGCTTTCCCATTTTCATAAAATAATCTTGTCGTTTTATTTATATGGTCGTTTTCCGATTTTACATTCCCATTCTCATAGTAGGTTGTCTCAACAGCATCAGAGATACCTCCCCCAATTTTTAAAACGATTTTTTTGTCTAATTTCCCCGTTCGACGAAAATGTTTGACTACAAAAGCGGAGTCTTTTGTTTCAAAACGGCTGATAAGATGTCCTGAAGTATCCTTTAGATCTGTTTCAATTGCCTGCCCATTTTCAAAAGTAAAATACAAAGTGTATAATTTCTTTCCTTTGGTTATTTGGGCTTTGGCGGTTTCGGTAAATTCATGTTTCTCGTTTATTGTAAAGCAAAACTTCTGATTTCTATTCTCCAAAAAATAGGCTCCTTTTTCGAGTGTAACCACCTCCTTTTCAAGATTTTCTGTATTTACTTTTATTTCCAAAATACCAAAACCTTTTTCAAATTTCTCTAAATCCAAAAAATAGCTATCATCAAGTTTTTTCAAATCTTGCCCGTAGGCTGAAATACCAAGAAAAAACAGGATGACAAGTATAATAATTTGTTTCATTTTTACTGTTCTACTAACTTTAAAGTTCTGGTGCTATTGTCTTCAATCTTTTTTATTGAAACAGCATGATTTTTCTGATCGTCAAAAAATAAATTCGACTTAAATCGAAAGTATTTTCTCATCACAACGAATGACAATCTTATATTCGAGAGGCATGATTTATAATTCGTTTTAGTAAGGTATTTATTTGCAATAATGTTCAACTTTTTTTGTGTTCCTGCTCCCTCCTTTTTCTTTCCGGCGAATATATGAGTAAAAATAACAGTACCGATATTTTCTGTATCCCCGACATGTTCATTTTTGTTATAATACAGGTTAGCAATAACCTTGCGACCTCTAAAGAGCTCGTTTAAGAAAGCGATGAGAAGATCCATCCTACTCACTCCTCGGATCAAAGTTAGATATACTACTTTGGATTTTAGCTGTTCAAATCTTACCTGCTATTAATAATTTTCATTCCGGAATAACATTTGTGGCGTTAATAGTAGAAGAGTAGCAAAATAGATATTTTTATAAAATGTTGTCTGATAAATTCAAGTATATCCTCCATAAAAAAATACATTAAATTTTGTATTTCTTACAAATTTTAATGTATTTGATGATCCGTTAAGGTTTCTTCTCTATAACGAATGCTTTTAGTTCTGCTATTTTGCCATCTTCGAATCGCCAGATATCACAATAATCAAAATGTTCATATTTTCCGGCTTTATTTTTTAATCGGATTTCCCCCGTCACCATAACAAAATCGCCATCTTCGATAGCTTTTTCGACACTGAACACCGGTGGTTCTTTATAGAACTCTTTCATATAAGCACGGACGTCTTCTTTCCCATTAAGGATACGCTCGCCTACAAAAACCCATTTGGTGTCAGGGGTACAGTAAGCTAAAAAACTTTCATAATCGCCTTTTGATACAAATTCATTGGCAGTGTGTAGGATTGTTGTGTTATTCATTTCTGTCTGATGTTTTATATTGCTATTTTTTGTTTGTGCGGTAACATTGAATGTAGCAAGAAATAGTAGGATAATGATCAATGATCTTTTCATAGTAAAAAGTTGTATTGAATAGATTTTTACATTAAACTTTAATTGATCTCTTCAAAGGTATCGATTCCGAATTCTTTTAAACGATTGATAATGTTGTCCGTTGATACAATAGTTTCAGGAAGATAGAGACCTCCCTTTTTCTGTGCAGACCGTCCGTTCAGACCCAATATATTTTCCGTTATTAAATATACGCCGACAGCAGTAAGATGAGAATTTCCTCTTGGCCCTGAAACTATTGTACGAAGTTTCGACTTTTCACCAGATAATAAAACGCCTTCAATTTCAATGTACAAATCGTGTGAGGCTTCCAAACCTTTGCTACTACCTATCGATTCTCCTACAGCAAAATCAAACCGGACATTGCTAGCACCTGTAAAAGCAGCAATACTGGGAACATCCAAGGTGCTCATCGGATAGCCCGCTGTCGAGGAATGATTGTACAAGTCGATCGCTCTTGCATTATTTTTTGCTTCAACAGATAGCCACTTCCCTTCGTGACGAATTAATGCCTGACCTACAAAACCTGTTACCTCGTTTGTAACCAATGGTCCTACGGGATCTTTCTCGTCATATAATCCCACGGTTTCTATACGTATAATACGGCTGAATTTAGCTGCTAACTGCTTAACAACAAGCGTCAATAATCCAGCCTGCCAGTGCCCGGCAAATACTATCGGGGCAGAAATCGTTTTATGAAGGCTTAAAAACGCCGTAGGAGAGATCTGATCAGCCAATTCACTTACCGTAATACAGGCAATTCCATTCAAAATAGCAGTTTCCCTTAAAATATTGCTGTGGTCACCTAATGCGGATATAATAAGATGAATTTTCCCAAATTGAGATAAATCAAAACCTTCTTCAAGATTGACATAGGCGGTTCCAGCATTGGTTAATTCCTTTGCTAGCACTTCCCCATTTTGAGGGTTTCTTCCTGCAAGAATAAGTTCAATGGCACCATCTGCTTTTCTGATCAAACGTGCTAAGTTACTACCAACCTGTCCATAACCTCCTACTATTAAAATTCGTTTTTCCTGTGATTCCATATAAAATATTTTAAAAATTTAATTTAGGTCAAATGACCTATCACAAATCTAGGTCATTTGACCTAAACATCCAAACTTTTAATATTTTATTTTTAAATTTACCGAATGGACAAAAAAGAAGAGCGGTTACATCATATCTTATCAGCAACCATAACGATACTTACTAAAGAAGGAGCAGAAAATCTTTCTATGAGAAAAGTAGCGAAAAATGCCAATTTATCTTTAAGTAATCTCCAGTATTACTATAAAGATAAAGACCTGCTGCTGATTGCCACGGTAGAATTTTATTTTGAAAGCTGCAAAAAAGAGCTTACTAAAGCCATAAATCTTTTAACAGCTGACACCACGTCGAATAAAGATGCTTTTTTGGAAAAGGTATTGAGTATGTTACTGATAGATGGCAGATCCAGCCACCAAATTTTAATGTTCCAGGAAATATGGACTTTGGCATCCAGAAATAAGGAACTGCAAAATGCTGTAGAAACCTATTATAAGACCTACTGCTTATGGTTGATAGATCTGGTCTCTTTATTTTGTAAAAAGCCTAATGAGATCGTAAGTTTTCTTATTCCCTTTGTGGAAGGTTACACTATTGTAAATAATGTTATTCCTCTGACCAAGGAAAAAGTGATCGAGATGATGGTTAAGCTTATCACTATTGTTGAGAAGTAAATCAATAAAGATTAAGTAACAAAATATTTTAAGGTGCCACTTTAATTTCAATAGATAATTTATGAGAAGAAGAATGACTCTGATATTCGTAAATACATCCACTTCACCTTCATAAACAAAAGAAGCGCCAAACAATCTTTATAAAATTCAAGAATGCTAATTAGAGAGAAATAACGATTTTACCTACCATATCTCCATTTTCTATCCTTTTATAGGCTTCTTTGATCTTTTCAATTTTATAAACCTTATCAATAATGGGATGAATGTCATTTATCTCAATGGCACGGTTCATTTTTGAAAAACTTTCCGCGCTTCCTGTCGCCAAACCCTGAATGCGTATAAAGGACATATTAATGGAATGTTTATAGATATCAATGGGTAATGTCGACCCTGATATAAATCCCGCAGTTGCCAAAAAGCTTTTTTGGGAGAGGTCAAACACAGTTATTCCACTAAATCCTTTTCAATTGTTTCCAAAGAATCAATAATCTTTGATATCTTTTGGTTCTGCTCTCTGATTTGTCTGGGTCGTAGGAAAAACCACACAATTGCCAACCATAAGAAAGTTAATCCATAAGCTAAAAATGCAGCTATTGTTGACATGTATAAAGCAAATTCATAAAAATAAAAGGCGAAACCAAAAGAAAGCAAAATGTAATAGTGACTTTAGGCAATAGCTTTTGGGCTAGATCAAAATTGGTCGGGCCTTTTACAATGCATAATAATCAGGGAGGAGTCTAAAAAATCTATGATAAATACAAAGACCGATATGAAAAATGCTTCTAAAAACTCAACCGCATGGTATTATCAAGAGTTGGCAAAACAGGTAGGTTGATAGGGTTTGTCGTGTAGGGCACGATATATCTTTTTGCCTGATACCGCTCAGCAGCTGATACTGCATTGTTAACGGTATCATTAGCGCTTCCATCATAGTTACCAAAGTATTTCAATGAAACCATCCCGCCAAAACGATGGTCGAGTTTTACACCGCTAATTTCAACGATACTACCACCATCATCTGTGCCAGGATCGGGCTCATTTAATAGATCAATGTAGTGGTAGATAATCGGCGCTGGGGTATCCAAACGAATTGAATCACATTCTTTTTAACGAATTTTAGACGATCCTCGGCGAATTGTAAATAGTCTACTCTGCAAAAATTAATATTTTTACATTTGAACAATTGCCAATACATCTTAAATCAAAGTGCTTATATAGGTGAATGTTTGTTCATTTTTAATAGCGTTGGTAGAAATGTGAAAATTTAAAATCGTGCAATCTTTTATATTAGTTGAAGGTTTCGGCTTCGGTTTGCCCGCCATCGCAAAGCCCGAAACGTTAGCTATCAGTATAAAACCAATAAACAGACCTTAGGTGACAGCTTGTGATAACAACCAAAATGAGAATGAAACAAGAACTTGAAGAATTTATTAACTTTTGCATTGAAGCTTTAAATAATAAAAATAAAGGGAAGCAAGAAATAAACGGAAATGACAAATTTGTCTTAGAAACTCTAAATAAGACCTTAGAGCTATCTTATGAAGGTAGAAATTTAGGTATTGGAGATTATGGTTTTGAAGACTACAGAAACACTTTTGTAATTCAACAAAAGTACCCCGCCCGAACGCAAAGCCCAGAAACGTTAGCTACAATATTATGACCGAAATTATTGCAAAAGAAGAACGTATAAAAGAACTATTGAATTTTGGACTATCAAAAGTATTTTTAGAAAATATTGGAAACATTCCAGAATTAAAATATCGAATTGAAAATGTAGACGGCGCATACTTCTATTTGCCAACTATATTGAATTATAAAATACTACATGGAAAACGTATTGTTCCTATTTTTGATTGTGGGGAAAGTTTTACTGTTCTGCTTATTGACAGCGAAATTGAACAAATAATAGAATTTGAACTTGAAAATGACCAAGTTTACAAAGATTATGGAAATAGCGTGGACTTGATGTTAATGGACATAATGATTGACTATTTTGACGACCATTTTGACGATGAAATTGATTTGGAAAAATATATTTCTATAGGTTCAAGAATTGGATTTGATAAATCAGCAGATTTATTTCATTTAAGAAATTTGCCCATTCATGACTATAATTCAAAATCAGAAAATATAGAAAATTGGAGAATAGAAATAGCAAAAGATTTAAAAATATTGTAGCTAACAAGGATTTCATATCGCGATTGCAAAATTCAACGGTAGTTTTTCAATTGAACTTTTGTACAAAATTGTAGATTTGTACTTCGATTTGCCCGCCTTCGGCAAGCCTAAAACGTTGGCAGAAATTTTATCCAAACACTAAAAAAATGAAAAACAATTCAAATTTTATTTTTAAATCATCAATTGCTCTACTAATGGTTTTCTCAAGTTCATTTTCGTACGGACAGGAAATTCGCAATAACAATCAAACAGAAACAATACAATTTCCTGTAAAAAAAATTGTAAGATATTTTGATAATTTTAACCATCATTATCTGACTGACTATGATCTGACAGAAACTAAAATAGATTCTATCACTCAAAATAATAATATTACCACACTTTATTTTACCGAAAACAAAAATTACAAATCTGCTATAATCGTAACAAATTTGAATAAATATCAGAAAACAATCAAAGAGAAATCTTTTGAGACCAACTTATTAATGCTATTCAAAGGGGAATTTAGTGCTGAGACACTTAAACATCCAATAAAACCAGTTATTAACGAGTCTTTTTCTAAGGAGGGAACACTTAAATGGAAAATTAATATTGAAACATTAGACGAAAATTCAGCAAAATTGACATTTATATTTGACTCATTTGATAAGAAACATAAACAAAAATTTATCAGCAATTTTTCCAAAGGAATTGATAAAAATTTCAACTATACAATTCAACAGATATTTGTAACAGAGAATTTTAAACGTGATATATTAAACTATCTCGCAAAAAGTTCCAAAGCTGATGCTAATGGTGTTCAACCGACCAAAGGCAATTAAAAAAAATTTTGCCAACAAGGCATTACCACAAGCCGGATGAACCAGTTTGATTGCGCATTTTTGTAAAGTTTATCTGCGACGGGTATTCACGTGAACTTTTGCACAAAATTGAATATTTGTGCTTCGATTGACCGCCATCGCCAAGCCCTGAAACGTTAACAGCAATATTTCCAAACCAATGACTGACAAAGAAACTATGAATTTTTACACATTTGAAAACAAAAAAATGCCCTGGGGCGATTATGGAAACACCTTATTTACAGGGTTTGCATATCCTGATGAATGCTTGAAAAAGCTATCAAAAGAATGAATGAAGAGCATCCAAACTTTATTATTTATACAGCCAGCATTTGGACTGATAAAGATGCAAAAGTGAGTGCCATAAGTTTTGACAGCAAGGAAAATGCATTGCAAAAAATCGAAAAATCAAACGATTGAGACAGGAAAAAATATGAAAAATTTCTTGCCGAAGGAGATTTGGAACAGGCGGAGCTTTTTAAGCCCGAAGAAAGCGATCGGCTTTACAATCCCGCCGATTTTGAATGGGCAAGTTTTGAAGAATGCGAACACCAAACAGTGCCAATAAAATGGTATCTGGCGCTTAAAAAAATTGGCAAATCCGCATTTGAAAAAATCGTTCAAACGGCAAATATCGATAAAGAAAAATTTGAATTGGGAATTAACAGCAATAGCGATTGGTACGATAAATCGTGGAGCGTAAATAAATAAATCAAATGGATTATTTAGAACAGGCACAACAGTACATTTCTGGCCAAAAGCACGGCTTCGAATATTTTATGCTTGTGCTGGGGATTTTCTTTACGTGGTCGGCAATTGGTAATTGGAACTGATTGTACAACCCACCTTACAATTCGGTAAAAAACCCCATTGGTTATTGGCTGGGACGCAAAGCATTCAGGGTAACCATTTTTATTTCCGGCATTTTTTTAATAGCCGGTACGGTTTGGCTTTTAATAAGGAGTAAATAATAGTGGTAAATATGAAAAGTGCTTATTAAGGTTGTGCCAACCGTGCCTGCGGACTCAACGAAATAAGATCGGGACGGGTTTTGCTAAAACCAACTTTTGTAAGCCCAGAAACGGTGTGTTCTACTTAAAACAGCTAACTAAGATCGACAAATGAAGACTAAAAACTTTGAAACTTGGAGTATAGAACTCGAAAAAGTTTGGAATTTAGAAACAGAAGAGGAAAGTATAAAATTTAGCGATTTAATGTACTCATTAAAGGGGGATGAAGATGTAAGTGTCTGGATAATGAATGATTTGACGATGATGTCATGGAGTCCGAAAGAATAAACCAATAACTTGTGTTAAGCTGATAAGGGAAGCTTTAATGGGTAAAATTTATTAAATTTAAAATATTATTGCCATCGGCTATGCAAATGCCCTAATATTATTCCATACCCGATGAACAAAATAATAAACGTTATTAAAGCAGATATCACTAAGATTGAAGTCGATGCAATCGTAAACGCTGCAAATAGCTCCTTACTTGGTGGTGGCGGTGTAGATGGTGCCATTCACCGAGCAGGTGGTCCAGCTATTCTGGAAGAATGCCGAATGATAGTAGCTAGACAAGGGGGCTGTAAAACGGGTGAAGCTGTTATCACCACAGCTGGCAAACTACACGCTAAATATGTTATCCACACCGTCGGTCCTGTTTGGAATGGCGGCCAAAAGAATGAAGAGAACCTCCTGGCAAATTGTTACTTCAACTCCCTTAGACTGGCTGTGGATAATAGCTGTACAACAATTGCTTTTCCGAATATCAGCACAGGTATATATAGGTTCCCAAAGAAATTAGCTGCCCAAATATCGATTAACGCGATAAATCATTTTCTTGAATCAAATACAACAATCAAAATAATTACAATAGTTTGCTTTGATGATGAAAATTTTCAGCTATTTAAACAATTACCTTGCCAATAAGCTTATGCTTTTACCGTCAAAATGAAACCCTCTTAAGCGGTATCGGGGAGCTATCGAAAAGTAGGCAGAGTTAACGGTTAGCGATAGAAACGAAGAAGGACACTAAAAAAAACCTCCCATAGATTAGGGAGATTAGCTTGCGATTATAACTACTATAAGAAACTTAAAATCACCTTAACCGCAACTGATGGCACAACTTTTGAGCTCAAAAAACGAATCCGAAGTTATTAATAAGCCATAAGTTCTACTAAATTTTAAATGCACAAAAATTGAAGCAATAAAAATATGAAAACATTACCAAAGATATTATCGATTAATTTGTTGCTTTTTTTATGTTGCAGCATTGCTTATGCACAAAAAGCTCCTCAATGGGTTCTTCCCACTACGCCTTTTAATGAAGCGGAGACAGCAAGATTGATGGAAAGAGGAAGCGCTACGATAGAAGGCACCGCTACACTTAAGAAAAAGGGGAAAGATAATTTTGGAGTTAAAGGAAGCCAGATCCTACTATTCCCGGTAACACCCTATTTCACCGAGTTTCTGGAGTTAAAGAAAAAATTTAATAGTCGTAAAAAGCAGGCTACAATGAGCCCTGTTGCATTTACTTATCGGATAGAAGGCAGATTTTTGGATGATAAAGGTACTTTTCAGTTTACAAACCTGAAACCTGGGAAATATTATATCATTAGTTGGATTGCATTTGCCAGGCAAAAAACCGTTGCCGTGCAAACAGGAACGAGCACCTCTTATAATGTTTACGGATATGCTTTAGGATCTTCGCCAATTTATGAGGATTACCATTACGACGTTTTTATAGAGAATGAAGTAAGTGGATTTGTTGAAGTCAAAGAAGCTGGCGCAGTTGTAAATGTAATGGTGAGTAATTAAAAATAAGAGAAAATCATGAAAAAACATTGGTATTTATACATTATCATCGTTGGGATGTCGGTATCTTTCGCTAGTCTAGCTCAAACTATAAAAATACCCGATCCTAATTTCAAAAAGCAATTGGTTACTACGGGTATTGATCTTAATGGAGATCAAGAAATCCAGCTATCTGAGGCACAGAAAGTAACGAAGCTAAGTCTTGATAAAGCAAATATTAGTTCCTTGGTGGGCATTAAAAATTTCACTAACTTAAAAGAGCTGAGCTTTTGGAACAATCAGGTAAAAGTATTAGACTTAGAAGGCATGAAAAATCTGGAAGAGATATTTGGATACGATAACCAGATCCAAAGCATCAACCTTAAGGGGCTGACAAACCTCCGGACTTTACACATTCACCAGAATAAAATTAGCACCATAGATTTAACAGGACTGCAAAAGCTTGAAGAGATAAAAATGCTACAGAATACAGTCAGCAAAGTGAACATTTCCAATCTTCCAAATCTTATACATATCGAGTTTCAGAAAAACATGCTCACAGAGTTTAATGTAACCGGATGCCCTGCAGTAAAGCTGATCAGGTTAGACGAGAATCAATTGTCGAAATTGGATTTTAGTAAATTTACCAATCTTGAAGAACTGTCTCTGAGGGATAATCCGTTGGTTGATCTTAATGTGTATGGATTAAGAGAACTTAAACAGTTAGATTGCTCTTATACCCACCTATCAAATGTTAATATGAGCGGAACTGTGAGTTTAGAAAAAATGGAGTGGTAATTTTTTTCAATCTTGAACTAAAACAACCATTGAATCTAAACTCTAAAGACTGGGAGATTGAAAAAACGAACAAAATCATCCGACAACAAGCGCATGATGGCAGCTGGTTGATAATCATAGAGCTGTGGGATTCACATAGATCCTTTTAATAACTTTATGTTAAAATGATGGTAGAACCGGTAGTTTTACTACATTCTAACATAATCAACAACATGAACAATGAGGTAAAAAGCGTCTTGAATGGGTAAAGCTTTACGAGTCTGTCGGTAATGCAGGTATTGTATATTTACGGTGTGGTATAACTAGACCGGCACTGAGAAAATGGTTTAAACGATATCAAGAATCCGGAATTGACGGCCTATTTGAACTTAGTAGGAGGCCGCATAAAATCCACAGTAAAATAACTCAAGAAGATGAGCGTCGAATTCTTGAGTTAAGGACAAACCGCAATTTAGGGCATCGTAGTATCGCTAATGAGATGAGACATTTATATGGGGTCTCAATCTCAACTGCAACTGTTCACAAGATTCTTAAGAAGACTAATAAACAGTATTTAAAACTTAAGCGATACTACCGTAAAAGACAAACTCGATATAACCGACCAATACCGGGTGATCGCGTACAAATGGACGTCTGTAAAATAGCTCCACGCATCTATCAATACACTGCCATAGATGATTGCAGCAGATTTAAAGTACTTCAATTATTTCCAAGGCGTACTGCTATTAATACCCTGAAATTTCTTGATACAGTGCTGGAACAAATGCCGTTTGCGATACAGTACATTCAAACTGATAGAGGAAAATAGATTTTTGCTTATTCCGTTCAAGATAGATTAATGGAATGGGGTATTAAAATTCGGCCTATTAAACCAGGCTCTCCACATCTCAATGGAAAGGTAGAAAGAACACAACGAACGGATCTTGATGAATTTTATTCCACAGTTGATATCAAAGATCCCGACCTACCAAACCTACAATCACAATGGCAATTTTATTATAATTGGCTTAGATCCCACAGTTCTCTAACGGGCCGTACCCCAATTCAGGTAATTAATGCTTTATCAAATAAAACTCCACTATGGGAGGAAGTCGATGACATGTACGACCCAAGCAGAGAACGAATTAGAGATCAAAACTATTAAACTGACTATCAGTCAAATAAGTGAAACGATATGTGTAAATCCAACTCCTAAACTTTACAGGAACATAGCCAGCAATGCGTTAAGTCCGCTTTCAGTGTGTAATATTTCAGTGTTTTCTAAGGTATCTTTTGTTACTGCTGCTGCTCTTGCCTGCATTTGTTTTTCGTAATGTGAAATTGCAGTCTGAATGTCTGGAAAATTGTCACTTGTCAAATTTTCTGCCAATTCAAAGGCGTCTTGCATGGCTTGATTTACCCCCTCACCTGCGTATGGTGGCATCCGATGAGCAGCATCGCCAAGCATTGTCAAGTTTGGTAATGTTGGCCAAGTTTGGTCTAATGGAAAATGATATTGCGGACGTGGCATAAACCAAATTTCATTACTTGCAAAAAGTTCTTGCCATTGTTCACTCCATGACGAGAACGCGATTTTAAACCAATCAAAAACCTGTTGTTTATTATTGAAGTCAATGCCGCTTTCCTGCACCCAATTTTCGGGAACTTTACAACCGGTATAAAACGATAAACTGCCCTCTCCTTTTGTACTTAAGATAATTGATTGCCCGTTTCCAAGAGCAAAAACTTTTCCGCCTTTTGTGATTTCCCAAAGTTTCGGAGCGTTTTTTTCGGCGTTGTAAATATTACCTTCAACAATCGTAACGCCAGAATAAATCGGCTTAATGTCGGTAATGTGAACACGGATTTTTGAGTTTGCACCATCCGCTGCAACGACAAGGTCAGCGTAAGAAGATTTTCCGTTTTTGAAATGCAAAAGCCAGCCATTCTCCTGTTTTTCCATTGAAATGAACTGACTGTCCCAAATAATGGTATTTTCATGCAATGAGTTGATTAAAATATCGCGCAAAGGGGCACGATCAATTTCAGGACGATCTTCCTGATAATCATGTTGAATCTCGTGGTCATCCATTTTGATAATGGCTTGGTCGTCTAACACTCTTAAGCGTCCGGCCTCTGGTCGAAAGCTGGCCATAAATTCGTTCATCAAATTTGCTCTACGAAGAGCTTCCAAACCACTTTCTTCGTGCAGGTCCAGTGTTGCTCCCTGTTGGCGAACTTCTTTGTTTATATCACGTTCATATACTGTTATATTTGCTCCTTTTAATTGTAAGAGTTTGGCTAACGTGAGTCCGCCAGGACCGCCGCCAACGATTGCGATTTTCTTGCCTTGTAATTTCATATCCAGTACAATTTATTTTTTGACTGAACAAATTTACTTTGACTCGAGCGTTGAAAATTGTATAAAACGCTCATTTTGGTTCTTCAACAATTCTTTTGGTGAAACACCAGAAAGTTTCTTGACTTCTTTAATGAAATGGGATTGGTCGGCAAAGTTTTGTTGTGGAAACAATTTGCCTTCTTTGATGTGTTGAAAGGATGCACGGAAGCGGATAATATTACAATATGCTTTTGCTGTGAGTCCGAATTGCTGATGGAAATAACGATTGATCTGTTGCCTACTCCAAAACGATTTTTCTGAAAGTTCTTTGATTGTAATCACTCCGTTTGATGAATAAATGAGTTCAAACAGTTTTCGTTTCCTGTTGTCTATTTCACTTGGCAAAAGTGACTGTATTTTTTTTGTCGCTTTCTCGCAGAATAAATCAAAGTCATTGAGGTCGTCCGCACTAAAGTTCCAAAAATTAGGTGGCAAGATTGTTCCCTTGTCCACCAAGTTGGCGATGCTGGTTTGAAAAATATATTTTATTGCAAGCGGTTTAAAACTTATGGCATAAGTTTGTCGTAAAGGCGTAATGGTCGCTTGGCCGGGTTGCGTTTCGATTCCCAAAAGCGTAATGTGGAAAGGCTCTGTTGCAGATTGCGTAAAAAATAGATCAACTCTTCCGTCTGGCAATACAACAACCTCTTTGTCAAGGTCTGATTGGTTTTGTAAAAGCCAAAAACTTTCAACAAAGTCCGCAAGCGATTTGTCTGGTTTTATTACTTTATATTTTAATCCACTTTCCATTATTTCAGTCAATTCTTATGTAATAGCTTTTCCTATGAAATTTACTACGACACATGCAGTAAAGAGGCCCAAAACGTGTAACCAAGAATATTATCTATATAATCAGTGACAAAAATATAATCCTACTTTTTATTTCACGAGTATAAATTTAAAAAATCTTAGCGAAAAATATTCTGAGATCTATTCCAAGGTACTATGATCGTGCCTAAACCCCATCCTTACAATAAACAAGAGGGATTTTGGATTTGGTTCAACCCCTGTTGTCAGATAAATCAAGACCTAGCTGACCCAAATGATCTGTACAAGTATCTGAATAATGAATGGTTTGACGACGATGTCATGGAATCCGATGACTATAAGTACTATCGTGCGATGCCTTCTTTCTACTCTCTACTTTCTATTCTAATTATTCAATCTGCTACTCTTCCTCATTGAAAACTAGGTAATCGTCCAATTCCTGATTTTCTTCATTTAGGATCAATGTATAATAGCCGACATTGGCCCCTTTTGACAACAACTTCAAGCAAACTTCGATGACATAGTTCTCACTACGCATATCGTTATATAAAAATTTTATGGAATCCCTTTCAAGCTGAACATCGCTAGCGAATGAAGTTATTTCATTAAATAAGTAAGAATTCTCCTCTAGTTCGATACAGCTGTGATAGGAATCGATTGCCCTTTTAAAATAATTTTCCAATATTTGATTATGTACATTTTTTATCATAGCAACTTGTATTTTAAAGGTATTAAATCTTCAATGCGAATGGGCCATCTGTAGTTACAAGACTCGCGTTTAATCAGTAAACTCTTTCTTGTTCTTTCGGATGTAGTCAACCTGAATTTTTTGTAAGTTTTTGGTTTCATTAAGTTTGTAGAATTCCTCGTCAAATTTGTTCAACGGATTGTTTTCGTAGGATTTACTAAAACCTTCTACCGTGCCATCCTGATCTTTAGTTATTTTCGATTTCTCTTTTTCAAACGTGCGGTTTGCTCGCTCGGCCAGGTCAGCAAATTTAGTAGCGCCGACCAATTTCAACGCTTCTGGCAGTGCGGCAGCAAATTGACCGCTTGAATTGAAATAAAATTGATTATAACCTCCATTATTTACTTCTGTTTGTAATTGGCTGATCATATATATTGCTTGTCTAGATTTGTTCCAAGACAAGACAATTTCATATTCTTTATCTTGTGTTGCCGATAACTTACGATAGAGATTATCATAGACGACGTCTAATAACAAATCATCTGAAGTCGTATCAATAATTTGTTCGGTTAATGAGGTCTCGATTGATGGCTTACTATGGTTTTGCTTAGTAGTTTCAGAGCAGCCAAACAAATTAAAAATCACTGTTATTATTCCTATGGTAATAACTTGTCGTCTCATTGATTTTATCATCTTAAACTTTTTAGTACTCAAATATATACAATAATCCTATCCATGCATATAACTTAATGATCAGCTTAAAAATGGCCCTATCCTACTCACCCCGCGGATCGGGACTTAATTGGAAACTGGATAACAATCATTTATTAAGAACATAAAACATAAGAGAAAAGCGTATCTTTCCCTAATTATAACACAAACTAGCGCGCTCCCTAGTTTTGAATTGCAGGAGTATTTTCACATAATAACGCCATGAGATCATTTTTATTAATTGTAATAACCATCATTGTCAATTTTACGCATAGCTACGCCCAGAAAGATCCTGAACTTAAAAATGCACTAGCAAAAATGACGGCGGCATCTATCTCAAGCGATGCGCAAGCTACCGTGAATCTGACCTCACCACGGCTAATTAAACAGATGGGTGGAAATGAGAGTGCATTTAAATTGATCAAAGAGGGTTATTTATAACTGGGCAACCAGGGATTAAAAATTGACACGGTCATCCATTATCTTGATCTAGATACTCATCCATTAGATGATATCGAATACTGTTTCTTTCCTCAACTAATCGTACTGACCATACCCGATTCAAGTAATAAAATGATAGCTTACGCGACTTTACTAGCTTTTAAAGAGCCGCATATTGACGGCTGGAAATTTTTAGATTACGGAAACTTGAATGACGAACAGATGAAAATCCTATTGCCCGATTTTGTCGGTAAAGTCAATTTCCCTACAACCAATATAAAGCCGATGATGCTGCCAAAGGAAGAAATAGCTTCTAATATAGAATCGTTAATGAAAATCATTGACGATGCAGTGGTCAAGCTATAAATTGTGTTTCACACAATTTTAAACTTAAAACAAACATTATATATTAGGTTTATTAAATTGATTTAAAATCTTCATCAATAATATGGCTAATGAACTATTTGAATTTAAAATCTTAAAAGCTAGCAGAACTAGGTTATTACAATTAGTAGAAACAGTTGATAACAAAATATTATTTAAAATTCCAGAAAACTTTAACAATAATATAGTTTGGCAAATTGGTCACTGTATCACATCTCAGCAGCGGCATATGTATATGCGTAGTGGTTTACCAATGCATATATCACAGGAATTTATGGAAATGTTCAAAATTGGGACTTCCCCACATACTTGGAAGAGTATTCCAGACATTGATGAAATAAAACATTTATTACTTTATACAGTAAATCAGCTTAACAAAGATCTAGAATCGGGTATATTTGTTAAATATCAACCCTTTAGCTTACCGATTGGCATCTTTATAAATAATCACATTCAAGCACTTCAAGCTGCTAACTTTCACGAAGCCGAGCACAGTGGAATAATATTAAACTACTTAAAACTTCTTATTAAATAAGATATATTT
>RCUL01000443.1_pt1 | contig 21673 bp, 23 predicted proteins | sample 2167521 | NCBI WGS metagenome assembly RCUL01 (sample SAMN09932745, study PRJNA488358) | compost metagenome | feature: garden; material: soil; isolation source: compost soil in acetic acid-enriched culture | place: Germany: Experimental Botanical Garden Goettingen | collected 2016-01-27
TGACCGCGCTGATGCTCGGGAAGGCCATGCACACACTGGTGATGGTGCCGGCGATGATCAACGTCTTGCGTCCGGTCTGCTCTACCGCGGCAACGAACTCGGGATTGTCCCAGGCGTTGATTTCACCTTTGCGTGCCACGTACCGGGCGTGGGGGGCGGCTTCATGGATTTCCGGGATCAGCGGGCCGTTGGGACCTTGCGGCACGGAAGCGGTGGTGATGACCGGGATCTTGGCGAGCGATGCGATCTTTGCCAGGGTAATGGCGTTGGCCCGCAGCTCGGTCATGGGCATGTCCTTGACCGTCTGGAACAGGCCGCTCTGATGGTCGATCAACAGCATCGCGGCGTCATCGGGGTCGATGCGCGGCACCTGGCCGTTGAAGTTGGCAACGTTGGCAAAAGTACTCATGGCACGTTCTCCTTCGGGATCAGGCTGGGCGTTTTGCGCGCAGCCCGGGTCGAAGGCCGACCCTGCGGCCGACCTTCGGGTTAATGAGACTAGTTGTGGTGTCGCGGACCGGCCTGCCCGCTCATCTGGCCGAAGCGCCCGGCGCGGAAATCGTCGAAGGCTTCGGCGATTTCGGCATCACTGTTCATCACGAACGGGCCGTAACCGACAATTGGCTCATCCAGCGGCTCGCCGCTGAGCAGCAGCACCGACACATCGCTTTGCGCTTCGAGCAGCAGCTCGTCACCGGCGCGGTCGAACAGCACCAGTTGCGCGGCACCGACCTGACGCTCGCCGTTGACCAGCAACTGACCGCGCAACACCACCAGCGCGGTACTGCGCCCGGCGGCACTGGGCAGGCGCACGGGCGCGCCGGCCTTGAGCTGCAGGTCCCAGACATCCATGGGCGAGAAGGTCTGGGCCGGGCCCTGGTGGCCGCGGAACGCACCGGCAATCACCCGCAGGCTGCCGGCACCGTTGCCCAGCGGCACCACCGGGATGTCGGTGCCGAGCAAGGTCTGGTAGCCGGCGGGCGCCGATTTGTCCTTGGCCGGCAGGTTGACCCACAACTGGACCATCTCGAGGGTGCCGCCTTGGGCGGCGAAGGCTGGCGAGTGGAACTCCTCATGGAGAATCCCGCCGGCGGCGGTCATCCACTGCACATCGCCCGGGCCGATCAGGCCGCCGGCGCCGGTGGAGTCGCGGTGCTCCAGTTCGCCCTGGTAGACGATGGTCACGGTTTCGAAACCGCGATGGGGGTGCTGGCCGACCCCGCGACGCGCCGTGGTCGGGGTGAAGTCGTGGGGGCCGGCATAGTCCAGCAGCAGGAACGGGCTGATGTGCTGGGCCAGGTTGTCGTAGGTGAACAGGCTACGGACCGGGAAGCCATCACCCACCCAATGTGGGTGCGGGCTGCTGTAGACGCCTTGGATCTTTTTCATCAGATGCCTCCTCTCGTGCATGGCTATAACCATACGAGCGCAACGACATCGGCGGTAGATCAGTTAAACTGCCTTCAGCGTTCCATATGGAGAACACTGGTGGAAGACCTCAACGACCTTTACTACTTTGCCCAGGTGGTCGATCACGGCGGCTTCGCCCCGGCCGGTCGCGCCCTGGACATGCCCAAATCCAAGCTCAGCCGGCGCATCGCCGGGCTGGAAGAACGCCTGGGCGTGCGCCTGATCCAGCGCTCGACCCGGCACTTCTCGGTGACCGAAATCGGCCAGGCCTACTACCGCCATTGCGTGGCCATGCTGGTGGAAGCCGAAGGCGCCGCCGAGTTGATCGAGCGCAACCGCGCCGAGCCGCAAGGCATCGTGCGCTTGAGCTGCCCCACTGCCCTGCTGGATTTCTGGGTCGGGGCCATGCTCACCCGCTTCATGGTCCAGTGCCCGCTGGTGCAGCTGCATATCGAAAGTACCAACCGCCAGGTCGACCTGATCCAAGAAGGTATCGACATCGCCCTGCGCGTACGCGTGCCGCCACTGGAAAGCAGCGACCTGGTGATGAAGGTGCTGGCGCGTAGCACCCAATACCTGGTGGCCGCGCCCTCCTTGCTCGAGCGCCTGCCACAGCGCCCGGTGCCGGCTGACCTGAGCGCCCTGCCCAGCCTGCACTGGGGTTACCCGCAGCGCGATTACCACTGGCACCTGCTCGGCCCCGACGGCGCCCGTGCCAGCCTGCGGCACAACCCGCGGCTGGTGACCGATGACCTGATCGTCTTGCGCCAGGCGGCGGTGGCTGGCGTGGGGGTGGTGCATTTGCCGCTGGTGGTCATACGCGAAGAACTCGAAGCCGGGCGGCTGGTGCAAGCCACGCCGAACTGGGCACCGGAGTGCGGCGTGGTGCACGCGGTATTCGCCTCGCGGCGCGGGTTGCTGCCGTCGGTGCGCAGCTTGCTGGATTTTCTCGCGGCGGAGTTCGAGGCCAGTGATATCGCCTGACTGTGGGGGGCTGGCGTGCCGGCGATCGAGCGCGCAGCGGTCGCAGTCAACGCCCTTTTTGCTACCATCGCGCTTCCCGCTCAACACGGCCCTTGCTCATGTCGCCTGCCGCCCGCCAGGAAAAGCCCATCCTCACCCTGGCCGAAAACTACCGCCACGGCGAACGCATTGCCGCGCACTGCCACAACCGCGCGCAGTTGATCCATGCCCTGAGCGGGGTGATCACGGTCAATTCGCTGCAGGGCAGCTGGGTGGTGCCGCCCGGGCGTGGGGTGTGGGTGCCGAGCGCAGTCGAACACGACCTGAAGATGGCCGGAGCAGTACGCATGCGCACCCTGTTCATCGACCAGAAAGCCCGCACCGACCTGCCACAGGACTGCCAGGTGATCGACATCTCGCCGCTGCTGCGCCAACTGATCATCAGTGCCATGGACATTCCCGCCGACTACCCGCCCGGCGGTCGCGATGAGCGGGTGATGCAGCTGATCCTCGATGAGATCCGCGTGCTGCCGATCATGGCCCTGCATGTGCCCACCCCCCGCGACCCGCAGTTGGCCGAGCTGTGCCAGGCCCTGCGGGATGCCCCCAGTGAAGACTGGAACCTTGCCCGCGCCGCCCGCCTGATCGGCAGCAGCGCGCGCACCCTGACCCGCGCCTTTCAGCGCGAGACCGGCTTGAGCTTCATCCAATGGCTGCGGCGCATGCGCCTGCTGGCCAGCCTCGACTCCCTGGCCGCCGGGCATCCGATTCTTGATGTGGCGCTGGACCTGGGCTACGACAGCCCCAGCGCCTTCAGCGCCATGTTCCGCCGCACCCTGGGGGTTTCGCCCTCGGCCTATTTCGGCAAGGCCCAGGCCTATGGCACGGCACAGCCGGACTGATCAACCGTCCTTCTGGCGCAGCAGCAATGCAGCCAGGGCGCAGACGGCCAGGGCCAGGCAGGCCAGGTAGAAGGCATCCGAGTAGGCCATCAGGTAGGCCTGCTGGCGCACACTGTGGTCGATCAGGCTCAGCGTCTGCATCACCGCCGGCGACTGCACATCGACCAGCCCGTCCGGCAGGCGCTGCTGCAAGGCGCCATCGAACATCGTCAAGCCCTCGCCGATACGCTCGGAATGAAAACGCTCACGCTGGGACACCAGTTGCGTAAGCAACGCCGTGCCCACCGCGCCACCGAGGTTACGCAGCATCGAGATCAGCGCCGAGGCCGAGCCCGCCTGGGCCTTGTCCAGGCCTTTGACCGCCAGCACCGAGAGCGCCACCATGATCAGCGGCTGGCCGATACCGCGCACCACGGTAGAGGGGATGATCACGTTGGCGGCGGCATCGTCCGACAGGTGCGCCCCCAGCCAGCAGCCCAGGGCCATGATCGCGAAGCCACTGGCGACCAGCAGTTTAGCGTTGAGCCAGCGCATCAACCGCGGCAGCAACGGCGCCAACAGCAGCTGGACCATGCCGTAGGCGATCAGGCTGATGCCGATCTCGCGGGCGTTGTAACCCTGCACCAGCGACAAGTAGTTGGGCACCAAAAATACCAGGCCGAACGTCGCCGCGCCGAACACTGCCATGGCCAGGCTGGCGACACCAAAGTTGTAGCTGGCCAGCAGACGCAGGTTGATGAACGGGCGATCCCCCCATAACTGCCGCTGGATGAACAGCGCCAGGGCAAAACCGGCAACCAGGCTGAAGGCGATGATGAACGAAGAATCGAACCAGTCCTTGCGCCCGCCCTCTTCCAGCACGATCTGCAACGCCCCCAGGCCCAGGGCCATGGCGGCGATGCCCAGCCAGTCGGCCTGGCGCAGCTTGCGCCGGTCCCCGGCCTGGGCGCCGATCGACCAGGCCACCGCCGCAATCAGCGCCACCCCCGGGAGCAACTGCAACAGGAAAATCCAGCGCCATGAATAAGCGTCGGTGAGCCAACCGCCAATCGACGGCCCGGCCGCCTGGGCAACGCTGTTGGACAGGCTGAACAAGGCCATGCCCAGGGGGATCTTGCTGGCCGGCAGTTCGGTGATGATCAGTTGCATCGACAGCGGAATCAGCACCGCTCCCGAGGCGCCCTGGATGACCCGGATGGCGATCATCGCCTGCAGGCTTGGCGCCAGGGCGCAACTGACCGAACTGAGCAGAAACACCACCGAGCCCACCAGCATTACCCGGCGCAGGGAGAACACCTGCACCAGCCAGGCGGTGAGCGGGATCATGGTAATTTCGGCGACCAGATAGGCCGTTGAGATCCACGAACCTTCCTCGAAACTGGCACCCAGCGCACCTTCGATCTCCGGCAAGGCGGCGCTGGTGACGTGCACGTTCATCCCGGCCATGAAGCAGCCGAACAAGCCGCCGATTACCGCCACCCAGGCGCGTAACGAGACCTTGTCTTCAACTGCCATGGCGAGCCTCGCGGGTATCGACCGTGGCGATCACCGACATGCCGGGCAGCAGTTGCGCTTCACCGGCGGGCGGCGCATCGAGCTGGATGCGTACCGGGAAGCGCTGGACGATCTTGGTGAAGTTGCCAGTGGCGTTGTCGGGCGGCAGCAGCGCGAACACCGCGCCGGAGCCGGGCGACACGCTGTCGACGGTCCCCTGCCAGTGACGGCCAAACGTGTCGACTTCCAGGGTGACCCGCTGGCCGGGGCGCAAGTGCTCAAGCTGGGTTTCCTTGTAGTTGGCGACCACATAGGCCTGAGCCACCGGCACCACCGCCAGCAACGGCAAACCGGGGGTGACGTACTGCTGCTGGCGAACCTTGCGCTGGCCGACCACGCCATCGAAAGGCGCGCGAATCTCGGTGTCGGCCAGGGCATTCTCGGCCAGGCCCAACTCCGCTTCGGCCTGCTCCAGCGCAGCCTGGCGCGAAGCCAGGTCGGCCCGAGCCTGTTGCCGCTGGCTGCTCAGCACCTGTTGCCGCGCCTGCTGGCGCTCAAGCTCGGCAGCGGCCCCGCGTAACAGCGCCTGGGCTTTGACCCGGCTGGCGGTGGCGCTTTCCAGGCGTTGGGCGCTGGCGGCTTGTTGCCCGGCCAGTTGCCGGTAGCGCTGCCAGTCGAGTTGCGCACGCCGGGCCTCGCCTTCACTGGCAGCGCGTTCGGCCTGGGCACGGGCGATGGCCTGGCGCTGCTCATCAAGTTGCGCGCCAAAGGTAACCAGGTGCGCCTGTTGTGCCTGCACTGCCGCTGCGCTGGCGGCCTGTTGCGCGCGGGCCTGGCGCAAGCGCTGCCGGTAGTCGCGATCGTCCAGGCGCACCAGCACGTCGCCGGCCTTGACCCTGGCGTTGTCGGCCACGCGCACCTCGGTGACATAGCCTGCCACCCGCGCGCTGACCGGTGCCCAGTCGGCACGCACATAGGCGTCGTCGGTCTGTTCAAAGAAGCGCGCGCTGCTCCACCAGTAACCGCCATAGGCCAGCACGGCCAACAACCCGGCAGCGCCGAGCACATGGATGGCTTGCCGGCGGCGGGTCAGTTTCACGCTGACAATCTGCGGATCAGGGCTAACGGCCTGGTTCATGGGCGGGCTCCGGTGTGCAAGGCAAGGGATCGAGGGGTGTGGACACGCTGCCAGCCGCCACCGAGGGCACGGAACAGCGCGACCTGGCGCTCCAGCAGGCGCAAGTCGGCTTCGGCCAGTTCGGCCTGCTGGCGGACCAGGGTGCGTTGACTGTCGAGCAGCTCCAGGCCATCCACGGCGCCGGCGTCCAGATTCAGCCGGGCCAGTTCAAAGGCACGCTGGCTCTGGGCCGTGGCGCGGGCCAATGCCGCGCGCTGCTGGCGTTCTCCGGCATACAGCGCCAAGGCCTGCTCGGTGTCGCGCAAGGCTTCCAGCACCACGCTGTCGAAACGCGCCAGGGCACCCTCGCTGCTCGCTTGCGCTTGCTCGACCCGGGCATGGGCCTGCTCGCGGTTGGGAAAGCGCCAACTGATCAAGGGGCCGATGGCAAAGGTCAGCGCCTTGCTGTCACCCATCGCACCGAAGGATGCCGCTGACGATTCCAGTGCCGCGCCAAAGTGCACCTGCGGATACAGTTCGGCTTTGGCGGTGTCGATCCGTGCCCGAGCGGCGAACAATTGGCGTTCGGCCTGGCGGATATCCGGGCGGCGTTGCAGCAGGCTCCAGGCGTCGCCCACTGGCAATGGCCGGGCAATGCTGGGCAGGCGCTGGCAATGGCTGGCCTGTTGATCCAGGTGTTGCGGCGGCTGGCCACTGAGTACCGCCAGCTCGAACAAGGCGGCCTGGCGCTGGCCCTGCAACCGGGGCAACAACGCGCGGGTCTGCTCCAGCAGGCTTTGCTGGCGGCTGACATCCAGCTCGGTGAGGACCCCGGCGGCTTGTTGCCGGCGCGTCAGGTCCAGGCTGCTTTGCAGCAACGCCACTGACTGCTGCTGCACCTCGCGGCGAGCGCCCAGGGCACACACCCGCAAATACGCACGCGTGGTTTGCGCCGCGACGCTGACCCGCAACAGGTCACGGGCGGCCTGCGCCGCTTCAGCATCGGCGCGGGCCGCAACGATGCCAGCGGCAACCCGGCCCCACAGATCAAGCTCGTAATCCAGGCCCCATTGCGCTTCATGCTTGAACTGGCTGTCCGCATGGCTGGCGGTGGCGTCTGCCAGGGTCTGGTCATCCCCATCACGGCCGTAGCGGTAGCCATAACCCAGCCGTGTGGTTGGCCAGCGCCCGGCGGCGGCACCACGCAGGCCGCCAAGCAACACCTGCACATTCGCCTGGGCAGCGGCCAGCTCGCGGTTATGCGCAAGGGCTGCGTTTACCAGGCGATCCAGCTGCGGGTCCTGGTACAGCGACCACCAATCCTGCGGTAACGCATCCGCACGCGTACCCGCGGTGCGGCTCAGCTCGACTGCAGGCCGCTGCGCCGCGGTCAGCACCCGGCCCTCGTCGAAATGACTACACGCACCGCTCAGCACGGCTCCCACGCACAGCAACGGCCAACGCGCCTGTCCCATGCTGCTTCTCCTGTTGTTGTCATTGGAGGAGCAGCTTAGGCAAAGGCGCGCTGTCGTTCGCTCGCGATAAGGCCAGCTATCGTCGCAAAATGGACAACAGCCAGATCAACCCAGCAGGAAGGCCTCGACCCGCTCACTGCACGCCGCCGGATCTTCCTGCATGAAGCAGTGCCCGCCCGGCACCTGGGTCGCGGTCACCTGGCGATTGACCTGGGCCCAGCGTTGTACCGATTGCGGCACGAAGGGATAGGTGGATTCGCCATAGAGCACCAGGCTCGGAGTGGCCACCTGGGTCAACGAAGCCCACATGCGCCGGGGGAAGGAGCTGAAGATTTCCACTTCACGGCTGGGCCGGCACTTGAGCACCACGCCTTCACCGCAATCGCCGATGGCGTGTTCGATATAGGACTGCAACGCCGATTCGCTCCAGCCCTTGAAGATCCCCCGCCCCTCCAGCGACGCCCGTGCCGTGCCGCGATCAGGCCAATGGCTGCGACGGGTGGCGGCCTTGCGTGCCAGGGCATGACGACGGTGCAGGCCGACCAGCGCGGCGGCCCCCATGATGCCCATCATCGCCCGGGTAAACAGCACCGGGTCGAGCAGCACCGCGCGCTGGAACAGCTGTGGCTGCTGCGCCAGCATCAAGCCGGTGAGCACCCCGCCAAAACTGTGGCCGACGGCAAAACGCGGCACCTCGCCGTACTCGCCACGGCCCGCTTCGAAGGCCTCGATGGCCAGCTGCGCAGTGCGATTCCAGCCAGCAAACGGGCCGCCATGGTCACTGTCGCCATGGCCCTGGACATCGCACAGCCATAGGTCGAACTGTTCGGCCAGGCGCGCCAGCAACGGCTGGTAGGCCAGGCAGCAAAAGCCGTTGCCGTGCAGAAAATGCAGCAACGGTTTGCCACTGGCCGGGGAGCGCCAGCCGCGCAGGGTGAAGCCAGCACTTGTGTCATGGGACCAGGGAATCAACTGCATGTGCCAGCGTACTCACGTCAGGAAAAACTCGATTCTACAAACAGCAAGGGGTACAGGGATATCACCAGCAGCGCCGCCATCAGCAAATTGAACAGCATCAGCCAGCGCGGGTTCTGCAGCACCGTGCGCAAGGCGCTGCCAAACATCACCCAGACGCACACGCTGGGCAGGTTGACCAGGGCGAACACGGTGGCGATGACGATGACGTTGGTGACGTAGCCCTGGGCCGGGGTGTAGGTGGTAATTGCGCCCACGGCCATGACCCAGGCTTTCGGGTTGACCCACTGGAATGCCGCCGCGCCCCAGAAGCCCAGGGGCTTGCGGCTGGCCGAGTCGCTGACCGACAGCGGCCCGGATGTGGCAATCTTCCACGCCAGGTACAGCAGGTAGGCGGCGCCGACATAGCGCAGCACGGTGTAGATCGGCGGGTAGGCCTTGAACACTTCGCCCAGGCCGAAACCCACCGCCAGGACCATGACCATGAAGCCCACGCTGATGCCCAGTGCATGGGGAATCGAACGGCGCACGCCGAAGTTCACTCCGGAGGCCAGCAACATGGTGTTGTTGGGCCCCGGGGTGATCGAGGAAACGAAGGCGAACAGTACGAAGGCAGTGATCAGGTCCAGTGAGCTGAGCATGGCAGGCATCCGGTTTTTTTATTGGGCTGCACTGACACTATCGGAGTCCCGACCCGCCTCGACCATACAGTTAGTGAAAATAATGCCGCTACACTTGACTGTCCTGCTTAGCCCAACGCTTCCACTACGAACTCCAGGCGGTCCTGGCCGAAGAACATCTGCTCGCCGACAAAACACGTGGGGGCACCGAACACGCCTCGGCGCACCGCTTCTTCAGTCGCATCCTTGAGCGCGGCCTTGACCTCGGGCTCGGCCGTCCAGGCCTGGTACTGCTCGGGGTCGAAACCGGCCGCTTGCAGCACACCCGCCAATACCTGCAGGTCGCCAAGATTACGCTGCTGCACCCACAGGGCCTGGAACATCGCACTCAGGTAAGCCTCGAAACGCTGCGGTTGATAGCGCTGCACGGCAACGGTGCCGCGCATCAGGCCCAGGGTATTGATCGGAAAACCCGGTGGCAACGCCAGGGTCACGCCATAGCGCTTGGCGTAGCGCTGAAAGTCGACGAACACATGCCGGGCCTTGGCCGGCACCATCACCGGCGAGGCATTGCCGGTGGCCTGAAACACCCCGCCCAGCAACATCGGCCGGTACACCAGTTGCGCATCGTGCCGGGCGCAGAGGCTTGGCAGTTGGGTCCAGGCCAGGTAGCTGGCCGGGCTGCCCAGATCAAAGAAGAATTCGACAGTCTTGCTCATGTGCAGCAGTTCCTTTCTTGTTGTTATACGGGTTGTTGTGAGAGGGCTTACCAGCGTTCCATCCACGGCCGCAGGTCGAGTTCGAAGGTCCAGGCATCGCGGGGCTGGCTGTGCAGGAACCAGTAGCTGTCGGCGATATGCTGCGGGTCGAGAATGCCGTCCTGGTCCTTGAGTGCATAGCGCTCGGGGAAGCTGTCGCGGATGAACGCGGTATCGATGGCTCCGTCCACCACCACATGGGCGACATGAATATTGCGCGGCCCAAGCTCGCGGGCCATGCTCTGGGCCAGCGCGCGAATGCCATGCTTGGCGCCGGCGAAGGCGGCAAACCCGGCAGCGCCGCGCAAGCCGGCGGTGGCACCGGTAAACAGGATAGTCCCGCGCTCACGGGTGACCATGCGCCGCGCGACGGCCTGAGCGGTCAAGAAGCCGGCGAAACAGGCCATTTCCCAAATCTTGAAGTACTTGCGCGCGGTCTCGTCGAGAATGCTGCAGGGCACATTGGCGCCGATGTTGAAGACAAAGGCTTCGATCGGGCCGAGGGTGCTTTCGATCTCCTCAACCAGCGCGGCCACCTCCTCTTCCTTGCGCGCATCCGAGGCAAAACCATGAGCCTCGCCGCCGGCGGCGCGGATCTCATCCACCAGCGGCTGCAGCTTGTCGGCACTGCGCCGGGTCACACAGGCGACATAACCTTCGCGGGCAAAACGCTTGGCAATCGCGCCGCCGGTTGCATCGCCGGCCCCTACCACCAGTACCACCTTCTTGCCTTGGGTCATCTGTCGCCTCCATTAGTAAACGATCATTTAGTAAACGAACGCTATGCTATGATTCAGGCTTCGTCAAGCCAGCCCTGCGGAGATTGCCGGCGTGCGCTATTCCACCCAGCACAAGGAACAAACCCGGCAAAAGTTGCTGGAGAGCAGCGGCGCCCTGGCCAAGCGCGGCGGCTTCGCTGCCACGGGTGTGGCCGGGCTGATGAAGGCCATCGGCCTGACCGGTGGCGCTTTCTACAACCACTTCCCGTCCAAGGACGACCTGTTCAGCGAAGTGGTACGCCGCGAGCTGTCCCAGAGCCCCATCGCCCAGCAGCCGATGAACCGTGCGCGGCTGGAGCGCTGCCTGGATCAATACCTGAGCATGGCTCATCTGCACAATGTCGAAGGCGGTTGCGCGATACCAACCCTGGGCGCGGAAATCGCCCGTGCCGAGCAACCGGTGCGTGCAGAAGCCGAACACTGGCTGTGCAGCCTGCAGCAAGCCTGGGCGCAAACCCTCGAAGACCCGGGCCTGGCCTGGGCGCTGATCAGCCAGTGCGTGGGCGCACTGGTGATTGCGCGCATGCTCGCCAGCGAGCCGATTCAGGAACAGGTGCTCAAGGCCTCCCGCGACTTTATTGCCGGGGCTTTGCATGAAGCCTCTTGAGTCGCTATTGCTGAGCTTTGCCCTGACTGCCCCACTCACCGCCCTCGCCGCCTGCCCGGCCGGCCAGTACGAAATCTGCCTGGGCAGTTGCATCTGCTCGCCCATCGACCCGGGCCAGGCCGGCACCGTGCTCGACGACCTCGGGCGCATGGCCAGCAGTTCCCTGGCCCTGGCCTTGCAGCAGGCGCGCGATACTGCGGCGGCCGGCACGGTGCTGCCGATCCCCCTGCACATCCGCGCCCAGCTCGAACCGTTCTATGACTTCCAGGTGCTCGACGCGGCGCGCTACAAGGTCGGCGATCAACAGGCCCTGGACAGCGCCAATGCCCTGCTGCAGAACCCCGACGTCAACGCCGTGACCCTGATCGACATCATCGTCTTTCGCAACGAAGCCGACGCCCAGGACAACGTCGCGCTCTGGGCCCACGAACTGCACCATGTGCAGCAGTACCAGCAATGGGGAGTGGCGGAGTTCGCCCGGCGCTACTCGCGCGACTTCGACGCCGTCGAAACGCCGGCCTACGAAATCCAGGCAAAGGTCAGCAAGGCCCTGCGTGAGCGGGCCTCCGGCCAGGCGCGCTGAATCAGGCCTGGGCCGCGCGCAGTGCGCTTAGTGCCGGTTTGATCATCGCCTGCAGGCGCGCCGTGGCAATGCCGTCGCGGGCCTGGATGGCAATGCCGTGCAGCAAGGTGGCGAACAGGTCGCCCAGTGCCTGCGGATCGGCATCGGCCTTGAGCTCGCCACGGCCATGGGCCTGCTGCAGCAAGTCGATGATCGACTGGGTGCGCTGGCGGCGCAGCTCGCTCATCCAGTCGAGCACGCCGCTGATATCCGGCCCGCCGCTGGCGGTCGATGACACCGCCAGGCAACCGCGCGGGCCGTCCGCCGCGGTGTAGGTGGCGATGGCCTCAAGGAGGATTTGCTCCACGGCCTGGCCCACTGCCAGGTCGCGGTGGATGACCCGCTCGGCAAAGCCGCCCTGCTCGGCCAGGTACAGCGCCACCACTTCGCGAAACAGCTGCTCCTTGCTGCCAAAGGCGGCGTAGATGCGCGCCGAGGCAATGCCCAGGGCACTGACCAGCAGGGCCATCGAAGTGCCTTCGTAACCGTATTGCCAGAAGGTCGCCAGGGCCTTGTGCAAGGCCTGGTCGCGATCGAATTCCCGGGGACGTCCGGCCATGGGTTGTGTGTCCATCAAATCAGGTGTGGCGGATTCTACCCTGCAAAACAGTTGACGCAAGCCTGTTGCCGACCTATTGTTTGTCGATCGACAAACAATAGGAAGTCACCATGCGTACCCTCAAAGGACCCAGCCTGCACCTGGCCCAGTTCAGCGCTGAGCAAGCCCCTTTCAACAGCCTCCCCGAGATCGCCCGCTGGGCGGCCGGCCATGGTTTCAAGGCCTTGCAGGTGCCGGCCTGGGACCGGCGCCTGATTGACCTGGAACTGGCTGCCGAAAGCCAGGGCTACTGCGATGAGCTGCGTGGCATGCTCGCCGAGCACGGCCTGCAGGTCAGCGAGCTGAGCACCCATCTGCTCGGCCAGCTGGTCGCGGTACACCCGGCGTACGACGCCCTGTGCGACAACTTCGCCCCGCCGGCCCTGCACGGCAAACCCCAGGCGCGCACGGCCTGGGCGCTGGAACAATTGCACCTGGCAATCAAGGCCTCGCAACGCCTGGGCCTGACCGACATGGGCACGTTCTCCGGCTCGCTGGCCTGGCCTTACCTGTTCCCCTTCCCGCAGCGCCCGGCCGGCCTGATCGAGGCGGCCTTCGAAGAGCTGGCGCGGCGCTGGCGGCCGGTCCTCGATGCCTGCGAAGACCATGGCATCAACCTCTGCTACGAGATCCACCCCAGTGAAGACCTGCACGACGGCAGCAGCTTTGAACGCTTCCTCGACCTGGTGGATCAGCACCCGCGCTGCAACCTGCTGTTCGACCCCAGCCATTTCGTCCTGCAGCAACTGAACTACCTGGACTACCTGGACATTTACCACGCGCGCATCCGCATGTTTCACGTCAAGGATGCCGAGTTCAACCCAACTGGCCGCCAGGGCACCTACGGCGGTTACTGCGACTGGACCGAGCGGGCCGGACGCTTCCGTTCCCTGGGCGACGGCCAGGTCGATTTCAAGGCGATCTTCTCCAAGCTGGCGCAATACGACTTCCCCGGCTGGGCCACCCTGGAATGGGAGTGCTGCCTCAAGGATCAGGAAGACGGCGCCCGCGAAGGCGCAGCGTTCATCCGTGAGCACATCATCCAGGTCACCACTCGCACCTTCGACGACTTTGCCGGCGCGCCGGTCGACCCGCAACAGATCCAGACCCTGCTGGGCCTGGTTTGAATGCCCTTTTCACATGGAGTGCAACACATGTCAGCAACCCCCGAAACCGACTTCGAACATCGCTACCTGATCCTCGAGCCTGGCCGCCGCCTGCACTGCGTACAACTGGGCAGTGGCCAGCCGGTGCTGCTGATCCCGGGCTGGCCGCAGACCTGGTACACCTGGCGGCATGTGATGAAAGCCCTGGCCCGCCAGGGTTACCAGGCCATTGCCGTCGACCTGCCGGGCACCGGCCTCTCCGACCCGGCCGCCGAAGGCCATGACACCGGCAACATCGCCGCGCTGCTGCACCGGGCCATGGGCCAACTGGGCCACCAACGCTACCGGCTGGCGGGCCACGACGTGGGCATGTGGGTCGGTTATGCGCTGGCCAGCGATTACCCCGACGCGGTCAGCCAACTGGTGCTCAGCGAGGCGGTGATTCCGGGCCTGGCCGAGGCGCCGCCGATCTTTGTCAGCGCCGAGCAGAACATTTTCATCTGGCACTTCTTGTTCAACCAGTTGCAGGACTTGCCCGAAGCCTTGATCAGTGGCCGTGAGGACCGCTACCTGACCTTCATGTTCGAGCGCTGGGCGCACCATGTCGACCGCGTTGCCGTCGATACCTACATCAAGGCCTACAGCAAGCCCGGCGGCTTGAGTGGCGGGCTGGCCTACTACCGCTCGATCAGCCAGACCATCGCCCAGAACCGCCAGCGCGCCGGCAAACGCCTGAACATGCCAGTGCTGGCCATCGGCGCCGAGCATGCTACCGGCGAGGTGCCGTTGCAGACCTTGCAAGCCCATGCCGACAACCTGCGCGGCAGCGTCATCGCCGACTGCGGGCACTTCGTCATGGAAGAAGCGGACGAAGCGTTCAGCGCACAAGTGCTGGCGTTCTTCGAAGCGAACTAGACTTAAGAGTTGCCCCCGCAACACATTGGCCCGAGGTTGCCGGCCCCGCTGGCAACCCCGTTGACGTTGGACTTCTTGCAGGAGAACACGCAATGGACGAAGCCAGACTCAATGACTTCATGGGCAAGCTGGTCACCGACATGGGTGCCGCGGCCATGCTTGCCAACCTGATCCTCGGCGATGAGCTCGGTTTGTACCGGGCCATGGCCGACAGCCAATTCATCACACCCGAACAACTGGCCGACAAGACCGGCTGCAATCCCCGCCTGCTGCGCGAATGGCTGAGCGCCCAGGCCGCTTCCGGCTACATGGAACACAGCGATGGGCGCTTTCGCCTGCCGGAAGAACAGGCCATGGCCCTGGCCATCGAAGACTCACCGGTGTATGTCGCTGGCGGTGCCTCGGTGATTGCCGCGCTGTTTCACGACAAAGACAAACTGGTTGCCGCCATGCGCGGCGATGGTGCCCTGGCCTGGGGCGATCATCACCCGTGCATGTTCAGCGGCACCGAGCGCTTCTTCCGCCCTGGTTACCGCGCCCATCTGGTGGCCGAATGGCTGCCGAGCCTGACCGGCGTGATCGACAAACTGCAGGCCGGGGCCAAGGTCGCCGATGTCGGCTGCGGCCATGGCGCCTCGACGGTGATCATGGCCCAGGCCTTCCCGGCCTCGCGCTTCAGCGGCTTTGACTACCATGGCCCATCGATCAGCATCGCCAGCGAACGTGCTGCCGAAGGGGGCGTGACCGAACGCACGGAGTTTGTCCAGGCCAGCGCCAAGAACTTCCCCGGCAACGACTACGACCTGATCTGCTACTTCGACTGCCTGCACGACATGGGCGACCCGGTCGGCGCTGCCCGGCATGCCTATGAGTCGCTGAAAGCCGACGGCACGGTGCTTTTGGTCGAGCCGTATGCCAACGACACCCTGGATGAAAACAGCACGCCGGTCGGGCGGCTGTTCTATGCCGCCTCGACCTTTATCTGTACGCCGAACTCGCTGTCTCAGGAAGTTGGCCTGGGGCTGGGTGCACAAGCGGGTGAAGGCAGGCTGCGAGCGGTGTTCGAGGAAGCCGGGTTCAAGCGCTTTCGCCGGGCGACCGAGACGCCGTTCAATTTGATCCTCGAAGCGCGCAAGTAAGCGCTGATCGCGGGTCAAGTCGACTCGACTTGCCCCGCGATGCTTTTCTACCTCCCACCCGTCCCCCAGGCAGAGAAATTTGCAGCAAGCCCTTGCGCGTCAAATATTATGGTATACCATCAGACAACAAGACCAACCCACCCTGCACGGGAGCTGCCCATGAGTTTCGAAATCCGCAAGATCGTCACCTACACCGAACAAACCCTGATTGAAGGCGGCAAGGCCACCGACAAGCCGGTGACCATGGTCGGCCTGGCTGTGGTGATCAAGAACCCGTGGCTGGGTCGCGGTTTTGTCGAAGACTTGAAGCCAGAGATTCGCGCCAACTGCTCGGACCTCGGTGCGCAGATGGTCGAGCGCCTGTGCGCGGCCATCGGTGGTGCCGACAAGATCGAGGCCTACGGCAAGGCCGCCGTGGTCGGCGCCGATGGCGAGATCGAACACGCCTCGGCAGTGATCCACACCCTGCGCTTTGGCAACCATTACCGCGAAGCGGTCCAGGCCAAGAGCTACCTGAGCTTCACCAACAAGCGCGGCGGCCCTGGCACCTCGATCCAGATCCCGATGATGCACAAGGACGACGAAGGCCTGCGCTCGCACTACATCACCCTGGAAATGCAGATCGAAGACGCCCCGCGTGCCGACGAAATCGTCGTGGTCCTGGGTTGCGCCGACGGCGGCCGCCTGCACCCGCGCATCGGCAACCGCTACATCGACCTGGAAGAGCTGGCCGCTGAAAAAGCGCAATAACAATAATTACGCCCTAGGAGCGACCGATGATTCAGCCTGCTGCTGAACGCACCCCGGCCGGCACCAGTTACCTGGCGACCGGCCAAGGCCAACCCGTGGTCCTGATCCACGGCGTGGGCCTGAACAAAGAAATGTGGGGCGGGCAGATCGTTGGCCTGGCCAGCGATTACCGGGTCATTGCCTACGACATGCTCGGCCACGGCCAGAGCCCGCGTCCGGCATCCGGCACCGGCCTGCCCGGCTATGCCGCGCAACTGGCCGAGCTGCTCGAGCACCTGCAAGTGCCTCAGGCAACCATCATCGGCTTCTCCATGGGCGGCCTGGTGGCCCGCGCCTTCGCCCTGCACTACCCGCAGCGCCTGGCCGCGCTGGTGGTGCTCAACAGCGTGTTCAACCGCAGCGCCGAACAGCGCGCCGGGGTGATCGCACGCACTGCCCAGGCGGCCGAACACGGCCCCGACGCCAATGCCGAAGCAGCCCTGGCACGCTGGTTCAGCCGCGAATACCAGGCGGCCAACCCGGCGCAGATCGCCGCTATTCGCCAGATCCTGGCCAGCAACGATCCGCAGGGTTACCTGACCACCTACGAACTGTTCGCCACCCAGGACATGTACCGCGCCGATGACCTGGCGAGCATCCAGGTGCCAACCCTGATCGCCACCGGCGAATGGGACCTGGGCTCGACCCCGGACATGACCGTGCAACTGGCCCAGCGCATTCCCGGGGCCCAGAGCGTGGTGCTGGCCGAGCAACGGCATATGATGCCGGTAGAGTCGCCGCGCCTGGTCAACCAGATGCTCCTGGACTTTCTCGGGCACGCCCGAACCCTCTCCGATTCAGCCAAGGGGATCGTTGCATGACACTTGTACCCTTCCAGATGTGCATCGACGGCCAGTGGCGCGATGCCGTCAGCGGCAAGACCTTCGACAGCCTCGACCCGTCCACCGCGCAAGCCTGGGCGCAACTGCCCGATGCCGCTGAAGCCGATGTCGAACTGGCGGTACAGGCCGCGCAAAAAGCCTTCGAAAGCCCCGCCTGGCGTGGCATCACCGCCACCGCCCGGGGCAAGCTGCTGCGCCGCCTCGGCGACCTGATCAGCGACAACAAAGAGCGCCTGGCCCAGCTGGAAAGCCGCGACAACGGCAAACTGATCCGTGAGACCCGCGGCCAGGTCGGCTACCTGCCGGAGTTTTTCCACTACACCGCGGGCCTGGCCGACAAGCTTGAAGGCGGCACCCTGCCGCTGGACAAGCCCGACCTGTTTGCCTACACGGTGCACGAGCCGATCGGCGTGGTGGCGGCGATCATTCCCTGGAACAGCCCGCTGTACCTGACCGCGATCAAACTGGCACCGGCCCTGGCAGCCGGCAACACCATCGTCATCAAGCCGTCCGAGCATGCCTCGGCGACCATCCTCGAACTGGCGCGCCTGGCCCTTGAGGCCGGCTTCCCGCCGGGGGTGGTCAACGTCGTCACCGGCTACGGCCCGAGCACCGGCGCCGCCCTGACCCGCCACCCGCTGGTGCGCAAGATCGCCTTCACCGGCGGCGCCGCCACCGCCCGCCACGTGGTGCGCAGCAGCGCCGAGAACTTCGCCAAGCTGTCGCTGGAGCTGGGCGGCAAGTCGCCGAACATCATCTTCGCCGACGCCGACCTGGACAGCGCCATCAATGGCGCGGTGGCCGGCATCTACGCCGCCTCCGGGCAGAGCTGTGTAGCCGGCTCGCGCTTGCTGGTGCAGGACGAGATCTTCGATGAGTTCGTCGAGCGCCTGATCGAACGCGCCAAGCGCATCAAGATCGGCAACCCGCAGGATGAAAGCAGCGAAATGGGCCCGATGGCCACCGCCCAGCAACTGGCCGTGGTCGAAGGCCTGGTAGCGGCGGCCAAGGCCGAGGGCGCCAAACTGCGCCTGGGCGGCCAGCGCGCCGAGGTCGAAGGCGCTGGCTGGTACTACCAGCCGACCCTGTTCGAATGCGACAGCCACTCACTGAAGATCATGCAGGAAGAAGTCTTTGGCCCGGTGGCGGCGGTGATCCGCTTCAAGACCGAGGCCGAGGCCCTGGCCATGGCCAACGATTCGCAGTTCGGCCTTGCCGCCGGCATCTGGACCCGCGACCTGGGGCGGGCCCATCGCCTGGCCCGGGACGTGCGTTCGGGGATCATCTGGGTCAACACCTACCGTGCGGTGTCGGCCATGGCACCGATCGGCGGTTTCAAGAACAGCGGCTACGGCCGTGAAAGCGGCATCGATTCGGTGCTGGCGTATACCGAGCTGAAAACGGTGTGGATCAACCTCTCCACCGCGCCCATGCCCGACCCCTTTGTCATGCGTTAGGAGCGCCAGTCCATGATCGAACCCGGCATTTACAAAGACGTGATGGGCTCCTTTCCGTCCGGCGTCACGGTGGTCACCACCCTGGACGCCGACGGCGGCATCGTCGGCATCACCGCCAGTGCCTTCAGTGCACTGTCGATCGACCCGGCGCTGGTGCTGTTCTGCCCCAACTACGCCTCCGATACCTACCCGATCCTGCGCGACAGCAAGCAGTTCGCCATTCACCTGCTGGCCGCCGGGCAAACCGCCGAAGCCTACGCGTTCGCCGGCAAGGGTAAAGACAAGGCCAAGGGCATCGACTGGCACCTGAGCGAGCTGGGCAACCCGCTGCTAGGCAACGCCACGGCGATCATCGAGTGCGAACTGTGGCGCGAGTACGACGGCGGCGACCACGCCATCATCGTCGGCGCGGTCAAGCACCTGATCCTGCCCGAGCAACCGGCAACACCGATGATCTACCACAAAGGCAAGCTCGGCGCCCTGCCGCCGCTGGCCTGATTGATTGGGAGCGCAGCGATGAACAACGAGAAGTACGAAAAAGGCCTGCAGATCCGCACCCAGGTGCTGGGCCAGGACTACGTCAACAAGTCGATCGAGAACGCCGATGACTTCAACCGGCCCTTACAGGAGCTGGTCACCGAGTACTGCTGGGGGCATGTCTGGGGCCGCGACGGCCTGTCGCTCAAGGAGCGCAGCATGATCAACCTGGCAATGATTTCCGCGCTCAACCGCCCTCACGAACTCAAGCTGCATATACGTGGCGCCTTGCGTAACGGTCTGAGTCGTGAGCAAATACGCGAAATCCTGCTTCAAGTCGGTATCTATTGCGGTGTGCCCGCAGCCGTGGACAGTTTCCGGCTGGCCCGCGAAGCCTTCGCCGAGGCCGACTCGGAGCCCACCCGATAACGACGGGCTGTACAACCGCAACAGCCCTCTGCAGAGCACCGATGATGAAACGCCAGCCCCTCGACGACAGCTTCAAGGTCAACCGCAACCCCGTCACCCTGCGTGAAATCGTCCTCGACAAACTGCGCGGGGCGATCATGAGCTTCCAGTTGCTGCCGGGCGACCGCCTGGTCGAGCGCGACCTCTGCGACCGCCTCGGCGTCAGCCGCACCTCGGTGCGTGAAGCCCTGCGCCACCTCGAATCCGAAGGCCTGGTGGAGTTCGCCGACGCCAAGGGCCCACGGGTAGCGATCATCACCCTCGAAGACGCCCGCGACATCTATGAGCTGCGCTGCGTGCTCGAAGGCCTGATCGTTCAGCTGTTCACCCTGAACGCCAAGGCCAAGGACATCCGCGCCCTGGAAAAAGCCCTGGAAGTGAACCGCAAATCCCTGGAAGAAGGCGAACTGCAACAGGTGATCGACTCGGTGCAGGGCTTCTACGACGTGCTGCTCGAAGGCTCGGGCAACCACGTCGCCGCCACCCAGCTGCGCCAGTTGCAGGCACGCATCAGCTACCTGCGGGCGACTTCGGTGTCCCAGGAAAACCGCCGCGGCGCCAGCAACCAGGAAATGGAAAAGATCGTCGAGGCAATCAAGAGCGGCGACCCGCTGGCCGCCCACCAGGCCTCGGTCGATCACGTGCGCGCCGCCGCCAAGGTGGCGCTGGACTACCTGCGCCTGAAACAGAACGACAACAGCAAGGTGCGCGACATCGCCGCGCCGATTGCCCTCAAAGAACCCCGCATAGGCCGCTGACCATGCCCGCCGCCGTCCCGCGTTACTGCCCGCATTGCACTGCCGAGCTGCACCAGGGACGGCCCAGCGGCGATACCCACGAGCGCTTGCTGTGCAGCGCCTGTGGCTACATCCACTATGTGAACCCGAAGATCATCGCCGGTTGCATCATCGAGCAGGACGGCAAGTACCTGCTGTGCCAGCGGGCGATCCCGCCGCGGCCGGGCACCTGGACCCTGCCGGCAGGCTTCATGGAAAGCGGCGAGACCACCGAACAGGCGGCGCTGCGCGAGGTCTGGGAAGAAAGCGGCGTGCGCGGCGAGATCATCTCGCCCTACTCGATCTTCAGCGTGCCGACCATCAGCGAGGTGTACATCATCTTTCGCGCCATCGCCCTGGAGATCACCGGTCAGTACGGGCCGGAGACCCTCGACTACCGCTTCTTCGCCCCCGAAGACATCCCCTGGGACGAGATCTACTACCCGGCGATCCGGCAGATTCTCGAGCGCTACATCGAAGAGCGCCAGGCCGGGGTGTACGGGATCTACATGGGCAATGACGACACCGGCAAGGTGCATTTCATCCGTTAGCCTTACCCCAGCGCTGTCCATCGGGCATGTCTGGCGCCGTACCTGGATAGTTTCGTATACCATATCCAGAAATAACTTCGGACGACGCCACCGTGACCGTACCCCGCCTCAACGCCCCGGACCTGGGCAATACGCCTTCGACCTCGGAAATCATCACCCGTCACCTGCGCGATGCCATCATTGCCGGGCACTTCGCCGAAGATGAACCGATCCGCCAGGACGACATCGCCCGCCAGTTCAACGTCAGCAAGATCCCGGTGCGCGAAGCGCTCAAGCGCCTGGAGGCCGAAGGCCTGGTGATGTTCCAGCGCAATCGCGGGGCGATGGTCACGCGCATGTCCGAATCGGAATTGGCGCAGATGTTCGAAGTGCGCATGCTGCTCGAAGACAAGGCCCTGCGCCTGGCCATCCCGAACATGACCGAAGCGACCTTCGCCCGCGCCGAAGGCATCTGCCAGGAGTTCGTCGGCGAGAACGACGTCGGCCGTTGGGCCGAGCTCAACTGGGAGCTGCACGCCTGCCTGTACGAACCGGCGCAGCGGCCGTTCCTGGTCAACATGATCCGCTCGGTGAACGACAAGCTGGAGCGCTACCTGCGCATGCAGATGAGCCTGTCGGCAGGCAAGGAACGCGCCGACCACGAACACCGCGACATCCTCGACGCCTGCCGGGCCAAGGATGTCGAACTCGCGGTCAGGCTGCTCGACGAACATATCGCCGGTGTCTGCAAGACCCTGTTCGAGCACCTGCCTCCCACCAAATAATGGCAACCTGGTGGACCTGTGGGAGCGGGCTTGAACTGGCCTAATGATTTTGGACACCTTCGTCGGGCG
>RCUL01000446.1_pt1 | contig 21606 bp, 18 predicted proteins | sample 2167521 | NCBI WGS metagenome assembly RCUL01 (sample SAMN09932745, study PRJNA488358) | compost metagenome | feature: garden; material: soil; isolation source: compost soil in acetic acid-enriched culture | place: Germany: Experimental Botanical Garden Goettingen | collected 2016-01-27
CCTGTAGCACCCGTTACACCTGTAGAGCCCGTTGCACCAGTTGCGCCAATATCGCCTGTCGCACCGGTAGAGCCTGTTCCGCCGGTAGCACCCGTCACACCTGTAGCACCCGTTGCACCTGTTGCGCCAATATCACCCGTCGCACCGGTAGAGCCTGTTCCACCTGTAGAACCCGTTGCGCCTGTTGCGCCAATATCACCCGTTGCACCGGTAGAGCCTGTTCCGCCCGTTGCACCCGTCACACCTGTAGAACCCGTTGCTCCTGTTGCGCCAATATCGCCTGTCGCACCAGTAGATCCTGTTCCGCCTGTAGCACCGTCTGCGCCTTTCAAATAATTAATCAAATCTTGTACTGTAGAGCCTGTAGGCAATTCACCCGCATCAATCAATAGCTCTAAAGCAGATTTACCATCTTGACCATCGGCACCGTCCGCGCCTTTTAGATACTTGATTAGGTCCTGTACTGTAGAGCCTGTAGGCAATTCACCCGCATCAATCAATAGCTCTAAAGCAGATTTACCATCTTGACCATCGGCACCGTCCGCGCCTTTTAGATACTTGATTAGGTCCTGTACTGTAGAGCCTGTAGGCAATTCACCCGCATCAATCAATAGCTCTAAAGCAGATTTACCATCTTGACCATCGGCACCGTCCGCGCCTTTTAGATACTTGATTAGGTCCTGTACTGTAGAGCCTGTAGGCAATTCACCCGCATCAATCAATAGCTCTAAAGCAGATTTACCATCTTGACCATCGGCACCGTCCGCGCCTTTTAGATACTTGATTAGGTCCTGTACTGTGGAGCCTGTAGGCAATTCACCCGCTTCAATCAACAGTTCAAGCGCTGACTTTCCATCCGCTCCAGTAGCGCCTGTATCGCCTGTTGCACCCGTAGTACCCACTTCCCCCGTAGCACCAGTAGGACCTGTTTCACCTGTGGCACCAGTAGGTCCCGTTTCCCCAATAGAGCCCGTTATATCTGCGGTAATCGTTTCTTTGCCTGTATTGCCTGAGCCATCTGTAACTTCAACAGTGACTTCTTCTCCATCAATTAATGGTCGTGTTAAATCAATATCAACACTGCCATCTTTAGTTACATTCCCTTCACCAATGACATTGCCGTTTTGATCTTTAATGACAACTTTACCGTTTTCATTTGACTCGACACTAATTGTATCTTGATCTTTTTGGGTCGCATCAATAACTGGCGGCGTGGTATCAAGGATTGGTGGAGTGGTATTGTTCGTTGGATTATCATTATTGTTATCATGGTCACCAGCCCAAGCCAAAATTCCTGCAGCGGCTAATGGTATTGCTGCCCATAACAAAGGATTCGCTACACCTTCAGAATATAATAAAAGCTCAACTTCTTCTAAATTGCTATAAACAATATGATCTAAAAACGCCCCTTGTTCATCTGTAAACCGAACCCAGAGTAATTCATTATTAGAGTTTAATACCAAGCTATGATCAGCTTTAAAAAAACCATTTAAGGTAATAACTTCGCCATTTTTTAGAACAATTACAGCATTATCATATTCTTTTCGTATCTCCAAAATATCATCTTTTGACAAATTCAATCTGACGACTGTTGGAGTGTTAGTAAGATTAATATTTGTTATATCTGCTGATAAGTTGCTTTCTATATGCGAAATCTTATCAATTAAGACATTTTCATTCATACATCTACCCTCTTTTAAAAATTATTATCTAGAAATGTAGTTTTATTAAAATTAAAATAATTAACAGAAAACATACCATTCCAGTCGGATTTTAAAACAGATTTTAACAATAATTTACATTTGTAGATTTTAAAACCAAGATATTGATTTTTATTATTAATTTAAAAAATAAGCAGTTAAAGTAAAATTTTAAATGACCAAATATTTTATTTTTATATCCAATAGCAAGAAAAATTCAGTCAAAATATTTACCATAAATACCTTGTCACGAGACTTAAATTCGCTCTATTTTTACTCAACACATTGCTCTGTAAATAAAAAGCTCTATTACCTTTTGAAAGAGAATCACCTCATCATCTGGCAAAGCACACCCTCACTTTTTCGCCATCAATAATGACGGACTCATATGAAGGGATAAAAATGCTTGAAAAAGGAAAATGATCAAATAATGACTGAGGGTTCAATACAATAATTTCATCAAAAAGCAGCCCGTATGCTTATTCTGCGTTTTATACAAAAACAGCTTAAAATCGGATAAATCATTATTATTTTGCATAAGCTTGTCATTATTTATGCATTTCAAATGTTTAAAGATTAGTCACAATGTCGTCTTTTTAAAATAAAGCCCTCTTTTCAAGCATTCTACGACTGTGTATAACAATGGGCAGTTTAGGGAAAACTGATAAGCATAGGCAAAGGACGTCAAAACACGTTAGACTATGCAACAATCAATACAAGCAAAATGTCGTTTGAGACAAAAAGAAGGTGAAGATTGATGCCGCTCAATACCGTTGAAGAGCTCGTAGCAGATATCCGTGCAGGAAAAATGGTCATCCTGATGGATGATGAAGATCGTGAAAATGAAGGTGATTTAGTTATTGCTGCGACACATGTACGTCCAGAAGATATCAACTTTATGATCACGCATGCACGTGGTTTAGTTTGCTTAACGCTTAGTCGCGACCGTTGTCAGCAACTTAATCTTCCGCTTATGGTCGATGCGAACGGCGCACAGCATGGTACGAATTTCACGCTTTCTATTGAAGCAGCGGAAGGTATTTCAACGGGTATTTCACCTGCTGAACGTGCACACACCATTCAAACGGCCGTTGCAGCTCATGCTAAACCTGCTGACATTGTTCAGCCGGGTCATATTTTCCCACTCATGGCACAACCTGGTGGCGTATTGCACCGTGCAGGTCATACCGAAGCTGGTTGTGACTTATCCCGTCTTGCAGGACTTGAACCTGCTTCTGTGATTTGTGAAATCATTAATGAAGACGGCACCATGGCACGTCGTCCAGACCTTGAAGTTTTCGCAGAAAAACATGGTTTGAAAATAGGAACGATTGCGGATTTAATTCATTACCGCATGACCAATGAACAAACAGTTGAACGTATTGATCAACAAACCCTAGACACTGAATACGGTACTTTTGATTTGTATCGTTACCGTGAATTGGGTAATCCAGATATTCATTTGGCTTTAGTGAAAGGTCAGCCGAAAGAAGGCGTGACAACAGTTCGTGTGCATGGCTTTAGTCCAGTTCGTGATTTATTGAAACTCAATAAAATTGACGGCGAACCCGCATGGAACTTAGACCGAGCACTAAAAGAAATTGCCAACAGTGACCGCGGTGTTTTGGTGTGGATTGGTCAACGTCATTTACAAGATTTAGGTCCTGCTTTAAGCAACTTAACGGCGCCAAAGCCAAGCAAATCAAATGCAGCACTTTCTCAGCAATATCAAACCATTGGTGTAGGTGCGCAAATTTTACGTGATTTAGGCGTAGAAAAGATGAAGCTATTGAGTTCACCTTTACGCTTCAATGCACTATCAGGCTTTAATTTAGAAGTGGTGGAATATATCACCGCAAATCAAACAACAGAGAAATAATCGAGGTTGCTATGGCAGTTCGCCGTATTGAAGGTATGTTACATCTCGCGAGCGAAGGCCGTTACGCGATTTTAGTGGGTCGTTTTAATAGCTTTGTTGTCGAACATCTATTAGAAGGTGCAATTGATACATTGAAACGTCATGGTGTATCAGAGGATAATATCACTGTTGTTCATGCACCAGGCGCGTGGGAACTTCCTGTCGTGGCTAAAAAATTAGTGGCGTCTGAACGCTTCGATGCCATCATTGCACTAGGTGCTGTGATTCGTGGTAGCACACCTCACTTCGACTTTGTTGCAGGTGAATGTGCCAAAGGTTTAGGCGTGGTTGGCCTAGAATCTGGTCTTCCAGTGATTAATGGTGTATTGACTACGGATAGTATTGAACAAGCGATTGAACGCTCGGGTACAAAAGCAGGTAATAAAGGCGGCGAAGCTGCTCTTACTGCAATTGAAATGGTTAACTTGTTAAAGGCTATTTAACGCTATGTCGCAAACATTGCAAGCAACTTATGCAGCAAAACGTAAAGCACGTCGCTTTGCTGTACAAGGAATTTACGAATGGCAAATGAGCCACAATCCAGTCCATGAGATCGAAGCACGTACGCGTGTGGAAAATGCCATGCACAAAGTGGATCTGAGCTATTATCATGAATTGTTAACCCAAGTGGTTGCCAATCATGAAGCATTGGATGCGCTCTTAATCCCTGTGCTTGATCGCGAAGTTTCTGCGCTTGACGGCGTTGAACTTGCGACCCTTCGTTTAGGCGCATATGAACTCAAGGAACACCTTGAAATTCCATATCGCGTGGTTTTAGACGAAGCGATCGAGCTTGCTAAACATTTTGGCGGTGCAGACAGCCATAAATACATCAATGGTGTATTAGATCGTTTAGCAACAACTTTACGTGCAGCAGAAAAGCAACAAGCGAACTCACAGTAGTAGATTTGTTGTATGGCTGAGTTTTCGATCATTGATACCTATTTTAATCGTAAGAGTCCTCATTCTGTCGATTTAGGCGTCGGTGACGACTCAGCCTTGCTCACCCCACCACCGCAGCAACAATTGGTCATTTGTGCCGATACCTTGGTTGCTGGACGTCACTTCCCGCTTGATACCAGCCCCCATGCGATTGGCTGGAAATCTGTCGCAGTCAATTTATCTGATATCGCCGCAATGGGCGCGAAACCTCAGAGTATTTTATTGGCCTTGAGCTTACCCCAAATTGATCATGACTGGCTCAAAGGCTTTAGTCAGGGTTTATATGATTGTTGCGATCAATTTGGGGTCAGTTTAATTGGTGGTGATACCACGCAAAGCCCACATCTCACCCTTTCGGTGACTGCACTGGGTTGGATTGAATCCGGTCAAGCCGTAACGCGTTCAGGTGCGCAAATCGGTGACTATATTTGTGTGAGTGGTCATGTTGGTGATGCTGCTTTTGCTTTACAGCACCTCGGTCATGCACTGCAAAAACGTTTGGATTACCCAACACCGCGTTGTCAGCTCGGACAACAGCTGAAAGGCTTAGCCTCAGGCATGATTGATGTATCGGATGGTTTAGCCCAAGATCTAGGTCATATTCTCAAAGCATCGGATGTCGGTGCTCAAATTCAATTGGATAAACTTCCAATCAGCGAAGCACTTCGCATTTTACCTCAAGAAAAACAATGGCATCACGCTTTAGCGGGTGGCGATGATTATGAATTATGTTTTACAATCAGTGCACAAAATCATCATCAACTTTTGCAACAAGAATTAGATATCAATATTACGATTATTGGACAAATTACCAAACAAAAGGGATTAACTTTTGAGCTGGATGGTGCACACTATCCACTGCAATTTCATGGATACCAACACTTTGTATAAACCCGCTATCAATTTTAAAAACATGTCTTGGTTCAACCGCTGTATCGTGTTTTGCGGTGTTGGATTTGGCTCTGGACTGCTTCCAAAAGCACCGGGCACCTTTGGTTCTGCTTTCGCATTGTTGTTTATTCCCATTTGGCTGACATTGGGGTTTTTGAACGCCACATTGGCTATAATCCTCATGTCTGTTGTTGGCATCTATATTTGCGGGCAAACTGCTAAAGTGATGGGGGTTCATGATGATGGGCGTATTGTTTGGGATGAGTTTGCTGGACAATCGATTACCTTTTTACCGCTCATTTATTTAGGGGCAATGAACTGGTATTGGGTCTTGATTGGATTTGCTTTATTTCGTTTGTTTGATGTATGGAAACCTTGGCCTATCAGCGTGATTGATCATCAAGTTGGTGGTGGTTTCGGCATTATGCTGGATGATATTATCGCTGGCATTTGGGCCGCTCTCTGCATCTGCATTTATTTATATTTTGTGATTGGCTTAAGCTAAAACTTGTAGGATTGCACATGTCTACTAACGTTATTATTCTTGCTGCAGGTAAAGGAACACGTATGCGTTCAACTTTACCGAAAGTATTACAACCTCTTGCAGGACGTCCTTTATTGGGACATGTGATTGAAACTGCAAAAAAACTCAATGCAGCAAATATTATTACCATCTATGGTCATGGTGGAAATCTGGTTCAACAAGCATTCGCCCAAGAAAATGTAGAATGGGTTGAACAAGCTGAACAACTCGGTACAGGTCATGCGGTGAAAGTGACTTTGCCCGTGTTACCTACGGACGGCGTATCGCTGATCCTCTCGGGTGACGTGCCGTGTATTACTGAGGCGACCTTAAAAAAATTACTGCAAGCATCCGCAGAAACGGGGATTGGTATTGTCACCCTTACGGTTGATGATGCCACTGGTTATGGTCGTATTGTACGTAAGAATGGTGAAATTCAAGCCATTGTTGAGCATAAAGATGCCAACGATGAACAACGCAAAATTAAAGAATTTAATACCGGTATTTACTGCATCAACAATGCCAAATTACATGAATGGTTACCCAAACTTTCTAATGAAAATGCGCAAGGTGAATATTACCTGACAGATATTATTGCCATGGCGATTGCCGATGGTTTAAGCGTTGCTTCGGTTGAACCGGAATTGGCTTTTGAAGTTGAAGGCGTCAATGACCGCGTGCAACTGGCAACATTGGAACGTGAATTCCAAAATAACCAAGCCAAAAAACTGATGCAGCAAGGTGTACATTTAATAGACCCTGCACGTTTTGATTTACGTGGTCACTTAAGCGTAGGTCAAGATGTTCGTATTGACATCAACGTGATCATTGAAGGTGATTGTGAATTTGGTGATCACGTCGAAATTGGCGCAGGTTGCGTGATTAAAAACAGTAAAATTGCCGCAGGTACAAAGGTGCAACCATATAGCATTTTCGATAATGCGATTGTCGGTGCAGATGCCCAAATTGGACCATTTTCACGTTTACGCCCTGGTGCTAAACTTGCCGATGAAGTCCATATTGGTAACTTCGTTGAAATAAAAAATTCAAGCATTGGTCTGGGTTCTAAAGCCAATCACTTCACTTATTTAGGTGATGCTGAAGTCGGTGCAGGTTCAAATATTGGTGCAGGTACTATTACCTGTAACTACGATGGTGCGAATAAATTTAAAACCATTATTGGCGATTCCGCTTTTATCGGTTCAAATAGTTCGCTGGTTGCTCCAGTTAATATTGGCAATGGTGCAACGGTTGGTGCCGGATCAGTGATTACTCGTGATGTTGCAGAAAATAGTTTAGCTTTCGAGCGTTCAAAACAAGTGGCCAAAGAAAACTATCAACGCCCCCAAAAAGTGAAAAAATAAGAGGATTTAAATATGTGCGGAATTGTTGGTGGCGTTGCTGAACGTAATATTATCAATATTTTAATTGAAGGTCTTAAACGCCTTGAATACCGTGGCTATGATTCAGCAGGTGTTGCGCTGATTAATCAAGGCCAAGTTTTACGCGAACGTCGTGTCGGTAAAGTGGTTAATTTAGAACAAGCAGTCAATGAAGCAAATATCGAAGGTTCATTAGGCATTGCCCATACCCGTTGGGCAACGCATGGCAAACCGACTGAAAATAATGCCCATCCGCATATTTCCGGTACAGTTGCAGTAGTACATAACGGTATCATTGAGAACTATCAAGAACTCAAAGATGATCTTGAAGCCCTCGGTTATGTCTTCACCTCGCAAACAGATACCGAAGTTGTTGCGCATTTAATCAATGATGCTCTGAAATCGACGTCTAGTCTTTTAAGCGCAGTGCAACAAGTCGTGCCACAACTCAAAGGGGCGTATGCGCTCGGAATCGTGCATACAGATCATCCTGATGAATTGATCACAGTGCGTGAAGGCTCGCCGCTGGTGATTGGTGTTGGTATTGGCGAAAACTTTATTAGCTCGGATCAATTGGCTTTACTGCCGATCACGAATCGTTTTATTTACCTTGAAGAAGGTGATATCGCACGCTTAACCCGTAGCAGCATTGAAGTCTTTGTTGAAGGTCAATTGGTTGAGCGTCCTGTGAAAGAGTTAGATGCAACCGTGAGCACTGCGTCTAAAGGTGAATATAAACATTACATGCTCAAAGAAATTTATGAGCAACCCGAAGCAATTCAACAAACCATTTCCCAAGCGCTCAATAGCAATGCATTACGTGCTGATTTCTTAGCCGAAGCGGTTGCCGATTTTGAAAGCATTCAACAAATACAAATCATTGCCTGTGGTACCAGCTACCATGCAGGCATGATTGCAAAATATTGGTTTGAACAACTGATTGATTTACCTTGTCAGGTGGAAATTGCCAGTGAATTCCGCTATCGCACACCAGTCATTGTCAATCACACGCTGTATGTGTGTATTTCTCAATCAGGTGAAACCGCCGATACTTTAGCCGCGCTACGTGATACCCAAAAACGTGCATTGGCAAAAAATTTAGACATTGTCACCATGACCATTTGTAATGTGGCAACCTCTTCAATGGTGCGTGAAACCAAGCATAGTTTACTGACTTTGGCAGGACCTGAAATTGGGGTGGCTTCAACCAAAGCATTCACCACGCAACTTGCCGCACTGATGCTGTTAGTTCTAAAAATTGGTCAAGTCAAGCAAAGTATCTCTGCTGAACAAATGACGAAAATCATCACTGATCTATGGCATACACCCAAAGTTATTTTAGATACCTTGCAGCAAAATAAAGATATTTTACGTTTATCTGAATTGTTTGTTGAAAAACAACATTGCCTATTCCTTGGCCGTGGCACAGAATTCCCGATTGCACTTGAAGGTGCATTAAAACTGAAAGAAATTTCTTATATTCATGCAGAAGGTTATGCAGCAGGCGAACTGAAACATGGCCCGCTTGCACTGGTCGATAATGACATGCCTGTGGTAATTCTTGCACCGCAAGATGACATGCTGGATAAGCTGAAATCGAATATGGAAGAAGTCCAAGCCCGAGGTGGAGAGTTGTTTGTCTTTGCCGATGAGAACAGCGGTATTAAAGGCAAAGACCGTCAACACGTGGTCCATGTTCCGAGTATCAGCCCGATTCTTGCGCCAATTGTTTACAGCATCCCAGTGCAATTGCTGTCTTACCATGTGGCTGTACTGCGTGGTACTGATGTTGACCAGCCACGTAATCTGGCAAAATCAGTCACTGTAGAATAACTTCGGATCAAAAGGCCAGTTTAAACTGGCCTTTTTCTTCTGTCTTAATGAGAAAAAGTTATGACCCAACTCACTTGTTTTAAAGCCTACGATATTCGTGGCAAACTTGGCACAGAACTAAATGAAGACATTGCCTATAAAGTCGGTCGAGCTTATGGTCAAATTTACCAGCCGAAAACAGTGGTGATTGGTTGTGATATCCGCCTCAGCAGTGAAGCATTAAAACAAGCCACCATCCGTGGTTTAAATGATGCAGGCATTGATGTCCTCGATTTAGGTATGACAGGCACAGAAGAAGTCTATTTCGGTGCATTCCATCTCGATGTTCAAGGTGGCATTGAAATTACTGCGAGCCATAATCCTATGGATTATAATGGCATGAAATTGGTGCGTGAAAATGCACGACCGATTGGTGCTGACTCAGGTTTAAAAGAAATTCAAGCACTGGCTGAATCTGGTACATTTATAGACGTTGAAAACAAAGGCACTGTGCAAAATTATAATATTTTGCCTGAGTTTATTGAACATCTGCTGACCTATATTGAGCCTGAAAAAATCAGTCCTTTAAAACTGGTAGTCAATGCAGGCAATGGTGCAGCAGGCCATGTGATTGATGCCATTGAAGAAAAATTTAAGCAACTTGATATCCCTGTTGAATTTATCAAAATCAATCATCAGCCAGATGGCACTTTTCCAAATGGTATTCCCAACCCTATTTTAGTGGAAAATCGTGCCAGCACTTCTGAAGCAGTGATCGCACATCAGGCCGATATGGGCATTGCGTGGGATGGTGACTTTGACCGTTGCTTCCTTTTTGATGAAAAAGGTCAATTTATTGAAGGCTACTATATTGTCGGTCTACTGGCCCAAGCCTTTTTACTGAAGCAATCAGGTGAAAAAATCGTGCATGATCCACGCTTGGTTTGGAATACTTTAGCCATCGTCGATGAACTGCAAGGTATTGCCGTGCAATCGCAATCTGGGCATTCATATATTAAAGAGAAGATGCGTGAACACAATGCCGTATATGGCGGTGAAATGAGTGCACACCATTATTTCCGTGATTTTGCCTATTGTGATAGCGGTATGATTCCATGGTTATTGGCTATTGCCGTGTTATCAGAAACCAAACAGTCTCTTTCTACCTTGGTAGAAAGCATGATTACTAAATTCCCGTGTAGTGGCGAAATCAATTTTAAAGTTGCCGATACGGCCCAAACCATTCAAAAGATTTTTGATCACTATGCCGATCAAAAACCTGAAATAGATCAGACGGATGGAATCAGTCTTAACTTTGGCACATGGCGCTTTAATGTCCGTGCCTCCAATACTGAACCCTTACTGCGTTTGAATATTGAAAGTCGCTTAGATCGCGCTCCTAAACCGATGCAAAATTATGTAGATGAACTCACCGCATTAATTCAGGGCTAATCCTAGAATTGAAATTAACAATGGGAGCAAATTTGCTCCCATTGTTAATGGATATCGCTAGTTTTTATAACCTGTTGGGTTTTGTTTTTGCCAATTCCAACTGTCTGCCAACATATCTTCTAGGCCATATTTTGGCTGCCAGACCAATTCTGCTACAGCACGTGCATTATCGGCAAATGACGTTGCCACATCACCTGCACGACGCGCGACAAACTCAAAAGCAACGGCTACGCCAGTGACCTGTTCAAAGGTATTTTTGACTTGTAAAACCGATGAGCCATTGCCTGTACCAATATTCCATGCACGACAACCTTGAGCATTTAAACGATTATTCAACGCACATAAATGTGCACTGGCTAAATCGACCACATGGATATAATCACGCACACCAGTCCCATCGATCGTATCGTAATCATTGCCAAAAATAGCCAATTTTTCTCGACGACCGACTGCAACTTGCGTTACATAAGGCATCAGATTATTCGGAATGCCTTGTGGATCTTCACCAATGCGACCACTTTTATGTGCACCAACGGGATTAAAATAACGCAGTAATGCAATCGACCAACGCTCATCTGCAATACACAGTTTTTGTAATAATTGCTCGACAATCAGTTTGGTATAACCATAATTATTGTTGGGTATGCCTGTTGGCATATCTTCATTAAGCGGTGATGTATTGGCTTCATCATAGACCGTTGCCGATGAGCTAAACACTAAATTAAATATGTTTGCGCGTTGCATGGCTTGTACTAAACAAATCGAACCCGCAATATTATTGTCAAAATACTTAAGTGGAATCTGCTGACTTTCACCTACGGCTTTTAAACCAGCAAAGTGAATGACGGCATCAATTTGATGTTCAGCAAAGACTGTATCCAAAGTTTCAGCATCTCGAATATCCCCTTGCATAAAGGTCAACGATTTTCCGGTCAGTTCTTGCACACGTGTTAAAGACTGTTCAGAACTATTGGATAAATTATCCAGCACAACAACCTCATGCCCTGAATTTAATAGTTCGACACAAGTATGTGAGCCAATATAACCAGCACCACCCGTCACTAAAATTTTAGCCATGTGCTTTTCCTAATAATATTTGAATTAAACCTTGCGTAGAAACATCTAAAGTTGAAAGATCTTTCTTATCACCATTTAAAAGTGGCAACAGTTGATTGGCAATCTCTTTACCCTTTTCTACGCCCCATTGGTCAAATGGATTAATATTCCAGAGCACCGATTGTACAAAAACTTTATGTTCGTACATGGTGATCAGCATACCCAAACTATAAGGATTCAATTCTTGTAATAAAATAGTAGTACTCGGTTGATTACCACTATATTGTTGATATAGCGGTAAATCTGCTAATTCTTTTTGATCCAAAGCTTGATTGCCAAATGCCAATAAACGTGATTGTGCCAAGCAATTCGATAGTGCTAAATGGTGCTGTTCAATTAAGGCCTCTGCATTTTCAACATAGGTAAATTGATTGGCATTATAGCGTTTCACAGGTGCAATAAAGTCACAACTGACTGAATGACTGCCTTGATGTAACAATTGATAAAATGCATGTTGCGCATTCGGTCCAACCTCCCCCCAAACAATCGGGCAAGTATCCAGTTGTACTTTTTCCCCGTTACGCTGAACCGACTTACCATTCGATTCCATTTCTAATTGTTGTAAATAAGCTGCAAAATATTTTAACCGGCCATCATAAGGCAAGACTGCATGGGTTTGAATATTCAGAAAATTATTATTCCAAACCCCCAGTAAGCCCATCAACACCGGTATATTTTTTTCAAACGGGGCCTTTTGAAAATGCTCATCCACCGCATAAGCACCAGCAAGCAACTGTTTAAAGCCCTCGACCCCAATACTTAATGCAATAGGCAAACCAATACACGACCACAGTGAATAACGTCCACCTACCCAATCCCAAAGCAATAATTGGTTTTCAGCAGCAATCCCCCACTTGGTCATTTTTTCAGGCTTGGTCGATACACCAATAAAATGATTTTTTAACAGGCTCTCGCTTTTTCCAAGTGACTTTTCCAACCATTGTCGCACCGTTTGTGCATTTGAAAGCGTATCAATGGTGCCAAAAGATTTTGATGAAATAATAAATAAGGTGGTTTCTGGGCGCAGCTGATGCAGCAACTCAGAAAGCTGGCTGCCATCCATAGTGGATACAAAATGTACCGCCAATGGCTTAACCGTCTTTACTTTATAATCTGAAAGCGCATGACTGACCATGACTGGACCTAAATCGGAACCACCGACACCAATATTGACCACATCTTGAATCACTTCACCCGTTGCACCACGATATTGACCGGCGTGAAGTTTATCCACCAAAGCATACATACGTTCTAGCTGTTGATGCACTTGCCGATTGATCTGTGGAAATTTTTTATGATCCACGGGTTGGCGCAATGCCCAGTGCATGGCTGCACGCTGTTCTGTATAGTTGATTTTTTCTTCAGAAAAAAATCGCTGAATCCAAGCCGCTAATTCATTGGATTCAGCAAAAGCCAATAAACTATCTAAAACCTGTTGATCCATACGATGCTTACTATAATCAAATACGATTTGATCGCACTGCACTGAAAAGTTTTCAAAGCGATTTTTCTGAGTAAACAATTCATTTAAATGAAGACTATTATGCCGATTTGCAGCATCACGTAATTGTTGCTTTAGGGCTGTTTTACGTTTTGAATAGTGTTCAATATTTTCACTCATACACGACCTACGCCTTGGTAAGCAAAGCCCTGTGCTTTGACAAATTCAGGGTTAAATATATTTCGGCCATCCAAAATCAATGGATGCTTCATTTTCTGTTGTATCTGTTTAAAGTCAGGACTCCAATACTGCTTCCATGCGGTCATGACACATAAAGCATCGGCATGTTCAACCGCCTGGTATTGTTCATCACATAGAATTAAATCGTCTCGATGACCATAAACTTTATGTATTTCATCCAGTGCTTGTGGGTCATGCAATTGAACTTTCACGCCCTGCGCCCATAATGCAACCAGCATAGTATGAATTGGAGAATTATGAATACTCGACGTGTTCTCTTTAAAAGATGCACCCCAGATAGCAACCGTTTTGGCTTTTAAATTACCATGATAGTAATTCCAAAGTTTCCGAAACAAGATTTCTTTTTGTTGTTGGTTAATTTCCCAGACTTGTTCTAATAGTTGGCTCCGCACCCCAGTATCCGATACCGTATGCGATAAAGTCAGAATATCATGTGAAAAATTCTCACCACCAAAACCCACACCAGATGACAAATATGCCGCACCGATACGGCTATCCGCAGCTAAACCTTGTCTAACATTGGCAATATCAATTCCCAGCTTTTCTGAAACGAGAGCAAGATCATTCATATAACTAATACGAGTTGCCAACATGCCGGAAATACTGAGTTTAGTAAATTCAGCATCTAAAATGGGCATTATCAAAAATTGCTGTTTGAATTGAAAAAAAGGACGCAGCAACTCTTGCATGAGTTGTGCAGTTTGATCCTGATCGACCCCAACGATCACTTGTTTGGAATCTGTAAAGCTGCGAATCGCATTGCCTTCTTGAATAACATCAGGTAAATATGCCCAGTGATCCAAAGGAAGTTTCTGCTTTAACTGATCTGTACCACGTAAACCAAAAGTTGAGCCATTGATCATTAATTTTGGATGAATAATCGGTAATAAACTAATTTTTTCAGCAATCGTTAAAGCTTGATTTAACTCAGATGGGCTATAAGAAAATAAATAAGCATCCTGATCATGAAAGAGTTGATCAATCGAGATCATCTTTAAAAAATCAGTGTGCAGCTGCTTTAGAATCAAACGATTGACTGAATCATCTTGATATTGTGGTGCTTTGGGTACTGGTAAATCTGATGCCAAACACCAAGACACTTGATGTCCAAAATCGGCCATAAAGCCAGCCAATACACCCGCTTGTAGGGTGGTGCCAAAAACACTAATTTTCATGATTCACCCAAATTTAATGTAAGTTTAAATCTTGAATTAATTGCTTAAATTCAGCACCCAACTGGGGGTGTGCAAGACCATAATGCAATACCGCTTTTAAATAACCCAGCTTACTTCCACAATCAAAAGTTTGACCTTTCATTCGGTACGCTTCAACTGCTTCCGTTTGCTGTAACATCGCAATCGCATCTGTCAGCTGAATTTCATTGCCTGCACCCTTAGGTGTTTGTTCTAAAAGTTGCATGATTTTTGCTGGTAAAACATAACGTCCAACCACTGAAAGATTCGAAGGTGCTGTGCCCACTGCTGGTTTTTCCACAATCCCTTGCATGATTATGCTTTCACCCTCAACAGGCGATACTTGCACATCGACTATACCGTACTGATCAACGAGATGCTCGGGTACTGCTTCCACCATAATTTGTGCAGCTTGATTGTGGTTAAAACGATCAACCATCAAAGATAAATCATTCTCAGCAGCTTTATTTTGCACCAGTACATCCGGTAGCAGTACAGCAAAAGCATCATCACCAATCACAGATTTAGCACACAGTACAGCATGCCCTAAACCTAAAGGTTGAGGCTGACGAACACTAATAATACTGACATGCTCTGGTAAAATTTCAGTAATTTCTTTGAGTAAATCGAACTTTTTCTTTTGTACTAAAGTGGTTTCAAGCTCAAAATTGCGATCGAAATAATTTTCGATCGATGCTTTCGATGAATGCGTCACCAAAATAATTTGCTCAATACCCGCTGCAATTGCTTCTTTAATGACATATTCAATGGCTGGACGATCAACCACCGTCACCATTTCTTTAGGAATCGATTTACTTGCAGGTAAAAATCGCGTTCCTAAACCAGCAACGGGAAGAATGGCTTTTTTGATCATGAGACAAACTATAGAAAATAATGACGTAAATTATAACATTTAAACTTTTTCATTATGCTGGGTTTCATGTTTAGAAGACTGACTTGAAAAACGTGCTGCACCTACAGCTTGATCCGGTGCGTTAATGCCTTCTTTCTTCAGCATAACAATAAAAGTTTTTAACTTAATTTTGAAATCAAGCCCAATCGATTGATTATCGACATATTTTACATCTAATTCGAACTTTTCTTCCCAAGATAAATGATTACGCCCACTGACTTGTGCCAACCCTGTCATACCAGGACGAACTTCATGGCGACGCATTTGTTCAGGAGTATAATGTTCTAAAAAATCTTTCATTTGTGGACGGGGGCCAACAATACTCATATCACCTTTTAAAACATTCAGTAATTGTGGCATTTCATCTAAACTTGTAGAACGAAGTTTTTCGCCAAACGGTGTTATACGTTTTTCATCTGACAAAAGATTACCATCCTTATCGACAGCATTTTTCATAGAACGAAATTTTATCATTCTAAAAATTTTAGCGTCTTTACCTGGTCGCTCCTGATAAAAGAAAACTGGGGAACCTAAATTTCTTTTAACTTTATATATGATAAATAAAAAAATAGGTGACAAAATAATTAATGCTGTTAAAGCTATTAAAAAATCAATTAATCGTTTCATGTATTAATAACTCCAATACCCACTAAAAATAAAAAATAATTAAGTTAAACTTTTAATAACATTTATTAGCTTCAAACCAAGCATCTGATATTCATAATTTTCTTTCGCATAATTATAAGCATTTTCGCCTAATTTTTTTCTCTCATTTTCTGAAATATTATATAGCTGTAAAATAGCCTCAGATATTTCTTTAGGATCTTCAGCTTTCGTACTAATACCAGAATTAGATTCTAATACAGGTTGAAATGGCGAATTACTAGCATATACTATAGGCTTTTTACTCGCTAAGTATTCTGGAAGCTTTGTTAGAGAACTACCATAATTATACAAAGGGATGTCCATAAATCCTACATAACAGCAATCAAAAAAAGATAATATATGAGGAACTTGTTTCTTATTGACGGCATCAATAAAAACAACATTATTGCAATTTTTATCTTTCGCATATTGCTGAATTATTTCTTTTTCCTTTCCAGAGCCAACAATAAGAAAAGAAATATCCGTATTCTCTTTCAAAATTTCAGCTGACTGAATCAATGTTTCTAAAGCATTAACAAATCCAACAGTACCGCAGTATCCAACAATAAATTTATTCTTAGGAATTTTATCAATTGTAGCCTGATCAAGCTTCTCAAAAGCTTTAAACTCTTCCAATGAAAAACCATTAGGAATCCACTTAAAATTAATTTTATCGTTAAATTTATTTATATAATTATTTGCATATGGCCAATTCGAAATAATATAATCACTATTATTGTAAGCTTTTTTTTCCAGCCAAGACAAATACATTATAAATGGATGATATTTAGAAACCCCCATTTCAATTAATGTTAAAGGCCACAAATCTCTAATATCTAAAATAAGTTTGGATCCGAGTTTTTTAGATAATTTTGAAGCCCCAGTATAGCCTATTAAAGATGGTGTAGAATAAATTACGCAGTCAGGATTTTTTGAATCAATATTTAAATTGGATATTTTTTTAGAAAAATCAAACTCACTAAAGATTCTTTTTTTACTATGAGCATTAGGATAATCTAAACATTTAATCCAATGAAATTTAAATCCTTCTATAATTTCAGTTGTTATTAAACTATCTAAGTTTGGCTTTTTCTTTAAAAGATGATGATTGCCTGATGCAAATACATGTACATCGTACCCTTTTTTTGCCAATTCATTAGCAAAATAATAAAATCTTCCACCAAAACCGTAGTCTAAAGTACTAGCATATTGATTAATTAACCAAACTGTCTTAGCCATTAGTAATTTCCTTCTACACCTTTAATATATGATAGATATTCATTTGAGACATAATTCCAATTATAATCATTAATCAAATTTTCTATCAAATTACTATTTACAGATAAAATTTCAAAGTTATTTAGCAAATATTCAATCTTTTGACTAATTTCATTTGTGTTGTATGGATCAACTGAACAGACTAGATCTGACACAATCATTCCATCAATACCCTGCCCTTTAGAATAAATAACTGCGCAACCTTGCAATAAAGCTTCTACATATACTAATCCAAAAGTTTCAAAAAATGATGGCATTATAAATATTTTAGATTTCCTATAAATTTCTAAAAGTTTAGCTTTGTCTTTGATTTTACCAATCACTTTAATATATTCAGGTATTTCTACTAAACCTAATAATTTTTTAAACTGATTTTCGTCACCGCCAACAAAGTACATATCAAAATTTCTATTATTTTTTCTCAATATTTGAATAGCCTCAAATATTCCTTTTATATTTTTATTTTCATTAAAAGCACCAACATATACTAAGCTATCAGTTTTAATATTTTCACAATTTTGGGTTAAATAATTTTGTAACCAAAATTGATCAACCCCATTTGGTATAACTTTAATTTTTTTCGCACAACTAAAAATATCAGGATATAATTTTTCAAAATTTTCTTTATATACATTATTAACAAATACTAAACCCTCAGATTTTTTTACCATTAACTTAATCAACCATCTATAGTGAATTAATTTAGGTAAAAAAACGTTCATATCTGTATTACGAACAACTAATAAATAAGGAGTCTTTTTAAAAAAATGTATAAAAAAAGCAACCATACCATCTGACCAAAGATTATGGCAAATAATAAAATCTGTTATATTTTTTCTTAGTTTAATAAAATAATAAACAGAAATAATAAGAATTTTCAGCATAGGAAAAAACTTAAGAAATCTAAAAAAATAATTGAAATAAAAAATATCAACATTCTCTGATGAGAAGTAATTTTTACCGATATCTGATGTAGTTCTTACTGGCACAAAAACAGTTTGAAATAAGTCATGGTTCTTACTTATTTCAAGTATTAAATTCTCATGAACCTTAGATGAGATATAATTATTGCAAATATGATGGATGTTTTTCATAACTAACTTTATCTCTTTTTAATAAATTTAGCTGGCACGCCACCCACAATAGAGTATGCATCTACATCTTTAGTAACAACTGAATTTGCAGCGATTATTGATCCTTTACCTATAGTTACACCGTATAATATTGTGGAATTCGCACCTATCCACACATCATCTTCAATAATTACCATTTTATTTTCATAGCCTTGAGTATTAATTGGTGTATCTAATTCAGAAAATATATGTGTTCTAGATAGAATCGTAGTATTACTAGCAATTAAGACATTTTTTCCAACTATTATTTTGGCATCATAAGCTACAAACCTAGTACGTTTACCAACAAAAGATTGCTCGCCTATTTGAATATTTTTCAATCCAAGGAAATCAATATCATTTTCTATTCTCACAGATTCATGAATTTTCATTCCAAAAATCTGATACAAGTAAACAAGTACTTCACTATGTTTCTTTTTAAAAAAACTATGCCGTTTAATTAAAAAAAATGGAAGAATAATCAATGCAAATATACGTGTTAGCAGCATTACTCAATCACCTTTTTTTCGTACTTATAAATATATCTAAATGAATATTCATAAACTAGAACTGTAAATAATGAATATATAATTAAAGATATCCAAGAATTATTAATTAAGTAGCCAATAATAGCCGATAAAAAACTAATAAAAAACAAAACAAATTGAATTTTTAAATTAAAATTATATGCACGTAATATGTAAAATAGACCTGAAAAACTTAAAAATTTAAATCTTAAAACCAACATTGGTAAAAGCACAATAAAGACCCAAAATACACCTGGATAGTAAAAATTAGCTACATAAAAAGCAAAAATCGATATACAACATAGTGCAAAGTATATTAAATATATTTTATGAAATATTTTTTCATTAAAATAATCCAAATCAATTCTATATCTTGTTGAATTTTTACTAACTAATATCTGCTTTAAAGCTGTACTTAAACTTTGAGCAATCATAAGTGATGGCACACCAAAAATTCTATTAATTAAAAAATAATATCCACTTAACTCCTTTGCTCCACCGTAATATAAAAAATAATTTGGACTATACAAATAAATATTGTTAAACAAACCTGACAGCAAGTCATAAAATAAAAACTCAAATCTTTTTTTAACACAAAAACTTACAGTTTTCTTTTTTAATAGACCAACAACTGGATAAATAACAACAATAAAATATGTCAAAGACACAAAAAAGAAAAGAGTAGCAATATCAATTTTAATAAATGAAAAAACCAACACACAAAACAATTCCAAAAAAACTCTAATAACTTTTAATAAATTATATTTAAGACTTCTAGCACGTACTAAGAAATTATAAACTATGTTAAAAGAACCCAGAAATATTGCCGAAAAAGAAATTAATAAAAATAAATCTACATTAGCATTTCTCTCAAAAAAAATTCTTAAAAAGAAATAAATCAATGCTATTAAAATCACTACTGAAACAAAAACCCTCTTAAAATAAAAATTTAAAAAAAATAGGGCTTCTTTTATTTTTATATTAAAAAACAAATTTTCAATTTTAAAAGTAATCATAACAGATAAAATTGTCATGCCACCATATAACACACCATATTTAGACAACTCAGAAACACTATAATTCAGCATTAATAATGGATAGATAAGAATTCCAATTATTTGAACTAAAATATTAGCTCCCATAAGTTTTTTAATAATTTTTATCACTTAAAAAACCTTTTGGCAACAATATAAATATAATTAAAATCCATATTAATCCATGTGTTATCAATACTGTAATAAAAGCACTGTCAAGAAGCGCCCACATTGGAACAATAGACAGCATACAAGAAGTCACTACTATTTTCTTAGAATTTGCAATAATATTCAAAAGTTTAAAATACAAGCCACAAAATAGAGTTATGCAAATAGTTCCTATCACGCCAAAATCACCATATGCCGCCGCCATATAATTTGCATTTGCTGACATTTCAGTTCTATTAAAATAGAAATCTCCTATTAAATAGGGTGGCGGTTTATCATATTTATATTCAAATAGAAACGAAAATATAGACTGCCCCATTAATGTAAAATCATGAGTTTTAAAATAATTAAAATACATATTAGATAACATTCCTGGCATAACCATAGCACGTCTAACAACAATTTCCTGTAAAAGAGTATAATTTAAAAATGCTAAAATTAGAGAAAATACTACAATATATATTAGATAGCTCATAATTAATAATGTATCATTTTTTTTTCTTTTAAATGCTAAATGCATTATTAATACTAAACCAAAACCCAAAACAATACTTTTATGCCCAGATATCAAAAACATACTAAATATCATTAACAACGATATTGCAACTTTTTTATAAGATTTTTCTAAAAGACCAATAACAAAAACTGCAGGTATAAATACTTTAATCAGCCATGTAAAAAAATAACTAATAAAAACTGATAATTTCTCATTAGCCTCCCTATATTCTCCTCTAATCTCGTAAACATCACTAAAATCTATTAGTTTAGAAAAATTAGAAAGACTAGGTTTATAACTAATAAAAACAACCAAAAACATTAACAATACTAAAGAATAGAATATTTTTTTAAAACCATCTTCGCTTAATGATTTTAATTTTATAACTCTATTATCTAAATGACTTATATAAATTAATATAAAAATACTTACTGTATAAGAAAAAAATAATGCCCCAACATTGTTATTATTTTCCATACATATATATGCTAAATTCATTGAAGGAAGATAAATAATGAGATAACTAACCAACACCAAAAGTTCCAACGGGCCTTCAATTCTTTTCTTTATAAAAAAAACTATAGAACTTGTTATGGATGCAACTAAAAGAACTATTAAAAAATTAATATTTTCATTCACTTGCCACCCTAAATAGGAGTATTTAGGGTGTGAGAAGTTAATATATATATATATTAAACTATATATATATATATTTGTTAGAAAATAAATATTTAATCTATTAGTCATATTAAAGACGGATATCAGATTCAGATTGATCAAGCACATATTTTAAGTCATATAA
>RCUL01000448.1_pt1 | contig 21558 bp, 19 predicted proteins | sample 2167521 | NCBI WGS metagenome assembly RCUL01 (sample SAMN09932745, study PRJNA488358) | compost metagenome | feature: garden; material: soil; isolation source: compost soil in acetic acid-enriched culture | place: Germany: Experimental Botanical Garden Goettingen | collected 2016-01-27
GCCGACAGCCGCAACTTCGTCATGTGCCCGGGCAAGGCCTACGACCGCTCGCCCTGCGGCACCGGTACCAGCGCCAAGCTGGCGTGCCTGGCCGCCGATGGAAAGCTCGCCGCCGGCGAAGCCTGGGTCCAGGCCGGCATCACCGGCAGCCAGTTCGAAGGCCGTTACGAATGGGACGGCGAGCGTATCCGCCCCTTCATCACCGGCCGCGCCTACATGACCGCCGACGCCACCCTGCTGATCGACGAACAGGACCCCTTCGCCTGGGGCATTTGAGCCGCCCCGCGCACTCCCACTTCCTACCCCCCGAATGACTGCTTCAAGGAGCAACGACAATGAGCGACAACATCTTCACCGGCTGCATTCCCGCCCTGATGACCCCCTGCACCGCCGAGCGCAAACCGGACTTCGACGCCCTGGTCGCCAAGGGCCGCGAGCTGATCGATATCGGCATGAGCGCAGTGGTGTACTGCGGCTCCATGGGTGACTGGCCGCTGCTCACCGAGGCCCAACGCCAGGAAGGCGTGGCGCGCCTGGTGGCCGCCGGCATCCCGACCATCGTCGGCACCGGCGCGGTCAATACCCGCGAGGCGGTTTCCCACGCGGCCCACGCCGCCAGGGTCGGCGCCCATGGCCTGATGGTGATCCCGCGCGTGCTCTCCCGTGGCGCCTCGCCGGCCGCGCAGAAAGCCCACTTCGCCGCCATCCTCGAGGCCGCCCCGGGCCTGCCGGCGGTGATCTACAACAGCCCCTACTACGGCTTCGCCACCCGCGCCGACCTGTTCTTCGAACTGCGTCGTGAATTCCCCAACCTGATCGGCTTCAAGGAGTTCGGCGGCGCCGCCGACATGCGCTACGCGGCCGAGAACATCACCTCCCAGGACGATGACGTCACCCTCATGGTCGGTGTCGATACCCAGGTGGTCCACGGTTTCGTCAATTGCAATGCCACCGGCGCCATCACCGGCATCGGCAACGCCCTGCCGCGCGAAGTGCTGCACCTGGTGGCCCTGAGCAAGCAGGCCGCCCAGGGCGACGCCAAGGCGCGCCGCCTGGCCCGGGAGCTGGAAGCGGCGCTGGCGGTGCTCTCCTCCTTCGACGAAGGCTGCGACCTGGTGCTCTTCTACAAGCACCTGATGGTGCTCAACGGCGACAAGGAATACACCCTGCACTTCAACGAGAGCGACGCGCTCAGCGATGCCCAGCGCCACTACGCCGAGAACCAGTACGCGCTGTTCCGCCAGTGGTACGCCAACTGGTCGGCCGAGCAGAACCTCGCCTGACCTCGGCTCGTACGGCGGCGCCCCGAAGCGCCGCCTCGATTCGCGCCCCTGCGGAACATCCCCGTTCCGCAGCCGGGCCCACTCCCTTCATCCAGGACGCACCATGAACCTGACAGGCAACATGCTGATCGGCCAGCAGGCCGTGACCGGTAGCCGCGACGCGATCCGGGCGATCGACCCGGCCACCGACAAACCGCTCGACCCCGCCTATCCCGGCGGCACCGCAGCGCATGTGGACCAGGCCTGCGCCCTGGCCTGGGCCGCCTTCGACCGCTATCGAGAAACCTCGCTGGCGACACGCGCCGAGTTCCTCGAAACCATCGCCGACGAGATCGAAGCACTGGGCGAGCCGTTGATCGAACGCGCCCTGGCCGAGACGGGCCTGCCGCGCCCGCGCATCGAGGGCGAACGTGGCCGCACCTGCCAGCAACTCCGCATCTTCGCCCGCACCGTGCGTGCCGGCGAATGGCTGGATGTGCGGGTGGACACGGCACTGCCGGATCGCCAGCCCCTGGCACGCCCGGACCTGCGCCAGCGCCAGGTGCCGCTGGGGCCGGTGGCCGTGTTCGGCGCCAGCAATTTCCCGCTGGCCTTCTCGGTTGCCGGCGGCGACACCGCCTCGGCCCTGGCAGCCGGCTGCCCGGTGGTGGTCAAAGCGCACGGCGCCCACCCCGGCACCAGCGAGCTGGTCGGGCAAGCAGTGGCCCGCGCCGTGGAGAAATACGCCTTGCCGCCAGGCGTGTTCTCGCTGCTGTACGGCGCCGGTCGAGAAGTGGGCATCGCCCTGGTCAGCGACCCGCGCATCAAGGCGGTCGGCTTCACCGGCTCGCGCAGCGGCGGCATGGCTTTGTGCAAGGCGGCACAGGCTCGCCCGGAACCGATTCCGGTCTACGCGGAAATGAGCTCGATCAATCCGGTGTTCCTCTTCCCCGCCGCCTTGCAGGCGCGCGGTGAGGCGCTGGCGCAAGGCTTCGTCGCTTCGCTGACCCAGGGCGCCGGCCAGTTCTGCACCAACCCGGGCCTGGTGATCGCCCGAGAAGGCGCGGGACTGGATCGCTTCGTCGCCGCAGCGGCCGAGCACATGAAGCAGAGCGCAGCACAGACCATGCTGACGCCAGGAATCTTCAAGGCCTTCGAGGCCGGCGTCGGCTCGCTGGCCGAGCATGCCCAGGTGCAAACGGCGGCGACAGGCCTGTCGGGCGAAGGCCCCAACCAGTGCCGGGCCCACCTGTTCGTGACCCGGGCGCAGGCCTTCCTTGCCGACCCGGCCCTGCAGGCCGAGGTGTTCGGCGCCGCGTCGCTGGTCGTGCAATGCACCGACGACGAACAGATCCGCCAGGTCGCCGAGCACCTGGAAGGCCAACTGACCGCGACCCTGCACCTGGACGACGCCGATCTGCCGAACGCCCGGGCCTTGCTGCCGACGCTGGAGCGCAAGGCCGGCCGCCTGCTGGTCAATGGCTGGCCGACGGGTGTCGAGGTGTGCGACGCCATGGTCCATGGCGGCCCCTTCCCCGCCACCTCGGACACCCGCAGCACATCGGTGGGCACCGCCGCCATCCTGCGTTTCCTGCGCCCGGTCTGCTACCAGGGCTTCCCGGACAGCCTGCTGCCGGCGGCGCTCCAGCACGGCAATCCACTGCAACTGCGCCGCCTGCTGAATGGCCAGAGAGAGTCCTAGAACCATGCCCCACACCCAGGCTACAAACAGCCCCCAAGCGGACATTGCCGTGATCGGTGCCGGCATCATCGGCGTCGCCTGCGCCCTGCAGCTGGCGCGCCAGGGGCAGCGGGTGGTGGTCATCGACCAGCAGGCCCCGGGCCAGGGCGCCTCGTTCGGCAATGCCGGACACCTGGCTACCGAACAGGTATTCCCCATCGCCGACCTGTCGATCCTCAAACGCCTCCCGGCCATGCTCATGGACCCCATGGGCCCGCTGCGCCTGGACTGGAAATACCTGCCGCGCGCCTTGCCGTGGTTCACCCGACTGCTGCTGAACCTGCGCCCGACGCCGTTCCGGCGAACCGTCGCCGGCATACGCGCACTCAACGAAGGCAGCCTGGGGGCCTGGCAGCGGCTATTGGCGGGGATCGACGGGCCGGGGCTGCTGAAGGAAGACGGCTCGCTGCTGGTGTTCGAGCGCGCCGAATCCCGTGAAGCGCTCCAGGCGCTGGGGGCACGCATGCGCCAGCAGGAGGTGCCCATCGACTTCTGGCCGGCGGAGGCCGTGCGCGAAGCCGCGCCGCAGTTGAGCGAGCGGATCCAGGGCGGGCTGTTCTTTCCGCGCACCGGGCATTTCATCGACCCCTACCGGGTGGTCTGCGAACTGGTGGAGGCCGCCAAGGCCACCGGAGTTCGCTTCGTCAGGCAGAAGGTGCTCGGCGGGCGCCTGCTCCCGGGTGGTGTCGCCCTGGCCACTGCAGAAGGCGGCCTGCATGCCCGCCAGGTCCTGATCGCCTGCGGCGCCCACTCGGCCCGGCTCACCACGGCGCTGACCGGCAGGAAGGTGCCGCTGGACACCGAGCGCGGCTATCACCTGATGCTCCCCCACGAACACGGGCGACTGCCGTTCGCCGTCACCTCCCTGGAACGCAAGTTCATCATGACGCCGATGGCCGATGGCCTCAGGCTGGCCGGCACCGTCGAATTCGCCGGCCTCGAACGCCCCCCGAGCATGGAGCGCGCCTGGCAATTGCACCGGCTCAGCAAAGGCCTGTTCAGCCGCGACCTGAATGCCGAAGGGGCCACGCCGTGGATGGGCTTCCGTCCCTCCCTGCCGGACTCGCTGCCGATCATCGACCGGGTGTGCGACGGCAAGGTACTGCTCGCCTTCGGCCACCAGCACCTCGGCCTGACCCAGGCAGCGATCACCGCCGAACACATCGCCCAGCTGGCAGCCTTGCCTGCAACCGCCAGCACGCCACAGGCATTGCCGGCACTGGCGGCCTACAGGCTGGATCGGTTCTGAGCTGCGGCTTTCGAGGTCCCCGTCCACTCCGGCGGCACGATCTCGAATCCTGGTTGGGCCAAATCCGGCTACCAGGCCTACCAAATGCACATGCGGGGTGCGCCTTCTTTCTCCACTTCGCGGACAAGGAGCATGTCTTGATCTGCCCTTACCGGTAGATAAATGCAGATACGTATCGTCCTTGCGGCACCCTGCTTGCGGTGCTAGACCCAACCGCGCATGTGCAATGGCCGCTGGCCGTAACCCTGCCCTCCGACAGGCATCACAAGCGAGTAATCACCCATGTCCAGCCACCTCCGTCGACTCAGTTCAACGACCAGCATCCTGGCGTTGCTGGCACTCATCGTTGTGTCCCTTCCAGGGAAACTGATGGCCCAGACGCAAACCTCGCAAACCAACAAGGAGATCGTGGAAAAGGCCTTCGACAACTGGCGCACCGGCAAGGGAAGCGTCTACGACTTCCTGGCCGACGACGCGCAATGGACCATCGCCGGTGCCTCACTGGCCGCCGGCACCTACAACAGCAAGGAGGAGTTCTTCGACAAGGTGATTCGCCCCTTCAATGCCCGCGTGAAGTCCCCCTTGTCCCCGACCATCCGTGAAATCCACACGAGCGGCGACACCGTGGTCGTGCTGTTCGATGCCAGTACGACGGCCAATGATGGTGTGCTGTACAAGAACACCTATGCGTGGTTCCTGCAGCTGCGCGATGGCAGGGTCGTCAAGGCCACAGCCTTCTTCGATACCAAGTGGTTCGACGAATTCTGGATACGCGTCAAACCCGCCTCAGCCAATTGAGGTAAGGCAGGCTCACCTGCTATGCAGGTGAGCCTGCCGACGTCCCCGTCGAGACTCCACCTCACTCCTGGGAAGATCAGATGGCGGGGAGCTGTTCCGGGTGGACGGCAGCCGAGGCCCCGCCCTTCTGGCGCAGCGGCCGGTTGCCGGTCAGGGCGCGCATCAGCAGGTAGAACAGCGGCGTCAGGAACAGGCCGAAGAAGGTCACCCCGAGCATTCCGGCGAACACGGTGATGCCCATGACCTGGCGCACTTCGGCGCCGGCACCGCTGGAGTACACCAGCGGCAGCACGCCCATGATGAAGGCCACCGAGGTCATCAGGATCGGCCGCAGGCGCAGCCGGCAGGACTCGATGGCGGCCTCCAGCGGCGTGCGGCCGGCGAACTCCAGCTCGCGGGCGAACTCGACGATGAGGATGGCGTTCTTCGCCGACAGCCCCACCAGTACCATCAGGCCGATCTGGGTGAAGATGTTGTTGTCGCCATCGGTCAGCCACACGCCGGTCAGCGCGCTGAGCAGCGCCATCGGCACGATGAGGATGATCGCGAACGGCAGCGCCAGGCTCTCGTACATCGCCGCCAGCACCAGGAACACCAGCAGCACCGCCAGCGGGAACAGCCAGAGCGCGGAATCGCCGGCGAGGATTTCCTGGTAGGTCAGGTCGGTCCATTCGAAGGCGATGCCGCTGGGCAGCGTCTCGGCGGCGATCCGCTCGATGGCTTCGCGAGCCTGGCCGCTGGAGTATCCCGGCGCCGCCGCGCCGCTGATGTCGGCGCTGGGGAAGCCGTTGTAGCGCATGGCCCGCTCAGGCCCATGGCCAGGACGGATGGTCAGCAGGGTTTCCAGCGGCACCATCTCGCCGCTGGACGAGCGCACATGCAGCTTGCCGACGTCCTCGGCGTGGGCGCGAAACTCCGCGTCGGCCTGGGCGCGCACGGTGTAGGTGCGGCCGAGCTGGGTGAAGTCGTTGACGTAGAGACTCCCCAGGTAGATCTGCAGGGTGCTGAAGATGTCGTTCACCGCCACGCCCAGTTGCCGCGCCTTGACCCGGTCCACGTCGGCATGGAGCTGTGGCACGTTGACCTGGAAGCTGGAGAACATCCCGGTCAGCTCCGGCGCCTGGGAGGCGGCGGCGATGAAGCGTTTGGCCGCCTCGTCCAGCGCCGCGTAGCCCAACCCGGCGCGGTCCTCCAGCTGCAGGCGGAAGCCGCCGGTGGTGCCCAGCCCGCGCACCGGCGGCGGACTGAAGATCACCACCCGGGCGTCCTTGATCACTGACAGCTGGCGGGTCAGATCGGCGGCGATGGCGCGGGCGCTGTGGGCCTCGCCCTGGCGTTCGGCGAAGGGCTTGAGGTTGATGAAGGCGATGCCGGCGTTGGAGCTGTTGGTGAAGCCGTTCACCGACATGCCCGGGTAGGCCAGCGAAGCACGCACATCCGGATGCGCCAGGGCGATCTCGCTCACCTGGCGCACCACGCGGTCGGTGCGATCCAGGGTGGCGCCGTCGGGCAGTTGCACCACCGCCAGCAGGTAGGTGCGGTCCTGGGCCGGGACGAAGCCACCGGGCACCTGCTTGAACAGCAGCACGGTGGCACCCACCAGCACCAGGTAGAGGCCCAGCATCAGCCCCTTGCGGGTGAGGATGCCGCGCACGCTCCTGCCATAGCCCAGCGCGCTGTGTTCGAACAGCCGGTTGAAGCCGGCGAAGAAGCGCCCGAGCAGCGCGTCGATGATCCGCGTCAGGCGGTCCTTCGGCGCGCCATGGGGTTGCAGCAGCAGCGCGGCCATGGCCGGCGACAGGGTCAGCGAGTTGAACGCCGAGATCACCGTGGAGATGGCGATGGTCAGCGCGAACTGCTGGTAGAACTGCCCGGTCAGCCCGGAGATGAACGCGGTCGGCACGAACACCGCGCACAGCACCAGGGCGGTGGCGACGATCGGCCCGGTCACCTCGCGCATCGCCTGGCGGGTGGCGTCCACCGGATTCTTGCCGAGGGCGATGTTGCGCTCGACGTTCTCCACCACGACGATGGCGTCGTCCACCACGATGCCGATGGCCAGCACCAGGCCGAACAGCGACAGGGCGTTCAACGAGAACCCGAGCATGTGCATGACCGCGAAGGTGCCGATCAAGGACACCGGCACGGCGGCCAGCGGAATGATCGAGGCGCGCCAGGTCTGCAGGAACAGGATCACCACCAGCACCACCAGGCCCACCGCTTCCAGCAGCGTGGTGACCACCGCCTCGATGGATGCGGTGACGAACTGGGTCGGGTCGAAGACGATGCGGTAGTCCACGCCTTCGGGCATGTACTGCTTCAGCTCGGCCATCACCTTGCGCACTTCGTTGCCGATGGCCACGGTGTTGGAGCCCGGCGCCTGCAGCACGAACAGCGCCGCCGCCGGCTGGTTGTCCAGCAGCGCGCGGGCGGCATACTCGGCGCTGCCCAGCTCGACCCGGGCGACATCGCGCAGGCGGGTCACCGCGCCGTCGGCATTGGTGCGCACGACGATGTCGCCGAATTCCTCGGTATCCCGCAGGCGGCCCTGCACGCTGATGGACATCTGGGTAGTGACGTCGTCCAGGGTCGGGCTGGCGCCGATGATGCCCGCCGCGGCCTGCAGGTTCTCCTGGCGGATCGCCGCCACCACGTCGCTCGCCGCCAGGCCGCGCTCGTTGAGCTTCTGCGGGTCCAGCCAGATGCGCATGGCGTACTCCCCTGCCCCGCGAACCTGGACGTTGCCAACGCCCTGGATGCGCGCCAGCCGGTCGCGCACATTGAGGATGGCGTAGTTGTTCAGGTAACCCATGTCATAGCGGCCGTCCGGCGATACCAGGTGTACGACCAGGGTCAGGTCCGGCGTGGTCTTCACCGTGGTCACGCCAAGGCGGCGCACCTCCTCGGGCAGGCGCGGCTCGGCCTGGGCCACGCGGTTCTGCACCAGTTGCTGGGCCAGGTTCGGGTCCATGCCCAGGCGGAAGGTGATGGTCAGGGTCAGCAGGCCGTCGGTGGTGGCCTGGCTGCTCATGTAGAGCATGTCCTCGACGCCGTTGATGGATTCCTCCAGGGGCATGGCCACGGTCTGGGCGATCACCTCCGGGCTGGCGCCGGGGAAGCGCGCCGAGACCACGACCGTGGGCGGCACCACTTCCGGGTACTCGGAAACCGGCAGCTGCGGAATGGCCACCAGGCCGCCCACCAGCAACAGGACGGAGAGGACCGCGGCGAAGATCGGCCGGTCGATGAAGTAGTTGGCGAGGTTCATTGGCCGGCCTCCCGCTGCTCGTTCGACGCAAGCTGGGCAGCCGGCTCCTCCAGGGGCTGCGGCGCCACCAGGCTGCCCGCGCGGATGCGCTGCAGGCCGCTGATGACGATGCGTTCGTCCTCGGCCAGGCCGGACGACACCACGCGCTTGCCGTCGATGCGTGCGCCCAGGGTCACGGCGCGATAGGCCACCTTGCTGTCGGCGCCCACCACCATCACGTAACGGCGGTCCTGATCGGTGCCGATGGCGCGCTCGTCCACCAGCATCTCGACCCGGCTGCGGGCCTGCCCCATCTGCAGGCGGGCGAACTGGCCGGGTATCAGCCGGCCGTCCGGGTTGGCGAACACGGCCTGCACGCGGACGGTGCCGGTGCGCGCGTCCACCTGGTTGTCGATCAGTTGCAGATGCCCCTCGGCCGCCACGTCGCCGCCGCCCAGCAGGCGCACCGGAACCGCCGACGGGTTCTCCCGCTGCGACGAGTCGCCGAGGGCACGCCTGACCGCCTGCTCGTCGGCATCGAAGCTCACGCGGATCGGGTCGATGGACACCAGGGTGGTCAGCACCGGGCTGCCGGGCCCGGCATCCACCAGGTTGCCCACCGTCACTTCGCGCCGGCCGATACGCCCGTCGACCGGCGCGCGGATCTCGGTGTAGCCGAGGTCGAGGCTGGCGACGCGCAGGTTGGCCTGGGCCGCCCGCAGGCTGGCGTCCGCCTCGCGGTGCTCGCTTTCCCGTTGCTCCACCAGGTTCTGGGCGATGGCGCGGGTCGGCCAGAGGCGGCGCGCCCGCTCCGCCTCGCTACGGGTGTAGGAGACCCGCGCCTGGGCGGCGGCCACCTGGGCTTCGGCCTGGGCCACGGCGGCGGCATAGGGCGCCGGGTCCACGCGGAGCAGCAGGTCGCCCTGCTTGACCCGCTGACCCTCGACGAAGTGGATGGCCTGGATCTCGCCGGACACCCGTGACCGCAACTCCACGCGTTCGATGGCCTCGAAGCGCCCCGAGAACTCATCCCAGATGCGCACTTCGCGCTTTTCCACCCTGGCGACGGTCACCTCGACCGGCTGTACGACCGCCGCCGGGGCCGGCGCCGCTTCGGGCATCTGTGCCCACCAGAAGACCGCTGCAGCACCGGCCATGAAGACCGGGAAGATCACCGCCAGGCGTGCACGCCCCTGCATTGCTCGAAGGTTCATGGTCGAGGCTCCGTAGTCTTTGAAGAGGTAGCGGACGGCAGGCGGGGACTCAGCCGCCGTGACAGCCGTTGCCCATGACCTTGTATTGCAGCGTGTGGCGCTCGCCCTGGGAGTCTTCGTAAATCATCTCGGCTGGCACCACTTGGCAGCTATTCGGAATCGGGCTGTGAGAGATCACCCGCTCGATGTCCAGCTCCATGCCGTAGTGATACTTCGGCGCCGTGGCACGTAGCTGAGATGGGGTACTGATGACGCTTTCGGCGGCCGAAGCCTGGAAAGCGAACACGATGCTGCTCAAAGCAATCAGGGCGCTGAAACTGCGGCGGGCTGTGGTACGCATGGCAACTTCTCCCAATCGCGGCCCCGCGACATGCCGGGCCTTCTCGAAGAGTGAGTGCCAAAGTAAGGCGCAATTACTGCTGTGATAATCCCATCAAACTGCAATGAGTCTGTGAGCTGGGCTCATCAATGTCGCTCGACAACCAGACGGCCGGCGGTGCCCAGCGCCGTCAGGTAGCTGTTGATGCTGGACGCGAATCCGCCGTTGCAGCCTGGTACTGGGAAATTGCGGGCGCGACTATCGACCACCTTTGAGCGTACTTCCATCGATGGCCAGCAGCGCCTCGGAGCACAGACCGAGCAGCTGGTGCAGCACCACGAACTGCCGGATACGGCGAGTCGCCGAGCCGTTGTCCTGGTGGAACAGGCCCGCCTACTTCTGCTGCCGGCTGCCTCTGATGTTGCCGGCAACCCCGCCGGCAACGGCGCCAATCGCCGCGCCGGTCCATCCGCTCCCACCGGCGATTGCGGCAATGCCGGCGCCGGCCGCCGCACCGATGGCCGCGCCGCTCATCGTCCCCTGCTGCTGGGGAGTCATCGAGGTGCAGCCGATCACGCCCGCAGCGGTGAAGGCTGCGGCAAGCAATAGGAACCGCTTCATGTTCATCTCCGCTACTGGTTCTGCTGCAGGCCGGGCACGACCATCTCGAACCAGATGGTCTCGATGACGGGCCGTTGCACGCGGTCTGGATTGGCGGCGTACCACTGGTTGAGCCCTTCGCGCACGCTGTCGAGCGTGTGTCCCTTCAGGCCCCTGCCGAAACGCGGAATCAGGCTCTGCTCATCGGATGGCGTCTTCGAGCCATGGAAGGCCGCTTCCACCTGATAGGCGTTGGCGATGCCGATGAGATAGACCTTCTTCAACTGCTCCGACGACTGCATCCATTGCTCGCCGGTGATCATGGGCACCTCTTCGGCGCGGGCAATGCTCGATGCCGTCGCCAGGGTCACGCAGGCCGCCAATACCAGCGCGCCCATTCGCAATGTCCTCATCGTCTCCCCTCCTCGCCAGGTTGAATCTCAACGCCGTGGAGCGGCCTGCGCCGGCGGCCTCGGGTCGCTTCGCCGGAGCGCATTTCGAACCGGTCGAACACACCGGAGATTCATCGGACTCTCGCCAGGCCCGAATGTCAATGCCCCGGCAACCGGGATTCGCAGGACCTCCACACCCTGCCACTCTCCATTCGAGCGCATCGATAACGCTCGTTGCGATCTCCCGTAACGAGGTACGAGAAAGCCCCTGTTGGCACAGCCAAATGGGGCCTTCCGCTTTCGGATTCCGCCTGTCTGGGCTGCCCCTCCGGGCTGAACCACCAGGCGGACAGGACAGGCTTTCCGAAGGAGCGTGCGCACAACGACACCCCGTTTCAGGCGAGCTGCACCTTCCTATCCAGGCTGAGCCGTGACCTCGCCGATGATGCCGATGCCCATGGTTCGTTCCTCAGGCCGTGAAACCACCATCGACCATCAGCTCGGCCCCGCTGACGAACCCGGCTTCCGCGCTGGCCAGATAGGCCACTGCGCTGGCGACATCGCTGCCTTGGCCATAGCGACCGATGGCAATTTTAGGGCGCACGAAGTCGGCTATCGGGCCATCGGCCGGATTCATATCGCTGTCGGTAGGTCCCGGGTTCACGGTGTTGACGGTGATTCCCCGGGGACCAAGGTCACGAACCAGTCCACGGCTGAATCCGGCCACGGCACCTTTGGTCAGCGTATAGGCCGAGGCGGTGCCGAAAGCGGCGTGTTGCACCATGGAACTGCCGATGTGGATGATGCGGCCGCCCTGGCCCATGTGCCTGAGGGCTTCCTGGGTGGCGACGAAGACACCGGTGACGTTCACGGCGAGGATGCGCTGGAAGTCCTCGAATGCGATGTCCTCAGGGGCTCCGAGCACACTGATCCCGGCATTGTTGACCAGGATATCGACCTTTCCGAACGTGCCGGCCACCTGCCGAATGGCCGCGCGCACGGCGTCCGGGTCGCCTGCATTGGCCGCCAGGGATAGTGCGCGACCGCCCGCCGCGGTGATCTCCTCGACCACCGTGGCGGCACGGTTCGCTGAAGCGTTGTAGGTGATGGCGACGGTGGCGCCGTCCGCAGCCAGGCGCTTGGCGATGGCGGCGCCGATGCTGCGCGAGCCGCCGGTGACGATGGCGACCTTGCCGGCGAGAGGGAGGGTAGTGGCGTTCATGCTGTGAGCCTCGGGTGTGTGAAAGGTGAGGCTATGAAACGCCTTTGGCTTTCTATCCAGTAGCGGGTAATGGCTAGAATCACTTTCAAGCATTACTTGAAGGAGGAGCCGTGGAGACTCTGGCCAACCTGCAGTCTTTCGTTCGCAGCGCCGAGGGTGGGAGCTTTTCCGCCGCCGCGCGACGACTCGGTCTGACACCGGCGGCGGTGAGTCGCAACGTCGCTCAACTGGAAGCGAGCCTGGGGGTGCGCCTGTTCCAGCGCAGTACCCGGCGGTTGACGCTGACCGAAGCGGGAGAACGCTTTCTGGGCAATGTCGGAGGCGGGCTGGAAAGCATCCAGGCGGCGATTGCCGACGTCACCAGCAATGCTGGCGATCCTGCCGGCGTGCTGAGGCTCTCCGCTGCACCCTTGTTCGGTCGCGATTTCCTGCTGCCGCTGATGCCAGGCTTCATGGCGCGTTATCCGGCGGTGATTCCGGAGTGGCACTTTGAAAATCGCCAGGTGGACCTGATTGCCGAAGGATTTGACGCGGCCATCGGGGGTGGCTTCGAACTCCCTCCCGGCGTGATCGCTCGCGAGCTTGCGCCGGCACATCTGGTGCTGGTCGCGTCGCCGGACTATCTGGCCGGGCGTGCGCGGCCACAAGGGCCAGAACAGCTGGATGAGCTGGCGCAACTGGCCATGCGCTCGGCGCACAGCGGCAAGGTGCGCAACTGGATGCTGCAGGGGCCCAAGGGGCGACGCTGGACCCTGGAGCTTCACCCCCGCTTGCTGGTCAACGATCCGCAAGCCCTCCGCCAGAGCGCGCTGATGGGGTTGGGAGTGGCGCTGCTGGCGCTACCTGAGGTGCTGCCCTACCTGGAAAGCGGTGCGCTCCGGCGGGTGCTGGCGGGCTGGCACGTGGATGCGGGGCCGATCTCGCTGTACTTCGCCAGCCAGAAATTGCTGCCAGCCAAGACCCGCGCCTTCATCGATCTGCTGGTCGAACACAGCCGCGAACAACAGTGGGCGCAGCGCTTCGATGCCAGATCCTGACGCTGGCGCTGCTTGCCGGGCGCTCGCGTTTCAAGCTGGTATTCATAGCCATGGCCGGAAGCAGGCGGTTGCGACCGACCGCATTCGGCCGATTCTTGGGCCGCTCCTCACCGCTGTGAGGAGTGGGTGTGATTTGCAGGGTTCAGGGCCAGGATGCGGCGGTGGCCTTTCGTGAGCGAGGGCGCCCTGCCGACTAGCCTTTGTCCGCCTTGCCCGCAGCCGCCGCGAACTTGGCCAGTTGAACGTCCAGGCGACGCGGGCGGCGGCCATGGTCTTCGGCGCGCTCCTTGCGACGGATGGCGTTGCGCACCATCAGCGACCCCAGGTAGCGGATCGGCTCTGGCGGGAAGTAGCCGAGCGGCCCCTGTACCAGCGGCGAACGGGTCCAGGGGTTGTCCAGCCCCAGTACCAGCGACGACAGAATCTGCCCGCCCATATGACAGGGACCGACGCCGCTTCCCGAATAACCGAAGCCATAGAAGACGTTATCGCTCTGGCCGAGCCGGCCGAAGAACGGCAGCCCGGTGACCGAACGGTCCGAAGGACCGTTCCAGCTCGCGGCGATACCCACATCGGCGAAGTCCGGGAAGAACTCGTCCAGGGTGCTGCGCAAAAGCGGCTGGTAAGGGGAAGGCTGGTCGAACACCGGCAGGATGCGCCCGCCGAAGGCGAAGGTGTTGCCGCCCTTGCCCAGCATGATCCGGCCGTCCGGGGTGTTGTGGTAGTAGTGCACGAAGATCCGCGAATCGAGCACCGTCACGCCGCTGGTGAGGCCGATGCGCTGCAGCAGGTCCGGGCGCGGCTCGGTGATGATCATGTCGCTGGACACGATCGCCACGGTGCGCTCGAACTGCGGGAAGGCCCGCGCCATCCAGGCGTTGATGGCCAGCACCACCCGATCGGCGACGACCCGCCCGGAAGGCGTCGAGACCACGGCAGGTCTCCCCTCCTCCAGCCCGGTCATCGGCGTGCCCTCGTACAGGCGAACCCCCAGCTCCAGTGCCACGCGGCGCAATCCGCGCACCAGCTTGCCCGGCTGCACGCTGGCGGCCGCCGGCGAGAACCAGCCCTCGATGTGCCGGGTCGAACCCGCCCTGCGCTGCAATTCGGGCAACGGGCAACGGACGAAGGAATTGATGCCGTTGCGCTCCAGTGCCGCGATCACGCCATCGGTGGAGCCCTGCTGCGCCCGGTTGGTGGCGGTGTAGAGCGTGCCGTCGAGTCGGTACTCGGCATCCACGCCGTACTTTTTGCAGAAATCGCCGATGGCGTAGATGCTCTCCTCCGAAGCGCGGACCAGGCGCACGGCCTCTTCGCGTCCGAACAGCCGTTCGAGGGTGAAGTACTTGGCGGACCAGGACAGCGCGCAGCCGCCATTGCGGCCACTGGCGCCCGCGCCGCAGATATCCGCTTCGACAATGACCACGTCGAGCTCGGGGTTCTGCTCCTTGAGCATGATCGCCGTCCACAAGCCGGTGTAGCCGCCACCGACGATGCAGACATCCGCGCGGGTCTCGTTCTGCAACGGCGCGCTGGGCTCCGTGGGATGGGCCTTGAGGGCCTGGTCGAGCCAGAAGGGTCTCATCGATGTCATCTCCATGGGATGGATTGGTCAGGTCAGGTGCGCGCGGCAATCACGATCATTTCCACCCGCCAGCGCGGGTCGATCAGTTGCGCCAGGGTGCAGGCGCGGGTCGGTGCATGGCCTTCCGGAAAGAACGCGTCCCAGACCCGGTTGAGTCCTTCGTAGTCCTCGCGATGGGCGAGCAGGATGCGCACCGAGAGCACCCGCTGGCGGTTGCTGCCCACGCTGAGCAGCAGGCGCTCGATGCTTGCCAGGACTTCTCGTGTCTGGGCCTCGATACCACCGTTGGTGTCTGTGGCCACCTGGCCGCCGATGTAGATGTGGTTGTCGTGCAGGACCATTTCCGAGCGGCGCTTGACCACTCCGAAGCGTTCGATATTCATGTTGTTTCCTCGTTTCCAGGGTGGACGCCGGCCCTCGCCGGGCCGGCGATGGATCAGGCACGCAGTGGCTTGTGCAGCATTCGGCAGTTGGGAATCAGAAACCGTCCCGGCACCAGGACGACGGGACGACTGTTCCAGTGCGGCAGCAGGATCAGGCAGGACAGCAGGGAGCAGCCCACGAACACGGCGAACACGTTGTAGGTGTCGAGATAGCCCGGCAGCAGGCCCCCCAGGATGGCGCCGACCGAGCCACAGCCATTGACGAAACCGGAAGCCGTTCCCGCTGCGCGGCTGGTGCCGAAATCGATGGCCGCCGCGCCACAGATCATCGAGTCCGGCCCGTACAGGGTCAGGCCCATGACGAACAGCAGGGCCATCACGATCATTGCGTTGCCGGTCTGCAGCGCCGGGAGGAACAACGCCAGGGCGACCGTCAGGGCCAACAGGCTGATGACGCAGGCGGGCATGCGCCGCGCGCCGAACAGCTTGTCGGATGCCAGGCCGATGAGAATCGGCCCGAGCAGGCCTGCCAGCTCGAAGGCGGTGGGAATGATCGCCGCACCCACCTTGCCCACCGACGGCATGCGCTCATACACCATCACCGGTCCCCAGAGGAGGATGGCGTAGCGCGCCGGCTTGAGCAGGAAATAGGCCGCGCCCAGGGTCAGCACCGTGCGATTGCGCAGGATGTCCCGCACCGGCGTGGTCCCGGACTGCGCCAGGCTGTGGGCATCCGGCTCGACCTCTACCGGAGGCAGGCCGACATCCTCCGGCCGGTTGCGCTGGAAGAGGAAGAACAGCAGCGCCATCCCGGCCACCACCGCCGCGCCGGAATAGAAAGCCGCCTGCCAGCTGTGGAAGACCGTATAGGCCCACCAGCCGGCGAAGGGCGACGCCACCAGTCCGCCGAAGGCATAGCAGGTGCTCCAGAAGCCCATGACCCGGCCACGCACTTCACCGGGAAAGAAGCTGCCGAGGTTCTTGCACAGCCCCGACCAGCCGGTGGACTGGGCAAGCCCCTGGACCAGCATGCAGGTAGCGAAAATGGGCAAGGTGGCGAAGGTCCCCATCACCGCCGCGGCCAGCGCCGAGACGACCAGGCCGCCCAGCACCACCACGCGCGGCCCGAAGCGGTCGGCCAGCACGCCCCAGGCGAACTGCCCCACCGCGTAGGCGGCGAGGTAGAGGGCATCGAGATTGGCCATGTCCATCTTGTCGAGCGCGAAGCCCGGGTCTTCGGCTATGCCGAGCTTGGCGACGGAAAAGGCCTTGCGGGTGAAGTAGAACGCGGCGTAGGCCAGCCAGGTGATGGCGAAGATCTGCAGGCGCCAACGGTTCAATGAACCTCCGGCTTGCACGGCGGCATGTTCTTTCATGGTGTTTCTGACCTCGGGATGTGCTGGCGCCCTTGCAGGAGCACCTGGTTGTTGTTGTGAAAGGCACTTCAGCGTCGGTTGGGAACCTGGCGCCGGTCAGACTGCGGTGAAGCAGGTTGCGGGAACCATCAGACCAATTTGGTTTGAATAACTGAAATCGATTTGTTGTATTTTCAAATAAGTTCAACTTATCCAAACGGCGCCGCCATGCAGATATCCCATTCGCAGTTACGAGCCTTCCATGCTGTCGCCGAGGCCGGCAGCTTCACCCGCGCGGCGGAACAGCTGTGCCTCTCGCAGCCGGCGGTTTCCGACCAGGTGCGCAAGCTCGAGGAGTACTACGGAGTGATGGTCTTCCACCGGGACAAGCGCTCGGTGCGCCTGACCGAAGTGGGCGAGCGACTGTTCGGCCTGACCCGGCGCCTCTTCGACATCAGCATCGACGCCCACGAATTGCTGATGGACTATCGCGGCCTCACCACTGGCAGCCTGGTCCTCGCGGTGGACGCTCCGGTGCACGTCCTGCCCTATGTCGCGCGCTTCTGCACGCGCTATCCCGGCATCGACGTGAAGATCGAGACAGCCAACACGGACGAGGTGCTGCAGCGGCTGTTCAGCCACCGCGCGGACCTGGCGCTGCTGGGCCGCAGCATCGATGACGAGCGCCTGCTCTCACTGCCGCTGCGCCGCGATCCCATGGTGGCCTTCGTTGCCAAGGACCACCCCTGGGCGAAGCGCAAGTCCATCCGCCTCGCGGACCTCGACGGCACACCGCTGGTGCTGCGCGAGCAAGGCTCGGTCACGCGCCAGACCCTGGAGGAGGAAATGGCGGCCGCCGGTTTCACCATCCGCAAGGCAATCGAGGTGGAAGGACGCGAAGGCGCGATGGGGGCAGTGGCATTCGGTATTGGCGTGGGGGTGATTTCCGCGGCCGAGCTGGGCTTCGATTCGCGACTACGCGCCCTGCCCATCGTCGACTGCCAGCGTCATTTCACCGAGACCCTTGCATGCCTGCGCGCACAAAGCACTCGGCGGATTCTCATGACATTCCTCGACTTGATCAGTGAAGGCTGAGCAATGCCGCTGCGCGGTTTCGGCCGCTCCCGCTTGGTCGGCACGTCCCGGCCGAACTGCTCGAACACGTCCTCCACCCTTTTTCGGCCCTCGTCATGCTCTCGCCACGGAGTCACACCGGCGGGGCCGCAACCGGCGCGTGCCTGGCCATCAGCTCCACCATCCAGTCGATGAAAACGCGCAGTTTGGTACTCACGTGGCGGTTCGGCGGGAATGCCAGGTAAAGCGGCATGGGGTCCAGTTGCCAGTCGTCGAACAGGGGAACCAGCTCGCCGCGTTCCAGGTGCGGCCGGGACATGTAGTGCGGTAGCCAGAGGACGCCCATGCCGGCCAGCCCGGCGGCGAGGTAGGCATTGCCGTCGTCGACCGACAGCACGTAGCGCCCCTGGACCCTGACGGTCTCGTCGCCACGGTGCATGGCGTACGGCAGGGCTTTGCCGGTGCGGGCCCAGAGGAAGCCCACGATGTAGTGAGAAGGCCCTTCCAGCTCGCGCGGGTGCTGCGGGATACCGGCGCCTTCCAGGTAGCTCGGCGCAGCGCATACCCCCAACTGCAGGTCGGCGATGTGCCGTGCGATGAGCGATTGGTCGGTGAGTTCGCCGCCGCGCACCACGCAGTCCACGCTTTCGTCGATCAGGTCCACGATCCGGTCGCTGACCCCCAGGTCGATCCGGATATCGGGGTATCGCGCATGGAACTCCGGCAAGGCGGGCACGAGGATCAGCCGAGCGAGCGGGCTGGGAACATCGACACGCAGTCGGCCCCTGGGCGATGCCGAGGCGGTGGACAGACTGGTTTCGGCATCGTCCAGGTCGGCCAGCAAGCGGACCACGCGATCGTAGTAGGCGGCGCCCTCGGCGGTCACATTGAGCTTGCGCGTGGTGCGGTTGATCAGCCTGACGCGCAGCCGCGCCTCCAGTTGCTGAACCAGTTGCGTCACGCTGGTCCTGCTCATGTGCAGCGTTTCGGCAGCCTTGGTGAAGCTGCCGGTTTCCACGACACGCGCAAATGCCTGCATTGCATCGAAACGGTCCATTGGCGCTCCGCTGACTCGGGGATTGTTTGGATTCTACAAACAGTGATGGACAGGGTTGCCCGTTTATCCAGCCAAGATGCCGCCTTAACCTCGCTCCATCGTTGAAGCCCGGGCCGCTTCGGCCCTTGATGGAGAAAGTCGATGGCAATGCGCAATGTTGTTTTCCCCGCCGGGCGCCAGGCGCTGTACGAGATTAATCGCTATTCGCCGGCGATCCGCAGCGATGGCCTGCTGTTCGTTTCCGGGCAGGTGGGCAGCCGCGAAGACGGCTCGCCGGAACCCGACCTGAAAGCGCAGGTTCGCCGAGCGTTCGAGAATCTGAATGCGATTCTGGCGGCGGCAGGTTGCACCTTTGACGATGTGATTGACGTAACCGTCTTCATGGTCGACCCCGAGGCGAAGTTCGAGACCATCTGGCAGGTCGTGCCGGAGTATTGGGGCAATGCACCGCATCCGACACTGACCGCGGTTGGCGTGACCTGGCTCTATGGCTTCGACTTCGAGATCAAGGTGATCGCCAAGCTGCCGGAGACCATTGATGCGGGGCTGTAGCAGCTTCGCTGGTTCGATCCTTTTCTAGATATTTTCGGCCAGCCAAACATCCGCTCGATGATGTTCCGTTGTCGGCACTTCGGACGTTCAAACGTCGTGGTAGCCCCGGCTTGAGTTTGCGCTTCATGGTGCGCCGCGGGATCACCGGCTACGTCCGTTTGCCGCCAGTCATGAACGTCCGATTTCGGCCCATGGTGAACGGTAGCTGTCGATTGTGAGGGACCGCTTTTCCGGGCTTTTAAAAAAGCCCAGGACAATCAGAATTACCTGATGTCTTTATTGTAGATTCGCCCCATCTCATCCCTGAATGCCTGGATCAATGGTTCGCGTGATCTTCCATTCTTGATTATCAATGAGAACTCCGCTTGATATCCAAAGTTTTCTGGAAGCAGCCTGGACAGGCGCCCATCTTTCTCCCAACTACTTGCAAGGTGATCAGGAAGATACCCAATGTAGCTACCGGAGAGTACAAGAATGAGTGCCGCCTCCATGCTTTCGACCGTTGCGGAACACTCCTTGAAGCCATGCTTCAGAATCTCCGAACTTGACCAGTATCCTCTATTGATGAGTGCATGCTGGCGGACCATGTCGGCATTGATCTCCTCTTCCCGGGATAACGGGTGCCTATCGCTGCAGTAAAGCCAGTGCTGCTCGACGTACAGATGCACATACTTCAATCCACTCATCTTGGTTGGCAAGGACCCGATCGCCAAATCAATCTTCCCTTCCAGAACTTCTCTTTGCAGTTCGAAAGGGCTGAGCATTTTCAAGTTGATATGCACCTTGGGATTCTTCGAGCTGAAGTCCCCAAGCAGATCGACTATATTCACCTGCTTGTCAGTAAGCATCGAATCCAGTATTCCAACGGTTATGGTTCCTCGCAGTTCACCTTTCAGCTCGATAACGTAGTTCTCGAAATTATCGATCTGGCTAATTAAATGCTGCGCCTCATCGAGTATGAGCTGCCCCTTGCTGGTGAGGCTGAAGCCTGATCGGCCGCGACTGCACAACTGCATGCCCAGCTGCGTCTCCAGCTGACTCATATAAGAACTGATAGCCGGTGTAGACATATTCAGGTCTTGTTGGGCAGCAGAGAACCCCTTGTTTTTTGCTACCGCTATGAAAATGCGCAACAGGCGAATGTTATAGATACTCTCTTTCATGACCGCCACCAGCCAGAGTGAATGCCCGCACCTTAATACATGATATTCAAGCCCCGGGCAAACCACATGGAATTAAGTTCATAATTTCATTAACTGAGAATTTAGGGTTCGAGGATTTAAACGAGGCCCTCTTAAAAGTTAAATATTGAGGGAAATTCCAAGAATCCACGCAGCCAGGAACTGAGGTGACTCATGTCTGATTCCAAATTCAAAAAAAACCTGATAGACGGAACGCCGTACGACCCTCAGAAGCGGCCGCGATTCAACGAGATTGCAAGCTTTATGCGTGCACCTGTGGCCGACTCGCTTGACGGTGTAGATATCGGCCTGATTGGCGTGCCATTTGATGGTGGAACTTCATTCAAACCCGGGGCGCGCCTAGGTCCGCGGGGGATTCGCCAGCAATCCTGCCTGATGCGGACCAAGAATCATTCTTCCGGTATCGCCCCTTTCGAAATATGCAACATTTTCGATCTAGGGGATGTTTATCTTGAGAAAATGTACAGCATCGAGGATGCCCATGCGTGCATCGAGCATTATTACCGCGAGATCTGCGCTCGAAATATCATGCCGCTGACGGTTGGCGGCGATCATTCCATTACCTATCCGATATTCAAGTCCCTCGCAAAAGACGGACCTATTGGCATGGTCCATATCGATGCTCACACCGATACCTGGGATAGCCTGTACGGCTCCAAGTTTTTCCATGGCGCGCCATTCAGAAGGGCGGTAGAAGACGGCTTACTGGATCCCCATCGCACCATTCAGATTGGTATTCGTGGATCTGAGCATTCCGGAACGCCCAACTACAGCCTGGAATGTGGCATGCGTGTAATCTTCATCGATGAGTTCGATGAACTGGGCGTGGATGGGGTGCTTCAAGAGGTTCGTCGTGTCGTTGGAGATGGGAAGACCTATGTCTCGTTTGACGTTGATGGTCTTGACCCTGCCTTTGCTCCTGGCACGGGGACACCCGAATCAGGCGGAATCTCCATGAGAGAGGCCCTTCGACTCATCAAAGGGTTGCGCGGATTGAACCTTATCGGTGGCGACGTAGTAGAAGTTGCTCCGGATCTGGACCCATCCGGTATGACGGCGCTCAATGCCGCGACGCTCATGTTCGAGATGTTATGTGTGCTTGCAGATTCCCGAGTTAACCGCTAGTTCGAATAGAAAAAAGTAAAAGAAAAAGGGGACAGACTTGAATGGCACTTACTTAGCCCTTTTGGGATGACCGCTCCTTTGTATTTCGGCGCGAGCCGAGTGGCGTGTGCGGGTCAGTAAGGGATAGGGTTTCGGCCTTCGTTT
>RCUL01000450.1_pt1 | contig 21464 bp, 20 predicted proteins | sample 2167521 | NCBI WGS metagenome assembly RCUL01 (sample SAMN09932745, study PRJNA488358) | compost metagenome | feature: garden; material: soil; isolation source: compost soil in acetic acid-enriched culture | place: Germany: Experimental Botanical Garden Goettingen | collected 2016-01-27
CCTCGAACACCAGGTGCTGGTACTGCATCTCGGTGCCGAACTTGGCGGCCTGGAACAGGCGCTCGCCATTCCACTGCAGGGCGTCGATCTCGGCCGCCGTGGCCGGGAACGCGGCCGGTGCGGTGCCGGGCATCAGCCAGGGGGACAATTCGGCCAGGTTGCCGGAGGCCAGCAGGACGCTCTTGGTCTGCTCCACCAGGCGGTTGTGCTCGGAGTGGAACACATGGTGCACCGTGGTCAGGCCGATGTTCTCGTTGACCCGGCCGTCGCCCGCAATGTAGTGCGAGTCCAGCAGTTCGTTGTCATAGGTCCCGGCTGCCGGGGCGACGCCGATGTTGATCGCGTTGTCGGCATCCGCCGTCAGGCCGCCGGTGGGATCGGCGCTATGGGCGATGTCGATGAGGAACTGGTGGCCGGTACCGACCGCGTCGGCCAGGTCGATGGGCGCCAGCGGGTTGCCTTCCACCAGCACGTCATCGGCGGTGCCGGCCAGGCCATCCGCGCCCTTCATCACCACTTGCGGGAAGCCATTCGGGCCCTTGATGAAATTGCCGTAGGCGTCGGTGGCCAGCAGCGGCACATCGAACACGTTGGCGTCTGTCAGGTTGATCCCGAGGATATCGCGGGCCTGGGCCTTGACCACCGCCCAGGTGGCCATGCCGCCGATTTCCACGTCGTCGGTGGTGCCGAAAGTGCCGTCGGCGCCCAGGCTGCGGTTGGTGATCAGGCCACCGGTAGCGACCGGTTCGCCATTGGCGTTCAGCTCATAGGCACGCAGGAAGACCTGGTGCGAGGGGTGCGAGCTGTAGGTCTGGTTCTGGTCGACGAAGGGCGATGTGGTGTTCTGCTGCTCGTGGATGTCATCGGCGGTGCCGAGAATGCCATCCGCTCCAGGCTGCATCGTTGCGCGGGTCAGCACCATGAAATTGGTCGGGCTGCCCGCAACGAAGCGCGGATCATCCGCCTGCAGCGGGATGAAGATGATGTCGTTGCCGCCCTTGGTCACCAGATCCAGGCCGTGGTCGAAGAACTGCCCGAAGAAGGTCATCCAGGCATTGAAGGGCGCAGACAGGCCGGCATCGGGCGCGACATTCGGGATGAAATGGGTCTGGGTGTCGTCGGCTGTGCCGAACAGTCCATCCAGGCCCGGGCTGGTGACCGTGGCCGAACCAGGGGTCTGCGCGGCGGCCGCCACGGCCGCCGGGTTATTGGCGGATTGATCGACGATCAGGTTGCTGATGGTGCGCGGCTGGGAGTCGATCACGGTGCCGCTGGTTTGTGCGTAGGAGGTCCCCGCCTCCGCCGGACGGAATGCCGGATCCAGCAGGCGCGGGAAGAGATTGTCCGCCGAGCCGAATTCGGTCTGCCCCTCCACCAGGTTGTTGAACGAGCCATCGAGGGTGCGCAGGCCGAAAGGCACTTGCACGTTGGGGAGCAGGTCACGGAGGTCCTCGCCGGCGGCATGGGCTTCGGCGATGAGAATCTGCTGGAGGATGAAATCCAGGTCCGACAGGTTGAAGTTGGCCATTTTGCTGATTCCTCGATTCCGACTGCGTAGGGGCGTGCGCCATGGCAGCAAGGACAGGGCTCCACGCTTTCGACTTGACTTCGGGATTTGGGGACTGGATGACGCCTACCTGGAAGCGACGCTGGTACTGGCGTGTTTTCATGCTCTTGCGCAGGAGGTCCTATCCCTGACGGCGCCGGCGGATTGGCGCCGGCGCAAAGGTCATCGACCCGGCGGGCCGTGATATTCGGTGAGGTGCAGTGAGGCGGGCGGAATCGCCCCCTGGAATGGGATTCGCGAAGCAGTGCTCATGAACGTTCTCCCTAGCTTTTATTGTTTCCCGGCTAAGGCTGCAGCGCCCTCACGATGCAGCTGCCTTGCATTGCGAAACAATTTCTTACATAGATGACTAAAGATTCGGCTAAAAACACTGTCAAGCGACCGTCAATTCGAGCGAATACCCCTTAAAAATCAAACTAAGTAATTGATTTATATTATTTTATTCATGAAATAATATATTACAAAGAGGCGAATCAGAGGTGCTCAGGGAGAAATCACTACCCAGCAAGGACCCAGCGCACATCGCTACAAAGCCCTAGATAGAGCGGTCTGCTCAGAGTGCTCGCCGTTAATCCGCTGTTTGCCACCGCCGGGAAGAGCCGGGTGCAGGCTTGCAAAACAAGCGATTCTGTGAGTCAAAAAACCGTGCTTTTTGCCTGATTCAACGGGGGCAGAGAGCGGCCCGGAAGAAAACCGGGCCGGCGGGATTCAGGCCAGGCGAATGCCCGGCGCACGGGAAGCCACTTCGAGCTCGCCGAGCTTCTCCAGCCGCGCACGCACTATGTTGCGGCTGATACCCAGCATCCGGGCGGTCTGCAACTGGTTGCCATGGCAGTAGCGGTAGGCGCTGCGGAATACCTGCGCCTCGATCTGCTCATAGAGATCCGGCAGGTTCTGCTCGAACAGGGCGTTCAATGCCGCCTCCAGGTCGGCGGGACGTGTGGAGAGGGGCGCCACGTCCTGGCGAGCGGCGGCCAGGCGCATGTCCACCAATTGCAGGTCGCCGGGTTGAACCAGGCCGTTGCGGCATACCAGCAGGGCATGGTGGATGGCGTTCTCCAGCTCGCGGATATTCCCTGGCCAGCTGTGTCCGGTCAGCTTGCGCTCGGCATCCGCACTCAGGACCGCCGGTGCATAGCCCAGGCGCCGGCAATGCTCGCCGAGGAAGAACTGCGCCAGGGGCAGGATGTCACCCCTGCGTTCGCGCAGGGGCGGCAGCTGGATGCTCGCCACGTGCAGGCGATAGAACAGATCTTCGCGGAAGTGTCCGGCTATCACGGCGTCCGCCAGATTGACGTTGGTCGCCGCCACCAGGCGCACGTCGATGGGAATGGGGGAACGCGAACCCAGGCGCACCACCTCACGCTCCTGCAGGACCCGCAGCAGCTTGACCTGCATGTTCAATGGCAGGTCGCCGATCTCGTCGAGGAACAGCGTGCCGCCATTGGCCGCTTCGAACCAGCCGGCCTTGCTGCAGGTAGCGCCGGTGAAGGCGCCCTTCTCATGGCCGAACAGTTCGCTTTCCACCAGGGTTTCCGGGAAGGCGCCGCAGTTCACCGCGACGAAGGGGCCACCGGCCCGACGGCTGAGAGTGTGGAGGTGTCGGGCCACCAGCTCCTTGCCGGTGCCGGTTTCGCCGATGATCAGGGCATTGGCCTCGCTGGGCGCCAGGCGCTCGATGCGGCTGAGCAGTTGTTGGGAGGCCGGGTCCTTGAACACCAGCACGGTGGCGCGAACGGATTTGGTCAGTTCACGGGCATTGGGGAGGGTAAGCAGAGACATGGTGCATTCCTGGCATCCGAAAGCGCAGGGGCATGATGCACGAAACCCACATAGATTAAAAAATTATCAATTAATATTTATATATACATAATTGGAATATAAAAGCATCGCCACGCCCCATCGCTGTTGGCCCAGCAACACTCCGGCAGCAGAACTGCTGCATGCCCACCAGCGATATCGCGCCCGAACCACCTGAGCTGCCCGGAATTCGTACAACTGCGTCCCTGGTACGCCCCTTGCTCCGGTTCTCTGCACACCGAGCAACATCCCAAGGGATATCCATGACCAAGCCGATCAGAGTCGTAGCCGTTTCCGGGGGCACCTTCCGCCCCTCTCGCACCCTGGTGCTGACCCAGGCCATCGTTGCCGAACTGGGGCGCCTGCTGCCCATCGAGGCACGCATCATCGAACTGGGCGACATCGCCCGTCCCGTAGGCGGCGCTCTCTCGCGCAAGGAGTTGCCGGAGACCGTCGAGCATGAACTGCGCGCCATCGAGAGCGCCGACCTGCTGGTGGTAGCGGCGCCGGTCTACCGAGGCTCCTACCCGGGCCAGTTCAAGCACCTGTTCGACCTGATCGACCTCAATGCACTGGTCGATACTCCAGTGCTGCTGGCCGCCACCGGCGGCAGCGATCGCCATGCCCTGGTCCTCGACCACCAGTTGCGCCCGCTATTCAGCTTCTTCCAGGCACTGACGCTGCCCATCGGCGTCTACGCCTCGGAAGCCGACTTCCAGAACTACCAGATCACCAGCAAAACGCTGCACGCGCGCATCGCCCTGGCCGCCGAACGCGCAGCGCCCCTGTTCGCCGGCAACCCCGCCGACCTGCTGAAGATTGCGTGAAGCACACCCCAATCGGCCGCTCCCGGGAGCATTCGCCGGTAGCGGCCATTCAAGAAGGGCTCAATGGCGCGCGCTGAGCTCGGAGCTGCCTGCGCCCTGGGCAAGGGTCCAGTCCAGCACCTGGGCCGAAAGGCGGTCGGCGGCCCGGCCGAAAGCCGTCACCACCTGCGCCGGCGCGGTGCCGCCGACCTCCTCGCGCACCTCGAAACGCTGGCTGGCGAGCATACGCCGGGTGCCGCTCTGCACCAGTCGAGCCTCCAGCAGGATATGCACCTCCACCCTCCCCGCCCGGTACTCGCCCTGGAAGGCGCGCAGGTCGCCGGCCAGCACCAGGTCGGTCGCCAATCGGCTGTCGTCGCTGCTCACCGCGCCGATGCGACCATCGGCGCGGAAGGCATCGATCAGGCGGTCACGCAGCAACAGGGTGCCACGGTCGTCCCAGCGCACCCCCTGGTAGGCGCTGATACGGTCGCCGTCCGGCAGCACTGCGATGCGCGTGCTGTCCAGCATCGGGCTGGCCAGCGGCTTGTTGACCTGCAATGCCCAATCCACCACGGCTCCCCTCGTCGCCACGGCACCGTTCACGGGCAATTGGTAGACAGTCAGTTCTTCGCCCTTGGGCAGGATGGAGCAGGCGCCGAGCAGCAGTGGAACGGCCAGGGTCAGAATGGGCTTCATGGTCGGAACTCCTTGATGCTGTCGCTGCGCAACAGATAGCCGCCCGGATCTTCTTCGAGGCGGCGGGAGAAACTGCGCAGCGATTCCAGGGTGTCGCGCAACTGGCCGATGGCCGGCCCCAGTTCGCCAATGCCTTTCATGCCGCCATCGAGGGACTGGCGATTGTTCTCCAGCAGCTGTTCGATGCCGCGGCTGCTGCGTTCCAGGGAGGCCAACAGCCGGTCGGCGCTGGCAAAGGCCTGTCGGCCCTGGCCATCCAGCAGCTCGTTGGCGGTGCGGAACAGCGTGCCGGCCTCGCGGGTGGCGGCATTGACCTGCTCCAGGGTCCGGCGCAGCTCGTCGCGCTGGTCGGCGATGCTGGCGGTGGTCTGCTCCAGGTGGGCCAGGGTGCGGGACACGTGTTCGACGTTGTCGCTGGAGAACAGTCGATTGGCCTGCTCCAGCAACCGGGTGACGCTGACCATCACATCCTCGCCGCCGGCCATCAGCCGGGCGATGGGCGAGGGATCGGCGATGATCACCGGCGTCTTGCCATCCCTGCCCTTGAGCAGGGGGCTGGCCGGGGTACCGCCGTGCAGCTGGATCACCGCGGTACCGGTGACGCCGGTGATGGACAGGCGAGCCCGGGTGTCCTCCTTGATCGGCGTATCGCCGACTATGCGAATGCGCGCCCGCACCTTGCGCGGGTCCTTCGGGTCCAGGCGCAGCTGCGCCACGTCGCCGACCTTGATACCGCTGTACTGCACGGCGCTGCCCTGGGACAGGCCGCTCACCGCTTCGGTGAAGATCACCTCGTACTCCTGCAGCTGGCTGTCGGAGCCGGCCTTGCTCAGCCACAGGGCAAAGAGCATGGCGGCGCCGACCACCAGCACGGTGAACAGGCCGATCAGGACGTGGTGGGCTCGTGTTTCCATTCATTGGCTCCCTGGCGCGCGCATGGCGGCCTGCTCGGCCGCGCGTCCGCGCGGTCCATGGAAATATTCGCGGACCCAGGGGTCCTCGTTGGCGGCGACCACTTCCAGGCGATCGGCCACCAGCACGCGCTTCTGCGCCAGCACCGCCACCCGGTCGCAGAGGCTGTAGAGGCTGTCCAGGTCGTGGGTGACGAGGAACACGCTGAGGCCCAGGGCATCGCGCAGGGTACGGATCAGTTGGTCGAAGGCCGCCGCACCGATGGGATCGAGGCCCGCCGTCGGCTCATCGAGGAAGAGGATGTCCGGGTCCAGCGCCAGGGCGCGGCCCAGGGCCGCGCGCTTGACCATGCCGCCGGACAGCTCGGTGGGGTACTTGTCGCCGGCGTTGGCCGGCAACCCCACCAGCGCCAGCTTGACCCGCGCCAAGGCCTCGGCGGCGGATCGGTCGAGGCCGGCGTGCTCGATCAGCGGCAGGGCGATGTTCTCGCTCACCGTCAGCGAAGAAAACAGCGCCCCGCGCTGGTAGAGCACGCCGAAACGGCGCTCCAGCTGCGAACGCCGCTCGGCAGGCAGCGCCAGCAACTCTTCGCCGAACACCCGCACCGTACCGGCATTGGCCCGGCGCAGGCCGAGGATGCAGCGCAGCAGCACCGACTTGCCGGTGCCCGAGCCACCGACCACGCCGAGCACCTCGCCACGCAGCAGATCCAGGTTCAGGTCCTGGTGCACCACCTGGGCGCCGAACTGGTTGCGCAGGCCGCGCACCTGGATGATGGCATCTCCCGTCACCAGCCCACCTCCATCAGGAACAACGCGGCCACTGCATCCAGCAGGATGACCACGAAAATCGACTGCACCACGCTGGAGGTGGTGCGCTCGCCCACCGACTGGGCGCTGCCGGTGACCTTGAAGCCTTCCAGGCAACCGATCACCGCGATCAGGAAGGCGAACAGCGGTGCCTTGCCGATGCCCACCAGGAAATGCCGCAGCTCGATGTTCTGCTTGAGCAGCGACAGGTACATGGCCGGTGAGATGTCCAGGGCCAGGGCGCAGACCACCGCGCCACCGACCATCCCGCTGAGCATGGCGATGAAGGTCAGCATCGGCAGCGCGATCAGCAGGGCGAAGACACGCGGCAACACCAGCAGCTCCACCGGGCTCAGCCCCAGGGTGCGGATGGCGTCGATCTCCTCGTTGGCCTTCATCGAGCCGATCTGCGCGGTGAACGCGCTCGCCGTGCGACCGGCCATGAGGATGGCGGTGAGCAGCACGCCGAACTCGCGAAGGAAGGAAAAGGCCACCAGGTTGACGGTGTAGAGCGTGGCGCCGAAGTCCGAGAGTATGGTGGCGCCAAGGAAGGCCACCACCGCCCCCACCAGGAAGGTCAGCAGCGCCACGATGGGCACGGCGTCCAGGCCGCTCTGCTCCAGGTGCGCCACCAGGGACGTGATCCGCCAGCGCCGTGGACGCAGGAGTATGGCGCCCATGGCGGAGAGGGTCAGGCCAATGAAACCGAGCAGTGCCAGGCTCTGCTCCCAGAGCCCCTGCACCGCGGCACCGATGCGTGCGAGCAGTTCCACCGGGGTCGACCGCCTGGGCGCCGGCGGCGCCTCGCCCTCCCCGGCCATGGCCGCGGCCACCGTCCGCAACAGCGCCAGGCGCTCGGTGGGCAGGGCCGGCGCGAGGATTTCCAGGTCAGCCACGCGCTCGGCACCGAGCAACTCCACCAGCAGCGCGGCGCCGGCGGTATCCAGGCTGCCGAGCCCATCCAGGTTCACTGCCTGGCCCGGCGCAAGATCATCGCGCAGGCCGGCGACCCGCCTGCGCAATTCGGCGTAGTAGGCCAGGGTCCAGTCCCCGCCTATGTGCAGGCCGTGCGCACGCATATCGATAGAGGGTGGCCGGCTCATGACGACCTCCCTCCTTGCCCATCCCGGGCCGTTGGCCGGGCACCAGCCGACCGGCAAAACCTCTGTTTCAACAACACCAAACGCCCTCCGTGACGCCGCAACTGCGCCGAAATCCTACAGTTTACGGTTGGTACAGCTCTTGCCTCAGGTCATTGATCCTGGCGCAACAAATGCGCGACTCCCAGCCCTGTGCGACGCGCCCCGCGCTGCCCCGGCGATCCGCGGCAACAAGCCCGGGGCCGAGCGCCGCCAGCTGTCGCCGATCATACAGCACGCTGCAACCGCGCCTGGCTGACCGCCTCTCGACCTACAGGTGGTGCTCCGCCGCCCAGGTGACCTTATGATGCGGGCTGTCATCGATTCGACACGCTTCCCGCACGGACTCAGCACATGGACAAGAAAGACCTGCAGATCATCAGCCTCCTGCAACAGGACGCCTCGATCTCCCTTGCCGAGCTGGCCGAGGCCGTGAACCTCTCCGCCACGCCCTGCTGGCGGCGCTTGCAGAAGTTGCGTGAAGACGGGGTGCTCAAGAAGCAGGTGATGCTCTGCGACGCCGAACGGCTGAGCCTCGGCGTCACGGTGTTCGTCAGCATCCGCACCAGCCGCCACAGCGACGACTGGACCCGGCAGTTCATCGAAGGCACGCAGGGCATTCCGGAAATCGTCGAGATCTACCGCATGACCGGCGATATCGACTACCTGCTGAAGATCGTGGTGCCCGACATCAAGGCCTACGACTCCGTCTACAAGCGCCTGATCCGCGTGGCAGACCTTTCGGACGTCAGCGCCGGCTTCGCCATGGAAGTCATCAAGCACACCACGGCACTGCCACTTGAACATCTGCAACGGCCGGACGACCAGTGAGTTCCAGGCATTTACCCATGCCAGGAAATTAATTCCCCTATTTAGAAATTTAGTAGGTACAACTTCCAATTTTTTGCCTATCCAGGCAAATCAAAGCAAAGAAATTCCCGCTCGGCATGGGTAACCTGTCCCCATTCCAGCCCATTCGCGGCTGCCGCTATCCCGCTATTCGGAAACCAGAGGAACACCAAGGTGGATGACCGCAAACTGCATCTAGAAACACTGCTGGCCCATGAGGGCCGCGAACGGGGCCGGGTCGGCGGCACCGTGAATACACCGGTCTATCGCGCCTCCACCCTGCTCTTCCCGACCGTGGAAGCCCTGCACGCCCAGCACGGCACGCTGAACACCTACGGCCGCCACGGCAACCCCACCACCCGCTCCTTGGAACGCGCCCTGGCCGAACTGGAGGGCGCCCATGGCGCCATGCTCACGCCCAGCGGCCTGAGCGCGCTGACCACCGCCCTGCTTGCCACACTCAAGCCCGGCGACCACCTGCTGATGACCGATTCGGTCTACGACCCGACCCGCGCCTTCTGCGACGAGACGCTCAAGCGCTTCGGCATCGAGACCACCTACTACGACCCGCTGATCGGCGGCGGCATCGCCGAACTGATTCGCCCCAACACCCGTGTCGTCTTCCTCGAATCCCCCGGCTCCCTGACCTTCGAGGTGCAAGACGTGCCCAGCATCGCCGAGGTCGCCCACGCCCACGGCGCGCTGGTGATGCTCGACAACACCTGGGGCACACCCGTGCATTTCGCCTCCTTCAGCCATGGCGTGGACATCTCGATCCACGCCGCCACCAAGTACATAGTCGGCCACTCCGACGTGCTGATGGGCGTGATCATGACCACCGAGGCGCTGTTCCCGCAGGTGCGCGGCTTCTATAAACAACTGGGCCTCAGCGTCAGCGCCGACGACGCCTACCTGGCCCTGCGCGGCCTGCGCACCCTGTCGACGCGCCTCGAACGTCACCAGCGCAATGCAACCACAGTCGCCAACTGGCTGGCGGAGCAGCCGGAAGTGGCGGAAATTCTCTATCCGGCCCTGCCCGGCGCCCGTGGGCATGAATTGTGGAAGCGCGACTTCAGCGGCGCCTGCGGACTGTTCGGGGTGATCTTCAGGAACGTGCCGGAACAGGCCATCCGCGCCATGCTCGACGATATGCAGCTGTTCGGCATGGGCTTCAGCTGGGGCGGTTTCGAAAGCCTGATCCTGCTCACCAATCCCAGCGCCCACCGCAGTGCCACCCGTTGGAAAGCCGAAGGGCCGCTGGTGCGCCTGCATATCGGCCTGGAACATCCGGATGACCTGATCGCCGATCTCGACGCCGGCTTCCAGCGCCTGCGTGCCGCCTGCCGTTGAAACAGGGCGGCGCGGCCTCCCGCGCCGCCGCCGATAGCGCGCGACAGCAGAAGCGGGCCTCCTTATGATGCTTGCGACAACACAAGCCACGACAAGGAACCCGCCATGTCGCTCGCGCAACTCATCAGTCCTGCCCAGCTCAGCGCCCGCCTGGAAGAACCGGGCCTGATCATCCTCGACTGCCGCTTCGCCCTCGACGACCCGGCCTACGGCCAGCGCAGCTACGCCGAAAGCCACATTCCCAAGGCCCGTTTCGCCGACCTGGAGCGCGACCTGTCCGGCCCGGTGAGCAAGGGCGTGACCGGCCGCCACCCGCTGCCGGACCCCGTCTCGCTGGCCGCTCGACTGCGCGACTGGGGCATCGGCCCCGATAGCGGCATCGTCCTCTATGACGACGGCCCCGGCGCCTTCGCCGCGCGCGCCTGGTGGCTGCTGGCCTGGCTGGGCAAGCGCGATGGCGTGTTCCTGCTCGATGGTGGCCTCAAGGCCTGGCGCGATGCCGGGCTGCCGCTGACCGCCGTCGAGCCCAAGGTACGACCGGGAGACTTCCAGGGGCAGGCGGACACCGCGCTGCTGATCGATGCAGACACCCTTCAGCAGCGCCTGGGCGACGCCCGCCTGACGCTGCTCGATGCCCGCGCCCTGCCCCGCTTCAAGGGTGAGGTGGAACCCATCGACCCGGTGGCCGGCCACATCCCCGGTGCCCAGTGCGCCGCTTTCACCGACAACCTCGGTGCCGATGGCCGATTCCTTCCGGCCGATCAGTTGAAACAGCGCTTCGCCGCCCTGCTCGCCGATCGCCCGGTTGACGATCTGGTGGCCTACTGCGGCTCCGGCGTCACCGCCTGCCACAACCTCTTCGCCCTGAGCCTTGCGGGCTACCCGCTGGCCCGGCTCTACGCCGGCTCCTGGAGCGAGTGGATCACCAATTCCGCGAGGCCCCTGGTAACGGGCGAATAAAGTGCCGAAACCGTGCGCAAGGCTCTACCTCGCCCTTTCGCACGGCCTGCGGGTTAATCGCATGCAGCTATATAGACAATAACCAGAAGCCTGAAACGGTTTAAAAACAGGCCTTTACAGCAGGAATATCGCACTAGACTTCAAATCGAGCGGCTAACTCCGCTCCCGGCGGGGCCCTTCCCTAGAACGATGAGAAGCTGCCAAACGCCCCGGCCCCGCCGGCATACTTCGCGAGGGTCCCATGGGAATTGCCGCCAGCGATCTCCGCCAGCACGTCATAAGGCCGACGCTGCTCTACCTGCAGCGCCCTTCCTCTACCGCCGAAAGCCTGCTGCTGGGCGCCGCCGCCTGCCAATCGGCCCTCGGCGCCGCGCTGGACTGCGGTAGAGGCCGAGGCCTCTACCGCATCAGCGACGAGCGCCACCAGCAACTCTGGGACCAGCATCTGGCCCATGACCCGGAACTCGCCAGCCAGGTGCGCGGGCTGGCCAGCCAGCATGCCTTCCTCGCCGCACCGCACCTGGAGCTGACCGTCAACCTGCGCTATGCCACCGCCATCGCCTGGATGCTGGTGGAGTCGAGCATCCTGGTCATGCCTGCCGCCGATGACCTGATCGGCATGGCCATGATCTGGCGCCAGGTCTTCCGCCCCGACGGCAGTCCGCGGGAATTCATCGACGCCTGGCACCGTCACGTCGCGAACCTCAGCCAGGTTGCCTGACAACCGCCCACTGACCGACCAGTCAGAAAACCCATCTCCGAGCAATTTGCACGATCACTGCAGATGCCATCATTTTGTCTTTTGTTCGACAATCTTACACAGCATTTTTGCCGTCTTTTCGAAGCTGGAAAGGCCTTCTTAATCCTGATAGCGTGCCGACCCTTTGCAGGACCTTCAGGAGTTCACCGTGATCAGCAGAGTCTTCAAGACCGCCCTCGCCCTGGCCGTCAGCGCCGCTTCCAGCTACAGCCTGGCAGCCGGCTTCGCCATCAACGAACAGAGCGTCAGCAGCATGGGCACCGCATTCGCCGGTCGCTCCTCTTCTGCCGATGACGCCACCACCGTATTCGGCAACCCGGCCGGCATGGCGCGCATCAAGCGCGAGCAGGTCAGCGCCGGTGCCGCCCTGATCTTCGCCAGGACCGACATCGATGACGCCCGCGGTACCTTTGGCGGCAGCAACGACGGTGACATGGTCCCCACCGTGGGCGTGCCCATGGGCTATTACGTCAAGCCGCTGGATGACAAATGGGCCTTCGGCCTGGGCGTCTACGTGCCGTTCGGCCTGATCACCGACTACGAAAGCGGCTTCGCCGGCCGCTACTTCGGCGACCGCAGCGAAGTGCGCGTGATCACCCTGCAGCCGACCGTCAGCTACCGCATCAACGACCAGCTTTCCGTCGGCTTCGGCCCAACCATCAACCGTATCGACGGCGAACTGACCTCCGCCGTGCTCAACCCGCTGTCCCTGGGCAGCAACGACGGCAAGGTGAAGGTCAAGGGTGACGATACCGCCCTCGGCTTCAATGCCGGCGTGCTCTTCGAGCTGGACCCGCGCACCCGCTTCGGCCTGACCTATCACTCCAAGGTGAACTACACCCTCAAGGGCGATACCACCGTTTCCGGCAGCGGATTCGTGCTGGGCAGCTCGGCCGGCAAGTACGACGCCTCGCTCGATCTGGAAACCCCGGAGTCCGTCGATTTCTCCGTGACCCACGACCTGAACGATACCTGGACCCTCTATGCCGGCAGCACCTGGACCCGCTGGAGCCGCCTGGAAGAGATCAAGGTGGAGAACAAGGGCGTAGGCGGCCTGCTCGGTCCGGCCCTGACCACCATCACCGAAGAACAGGACTGGCGCGACAGCTGGTCCTATGCCGTCGGCGCCGCCTACAAGCTGAACCGCCAGTGGACCCTGCGTGCGGGTCTGGCCTACGACCAGTCGCCGGCCCGCAACGAGTTCCGCTCGCCGCGCATCCCCACCGACGACCGCAAGATCCTCAGCCTGGGCGCAGCCTGGAGCCCGAACGACGACATGACCATCGACGTCGCGTACTCCTACCTGAAGGAAGACGACGCCAAGATCGACCAGTCCAGCCCCATCAAGGGCGCCTATCAGGCCACCTTCAAGAACAGCGCCCACGGCCTGGGCGCGCAGGTCACCTACCGGTTCTGAGTGGCCAGAAAGCAAAAAAGCCAGTCAGGGTTCCTGACTGGCTTTCTTATTGGCTGACGCCATGGATTCAGGAATAGACCGGAATCTCGCGCGCCTCTTCAACAGGGGCCCTGGAGCGCAGAACGACACCTCGAACCAACGCGGTGGATGTACCGAGCATCAGGCCAGCGACCAGGCCAATCACAAGGATCAACGTCTTCCGCGGCTTCACGGGGTCCTGTGGCGTGGTAGCGGCCTGATCCACATGGACCAACTGGAGGCGGGAGAAGTCAACCTTCAACTCTTCCAGACGGGCTTTCTCCCCCCTCAACTTGACCAGGTTCTTGAAGAACAGATCCTCATGCTCGCGCTGCTTGAGAATCTCGACTTGTCGGTTGTTTGCCAGGAGGCTCAACTTCGCCTGGATATCCGCGATCTTCGGCTCGGTAAAATCGTCCGAGCGACGGGCACGCAGCGCGGCGCGCTCGGCTTTCAAGGTTTCGCTGCCCATGAAGTACAACGGAATCTGCTGATTGTTCACTTCAGTTCGGATCACACTGCCCTGCATCTCCCGAGCGCTTTCACCCAGCGCGGAAGGCGTCGTCGGCTTGGAGATGCCCAATTGGTCGGCGATCATGATGGCCTCGTCCAATTGCTTTATCCGGTTCTGACGACGCACCTGCAGCTTCTGGCGCAGAACCTTGAGCTGATCCAACAGCTGGTTCTTCTTCAGGTTGTCAGCCTCCAGCAGGCCGGCGATACGCGACTCCTTGCTGGCCTCGTAGCGCGCGCGCTCGGCTGCGATCCGACTTTGCAACTGCGCCAGCCTATTGCTTACGAAGACCTCGAAGTCCTCTTGAATCCGCGCTCGCTCCTGATCGATAGCGGCAGCGACCAAGCCGTTGACGATGGCAACACCATCGATGCCTGCCGGAAACGTCAGGCTGACACCCTGGAACGGCGCTAGCTCGGCGCTTTTCTTCGGATCAGGACGCAGCATGACAAAACCATCTCGATTGAGGCGATCCAGCGATTGCTCCAGTGGCTCGTCTCCAATCCTGATGGAACCAACCAGGTCGGGATGATCGCGAAGGAACTTCAATCGCAGGCTGTACGAATCCAGCGCATCGCCGACCTTTTTCAGTGCCGTCTCAGGCGCCAACGAATAGAGTCCCGACTCATTGAGTTCGTCCAGGTCCTTCAGCGACGCAGGCCTGAGAATGCTTTGGACCTTGTAATGGGGAGTTGCCAGCATGGCGTAAGCAGCTGCCACCGCAGTCACGGCGAAGGCAACAGCAAGAATCAGGACCTTTTGCTCCCAGAGCGCCCTGACCAAAGCCAGGAGGTCAATTTCGTCGTTGTTCCGCTGGGGGTGAGTTAGGGGGGCATTCATATTTTCTTCCGTGTGCGCAACTACGAGTCACGCCGTTCGTCGTACCAAGGGAACTTTCTTGTTGTCGCGCTGTATCGCGAGCACAGGGCGCCATCTTAAAGAGTTGGCAGTTAGGAACAAGTCTTGACTGGAACCAGCCGCCGAATGGAATGACGCCCGTGCCAGATAACACACAGCGTCAACCGAAGCTGCTGGAGAGTTCTCAGCCAGGCTTCAGCGCTTGTCGGGGAAAGAGGGGCGGGGAAGCATCAGTTCCTTGATGGTCATACGCAGCTCCTTGCGAAGAAGTAAAAGCGCAGGAACATTACCACAGCCGAGCGCCTTCGCAAAAAATCGTGATCTGGCTCAGGGCCTGCTCGCCAGCGCCTGCTCCACCGCCTTCAGCAGATCCGGATCGTCCGGCCTGGTCCTGCTCGAAAAGTGGGCAATGACCTTGCCCTGGCGGTCCACCACGTACTTGTAGAAGTTCCAGCGCGGCGCCTGGCCGGACTGGGCGATCAGTTCCTTGTAGAGCGGAATCGCTTCGTCCCCGGTGACGTGCTGCGGCTGGGTCATGGCGAAGGTGACGCCATAGTTGACGTAACAGACCTTGGCGGTTTCCTCGGTGCTTGCGGCTTCCTGCTTGAAGTCGTCCGAGGGCACACCCAACACTTCGAACCCCTGGTCCCTGTAACGCTTGTAGAGCGCCTCCAGCCCCTTGAACTGCGGGGTGAAGCCACAGTGGCTGGCGGTATTGACGATCAACAGGGGTTTGCCGGCGAAGCGCTGGCAGAGGTCGATGGTTTCCTTTGAGCGCAGCTGCGGCAGCTGCTGCTGCAGGAGCGCCGGACATTCAGCGGCCATGACCTGGCCGCCGAACAACGCGAGCGACAGGAACAGGGTGGGCAAGGCTTTCATGGCGAGAACTCCGGCGACATGTCGATTCGCCTACGCTAACCCCCTCGCCTCGCGCCGGCAATCAGCCCGTTCAGCAGAGGCTCATGCCGAGCTGCATCAGCGCCAGCCCGCCCTGCTGCCACCCCCACCAGCCCAGGGCCAGGAGCAGGACGGCCAGCAGGGCGCCCAGGGCCCAGCCGAGACGCAGGCTCATGCGGCCCCGGCGGGCTGCAGGCGCGCCACCGGCTGCTCGCGCACCGGCCAGTTGAGGACGGCGGCCGCCAGGCTGAGGAAGATGGAAATCTGCCATACCAGTTCGTAACTACCCGTGCGGTCGTAGAGGTAGCCCCCCAGCCAGCCGCCGAGGAAGGCGCCCAACTGGTGGAACAGGAAGACGATACCACCGAGCATCGACAGGTTGCGCACGCCGAACAGCGTGGCGACCGTGCCGTTGGTCAGCGGAACGGTGGACAGCCAGAGCAACCCCATCGCCATGCCGAAGGCATAGGCGCTCCAGATGCTCAGCGGCGAATAGACGAAGGCGACTATCACCACGCCGCGCAGCAGGTAGAGGGCGGTCAGCAATCTGGGCTTGGCATGGCGGCCGCCCAGCCAGCCGGCAATGTAGGTGCCGAAGACATTGAACAACCCCACCAGCGCCAGCACGGTGGTTCCCACTGTGGCCGGCAGGTGCTGGTCCACCAGGTAGGCCGGCAGGTGCACGCCGATGAACACCACCTGGAAGCCGCAGACGAAGAAGCCCAGCGCCAGCAACCAGAAGCCTGAGTGCCCAGCAGCCTCGCGCAGCGCATCGCCCAGGCTCTGTTCATGGGCCTGGGGCGGCGGCGGATTGTCCTTGAGCAGCCCCACCAGAGGAATGATCAACGCCACCAGCAGCCCCAACGCCAGCAGCGCCGAGGACCAGCCCAGCCAGCCGATCAGACCTAGGGTGCCGGGCAGCATGGCGAACTGGCCGAAGGAGCCGGCAGCCGCGGCGATGCCCATGGCCATGCTGCGCTTCTCCACCGGAACGGCGCGGCCCACCACGCCGAGGATCACCGAGAAGGACGTGCCCGACAGGCCGATGCCAATCAGCAGCCCGGCGCTGAAAGACAGCGACAGGGCCGAATCGGAATACCCCATCAGCACCAGGCCCAGGGCATAGAGCACGCCACCGACGACCACCGTCTTCGCCGCGCCAAAGCGGTCGGCCAGCGCGCCGGTGAAGGGCTGCGCCAGACCCCATATCAGGTTCTGCAGGGCGATGGCGAAGGCGAACACCTCCCTGCCCCAGCCGAATTCGGCGCTCATGGGGGCCAGGAACAGCCCGAAACCATGTCGGATGCCCAGCGACAGCGCCAGGATCAGCGACGCCCCAAGGAGAATCCAGCCACTCGTACGCCATACCGAAGTCATAGAGAAATCCTTTACGGGTAGATACCCGCTTTCGTGCGAAACAATCAGCCGATATGTTCCAGATCATCCAGCAACGCCATCAGCGCCGCCCGCTTTTCCAGCCCCATGCGTTGCCCCATCTGCATCTGCACCTGTTCCCAGGCCAGCTTCGCCTCGTCGAGGCTGGCGCGCCCTGCCGGTGTCAGGGACACCAGGCGGTTACGCTGGTCCTCGCCCTCCTCCAGCTCCACCAGCCCCTTGCCCTCCAGCACTTTGAGGTTGCGCCCCAGGGTGCTGCGGTCCAGCCCCATGGCCTCGGCCAGGCTGGTGATGCTCGGCTGGTCCAGCCATGACAGGTTCTTCAGCAACGAGTACTGGGCGACATTCAACCCGACACCAGCGAGAGCATCGTCGTAGAGCCGGGTCACGTTACGGGTGGCACGGCGCAATTTGGTACAGAGGCATTGGGTCGGCAACATGGATGCGTGTATATACCCGCATAGTTCCCGACGTCAATTCATTCTTCCCGCAACGGATGGTCGGTGCCCTTCCAAAAGCCGCCATTGCCGCTGCCGAGGCTCTCCTGCGAGGCCGGCGATCAAACCAGCGCCACAGCGGACAGCACCACCACCTCCACCACCTCAACCAAGGCCCCAGCCGCATCCCCCGTCGTCCCACCCAGGCGCCGCACGAACCGCCAACGCATCCAGGCAAAGAGCATCAGCGCGATTGCCAGCGACAGCCAGGCAACCCAACCGAATACCATCAACACAGCCGCCTGTATCGCCAGCCACAGGGGGATTTCCCGGCGAGGCAGGTGCTCTGCCAGCGCCTGTCCCAGCCCGCCGGCACGCACGTAGGGCGTCGTGAGGAAGAGCAAGGGCAACAGGCCCCGTGCCAGCCAGGGCGTCAGCAGTAGCGGCAGGAGTTGGCCGGCCTCCAGCAGCGCCACCAGCGCCGCGAATTTCAGCAACAGCACCAGGACCAGCACCACCACGGCGATGGGGCCGCTGCGCGGGTCCTTCATGATCTCCAGGGTACGCTCGCGGTCCCCATAACCACCGACCCAGGCATCGGCGGTGTCGGCCAGGCCGTCCAGGTGCAGGCCGCCGGAAAGGCCCACCCAGAGCGCCAGCAGCAGCGCCGCCTGCAGCAGTGCCGGGCGACCTTCCAGAAGGAAGGCCGCGCCCAGCAGCAACAGGCCGAGCAACAGCCCGATCATGGGATACCAGAGCAGCGATTGGCCGACCTGCCGGGGTTCGGGCATGCCCCGCAGGCGCACCGGCAGCCGGGTGAGGAACTGCAGGGCGATCAGCAAGGGCGTCATGACCGCTCCCGCAAGCCGAGCTCATCGAACACCAGGCGGAACAGCTCGCCATGAGCCACCGCTACCTGCATCAGGTGCGCCTGTGGCAACTGGCGGGCGCGGGCGACCAGGAGACGGATCACCCCGCCATGGGTGACCAGCAGCACCCGCTGGCCGGCGAAGCGCTGGTGCAGGCGCTCGGCGGCGGCGAGCACCCGCGACTCGAAGTCCAGCAGGGTTTCGCCTTCGGGCGGCGTGAAACTGTAAGGATCGTTCCAGAACAGGCCCAGGCCTTCGGCGTGGTTCTCCATCAGCTCGGCGGCACTGCGGCCTTCCCACTGGCCGAAATGCAGTTCGCGCAGGTCGGCATCGAAGTGCAACGGCAACCCGCGCCGTTCGGCCAGGTCGCGGGCGAAGGCGGCGCAACGTTGCAGCGGCGAGCTCACCAGCAAGTCCCAGGGCCCGGCGCCTTCGACTCCGGCACACATCTGAGCCCAACCGGTGTCGGTCAGGGCATCGTCCAGGCTGCCGCGAAAACCACCGCCCCGTTCGGTCTCGCCGTGGCGCAGAAGGTCGAGCTTCATTCAGGACGATCCGAAACCGCGGCCTCGGCGAAGGTGGCCATGCCGTCGTGCAGCTCGCAGGCCAGGCGCAGCAGCGGCAGGGCGATGGCCGCGCCACTGCCCTCGCCCAGGCGCAGGCCCAGGTCGAGCAACGGCTCGGCCTCCAGTGCGGAGAGCACGGCGAGGTGGCCGGGCTCGGCGGAGCGATGGGAGAACAGCAGCCACTCACGGCAGGCCGGGTTCAGACGCACGGCACAGAGCGCCGCCACGCTGCAGATGAAGCCGTCCACCAGGGCCGGCAGCCCCAGCTGGGCGCAGCCGAGGTAAGCGCCGGTCAGCGCCGCCACTTCGAAGCCGCCGAGACGGCGCAGGGTTTCCTGCGGGCTGTCGCAGCCTTCGCGATGCAGCGTCAGGGCCTGCTCGATCACCTGGATCTTGTGCGCCACGCCCTTGCCGTCCAGCCCGGTTCCGGGCCCGGCCAGTGTGCTGGCCGGCAGGTCCAGCAGGGCGCAGGCCAGGGCGCTGGCGGTGGTGGTGTTGCCGATGCCCATCTCACCGCCGACATAGAGGTCGGCCCTGGCCGAAACGGCGCGCTCGACGCTGGCGCGGCCGGCCTGCAGGGCGATCAGGCATTGTGCGGCGGTCATCGCAGGTTCCCGGGCGAAGTTCGCCGTGCCGGCCCCCACTTGCAGGTGCAGCACGCCGGGCAGCGGTTCCAGCGGCACGGCGGTGCCCAGGTCCACCAGTTCCAGGGTGGCGCCCAGGCTGCGCGCCAGCACGCTGATGGCGGCGCCGCCACGGACGAAGTTGCGCAACATCTCGCCGGTCACCGCCTGCGGGTAGGCGGACACCCCCTCCTCCACCACGCCATGGTCGCCGGCGAATACGGCGAACCAGGGGCGGTCGATGCGCGGCCGCTCGCGCCCCTGCTGGGCGGCCAGGCTGATGGCGAGGCCTTCCAGTTGGCCGAGGGCGCCGCGCGGCTTGGTCAGCTGCTCCTGGCGTGCCTGGGCCTTGGCGCGGGCCACCGGGTCGAGTGGTTGGCAGGGCGCCTGCCACCATTGCAGGGTCATGGGGTTTCTCCCTTGAGGATCATGGGCAGGCCGGCGACGGTGAAGGTCACCCGCTCGCAACGTTCGGCCAGGGCCTGGTGCAGCCAGCCGGCTTCATCGACGTAGCGGCGGGTCAGTTCGCCCAGCGGCACGACGCCGAGCCCGGTTTCATTGCTCACCAGCAGCACCCGCCCCGGCAGTTCGGCCACGCAGCCGAGCAGCGCCTCGCGCTCCTCGTCCAGCCGCGCCGGGTCGTCCAGCATCAGCAGGTTGGTCAGCCAGAGGGTCAGGCAGTCCACCAGCAGGCAGGTGTCGGCGGCGGCGTTGTCACGCAGCACACGGGCCAGTTCCAGCGGCTCCTCCACCAGGCCCCAGTGGTCCGGGCGCCGGGCGCGGTGATGGGCGACGCGCTCGCTCATCTCGCCATCCAGCGGCTGGCTGGTGGCGATGTAGATGACCTCGAGGCCGCTTTCGCTGGCCAGCTTCTCCGCCAGCCGGCTCTTGCCGGAGCGGGCACCGCCGAGGATGAGTTCAGGCATGGATAAACCTCGTCATGTGTAGGAGCCAGCTTGCTGGCGAACCTTGATACCACCATTCGCCAGCAAGCTGGCTCCTACAGGGGCAGCCCACACAGGAGACGCAACCTCTGCGTATCCAGATGAGCCTCGACCTGGTCAGCCAGGCGCTCGATATCGCGCTCGCGAAGGGCCTGGTAGTCCACCGCCTGCACAGCGTCGAGGCCGGCCCAGCGGAGGATGGCAACGCAGGCTTCGGAGGACTCGAACAGGCCGTGCAGGTAGGTACCCATCACCTGGCCATCCGGGCTGCACGCGCCGTCGGCCCGGCCATCGTCCAGCTGCACGGCCGGACACTCGAGGCCAGCGCCGCTACTGACGCCGGCATGGATTTCGTAGCCGCTCACCGCGACAGCATCCAGCGCCAGGCGGCCGCTGACATTGCGCAGCTGCTTCTCCGGCTCCAGCACCGTCTCGATATCCAGCAAGCCGAGGCCGGCACTCTCCCCCGCCGGGCCTTCCAGGCCATGGGGGTCTTCGATGCTGCGGCCGAGCATCTGGTAGCCGCCGCAGATGCCCAGCACCTTGCCGCCATAGCGCAGGTGGCGTTGCAGCGCCAGGTCCCAGCCATGCTCACGCAGGCGCGCGAGGTCGGCGCGGACGCTCTTGGAGCCGGGGAGGATGATCAGGTCGGCCGGCGGGATAGGCTGGCCGGGGGCGACGAAGGTCAGCTGCACCTGGGGATGCAGGCGCAGGGGGTCGAGGTCGGTGTGGTTGCTGATGCGCGGCAGCACCGGCACCGCCACCCGCAGCAACTCGCCGGCCTTGGCCGCCTGGCGCTGGTCGATGGCGTCCTCGGCCTCCAGGTGGAAATCGGTGAGATACGGCAGCACGCCCAGCACCGGCTTGCCGGTGCGCTGCTCCAGCCAGTCGAGGCCGGGCTTGAGCAGGGCGATATCACCGCGGAAACGGTTGATCACGAAGCCCTTCACCCTGGCCTGCTCGCTTGCCGAGAGCAGCTCCAGAGTACCCACCAGGTGGGCGAAGACGCCGCCGCGGTCGATATCGGCCACCAGTATCACCGGGCAATCCACCGCCTCGGCGAAGCCCATGTTGGCGATGTCGTTGGCGCGCAGGTTGATCTCCGCAGGCGAGCCGGCGCCCTCCACCAGCACCACCGGGTAGCGGGCGCACAGGCGCTGGTGGGACTCCAGCACCGCCGCCATCGCGACCTTCTTGTAGTCGTGGTAGGCGGCGGCATTCATGCTGGTGACGGCGCGGCCGTGGATGATCACCTGGGCGCCGATGTCGCTGTTG
>RCUL01000451.1_pt1 | contig 21417 bp, 20 predicted proteins | sample 2167521 | NCBI WGS metagenome assembly RCUL01 (sample SAMN09932745, study PRJNA488358) | compost metagenome | feature: garden; material: soil; isolation source: compost soil in acetic acid-enriched culture | place: Germany: Experimental Botanical Garden Goettingen | collected 2016-01-27
ATTGTCGAGCAACTGGATGTGCGCCGCGCTCAGGTGGTGGTCGAGGCGATCATTGCCGAAGTGTCGGATTCGCGCGCCGAAGAGCTGGGCGTGCAGTGGCTGTTTGCCGATGAGAAGTTCGGTGCCGGCACGGTCAACTTCGGCAGCAGCGGCCCCAGCATCGCCGCCATTGCCGGGGCGGCGGCGGGCAAGGACAACGCCGCGCTGGCCAAGCTGCTGTCCGGCACCAACGGCCTGACCGCAGGCTTTGGCAACTTCGGCGGTGGCTTCAACTTCGCCGTGCTGGTCAATGCGCTGAAAAGCAAAAGCGGCTTCAACCTGCTGTCGACGCCGACCTTGCTGACCCTGGACAACGCCGAAGCGTCGATCCTGGTCGGCCAGGAAGTGCCCTTCGTCACCGGCTCCGTGACCCAGGACAACACCAACCCCTACCAGACCATCGAGCGCAAGGAAGTCGGGGTCAAGCTGCGCATCAAGCCGCAGATCAACATCGACAATACGGTGCGCCTGGACATCGTCCAGGAGGTCTCGTCGATTGCCGACAACGCCTCGGCCAGCGACGTGATCACCAACAAGCGCGAGATCAAGACCAAGGTCATGGTCGAGGATAACGGCCTGGTGATCCTCGGTGGCCTGATCAGCGACGAGGTCACTTCGAGCAAACAGAAGGTGCCGCTGCTCGGTGATATTCCCTGGCTGGGGCGGCTGTTCAGTTCCTCCGGCCACCAGGGGGTGAAGCAGAACCTGATGGTGTTCATTCGCCCGCGGATCCTGCGTGACGGCCCGAGCCTGGCCAGCCTGAGCACCGAGAAGTACCGCAACCTGCAGCAGGAAACCGCGCTGAAACTGCCGGCCATCAGCGACGACGGCAAGCTGTTGCAAGCCTTCCCGGCCAGCCGCCAGCGCCTGGACGAGGGCGTCTGGTGATGGAGCTGTTGCCCTATCGCCTGGCCCGCCAGGCCGGCCTTGCCGTGGCGCCGTCGGCGACGGGCTGGAGCCTGTGGCTGCGCAGTGATGCCGACAGCGATCAATTGCAGGAACTGTTGCGCGTACAGGGCCAACCGGATGAGGTCTGCCACCTCGACAGCGCCAGTTTCGACAGCCAGCTGGGGCAGCTGTACCAGGCCGGCGAAGGCGCCACCGCAGCGCTGATCGAAGGCATCGGCGAGCAGGTCGACCTCGACGGCCTGATGAGCGAAATGCCGCGCATCGAAGACCTGCTGGAGAGCGATGACGAAGCGCCGGTGATCCGCCTGATCAATGGCCTGTTCGCCCAGGCCCTGCGCTTGCAGGCATCGGACATTCATATCGAGACCTTCGAGCAAAGCCTGGTGGTGCGCCTGCGCGTCGACGGCCATTTGCGCGAAGTGCTGCGCCCACCGCGAGCGCTATCGGCGATGCTGGTGTCGCGGATCAAGGTCATGGCCCGGCTGGACATCGCCGAGAAGCGCCAACCCCAGGACGGCCGCATCACCCTGCGCTCGGCTGGGCGTGAAGTGGACGTGCGGGTTTCGACCCTGCCGGGCATTCACGGCGAGCGGGTGGTGATGCGCGTGCTCGACAAGCAGGCCAGCCTGCTGGCGCTGACCAACCTCGGCATGCCGGTGGCCGTGGAGCAGGGCTTGCGCGCTTGCCTGGCGCGGCCCAACGGCATCGTCCTGAGCACCGGGCCGACCGGCTCGGGCAAGACCACCACCCTCTATGCCAGCCTCAACAGCCTCAACGACGGCAGCCGTAATATCCTCACCGTCGAGGACCCGGTCGAGTACGCCATCGCCGGCATCGGCCAGACCGCAATCAATCCGCGCGCCGGGTTGACGTTCGCCACCGGCCTGCGGGCGATCCTGCGGCAGGACCCGGACGTGATCATGCTCGGCGAGATCCGCGACCGCGAAACCGCGCAGATCGCCGTGCAGGCCAGCCTCACCGGCCACCTGGTGCTCTCGACCCTGCACACCAACAGCGCCGTGGGCGCGGTGACACGTCTGCGTGACATGGGTATCGAACCGTTCCTGATTGCCTCGTGCCTGCGCGGGGTCATGGCCCAGCGCCTGGTGCGGCGTCTGTGCCGCTGTGCCCGGCCACAACCCTTGCAGGCGGCCGAGCGGCACCTGTGGCCGGAGTTGGCCGAGTTGAGTGAGACATTTCATGCCGTCGGTTGCGAGCAGTGCCAGGGCACCGGCTATCGTGGCCGGCTCGGCCTTTACGAGTTCATCGAACTGGACGCCGGGCTGATTGCCTTGCTTTACGACGGCGCCAGCGAAGTGGCCATGCAGGAATACCTGGCCGGGCGTCGGCAGAGCCTGGCCGGCATGGCCAGCGAGTGCCTGCGCCGGGGCGATACCAGCCTGGCCGAAGTGCTGCGCGCGGTGCAGGGCTGAGCCATGCCGACCTTTCGCTATCAGGCGGTAGACCTCAACGGGCGGGCGCGCAAGGCCAGTATCCAGGCCGACAGCGAGCGCCATGCCCGCCAGTTGCTGCGTGAGCAGGGGCTGTTCGCCCGGCAGTTGCAACGCCATGACGCCAGCAATGCTCTGCCGCGCCGGCAACGGGTCAACCGCGCTCAGTTGTGCGAACTGACCCGGCAACTGGCAACCCTGACCGGCGCCGGCATTCCCCTGGTGGATGCCCTGGCGACCCTGGAACGGCAACTGGTGGAACCGGCGTTGCGCAACCTGCTGGTGGCGGTGCGCGGTTCGCTCGCCGAAGGCTTGAGCCTGGCCCGCAGCCTGGCGCGCCAGGGTGGCTTGTTCTCCGGCTTGTATTGCGCACTGGTCGAGGCCGGCGAGCGTTCCGGGCGCCTGGCCCAGGTGCTGGAGCGGCTGGCCGAACACCTGGAACAGGTCCAGCGCCAGCAGCACAAGGCGCGTACGGCGCTGATCTATCCCTGCGTGCTGATGGGCGTGTCGTTGGCGGTGGTGGTCGGCCTGATGACCTTCGTGGTGCCCAAACTCACTGAACAGTTTGCTCACTCCGGACAGAATCTGCCGTGGATCACTTCGCTGCTGATCGGCATCAGCGACCTGCTGGTACTGGTCGGCCCTTGGTTGCTGCTCGGCGGGGGGCTGGCGGCACTGCTCGGCGCCTGGTTGCTGCGCCGCCCGCACTGGTGTTTGCGCCGCGACGACCTGCTGCTGCGCCTGCCACGGATCGGCAACCTGCTGGCGGTGCTGGAGAGCGCACGCCTGTCGCGCAGCCTGGCGATTCTGGCCGGCAGCGGCGTGCCGTTGCTTGAGGCCCTGCAAGTGGCGACGGCCACGGTCAACAACCGGCGCATTCACCTGGCCCTGCAACGGGTCGGCACTGACGTGCAGGGCGGAGTCAGCCTGCACCGGGCGCTGGATGCCAGCGGCCACTTCCCGCCGTTGCTGCTCAACATGGTCGCCAGCGGCGAGGCCAGCGGCACTCTGCCGGACATGCTCGAACGGGTCGCCGACAACCAGGAGCGCGGCTTCGCCCGCCAGGTGGACAGCGCCATGGCCTTGTTCGAGCCGCTGATGATCCTGGTGATGGGCGCGGTGGTGCTGTTTATCGTCCTCGCCGTGCTGTTGCCGATCATGCAGCTCAACCAGGGCCTGACACTTTGAAAAGGAGCAAGACCATGCACAGCCCACGCGCGCGTCAGCGCGGTTTTACCCTGATGGAAATCATGGTGGTGATCTTCATCATCGGCCTGTTGATCGCCGTGGTCGCACCCAGTGTGCTCGGCAGCCAGGACAAGGCCATGAAGCAGAAGGTCATGGCCGACCTGTCGACCCTGGAACAGGCGCTGGACATGTATCGCCTCGACAACCTGCGCTTCCCGTCGGCCGAGCAGGGCCTGTCGGCGCTGGTCAGCAAACCGACGGTAGAACCACAGCCTCGGGCCTGGCGCGCCGACGGTTATATCCGCCGCCTGCCGCAAGACCCGTGGGGCACGGCGTATCAGTACCGTGCCCCCGGGCAGCACGGACGCATCGATATTTACTCGCTGGGCGCCGATGGCGTCGAGGGCGGTGAAGGCATCGATGCCGATCTGGGTAACTGGGAACTCTAGGCATGCGCGGCGAGCGTGGTTTTACCCTGCTGGAGATGCTCGTGGTGCTGCTGATCGCCGGGCTGATGAGTACCCTGAGTATTGCCTGGCTCGACAGTGGCAAGGCGCCGATGCAGCAGGCTCTTGAGCGCCTTGCCAGCGCCAGCCGCCAGCAGGCGGAGCTGGCGCTGCATGGCGGGGAGATTCGTGGCTTGCGCTGGAATGGCAGCCGTCCCGAATTTGTCCGTCGGGTCGATGAGCGCTGGCAGCTCGAGACCGTCGCCTTGGGCGACTGGCCGCCAGCTTTGCACGCCGACTGGCCTGCCAGCCACGAGCCACGACTGGTGTTCTCGGCCTACGGCGTTGCGCGCAGTGCTGTCTTGAACTGGCACTGGCCTGAGGGTACCCAGCGCTGGCACTGGAGCGGTGATGGCCAACTGCACAGGGCACCACGGTGATGCGTGCGCAACGAGGTTTCACCCTTTTGGAGGTGACCGTGGCCCTGGGCATTGCCGCAGCCCTGGCAATCATGACCAGCCAGGTGCTGCGCCAGCGTCTGGCGGTGCAGCAGAGCGTGCAGCAACACCGCCTGGGCGTGTTTTGCGCCCGCGAGCTGCAGGCGCGTTTCGCCGTTGAGCGCTATTGGCCGATGCAGAACAGCGTTGCCGGGCAATTGCAGCAGGGCGATGGCCACTGTCATTGGCAACTGCAACTGACCTCCACCGGAGTACGCAACCTGCGCCGTGGTGAGTTGCACCTGTTTGCCGACCGTGACGGGCGCGATCCCCTCGGCCAGTACCGCATCTTCCTGGTGCGCCCATGAAGCGCCGACAGCAGGGCCTGACCTTGCTTGAACTGCTGGTGGCCCTGGCCCTGACCGCCGTGCTGGGGATCTTGCTGGCGACGCTGGTCAATGCCTGGGTGGGCGTGCGCGAACGCTTGCAGCAACCTGCGCAGGGCTCGCCGGTACTGAATTTTTGCCTGGCCCTGGAGCGGCGTTTCGATTCGACGGTGTTACGCCAGCTCTATGAACAGCGCCTGCCCCTGGCAATCAACTGGCTGGACTGGCAACCCGCCACCTTGCAACTGCAATGGGTGGCCCGCGGCGCCTGGCCGCAAGCGGAAGGCGGTTCGCGCTTGCAGCGCCAGCGCCTGAGTTATGACTCGCGCGGGCAACGCCTGCTGCTGGAAACCTCCGCCGACCTGTATGCGGTGGGTAAACCGCAATGGCGTGAACGCGATCAGCTCGATCAGGTCACCGCGCCGAGTTTCTCCTTTTTTCAATCGGGCCGTTGGCTGGCCTTTCCTTCTGCCGAGCGATCCGCCCCGGATCTCGGCGTGCGGCTTGAGTTCAAGCGTGATGGAGCACCTTATGTCTGTACCTTCGCCCTGCCGGAGGCGCCCTGATGAAATGGCTTGAACGCTGGCAAACGCCACGCAGCAGCAACTGGCTGCTGCTGCGACCGGGCCAGGGGCAAGCGCCCTGGAGCTGGCTGCGCCTGGCAGACGGCAGGCGCGAAGCCGGGGAGGGGCTGCTTCCCAGCCCTGACGGCGCTCGCGTGGTGCTGATTCTGCCGGGTAACCAGTGCAGCCATTTTCAGCTTCCGGCGCCACCGGGGCTCAAACGTGACGAGTGGCCGCTGCTGGTCGAAGAGCGTTTGCTGCAGCCAGCCGAGTCCATCCGATGTGGCTGTGTTTCGCGCCAGGGCAATCAGCTGGAGCTGGTCAGCGTCGATCAGGCGCTGCTCGGCCAGTGGCTGGCCCGGTGCGCGGACTGGGGGCTAAGCGTGGAGCGTTGCTGGGCCGAGTTTCAGTTGTTGGCGGATACGCCGGCAGGCACCGCCCTGCGCTGGCAGCGCAGCCCTGATCTGCTGTTGCTCAAGGGCGTAACCGAGCAATCACGACAGCACTGGCTGGCCTGGCCGTCCTTGCTCGGGCCGAACCTGCCGGCGCCATGGCCGGGCCTGCAAAGCGAAGCGTTTGAGGGGGCCTGGCCACCTCGACTGGCCATGCTGGAGCGGTTGCCCAGCCTGTTTGATTTGCGCCCTTCGCGTCAGCTGCGGCTGCGGCTTCCCATGGCCCCCGGGCACTGGCGACTGATCGCCGCGTGCGCGCTGTTGGGCCTGCTCTGGTGCGGCCTGTGGCTGAGCCAGCAATGGCGCCAGAACGAGGTCTACAAAGCGCAAGTGCTCGCGGTGACGGGGCCGGTCACTTCACCTCGTCAGGCCGCCCAGGTACTCAAACGTCAGCGTCAGGCCGAGGAGGATCGCCAACTGCGCCTGCGCCAGATCGGGCAATTGCAGGCCGCATTACAGCAATGGCTGCAAGCGCAGCCCGCCTGGCACATGACCGCCAGCGGCTTCGACGGGCAACGCTGGACGTTGCGGCTTCGCGGCGATCAGCCGCCAGAGGTCGCGACCTGGGAGGCTATCGCCAAGCAGGTCGGTGTGCCGGTTGCAGTGGCGGGTGGCGAAGATCACCTGCAACTGATGTTCGACCTGGGAGCGGCATCATGAGTCAGTGGATGCAGCGCCGCTGGTTGTTGCCGGCAGCCTGGGTAACGGTAGGGTTGTTGCTCATCACCTTGATGATTCGTGAAGGCACGGCCCGCTGGCAGGACGCCCAGCAGTGGCAGGCCCTGGCCCGGTCGGCGGCCGGCTTGCAGGTCGATGCGCGGTTCAGTGTCGAGCAACTGCAGCAATCAGCCCAGGCAAACAGCATCGTGCTCAACGAGGTGCTGGCGGAAAAAAACAGCTGGCAGATAAAGGGCCGTGCAGTCGATGAGCAAGGTTTGCAGCGCTGGTTACTGGCCGTGCAGCGCGAAGGCGTGCGTCCGCTGCGCTGGTCGCTGGAGCAAGCCGAGAGCGCCATGAACTTCGAGCTGGAGCTGCAGCAGTGAAGCGCGTCGGCTGGTTCAGCCTGGTGTTCTCGCTGACTGTGTTGGCCGGGCTGCCGGCCAGGTGGCTGCTCGCACCCGTTGCCGCCGAGGGCGTTTCCGGCAGCCTTTGGCAAGGCCAGGCGCAACGCTTGGGGCAGGTGGGGCCGGTTGCCTGGCACTGGCAACCCTGGCGTCTGCGGGCGCAGGTGGAGCTAGGGTTCCAGGGGCAAAGCTGGCAGGTCAAGGTCGCTGGCTGGCCGTGGAACTGGAGCGCGGCTGTCGAGCCGTTGCAGCGCACGCTCACAATGCCTTCGTCCTATCGCCTGACGGGCGAGTGGAGCGGCCGGATCGACGTGCAGGGGAGCGGTCGGCAGTGCCGGGTCAGCCAGGGTGAGATCGCTGGCCGCAACCTGGCGCTGGTTGCGCCATGGTCAGTGCCGTTGGGCGCGACCCGGGTGCGGATTGATTGCACGGCCGGCATGCACCTGTTGGCGCAATTGCAGTTGCAGGGTCAGCATCAGGGTGAGCTGGATGCTGACCTGCTGGCCCGTCGCGGGAACCTGCAGGGGGAGGTAACACCGGGTACGGCCCTGTACCCGGTGTTACTGGCTGCCGGCTGGCTCAAGACGGATGGAACCCGCATGAACCGCAACCTCAGGTGGTGACGGGCAGGCGGCCTCAGCGCGGCTTGCCACCCTCCTTGATACTCGAGGCCAGGATACTGCTGCGGTCATGCCCGCTGGTGCGTAGCAGGCCAAGGTCAACCGGCTGTTCACCGCCGTTGGCGTTGCCCCCGGAACCGTAGACATTGATCAGGCCGCTGACCAGGTCTACCGGTGCATTCGAGGCATTGACCCCCACCTCGCGGTAATAGTCACGGCCCTGCAGGGCTTGCTGGGTGACGGGCGCGCCGCCCAGCTGCACCTTGCCCCTGTTCGCCTGCAGGCTGGCGCCGGAGAGCAGTACACTCCCGCCCACCTCCAGGGCGATGCCTTCACGGGCGTTGAGCGCGCTTTGACTGGCGACGGTGTTGCGCTGGGTGTGCTCGACCTTGAGGGTGAAGGTTGGCGAAGTCTTCGGGTCGACTTTCTGCAGCGCACTGCCGACCTGCTTCTCGACCTTTCCAGCCAAGGGGCCAGCCACGGCATTGGCGGCGTTGATGTAGCCCTGTGGGTTCCTCTCCTGGCTCAAGCGTGCATCCACCGCCACTTTCAGGCTGTCGACCTGATCCTGGCGGCTGGTGATGCGCAGATCACCGCCAACCTGTCCGTCGATGCGCCCGGCATCCAGGCCAACGCCCTCAAGGCGAGTGTCAGTCAGGCTGGTCAGGCTGATTTGCCCGGCGCGCCATTGGCTGTTGTCGAAGGTGAGGTTGTCACGACGATCAATGTTCACCTGCCCGCGGGCATACAGCCCGCGTTTGGCCTGTTGCGAGGATGCCCCCGGTGCTGCGTTGATACCGGCACCGGCGGTGATATCGAGGTTGTTGCGCCGATCGCTGCTGGTGGCGGCCTCGATCAGCACGCCGCCTTCGCGGGCAGTGACGGCGATCTGGTTTGCCGATGCCTTGACGCCTTGCAGCTTCAGCGCATCGTCCTGGCCGGCGGCGCTGCTCAGCAGCAGTTGCTCCTTGGCAAACCAGTTGGCCCCGCTAGCCGTGGAACTGCTTTCATCGACCCGCCCAGTGCTGAAGTGACCACCCAGGCCACCGCCCTTGCCATTGCTGGTGCTCTTGCCCAGCAATTCCAGGCCACCACCAAGGTTGCTGCCTTGGGCCTCGTGGGTATCGACGCCAGTGCTGACCTTCAGCGCACCTGCGCTCTGCAACTCGATATCCGAGACCTTTGCCGCGCTACTGCCAATACGCCCACCCACCAGCTCGAGGGCGCCACCCGCCTGCAGCTGTACTTTGCCCTTGGCATCAATTTCTACCACGCGGGCCTGGGTATCGATACTGTCCAGCTTGCTCTGGTCAAGGTAGCCGCGCAGTTCCAGGGCACTGCCTGCGGGGGCATTGCCTGCTTTGAACCAGGCATTGCCCTCGAGTTTGTTCTCCTGCTGGCGTTGTTGATCGTTGGCCTGGACCAGGCTCAGGTTGCCCTTGGCCGAAATCTCAAGCGAACCGTCCCCGGCATTGAAACGGGTGCCCTCGTACAGACCGTCGCTGCCCACCTGAATCTGGATACCGGTCTGGCCGTAGAGGCTGCCAGGGCGTGCGGTTTGCGAGCTGTTGTCGGTCAGCAGCGAGCCGCCCTTGCCGGAAAGACGCAGGTTGATATCGCTGCCGGTGCTGGTTTCGACGCGCACGGCGGCGTCCACATCCAGGCGCTCGACACGCTTGCCAGTGCTGTCCTGGGCCGCAGCAAAACGATGGCTTTGCGCCTGAATCGCCAATGGTCCCTGTGTTGCCCGGTACTGGGTGCCCGTATCGTTGAGGGTGTCGGCCTTGAGGGTGATGTGCTGGGCGGTAAGCTCAGTGACCTGCGCCGTGCTGCTGCGCTTGAGTTCTTTGCGATTGAGATGCTTGAACTCCAGGTCGACGCCCAGCGTTGGCGGGGCGAGAGCGTCTTCGATCGATGCCTGCTGGAAACGACTGGCCTCGGTACCGGTGACCAGGTTTTCCACCGGGCGGGTCAGGTCCTTGTACACCAGGCTGGCGCCGAGGCTGGCTTGCCAGTTGGTCTGGGTCAGTTCGGATTCCTGGGTATCGTCGACGGCACGATTGTCCACGGTGCTGGCTTGCAGCTCCAATGACCGGCCTGCCGTGAGTCTGGCGGCCTCGTTGACCAGCTTGACGGCTTTCAATTGCACGTCACCGGCGGCCACCAGGCTGCTGCGTTGCGCCTGGCTTGCGCGTTCATCCAGTACCTGGCGCTTGTGATAACCCTCGAAGGCGCTGCCGACGGCATCGATGCCACCACTGACACGCAGGCCGCCGCCACTTTCGGTGCTGGTGGTCTGCTGTGACTGTTGCTCATGGGCTACCGTCAAGGTGACCGCGCGGCCATCGAGCTGCAGGTCGCCCTCGACGGCCTCGATGTAGGAGCCATTGAGGTTGATGTCATTGCCGCTGTTGAGTTGTACGCCGGCGCCCTTGAGCGTACTGGCAACCTGTTCAAGATCGGTTTTCGTGGTGTCGGTGCGGACAGTGCCGTATCCCACCGAGGCGGTGTACTGGCGCGAGTCGGGTTTGCCGTCGGCGGCATCCTGGGTCTGGCTGGCGCTGGCGGTAAAGCCTTGTTGCTGGTTCTGTTCGCTGACGCTTTGAAGCTGTTCGGCAGTGCTGACACTGATGTTGTTCTGCGCCTGCAGGTGCAGCTGCTTGCCGGCTTCGAGCCTTGAACCTATCACCTGCAGGTCATCGGCGCTGGCCAGGCGCAGGTTGCTTTCAGAGGCAACGTCGCTGCTCAGCACCTGCTGACGCTGTTCCTGGCGTTGGCTTGTCTCGGTAATCAGGCCGAACAGCTTACTGTCAGTCTCGCGTTGATCAACGCTGGACTGGTTTTGGGTTGCTTCTACCGACAGCCGGGCTTTTTCACTGAGCAACAGCGCATCACCTTTGGCCTGAACCCTGGAGCCTTTGATCTGCACCTGGTCAGCTGCCACAGTCAAAGCACCTTGGGCCTGAAGGGTGCTGCCACTGCCCTGTTGACCCTTGGCCTCGGTTTGCCCGTTCTTGCCGAAGAAGGTGCCGGAAACCAGGTCACCACTGTAGTTGCGGGTGTTCTCATCGCTTTTCAGGGTAACGGCGGCCACTTCCAGATTGCCGGCCTTGAGGCTCATGTCACCCGCGCTGTTCAGCGTGCTGCCCAGAATCTGCGTGCTGCCTTTGGACGTCAGGGAAACCTGCAGACCGGAAAGCGCGCTGGCGCGGGCGCTTTCCTGGTAGCTGCTGCTGTCCTTGTCGCCGCGCCACAGGTGCTTGCGGTGACGGATCTGCTCATCGACCTGCAGGCTATCGGTTCCAGCGCTGATGGTCAGATCCTTGCCGACGTTGACCGACAGGTCGCCGCCGGCCTCGACGGTAGCGGCCACCATGCGCAGGTCGTCGCCCGCCTGCAGGTTGATGTCCTGGCTGGCCAGGATCTGGCTGCCGACCTGTTGTCGCTGGGTGCGGGTGCTTTCGCGGTCGTAGGTTTCGGTGGTGACGAACCACCATTTTTCTTCGCGGCTCTGCCGTTCGCGGCTGATGGTTTCCCGGGTCCGGGCATCGAGGGTGAGATTTTTCCCGGCCTTGATGTTTACCTGTGGCGCCTGCACGCGCACTGCGTCGAGGCTCAGGTCGTCGGCGGCCTTGAGGTTCACCGCGCCGTTTTCGCTGTACAAGCGGCCGGGCTGCTCGGCGCTGGCGCTGATCTCCAGGGTACCGGCAGAGTCCATGTCGATCCCGTCGCGCGCTTGCAACTGGCTGCTGCCCATGCGTACGCCGGCGCCGAGGGCGGTGCTGAGGATGCGGATGCGCCCGGCCTGCATGGCACCGAACAGGCGAGCATCGATACTGCCGGCCGGCGCCGCCAGGTGCTCGATGACCTGACCGTCGGCCACGTCGATGCGGTTGCGTCCGACCACCAGGCTCAACTCGTCCCGGGCTTCGAGCGTGCCGCGGCTTTCGATGCGCGGGGCGATCAGCTCGAGGGCTCCGGCGCGGTTGCTCTGGCCAGCGTCGAGTATCTCCAGCGTGCCATTGGCGGCGCGGGTATCGAGGTATTTGATGCGCTGGTCTTCAAGTTCGGCCGTGCCGACCAGAAAGCCTGCGCGGGTGGTGTTGATGAAGCCGCCACCGTTGAGGGTGATGCCATTGGGGTTGGCCAGGATGTAATCGGCCGGTCGGCCGAAGATTTCCTGGGGGCCTTCGATGCGCGAGGCGTTGCGGCTGATCACTTCACTGAGGATGGTCGAGGCGGCCTGGCCCTGGAACTGCGGGTTGGCGGCCAGGGCGCCGGCCAGTTGCGATTGCCCGGCCTGCAGGGCGTTGTTCAACACCAACCCGGGCTTGTTGACGTTGTAGTCGAGGAACTGGTTGTGCGACAGGCCGCTGGCATTAGGGGCGACGATGTCGATCACCGGCACGCCGTGCTGATCGGTGATCAGTGGCGTACCGGCAATGCCGGTTGCCGCCTGCAGGCCGTTATCGGCCAGGCTGACGCCTGGGGTCATCAGGCTCAGGGCGATCATCCAGCGCAGGCGATTGAGCCTGCGCCGTTGTACTGCGGGGGAGGGCGTCTTGGGCATCACGGTCTTCTCTTTCTTGTTGTGGACATCAGATGTTCATTACCCACTCCAGCAGCCAGTAACCGGTCTCCAGGTCCTGGCGGCGAGTGTTGCTGGCGTGCAGGGCGCGTTGGTAGTCAAGCTTGAGCAGGCTGTCGGGCAGGCTCAGCTCAAGGCCGGCATGGGCACCGGCCAGTTGTTGCGCAGTGCGGCCGTGGTCGAATTTGCTCCAGCCCAGGTCCATGCCCAGTTGCGGGCGAATCACCAGCCCGGCGGGCAAGTCCAGGGCCAATGGCTGGCTCAGGGTGTTTCGCCACACGGCGCCCGTGGCGCCTGCCGCCACCTGTTGGCGAAAGCCGCGCACGGCGCTGTTGTCGCTGAGCAGAAACTGCTCGACCGCAGGCAGTGCATCGGGGCTGTACTGCAGGTTCAGTTCGCTCTGCCAGCGCCAGGGCCAAGCCGGGTCACGACCTTGGCGCAGATGCAGGAGGTTGGCGCGGTACTTGCGAAACTGCGGCTGCGGCGCATTGCTGGCCAGGGGCGCGCTATCGGCGCCGAACCGGTCCAGTCCCTGGACAATGCCCAGATTGGCACTCCACAAGTTGGCGTCGAGCCACAACAGGTTCAGGCCCGCTTCCAGGCTGGTGAGGGTCGGGCTTTGCAGTTGCAGGCGTTGCCCGGCCAGACGATTGTCCTGGCGTTTCTGATCCAGGCGCAGGCTGGCGCTGAGCAGCCCGTACTGGTTGCGCCACAGGTTGCGCTCAAGGCTCAGGCCATAAAAATCGCTCTGGCCGCTGCTGCGCACTCGCCGGCCCGGCAGCTGCGCCTGGTAGTGCAATTGGTTGAGGTTAAGCGCGTAGGTCCAGGGGCCATAGGGGATGCTGTAGTAGAGGCCGTAGCCGCGGCTGTAGCGGGGGCCTGAACCGAGCGTCGAGGTTACCGAGAGCTGCGTGTAGTCATTGAGCTGCAGCGGGCTGTCCAGGGTCAGGCTGGCACCGACACGGTCACGTCCGGTCAGCTCGCTGCCGCGATTGTCATAGGTACTCCCCAGGCGCCAGCGGGGGTAGACCTGCCGTGGCGTGATCACGATGCGGGTGCCGCCTTCAAGCTCTCCGGGCATCAGGTCGGCGCCCAGCTCGAATGCCCGCAGCCGGTTCAACTGGTCCATGCCCTGTTCCAGTTCGGTCAAACGCAGGGGCTCGCCGAGCAAGGTCGGGAATGCGCTGCTCAGTGACAGCGGCAGATCGGGGGTGGCCAACTCGATCGATTCGACAAAGCCCTCGACGATCTCGATGTCGAGGGTCGTGCCGGCTTGCGGCGGGTTGACGAGGTAAGGGCGGCTGGTCGGATACCCCGCTTGCACGTATTGCTGGGTGATGGATTTGAGGATCAGGTTGATTTGCGCCACGTCCATGCACGGCGTCACCAGCGGTTGCACGTTGGCGGCCAGCTCTGCGGACGTCAACTCCCGGTTGCCTGCCAGGCGTACACCGTTCAGCGGCCAGCAGGGCGTGGCCTCGGCGGGTGTTGGCACATCGGTAGCGGGCTCGGGTAACTCATCGGTACGTTGCAGCTTGCGCAAGCGTTGACGTTGTTCGAGTTGCTCAAGGTAAAGGCGTTGATCGCGCAGCGGCTGTACACCTAGGTGTTCATGAGCGCTGGCGGGGCCCACCATGAGCAGTAAAACGACGAAGATACCCAGGGCGGCCGGATGCCGGATACCAAGGCGTGCAGCAACAATGCTGAGTGAACAGGGCATGCAGTAGCGTCCAGGGAATATCCAGGTGCGTGGATTTTATGGGCGCTACTATTCGAATAGATGTGCTACCGGGCCGGTAGATGGGTAGGGCTGAAGCCTGAGTTGTGCGGGAAACTTCCGACTTATTTGTCGGAAGTAGCCTGGAGAGTGATCAGGGACGGATTTCGATCATGGTGCCGTCCGGCACCATGTTCCACACCTCGCGCATGTCGCGGTTGGTCATGGCGATGCAGCCTTCGGTCCAGTCCAGGGTGTGGAACACCTCTTCCGGGTACTCCTCGCTCAGGGGCGTGCCGTGGATCATGATCATCCCGCCCGGCGGGACACCTTCGCGACGGGCGCGCGCGGCGTCGCTGATGTTTGGGTAGGACACGTGCATGGCCAGGTTGTAGCGGTCGCTCTGCTTGCGCCAGTCGATCCAGTAGAAACCTTCGGGGGTGCGCTTGTCGCCTTCCTGCACCTTGGCGCCCTTGGGCTGCTTGCCCAGGGAGATGCGGTAGGTTTTCAGCGGCGTGCCACCACTGATCAGTTGCAGGCGCCGCTCCGACTTGATCACCAGGATCTTGTCGATCATCGCAGGCCGTGGCTGTTGCGGTTGCAGTGGCGAAGGCGCGGTCTTGTCGACCGGCCGGGTGATGATGGTTTCGGTGAAACCCGCCTGGGACATCGAAGCCACACTGAGGCAGAAAAGGGCAAGCAACCAGCGCATGAAACGATATCCCTGAGAAAGCTAGGTATTGGGTGACGGGACGAGCATGGGTGAAAGGCATTCGTTGCCAATCGGGAAGCGCTGCTCGATGCGGTCACGATAATAGCATTCTAGGGTACGACTGACGGTGCGGAAAGCCAGCTCGTCCCAGGGGATTTCACTTTCGTCGAAAAGCCGCACTTCCAGGCTCTCGACGCCGACGGCGAAGTCCAGGTCGGCGAGCTCGGCGCGGAAGAACACATGCACCTGGTTGATGTGCGGCAGGTCGAACAGCTGGTACAGGCTCGCCGCCCCGACACGGGCGCAGGCTTCCTCGATGGTTTCCCGGCGCGCGGCTTGTTCCACCGTCTCGCCGTTCTCCATGAACCCGGCGGGCAAGGTCCAGTAGCCGCGGCGCGGTTCGATGGCGCGACGGCACAAGAGTACCTGGCTGCCCCAGGTCGGCAGTACCCCGGCGACGATGTTGGGGTTCTGATAATGAATGGTCTGGCAGTGATCACAGACATAGCGCAGGCGGGTATCGCCTTCGGGAACACGCTGAATTACCTGATTGCCACACGCGCTACAGAATTTCATGCTTTTATTCCTGTTAGGTGCGCCTATCTTGGCGCCACTGTCACCGGGGCCGCAAGCCGGATCGTCGCCGGGACTTGGGCGGCCCGCGGCTTTGGTGCATCATGCAGGACAGGCTTTGGAATCGAGAGAGAGCAATGCTGGACGAGCTACTTCGCCGCGTGAGCAGTCATACGCCGAGTACCCTGGAGACGGACCGACGTTTTCCCGAGGCCGCCGTGTTATTGCCCATCACCCGTAGCGAAGAGCCGGAGCTGGTGTTGACCCTGCGCGCCAAAGGGCTGTCGACCCACGGTGGCGAGGTGGCTTTTCCCGGTGGGCGCCGCGACCCGGAAGACCCCGACCTGATCTTTACCGCCCTGCGTGAAGCCGAAGAAGAAATCGGCCTGCCGCCGGGCCTGGTGGAAATCATCGGCCCACTGAGCCCGCTGATTTCCCTGCATGGGCTGAAAGTGACGCCTTTCGTCGGGCTGATCCCCGATTTTGTCGAGTACCAGGCCAACGACGCCGAGATTGCCGCGGTGTTCACCGTGCCGCTGGAATTCTTCCGCCAGGACCCGCGCGACCATACCCACCGTATCGATTATCAGGGCCGCAGCTGGTACGTGCCCAGCTATCGGTATGGCGAGTACAAGATCTGGGGCCTGTCGGCGATCATGATCGTCGAGCTGGTCAACTTGCTTTACGATGCCAACATCAGCCTGCATCAGCCGCCTGAACGCTTTACCCCAATTTGAGCGGGACCACCCGCCAGCCATGCCGCACCGTGAGGAACCACGCATGAAATACCGTCTGGGCGACCTGCGGGTCGAAACCCATCCGCGCAGCTGGGTTGCGCCCACCGCCACGCTGATCGGCAAGGTGCGCCTGCAGGCCGGTGCCAACGTCTGGTTCGGCGCGGTGCTGCGCGGCGATAACGAACTGATCGACATCGGCGAGAACAGCAACGTCCAGGACGGCACGGTGATGCACACCGACATGGGCTCGCCGCTGACCCTGGGCAAGGGCGTGACCGTCGGTCACAACGCCATGCTCCACGGTTGCTCGATCGACGACTACAGCCTGATCGGCATCAACGCGGTGATCCTCAACGGCGCGCGGATCGGCAAGTACTGCATTATCGGCGCCAATGCGCTGATCCCCGAAGGCAAGGAGATTCCCGACGGCTCGCTGGTCATGGGCTCGCCGGGCAAAGTCGTGCGTGAGCTGACCGACGCGCAGAAAAAACTGCTCGAAGCCAGCGCCGCCCACTATGTGCACAACGCCGAGCGTTATGCCCGCGACCTGGCCCCGCAGGAGGATTGATGAGTACGCCTGAACGCCCGGTGGCCTCGCCCTGCGTGCAGATCTGCGCGCTGGACGACGATGATATCTGCACCGGCTGCCAGCGCACCGCCGCTGAAATCACCCGCTGGGGGCGGATGGACAACATTGAGCGCCGCCAGGTGCTCAAGCTGTGCCATGAGCGTGCAGTCGCTGCCGGGCTGATCTTCAGCGTCGGCGCATGATCCGCCCCTTGGCCGCCGGCAGTCGCTGCAGTACCCTGTAGCGCTTGCCCAGCGGTCGATCCCATGTTCTTTCTGATTGCCTATATCAGCAGCGTAGTGCTGATCAACTACGCCTTCTCCAGTGCCCCGCACCTGGACGTCATCTGGTCTGCCTGGGGCGGCCTGGTGTTCATCCTGCGCGACATGGTCCAGACCCGCTTCGGCCATGGTGCGCTGATCGCCATGCTGGCGGCCCTGGTGCTGTCCTATATCACCTCGGAGCCGGCCATTGCCCTGGCCAGTGCCACCGCCTTTGCCGTGTCCGAATGCATCGACTGGCTGGTGTTCACCCTTACCAAACGGCCCTTGCATGATCGCCTGTGGCTGAGTTCGGCACTGAGCATTCCGATCGACACCTTTATCTTCTTCGGCATGATCGGGGCCCTGACCCCGGCCGTGGTCGGCACCGCCATGGCGTCGAAATTCGCCGGTGTCACCGTGGTCTGGCTGGCCATGGCCTGGCGCGTGCGCAAACGGGTGGTCACCGGCTGAGGCCAGCGGCCGCGGTTCATGTAAAATGGCGCTCCTTTTCACCGGGTTGCACCGAGTACGGGGCGGCCCAGGATGTTCTTCCCTCTGAGGACCTGAAATGACCCGTATCGGAACCCCATTGTCGCCGACCGCGACCCGCGTACTGCTCTGTGGCTGCGGCGAGCTGGGCAAGGAAGTGGTGATCGAGCTGCAACGCCTGGGCGTTGAAGTGATTGCCGTGGACCGTTACGCCAATGCCCCGGCCATGCAGGTGGCCCATCGCAGCCACGTGATCAACATGCTCGACGGCGCCGCCCTGCGGGCAGTGATCGAGGCCGAGAAGCCGCATTACATCGTCCCGGAAATCGAAGCCATCGCCACCGCGACCCTGGTCGAGCTGGAAAACGAAGGCTTCACCGTGGTGCCGACCGCCCGCGCCGCGCAGTTGACCATGAACCGCGAAGGCATCCGTCGCCTGGCAGCGGAAGAGCTGGACCTGCCGACCTCGCCCTATCATTTCGCCGATACCTTCGAGGCGTATTCCAAGGCTGTCGAAGACCTGGGTTTCCCGTGCGTGGTCAAGCCGGTCATGAGCTCGTCGGGCAAGGGCCAGAGCCTGCTGCGCAGCGCTGACGACCTGCACAAGGCCTGGGACTACGCCCAGGAAGGCGGGCGTGCCGGCAAGGGCCGGGTGATCATCGAAGGCTTTATCGATTTCGACTACGAAATTACCCTGCTGACCGTTCGTCATGTCGGCGGTACTACCTTCTGCGCACCGGTCGGCCACCGTCAGGAAAAGGGCGATTACCAGGAATCCTGGCAGCCGCAGGCGATGAGCCCGGTGGCCCTGGCCGAGTCCGAACGGGTGGCCAAGGCGGTTACCGAGGCGCTGGGCGGTCGTGGGTTGTTCGGTGTCGAGTTGTTCGTCAAAGGCGACCAGGTGTGGTTCAGCGAAGTTTCGCCGCGCCCGCACGACACCGGCCTGGTGACCCTGATTTCCCAGGACCTGTCGCAGTTTGCCCTGCATGCGCGGGCGATTCTGGGCTTGCCGATCCCGCTGATTCGCCAGTTCGGCCCGTCGGCGTCGGCGGTGATCCTGGTTGAAGGTCAGTCGCAGCAGACTGCATTCGATAACCTGGGCGCGGCGTTGAGCGAGCCGGATACCGCGATTCGCCTGTTCGGCAAACCTGAGGTCAATGGCCAGCGGCGCATGGGCGTGTGCCTGGCCCGTGACGAGTCGATCGAAGCTGCCCGCGCCAAGGCAACCCGTGCTTCGCAGGCGGTCAAGGTAGAGTTCTAGGCAATCGCGGGGCAAGCCCGCTCCTACCGGTGTAGGAGCGGGCTTGCCCCGCGATGGTTTTACAGCTCCGAGTGCCGCGTCTCTTTCAGGCACAACACCGCAATCAGGCTCAGCACAGCCGCCGCCGACACATACCCGCCGACCCAGCTCAAACCGCCCATCGCCACCAGCTTCTGGGCAAAGAACGGCGCCGCCGAGGCCCCGACAATCCCGCCCAGGTTATAGGCTGCCGACGCCCCGGTGTAACGCACGTGGGTGGGGAACAGCTCAGGCAGCAATGCCCCCATCGGCGCGAAAGTCACGCCCATCAAGAACAGCTCGATGGCCAGGAACAACGCCACCCCCGTGGTCGAACCCGAGGTCAGCAGCGGCTCCATGGTAAAGCCCGAAGCGATCGCCAGCAGGCCACCGACAATCAGCACCGGCTTGCGCCCGTAACGATCGCTGAGCCAGGCCGACAGTGGCGTGGCCAGGGCCATGAACAGGACCGCGAAGCACAGCAGGCCGAGGAAGGTCTCACGGCTGTAGCCCAGGGTCGAAACGCCATAGCTGAGCGAAAACACCGTCGAGATGTAGAACAGCGCATAGCACACCACCATGGCCCCAGCACCCAGCAGGGTAGGGGCCCAGTACTGGGCAAACAGCTCGACCACCGGCATTTTCACCCGCTCGTGACGAGCCACGGCCTTGGCGAACACCGGCGTTTCTTCCAGCTTCAGGCGCACGTACAGGCCAACCATGACCAGAGCGGCGCTGAGCAGGAACGGAATGCGCCAGCCCCAACTGCGGAACTGCTCATCGGTCAGCAGCATGGCCAGGGTCAGGAACAGGCCGTTAGCCGCCAGAAAACCAATCGAAGGGCCTAACTGCGGGAACATGCCGAACCAGGCGCGCTTGCCCTTGGGCGCATTCTCGGTGGCCAGCAGCGCCGCACCGCCCCATTCGCCGCCCAAGCCCAGGCCCTGGCCGAAGCGCAGCACGCAGAGCAGGATCGGCGCCCAGGCACCGATACTGTCGTAGCCGGGCAGTACGCCGATCAGGGTGGTACAGACCCCCATCAGCAGTAGCGAGGCCACCAGGGTCGATTTACGCCCGACCCGGTCGCCAAAGTGGCCGAACAGCGCCGAGCCCAGGGGCCGGGCCAGGAAGGCAATACCGAAGGTCAGGAAGGCCGAGAGCATCTGTGCGGTGCCCGACGTCTGCGGGAAGAACACCGGGCCGATCACCAGCGCTGCCGCCGTGGCGTACACGTAGAAGTCGTAGAACTCGATGGCGGTGCCGATGAAGCTGGCCGTGGCGACCCGCGCTGGCGAGTTGCCGGGGCTGGCCTGGGCGGTATCGGAGTAGGTGCTGCTGGTCGTCATGCGATTATCCCTGACAGTCGAGAGCTCCATGGGCATGGCCGCAGGCCTGGTGAACAGGCAGGCAAGGGCGTGCGCCGAAGCGAATTGTTATGGTCGCGCAACTGAACATACGCCCTTTGGGGATGGGGGCGGGCGCGGGCAAGGCTCGGGGTGTGAACCAGTACCGCTATTGCGCGCAATATTCAGTCAGGCTGACTGGCCGTGTGACGCCGGTGCGGGTAGCGGGCGAGACGGCTGGGGCTGGGTAAGCGTTGCTGAGTATAGCTAGCGCTTGAGCGTCCAGACCAGTATGCGGCTGGCACAATTGTCCTCGGTTTCGAGGATTTCCAGGCGATAACGGCCGATTTTCAGGCATACCGCGCTTGCCGGAATGCTTTCCAGGGCTTCGGTGACCAGGCCGTTGAGGGTTTTTGGCCCATCGCTGGGCAGGTGCCAGCCCAGGGTACGGTTCAGCTCGCGGATCGACACGTTGCCTTCGATGACGAAGCGCCCGTCGGCTTGCGGGTGAATGTGCGGGTTGTCGAGGCTGTGCTCGTCTTCGAATTCGCCGACGATTTCTTCGAGGATGTCTTCCAGGGTGACGATGCCGAGCACTTCACCGTACTCGTCGACCACCACGCCCAGGCGCCGCTGTTGCTTGTGGAAGTTGAGCAATTGCAGCTGCAGCGGCGTGCTTTCCGGCACGAAGTAGGGTTCGTAGCAGGCTGCTTGCAGTGTTTCGCGGGTCAGCTCGGCCTTGGGCAGCAGGTGGCTGATCAGCTTGGTGTTGAGGATCGCTTCAACCTGGTTGATGTCGCTGTGGTAGACCGGCAGGCGGGTGTGGCGGCTGATGATCAACTGCTCGATGATCGCCTCGATCGACTCATCGAGGTTGATGCCGTCGACATCGTTGCGCGGCACCAGGATGTCGTTGACGGTGATTTTGTCCAGCGCCAGCAGGCTTTCGGGCAGGTTCAGGCGCTGGTCGGTGTCGGGTTCATCGGCGGCGTAGCTGTCGGCATCGTCGTTGTCGTGCACGGCCACGGCATGGCTTTGCACGCGAAACGGGCGCAGTAGCAGGCGCGCGCAGCCATCGAGCAGCCAGGCCAGGGGTTGCAGCAGCTTGAGCGGCACCTTGAGCAGGCTGTTGCCCAGGCCAATGAAGGCCTGCGGGTTACGTCGGGCCAGTTGCCGTGGCAGGTACTCGGCGACGATCAGCAGCAGCGCTGCGGCACCCAGGCCCGCCAGCCAGAAGCCGTGTTCGCCGCTGTAACGCTGGCCGATCAGGCAGGCCAGGGCCAGCACCAGCAGCTTGCCCAGGGTCGAGCACAGCACCAGGGCCTGGGGGGTAACGGCAAGGTCGGGGTGTGCGCCGGTCTGGGCGTTGCGCCGCGCACCATTGAGCTGCTGCTGGGCGGCGTCCACCGCAGTGAATAACGCCGACCAGAGCAGTGCCAGTGCCAATACGCCGAGTAGCGGTCCTAACGGCAGAGCGTCCATTTACCTGTGCTCGTCAGATATGCAGGATGAATTCGCGTACCAGCTTGCTGCCAAAATAGGCCAGCATCAGCAGGCAGAAACCGGCCAGGGTCCAGCGGATCGCCTTGTGCC
>RCUL01000455.1_pt1 | contig 21332 bp, 17 predicted proteins | sample 2167521 | NCBI WGS metagenome assembly RCUL01 (sample SAMN09932745, study PRJNA488358) | compost metagenome | feature: garden; material: soil; isolation source: compost soil in acetic acid-enriched culture | place: Germany: Experimental Botanical Garden Goettingen | collected 2016-01-27
CTTCTTTCCATTTAGCTGGGCAAACTTCACCTGGGTGAGCGTGAACGTATTGAGCAGCTTTAACTTTACGAAGAAGTTCAGACGCATCACGGCCGATACCACCAGCGTTAAGTTCAACGATTTGGATTTTACCTTCTGGATCGATAACGAAAGTACCGCGGTCAGCTAAGCCTTCAGATTCGATAAGAACGTCGAAGTTTTTAGAAAGAGTCCAAGTTGGGTCACCAACTAATGGGTATTGAATTTTTTTGATTTCTTCAGAAGTGTCGTGCCAAGCTTTGTGCGTGAAGTGTGTATCAGTAGATACAGCATAAATTTCAACACCAAGTTTTTGGAATTCAGCGTAGTTGTCTGCTAAGTCACCAAGTTCAGTTGGACAAACGAAAGTGAAGTCAGCTGGATAGAAGAATACAACAGACCACTTACCTTTAAGGTTAGTTTCGTTAACTTCAACAAATTGGCCGTTGTGGTAAGCAGTTGCTTGGAATGGTTTAACTTCAGTATTAATCAAGCTCATCATTGTCTCCATGATTGAGGTTTATATTTAAACTTGTTTACGAGATGTAGAATAAATAAAAATTCTTTATTGGGGAAATAGTATTTTTACATGACTAAAATCGGAAAATTGAATAAGTGATAAATTTGCGATTTTTAAGTCCCCAAATACTGTACTCGATTTGACTGCAAAAACATGTAAATCAAATGACAGTTATAGTAAAAGAAACTTGCCTAACAACATGAAGTCTCGTTAGTGAGAATTCAAGGGTAAAATGTAAAAAAATTAAAAATATATCAAAAACCAATTGTTTTACCTTATGCACATTAAAGCGTAAAATAGCGGATTGTTGTATTTTCAGGAAAGTTTGTTTGTGCAGAATGGTTTAAATATAGATCAGTGGGTGATGGCAAGAGATCGTCACCGTTTAAATCGTTTACGTAAAGATAAAAAAGCCAATACAGCAGAGATTGAAAAATTATTTGAACAATCTAATGCCAAAGTAAGACAGCGCTTTGCACGTTTACCTGAAATTAAACTAAATCAGGAACTACCGGTTTCTCAATATGCTGACCGTCTAATTGATGCAATTCAAAAGCATCAGGTCATTATTGTGGCAGGTGAAACGGGTTCCGGTAAAACCACCCAGCTTCCCCAAATTGCAATGTTAGCAGGTCGTGGCTTAACAGGTATGATTGGTCATACACAGCCACGCCGTTTAGCAGCACGTAGTGTGTCGCAGCGTATTGCAGAAGAAGTCGGCGAAAAGCTTGGCGAGTCGATTGGTTTTAAAATCCGATTTAATGAACAAGGTTCGCAAGATTCAATTGTCCGGTTAATGACCGACGGTATTTTACTTGCCGAGTTAGGCAATGACCGTTTCTTATCTAAATATGACACGATCATTATTGATGAGGCGCATGAACGCTCACTCAATATCGACTTTATTATGGGCTATTTAAAGCAGTTACTGCCAAAACGCCCAGACCTTAAAGTTATCGTGACTTCTGCAACTTTAGATGTAAATCGTTTTAGTAATTACTTTAATGACGCACCAATTTTTGAAGTTGAAGGGCGTAGTTATCCAGTTGAAGTGCTTTATCGTCCAATTTCAGAGATGAATATTGGCGGAAGTGACGACGATGAGTTTGATGATTTTGAAGAAAATCTACCGCGTGCAGTGGTACAGGCGGTTGAAGAATGTTTTGCCGATGCCGAAGCAAAAGGTCATCCTGAACATGCCGATATTTTAATTTTCTCAAGCACAGAGCAAGAAATTCGTGAATTACAGGAAACCTTGCAAAAGTACGGGCCAAGACATACCGAAATTTTACCGTTGTATGCGCGCTTAGCTGTTTCTGAACAACAAAAGATTTTCAGTCCAGGTGGTAAAGGCCGTCGTATTATTATTGCGACCAACGTAGCCGAAACTGCGCTTACTGTTCCAAATATTCGTTATGTGATCGATAGCGGTTTTGCTCGTATTTCTCGTTATAACTATCGATCACGTGTACAACGCTTACCGATTGAAGCCATTTCCCAAGCTGCTGCCAATCAGCGTAAAGGGCGTTGCGGTCGTATTGCTGCCGGTGTCTGTATTCGTTTATACAGCGAAGAAGATTTTTTAAGCCGTCCAGAATTTACCGAACCGGAAATTAAACGAACTAATTTAGCTTCCGTTATTTTGCAAATGCAAAGTTTGGGCTTAGGTGAGTTAGAAAACTTCGATTTTATTGAACCGCCAGATTTCCGTCTTGTAAACGATGGTCGAAAGCTCTTGATTGAGTTAGGGGCAATGAATGAGAAGAAAAATGAGCTAACCAAAGTCGGGCAAATGATGGCACGTATGCCGATTGACCCACGTTTAGCACGTATGATTATTGGCGGTGCACATTTTGGTGTACTCAAAGAAATCTTGATTGTGGTGAGTGCTTTAGCGGTTCAAGACCCTCGTGAACGCCCAGCCGATAAACAGATGCAGGCTGACCAAAAGCATGCATTATTCAAAGAAGCAGATTCAGATTTCCTGTTCTATTTGAAACTTTGGGATACTTTAAATCCTAAAGGTGAAGCAAGTATGTCTGAAAATAAACGACGTCAGTTTGCTAAGGAGAATTTTTTAAGTTGGTTGCGTTTACGTGAGTGGAAACAAACGCATCAGCAATTGGTTGAATTAGCAGAAGGTTTAAAACTCAGCTTTAATGAAAAAGATGCAAATTATGAAAATTTGCATCGTGCGTTGCTGACAGGGTTACTTTCTTTCATTGCCAATAAAACAGATGAACGCAACACCTTTATGGCGGTGCGTCAGCAAAAGGCAAAAGTTTTTCCGGCAAGTACGTTGCACAAAACCAATACCTCTTGGGTGATGGCTTTTGAGATGGTCGAAACGTCTCAGGTATATTTACGTACTTTAGCCAAAATTGATCCTGAATGGATTTTGCTCGCTGCACGTGACTTGTTGAAATATCACTATTTTGAACCGCATTGGTCTAAGAAAGCGGGGATCGTAAATGCCTACGCGCAAATTTCTTTGTTTGGTTTAATTATTGAACCAAAACGGTTAATTAATTTTGAAAAAGTTGATCAACCTGCTGCACATGAGATTTTCTTACGTGATGGATTAACTACAGGTAATTTGGGTACGGTTCCACCATTTTTAAAACACAATTTACTTAAACTTGAAGAAGTGGAGCGAGTTGAAGATAAGTTGCGTCGCCGCGATTTAGTGGTTGATGAAGAAACAATTTATCAGTTCTATGCTTCTAAAATTCCCGAAGAAATTGCAAGCCGTCGTAGTTTTGAAGACTGGCGAGCGACCGTAGAAGCAAATAATCCGCGTTATTTATTTGTTGAGGATGATGCGCTTTGGCTCAATGATCGACCAACAACGCAGCAATTTCCAGATCATCTGCATAATGGGCAGCTACGTTTAGCAACAACATATCATTTTGACCCAAGCCATGACGAAGATGGTGCAACTGTTCAGATTCCTGTTCAGGCACTACCTCAGGTTGATGAAAATATTTGGTCATGGGGAATTCCTGGTTGGCGCCAAGACTTAATTGAGGCTTTACTCAAAGCGTTACCTAAAGACAAGCGTCGTAATGTGGTGCCTATTCCTGATACAGCTCGTAAGCTCATGCAGGGTATTGATGCAGTACATCTACGCGAACATATTTTTAGTTATTTAGCTTTTGCCTTACGTGGCGAGCAAATTACAGACAAAGATTTCTCGTTTGAACGCATTGATCCATATTTGGTGCCGTTCATTAAAGTCATTGATGAAAAAGGTAAGTTGATTGCCAAAGGCCGTGATCTGCCAGAGCTAAAAGCACGTTGTCGTGTGGAAACTCATCGTCCAGTAAAACAGCAAAAAGGTGAGTTTAAAAACTTCCCTGACAACTTTACTTTTGAGGCTTCACACAAGGTCACAGGTGTTGTTGTGAAACAATATCAGGCTTTAGTGCCAACCAAAGCTTTTGCTGAAACTGATGCTAAAGATGATTCCGGTATTGTCATCCAGACTTTTAATGATCAGGCTGAAGCCATTAAACACCATCGTGAAGGCATTATCCGCCTGGTACACATGCAACTTGGTGACTTGGTTCGTCAGTTGAAAAAGCAGATTTCAAAACCGCTTGCTTTAGCTTACTCACCTTTGGGCGATAAAGCTAAACTTGAGCAGATGCTGGTCTATGCAACCTTGCAAATGGCAATTACGACTCTGCCAATTAATGCAGATGAATTTAATAAGCTGCTAGAACAGGTCAAAAAGCAATTTTTGAGTTATGGTCAGCAAGCTCTTGAGCAATTGAGCGAGATTTATATTCAATGGCAGCAAATTCGCCGTCAGCTTTTGGTGCTTGATCCAGAGATATTTGGGCGAAGTATTGATGATATTGAAGATCAGCTAGATTTAATGTCACTTGGCAATTTTGTTTATTGCCAGCCTGTCGATCTTTGGCAGGAATACCCGCGTTATTTGAAAGCGCTGCTATTGCGTTTAGACCGATTGCCCAATAATCTACAGCGAGATCATGCAGCAATTGACGATGTCGATCCATGGATGGACAAGGTGTTTAAATTGAAAAATGATCCTAAAGTCAAAGAATTGTATTTGATGTTGGAAGAGTTTCGCATTTCTTTATTTTCTCAACCGATGAAAACCAAGATGCCTATTTCACCAACTCGACTGCAAAAGTTATGGGATCGTTTGGGAATCAGTTAAAATAGATATGGGTCTGTTTATGTTGTTTTTAGCGAACAACGCAATTTATAAATGAAAGATTAACAGACCCTTTTCATTTTTTTAGGAGTTTTACATGGGCATTCGTATTACAGGTACTGGGCTATTTCATCCAACAGAAACCATTTCTAATGAAGAACTGGCCGTCAGTTTAAATGCTTATGTGGAACAATATAACCAAGACAATGCAGAGAAAATTGCATCTGGTGAACTTGAAGAGTTACGTGGTTCAAGTGCTGAATTTATTGAAAAAGCTTCTGGTATTAAAAGCCGTTACGTAATCGAAAAATCAGGAATTCTCGATCCGACTCGTTTACGTCCTCGTTTGTCTGAGCGTTCAAATGATGAGCTGTCTCTTCAGGCCGAATGGGGTGTTATTGCGGCTAAACAAGCAATGGAAAATGCAGGGGTTACTGCTGAAGATATTGATGTCGTAATTTTGGCATGTTCAAACATGCAGCGTGCTTATCCGGCTGTAGCGATTGAAATCCAGTCGGCGCTAGGTATTCAAGGTTATGCATATGACATGAATGTTGCGTGCTCAGCTGCTACTTTTGGTTTGAAACAAGCGGCAGATGCAATTCGTTCAGGCGCTCGCCGTGTTTTATTGGTGAATGTTGAGATTACCTCTGGTCACTTAGACTACCGTAACCGTGATTGTCACTTCATTTTTGGTGATGTTGCAACTGCTTCTATTATTGAAGAGACTACGACTAAAACTGGTTTTGAAATCTTAGATATTCATTTATTTACTCAATTTTCAAACAACATTCGTAATAACTTCGGTTTCTTAAACCGTAGCGAAGATGCAGTGGTTGACGACAAATTATTCCGTCAAGATGGCCGCAAAGTATTTAAAGATGTTTGTCCATTGGTAGCAAAAATCATTAATGCGCAGTTGGAAAAAATGCAGTTAACTGCAAACGATATTAAACGTTTCTGGTTACACCAAGCCAATGCCAACATGAATGAATTAATCTTGAAATATGTTGCTGGTAAAGATGCAGATCTAAGCCGTGCACCAATTATTCTAGATGAGTTTGCCAATACCTCTTCAGCAGGTGTGATTATTGCTTTACACCGTACAGGCCACGAAGTGAATGATGGCGAGTATGGCGTGATTTCGTCTTTCGGCGCAGGCTATTCAGTAGGTTCGATTGTTGTACAAAAGCACGTTGCTTAAGTTGCTAGATTAATTAAAAACGCTCGTAAGGGCGTTTTTTTATGAGTGAAATAATATAAAAAAGCGAACCAAAATTGGCCCGCTTAGATTGAATTAAAAGTTATTAAAACTTTTTGGTGTAGTTTACAAACAAGCGGTCTTCACCAAAATCATTGCCATGTTTAACATTGTAATCAATGCGAATGTATTGCAGGGCAACGCCTTTTAAGAACGGCTGCTGAAACGCATAGTTTAAAATCACGTTCGACTCAGTTTCGTGGTTTTTCTCACCATTGGCTGCTTTAAAATCATGGCCATACACATATTTCACCATCGCGTTTAAACCAGGTACATAGTCTTTAAAGTCATAGCCATACATGACATGGTAAGACTTTTCATCTTCTTTAAAGAAACCAGTAGCATTCCAGTTAATGAAATAGGTCTCTGGTAAGAAACCATCTGGTAATGGGTAAGCCGACTGACCCATGATTTGTTGGTATCCTAAACCAAAGGTATGGTTTTTCACTTTAAGCGTTTCTAGTACTCCAATGTTTTGTGCATCGATATCAAAAGTGTTGCCATCATCTTTTGCATTGAAGTATTTAAACTTAGAAGTAAGAGCGAAATTAGGTTGCTTCCAATTATGCTCAAGTCCAACATAGTGTTTGTTATAGAGGTCTTCTAAATTACCAAAGTAGTACTCACCCTTTAAAGACGGCGTAAATTGGTAGCGTAGGTCAATATAATTTAAGCCATCAGATTCTTTGGTAATTCCATTTGCCGTGAATGAAAACTTTTTAAAGTCTTCTTCATTTCGTGGGGATACTTTTTCAACCCGACCAATTTCAGCATAGAGTTGATCTGAAAGTTGCGACTTTAAATTGGTTCCCCAATAAGAAGCGAGCAATTGTCGGCTGGCATCGACAGCGGTTACAGGCAGGTCTAGCCAAAGCTCACCCACACTCAAAAGCGTTTTGTCATAACCTAATTTTAATGTCGCCCCGTATTTTAAAAAGTCTGATGCTTGTGACTGAGTTTCCTTGTTAAAAGGTAAAACTGTATCGGCGACATGCTTGTCTGAACTCAAGCGTACGGCGTATTGAACGGAAGCATCTGCACCAATCGTAATAGGTTTGTCTGCAATTTGCAGCGGAGTATCATGCATTTTCGATTTATAAAATAACGATGCTGCTTGAGACCAACTGCCAGTATCTTTGAGCGCATCGTTGTCAAAATTACGATTAATGTAGGCATTCTTTAAAGTGAATTTCCATTCATCTTCAGCCTGCTGATTTGGATTTGCAGCGAATGAATTGCCACACATCAATACTAAGGTTGCAAAGGTTAAAGCATGTGGCTTAAAGCGATGTAATAATTCCATAATCCATTTCCAAAATCTATGCGCCAGTCCTAGGCGCATGTATGTTTACTGCTGAGTAAGCGTGTTTTGAGGGTTAAAAGTTGATGGAGTCTGTGCAGCAACAGAGGCTTTAAGATTGACCATAAATATTGCAAGTGCAGCAATCACACCCGGAATCGCAATCGCTAAGAAATTCATTTGGTGAGGAAGCTCAAATGTGAGTAGGGCTCCAGTTAAAACTGGACCGATAATTGCACCAATACGACCAATTCCAGATGCCCAGCCCATGCCAGTTGAACGAAGTGCTGTCGGATAGAACTGTGCAACGAAGGTGTAGAGTAAGATTTGCGAACCAATTGTGGCAGCACCAGCAATAGCAATCAGGCTATATAAAATAAATTGTGGACTATTAATCCCAAGCAGAATTAAAGCTGCTGATCCCACAATAAACATAATGGTAATAACAGGTTTTAAATGGAATCTATCTGCCAAAGCACCGCCACCAATTGCACCGACCATGCCGCCAATATTGAGTGCAAAGAGGAACAACATGCTTGCACCTAATGAGTAGCCCGCTTGCAGCATGAGTTTAGGTAGCCAGCTTCCTAAGGCATACACCATGAGTAAGCACATAAAGAAAGCGATCCAGAACATAAATGTGCTGAAGGTACGGCCTTGTTGGAAAAGCGCACGGACAGGTGCTTCAGTTGTTGTGCTTTCATTTAACACCAGTTGTGTATTGGCATTTACCTGAGTTTGAGGCGCAATTTTGCTGACAATACTTTTTGCCTGTTCACTCTGATTAGATTTCACTAAAAATGCGAGAGACTCTGGTAAAAACTTCCAGATCAGTGGGAGTAATAGCAGTGGAATACCTGCAAGTAAAAACATGATTTGCCAGCCCATATCCTTAACGAGCCATGCACCGAGTAGGGCAGATGTCATGCCGCCAATTGCATAGCCACTAAACATGATTGCCACTAATGTACTGCGGATTTTTTTAGGCGCATATTCGGTCATGAGCGCGACCACGTTTGGCATAACGCCACCAATACCAAGGCCAGCAATAAAGCGCAAAATTGCAAACTCAGTTGGTCCTTTGGCAAAAGCACCGATAAAGGTAAATCCACTAAATAAAGTCACACAAATCAGGATGGTTTTTTTACGCCCGAGCTTGTCCGAAAGTGTGCCGAAAATCATGGCACCAAACATCATGCCAAATAGAGCCGCGCTTGCCAGCAAACCTGCTTCTACCGCAGTTAATGACCATTGTTGCATTAATAAAGGGAGTGCTACTCCATAAATTACTAAATCATATCCATCAAAAATAATAATAAGTAAGCACCAGATTAAAACTTTCCAATGAAAAGAAGTAAAACTGGCCTTATCAATTAGCTCATTAATATTAACCTTGCTCGTATCCATTTTCTTCACCTCCAATTTGTGAAGTATCGCGTTATTTTTTAATAAACTATTTTGTTATTGAGTTAGAGTCAAAAACCTAATTGATATATCTTTATGTCTTTAAGGTATTGGGGTGGTTTTGGTTTAATTATTTGAAAAATATATATTTATTTTGAGTGTTGAAGTGAGTTTTATTATCTGTATTAAATGATGGTAAATATTATATGGTGAGAATTTCAATGTTTTTATTGGTGTTTTATTCTTGATTTTCTTGCTAAGAATCACTGATAAAAATAGAGCTAAATTTATATTATTAATTGGAATGACAATATTAAGATAGGAGATTAAAGTCTATTATTTAATTATTTTAGAAATTGAACTTTGAAAATGAAATTTAATTGATATTAAATAAAAATCGCCAAATCAGGGTTAGCAAATTATTTGCATCCTGACTTGGCGATTAAGGCTTTATTTTGGTTGGAGTGTTTAGATAAAAAACTTAATTTGTGGCTGGATTTGATCGTGGTGTGAGAATGAAATGGGCGATTACACCAATACAGATACCCCAAAAAACTGAGCTTAATCCAAGAAAATGCATACCTGATGCTGTTGCTAAAAAGGTAATAAGTGCAGCATCACGTTGACTGTCATTTTTCATGGCAACAGAAATATTGGTGGCAATCGCTCCAAGCAAGGCTAAACCTGCCAGTGCTGCAACCAACTCTTTAGGAAGTAAGCTAAATAGCATGACAATACTGCCAGCAAATAAGCCTCCTAAAATATAAAAAATTCCATTAGCGATACCCGCAATATATCGTTTTTCTTTAAGTTCATGTGCATCTTTGCCCATGCATAAAGCAGCGGTAATTGAGGCAAGCACAATGGTAATACCACCTACGCAAGCAACAGCTAAAGAGGCAATACTGGTAACGCTAATAATCGGTTTGGCTGGCGTGTCGTAACCGCTGAGTTTCATAATTGCCATACCCGGTAAAAATTGACCAGTTAAGCTGACTAAAATGAGAGGAAGAGCAAGATTAAGAGTTGAGTTCCATGTCCACTCTGGGCTAATCCACTGCGGAATCGCTAAACTAAAACTCACATCAACAGGATTCATTTTTCCTAAAATGAGGCTTAATAAAACTCCGGCAGCTAATACCCAAATCATGGTATAGCGCGGCATTAAACGTTTAGCAATTAAAAAGACAATCAGCATGCTAAAGACAATAAAGGGCATGCTATCAGATGCGGTAAATAGGCCAATACCGAATTGAAAAAGAATACCAGCCATCATGCCCGCAGCGACATCTTGCGGAATCCATTTTAGTAATTTGTCGAAGTAACCTGTAACGCCAATTAAAAAAATAACGATAGCAGAAGTAATATACGCGGCTACTGCTTCATTCAATGAGATATGTGGAAATAGCGTCACTAACAGCGCAGTGCCCGGTGCAGACCATGCGGTTATGACAGGAGTCTTATATTTAATCGAAAGATAAATACCTGAAACAGCAGCACCAATTGAAATTCCCCAAATCCATGACACCATCATATCGGTGGATACATGAGCACGCTGAGCAGCTTGAAAGAAAATAATCAGTGGGCCTGAGTAAGAAATTAAAACCGCAAGAAAGCCAGCAACTGTTGCTGATATGGACCAGTCATTTTTTAATGTCTTTAACAGGGTTGCCATGTGTGATTGCCTCCATGCAAATCATGTTATTTACCCAATCATATAAAAAGATCAGGGTTAACCCTGATCTCCACCTCCGACCGAAATAACCGATCCGGTCATATACGATGCTTCGTCTGATGCAAGAAATAAAATTGCATTCACTTGTTCTTGAATTGTGCCATAACGGCCCATAAATGTTCGATCTATTGTTTGATCAACCACTTGCTGCATCCAGTCTTTTTCATTTTGACTTAATGGGTTGGCGTTACGCGGTACTTTGCGAGGCGGTGCTTCGGTTCCACCCGTCGCAACGGCATTGACTCGGATCCCGTCTTTAGCATGTTCAAAAGCAAGAGATGCTGTTAAAGCATTTACACCACCTTTAGATGCCGAGTAGGGAATACGGTTAATACCACGGGTTGCAATTGAAGATACATTTACAATAACACCCGATTGTTGCTTAATCATGGCGGGCAACACAGCGCGGCAGCACCATAAAGTTGGAAACAATGAGCGATTCACTTCCTTAATGATCTCTTCTTCGGAAAACTCTTCAAAAGGTTTCATCCAGATCGCGCCACCTACATTATTAATCAGGATATCTACCCGACCATAGTGTTCAATCGCTTTTGCAACAACCGCTTGCGCGCCTGCATAGGTTTCAAGGTCAGCATTAATCATGACAGCATCACCACCTGCACTCTGAATTTCTTTGAGAACTTCTTCAACATATTCAGAGCGGTCAGCCATGACGACTTGTCCGCCTTCAGTTGCGACTTGTAGGGCCACGCCACGACCAATACCTTGGGCACTACCCGTAACAATCACAACTTTATCGTTAAATCTTTGACGGTTTGACATAGATAACTTCTCCACCTTGAATTAGTTTGCAGAGAATTTTTCAAACAAGAAATTAGCAGGTTTGATATTTTCAGCTTCTAACCAGCCACGTACAGCCTCTACCATTGGCACTGGACCACATAGATAAACATCGACATCGCCACTGTTTAACCATTCACTTTCAATATGACCCGTGACATAGCCTTTGCGTTCATGGTTACTTTCAGGGCTTGCAACTACAGTACGATATTCAAACCATGGGAATTTCGCCTGCAACTCATTGAGTTTTTCTAGAGCAACCAAATCAAAGTCATTGGTTACGCCAAAGACTAAACGAACAGGCTGTTCTGAACCTTTCTCTTCGAGTACTTGTAACATCGACATAAATGGGGCAATGCCAGTACCGCCTGCCAGCATCAGCACAGGACGCGCTACATTACGCAAATAGAAGCTACCGAATGGACCAGTAAATGTCATTTTGTCACCAGCTTTAGCATTTTTACTCAAGAATTCACTCATTTTTCCATTCGGTACGTTACGTACCACAAAGCCAGTTAAACGATTACCCGGTTTTGAGCTAAATGAATATGAACGTGTTTCCCCAGTTTCTGGAATTGCAACGTTAACGTACTGACCTGCAAGGAAATGAATATCCGGTTGGCCTTCATCAAGTTGAATATCAAAAGTGATGGTTGAATCTGATAAGTTTTCAACGCGGGCTAATGTGCCTTGGAAGCTATGAATTTCTGTTTTACAGACATCTGACGATGCTTGAATTTGAAATACAGCGTCTGAAGTTGGGCGGCATTGGCAAGCAAGAATATAACCTTGCTCGGCTTCTTCTGGTGTTAATGCATCTTCAATATAGGTTTCTTCTGGCATGTCATAATGACCTGACTCGCAAAATGCGCGGCAAGTTCCACATGCACCATCACGGCAATCCAAAGGAATATTAATTTTTTGGCGATAGGCTGCGTCAGATAAGGTTTCGCCTTGAGCTACGTTAATGAAACGTGTAACACCATCTTCAAATTGAAGTGCAATATTGTGGTTTGACATGGCATGTATCCTACAAAATATTTGAAACTTTCACCCTCAGCCAACAGTCCGTTTAACTGAGGGGGTATGTCTTAAAGGTGGTAAATATCAATGACTTGATTGATGTAGTCATTTTTCAAAACGACATATTTGCTCAAGATTTTTGGTTGATCACCTGAAAAATCGATCACATAACGTGACATACCGAAATAGCTGTAATTTGTCTTGTAACGGAAACTCAAGGTATTCCAGTTAAAGCGAACAGTAACTTTATCTCCATCGCGCTCGACGACTTCAATGTTGGCAATATTGTGGCTTGTGCGTGTGTCCGGCATGGTTGCAGATGAACGCTCAGTTTTAATACGGAACACACGATCTTCTAAACCTTGACGGTCTGGGTAATAAATAAGTGAAATTTCAGATTGGGGATCTTCAGTTAATTTATCGTCATCATCCCAAGCTGGCATCCAGAAAGAGGCTTCCGGTGCGTAGCATGCAAGCCAGTCATCCCATTGTTCATCATCTAAAAAGCGAGCTTCGCGATAGAGAAACTGAGCAATATTTTCTAAAGTTGCTTTGTCTTGAGTGCTCATGCTGTTTCTCCCTGATCAGCAATTTCTTTCTCTGATGCAATCGCGTATTTCATGGTTTCTAACCAATATTGATGTTGGGCAAGGTAAAGACCTTCATCTTCTGTTTTGATACCACTTAACATTGGTTTTAGACCAATTTCATTTGCTGCATCGTCTGGCCCATAAATCCAGTGTTTTGAACCACGGCACATGTCATTCCATTCAAGTGCAATACCTGCGTAACCTGCCTGACAAGCACGGAATTCTTCTAAATCGTCTGGTGTTGCCATACCTGAGGCATTAAAGAAATCTTCATATTGACGGATACGACGTGCACGAGCTTCAGGTGCTTCGCCTTTAGGCGCGATACAGTAAATGGTGACTTCGGTTCTATTGACAGAAAGTGGGCGAAGTACACGAATTTGCGAACCGAATTGATCCATCAAATACACATTTGGATAGAGGCACAGGTTACGTGAGCGCTCAATCATCCATTTCGACATCGCTTCACCGTATTTTTCGGCGTATTCTTCTGCTTTCGGGAAGTTTGGACGGTCTTCTGGGTTTGCCCATTGTGTCCAAAGCAACATGTGGCCATTTTCAAAACCATAAGAGCCACCGCCTTGTTTACCCCAAGAACCAGCGCTCATCGCGCGAATGTTATCGGCAGCTTGAGTTTCTTTACGGTGTTGAGTTGTTGCAGCATAGTTCCAGTGAACAGCAGAAACGTGGTAACCATCGGCACCATTTTCAGCGGTGAGTTTCCAGTTACCTTCGTAAGTGTAGGTCGATGAACCACGTAAAACTTCCAGACCATGTTCAGACTGGTCAACAATCATGTCGATGATTTTAGTGGTTTCACCTAAGAATTCTTCAAGTGAAGGAACATCCGGATTTAAGCTGCCAAACAAGAAGCCTTTGTAGTTCTCAAAGCGAGCAACTTTTTTAAGGTCATGTGAGCCGTCTTGATTAAAACAGTCAGAGTAACCAGCTTCGCTTGGATCTTTAACTTTTAGAAGTTTGCCTGAGTTGTTAAACGTCCAGCCGTGGAAAGGGCAGGTATACGTTGCTTTGTTACCACGCTTGTGACGGCAAAGTTGTGCTCCGCGGTGTGAACACGCATTGATCATGGCATTCAATTCGCCGTTACGATTGCGGGCAATAATGACGGGCTGACGACCAATGTGAGAGGTGTAATAGTCATTATTATTTGGAATTTGGCTTTCGTGTGCTAAGTAAACCCAATTACCTTCGAAGATGTATTTCATTTCAAGGTCAAATAGGGCTTCGTCAGTAAACACTGAGCGATGAAGTTTAAATTCACCTGTATCGATATTATCGACAAGTAATTCATCAATACGGTCAAGATGGCTAGTATTGATTACAGGAATACGTGGCATGTCCGTTCTCCGACTTTCCAAAAGTGTGGAAGTCACCAAGGCCTTAGCTAAGATCTACAAGGTCTTGATATCCTAATATTGTCAATGAAGCGCATGAGCGCGACGGGTGTTTAACCGTGAATTGATGAAGATGAATCACTGGAAGATTGGCAAGAAGGCTTTTTCACAAAGCAATTCATCACTTCATCGGTTTGTTGCTTGTATATACCTTAAAAGAATGGTTAAACTGTGTCTAAGACTGAATTTGCATTTTTTTATATCTTAAAGGTATGGAAGCCTTATGGAACTAAGACATTTACGGTATTTTGTGGCTGTTGTTGAAGAGCAGAGCTTTACAAAAGCAGCGGAAAAACTATTTATTGCTCAACCACCTTTGAGTCGACAGATTCAAAATTTGGAAAGTGAGCTTGGAATTCAACTGTTTGAGCGCGGAAGCCGTCCTTTACAGACAACCCCAGCTGGACATTTCTTTTATCAGCATGCCCTTAAACTTTTGTCGAATGCTGAAGAAATAAAAAGTATGACCAAGCGGATTGGTCTCATTGAACGTAGTGTGACGATTGGTTTTGTCGGGTCTTTACTCTATGGTTTACTTCCTCGAATCATTTATTTATTTCGTCAGCAGCAACCTCATTTGAATATTCAATTGATGGAGTTAAGCACAACTGAGCAACTACAGGCATTAAAAGAAGGCCGTATTGATGTCGGGTTTGGACGCTTAAGAATTAGTGACCCTGCCGTGAGACGTATTTTGCTACGTAAAGAGCGTTTGGTGGTTGCTGCACATACGAGCCACCCAATTGCGCAGCGTACGGAAGGGGTATATCTGGCCGATCTCATTGATGAAAAGATGTTTATGTATCCAACTTCGCCGAAACCCAATTTTTCTACCCAGCTTTTGAACATTTTTGCTGAGCATAGTTTGGTTCCAAAAAATATGCATGAGATACGGGAAATTCAGTTGGCTTTAGGTTTGGTCGCAGCGGGAGAAGGTTTATGTATTATTCCTGCCAGTGCCGATACCATTCGTTTTCCGCACTTAAATTACATACCAATTCTCGACAATGGAGCAGTCAGTCCGATTTTTATTACCGCACGCGCAATGGACAGAAGTGAGGACTTACAACTCTTATTTGATTGTATTTATCAGGTCTACGATTTAGAAGGGATACCTTATCAACGCACTGTTTTTACACTTGATCAGAATCCGATAGATGATTCAAATGGTATCGATTTTTAAATAAGACGAATGCATAGCCTCAAAGTTTGAAGCTATGCGTTATGTAAATTCTTACTGCAATTGAGCTGGAAAACCATCTTCGTCCAGCGCTTCGGTAATTTTATCGACGCTTTCACTGGTTTCTACAGTTACGATTTTTGTCGCTAAATCTACGTCTACTTTTGCATTTGGGTCGACATCTTGAATCGTTGCTGTTACACCACGCGCGCAACCGCCACAAGTCATATTTTCAATAAGTAGTTTCATGTTCATACTCCATCAAGAATGAGATGTTTGTTTGGATAACACTGAGTCTAAACCTTGTCATGATTGTAAGGTCAAGACCAATTTTTTAAAAAAATATGCTTGACCTTCCCATGATGGGAATCTGTATGCTCAATAAAGAATATTAAATTTTGCAGATTTGCAGAGGTGTTTGATGGACTCAAAAAACACAAAATTGCCAGCATATAGTGAAACACTACCAATCGAAGGTATGACTTGTGCCTCGTGTGTAGGTCGTGTCGAAAAAGCACTTAAGAAAGTTGAAAATGTAGAAATTGCCAACGTTAATTTGGCAACAGAGAAAGCCGTTGTATATTCAAATCAACCGATTCAGCGTGAAGCACTGGTTAAAGCAGTTGAACGAGCGGGTTATGATGTTCCAAAAGCGGCACCAGTGGAGCTGTCTATTGAGGGTATGACCTGCGCATCTTGTGTTGCACGTGTTGAAAAAGCCCTTAAAAAAGTAGACGGCGTTCAAGAGGCGACAGTTAACTTAGCCACAGAGCAGGCTTGGGTTCAGGCAGATGCATCAGTCAATGTTGAAGACCTGATTCGTGCTGTTAAAAAAGCAGGTTACGATGCAAAAGCCTCTGAAAAAAATCAAAATGAGCAGCTCGATAAAAAAGCTTCAGAGTTAGATGAGCTTAAAAAAGATTTGATCATTTCGATTGTTTTGGCCTTACCGGTGTTTATTTTGGAAATGGGTTCTCATCTAATCCCAGCTTTTCACATGTGGGTCATGCACACGATTGGTCAATACAATAGCTGGCTTTTACAGTTTGTTTTGACAACACTGGTGCTCGTTTTTCCTGGTCGCCGTTTTTATCAAAAAGGCATTCCAGCCTTATGGCGTTTAGCACCAGATATGAACTCGCTGGTGGCTGTTGGCACATTGGCTGCCTACAGTTTCTCGGTCGTAGCAACCTTCATGCCGCATGTATTACCGCAAGGTACGGTCAATGTTTACTTTGAAGCGGCTGCCGTGATTGTCAGCTTAATTTTGCTCGGGCGATATTTTGAAGCGAAAGCTAAAGGTCGTACCTCGCAAGCTATTCAGCATTTGGTTGGCATGCAACCGAAAACTGCCCGTATTCAGCGTGACGGTCAAATGGTTGAAGTTGCCGTTGCCGAAGTGATGAGCGGAAGTGTTGTAGAAATTCGTCCGGGTGAGCGTGTGCCTGTCGATGGTGAAGTAGTTGAAGGACACAGCTATATTGATGAATCTATGATTACGGGTGAACCCGTTCCAGTTGAAAAAATAGCAGGGCATCAGGTGGTTGGAGGTACGATCAACCAGAACGGTACTCTAAACATTCGGGCAACCGCAGTGGGCAGCTCGTCTGTGCTTTCACAAATTATTCGCATGGTTGAACAAGCACAAGGTTCTAAACTTCCGATTCAGGGTTTGGTCGATAAAGTCACCATGTGGTTTGTGCCAGCGGTGATGCTCATTGCTGCAATTACTTTCTTGGTCTGGTTTATTTTTGGGCCAGAGCCTGCGCTGACTTTTGGTTTGGTTAATGCCGTTGCAGTACTGATTATTGCTTGTCCTTGTGCAATGGGACTGGCAACACCAACCTCGATTATGGTCGGTACTGGACGTGGTGCTGAGTTAGGGATTCTGTTCCGTAAAGGCGAAGCTTTGCAGCTTTTGCAAGAAGCGCAGGTGGTTGCCGTTGATAAAACTGGAACGCTCACCGAAGGCAAACCAACACTGACAGACTTTAATGTGCAACAAGGTTTTGATCGTAATCAAGTACTCACTTTGGTTGCCTCTGTTGAAGCTAAATCTGAGCACCCGATTGCACTAGCTATTGTTCAAGCCGCACAAGCTGAGGGTCTAAACTTATTACCCGTAACAGCATTTAACTCGATTACCGGTTCAGGTATTGAAGCTGAAGTAGCGGGTCAAAAAGTACAAATTGGTGCAGACCGTTATATGCATCAACTTGGTTTAGATACCAACTCATTCCAAGCAATTGCTGCTCAACTGGGTGAAGAAGGTAAAACGCCGCTTTATGTCGCCATTGATCAGAAACTTGCTGCAATTATTGCCGTGGCAGACCCAATTAAAGAAACAACCTATGCTGCGATTAAGGCCTTACATCAATTAGGTCTAAAAGTTGCCATGATTACAGGGGACAACCGTCATACAGCGCAAGCGATTGCGAAAAAACTTAATATTGATGAAGTTGTGGCGGAGGTCTTACCCGAAGGCAAAGTGGACACCGTTCGTCAACTGCAAAAACAATATGGTCGTTTGGCTTTTGTAGGTGATGGCATTAACGATGCACCAGCCTTGGCGCAAGCAGATGTCGGCTTAGCGATTGGTACCGGAACAGATGTTGCCATTGAAGCTGCCGATGTTGTGTTGATGTCAGGTAGTTTAAAAGGCGTACCTAATGCAATTGCGTTAAGTAAAGCCACCATGCGAAACATACGTCAAAACCTGTTCTGGGCATTTGTATATAACGTTGCACTTATTCCAATTGCGGCAGGTGCGTTATATCCAGCATTTGGTATATTACTCTCGCCAATGTTTGCAGCAGGAGCGATGGCACTTTCTTCAGTCTTTGTTTTAGGAAATGCATTACGCTTAAAACGTTTCCATGCGCCAGTACAGTAAGCGTGCTGAAAATCAACTTTTGGTTTAAGATCAAGACAGCAGGTCTTAAACCAAATTTAATATTTGAGGTGTGAGATGAATATCGGTCAGGCATCCAAACAGTCTGGTATTTCAGCGAAAATGATTCGCTACTATGAAGAAATCGGTTTACTTGAAGCCGCTCAGCGTTCTGCTTCGGGCTATCGTATTTACTCAGAAACTGACCTGAAGACTTTAAACTTCTTAAAACATGCCAGAGAGTTGGGTTTCTCATCCGAACAAATGAAAGAGCTGATTTCGCTTTGGAAAAATACCGATCGGCATAGTGCAGAGGTGAAAGCCTTAACTGTAAAACATATTGCTGAATTAAAACAAAAAATTGCACATTTACAAGAAATGGTTAATATTTTGCAGACATCAGCCGATGATTGCTGTGGTAACCAGCAAGCTTCTTGTGCCATCTTAGATCACATTGAAAAAGGTGTGGGTGTAAGCTAAATCTCATTAAAATAAAAAAAGGAAAAATCATGGCTTATACAGCTTCTTGCCTTTGTAATGGGATTCAACTCAGTATTAATTCCGAATTAGAACCCATCATGGTTTGTCATTGTACGCAATGCCAAAAGGCACAAGGTGCTGCTTTTGCTGCCATTACGCAAGTACAGAAAAGTGATTTGAATATTGTGCAGGGAGAAAACCTGTTACAGGCTTATTTTGCGTCTTCCAATAAAAAGAGGGTGTTCTGTAAAACTTGTGGTTCACCTGTCTGGAGTGAACGTTTAGATAAACCCGACGTGGTGCGTTTAAGGGTGGGGCTCATTAATGAAGAAATATCGACATCTGTAATTTCTCATGCTTTTGTGTCTTCAAAAGTGAAGTGGTATCCAATTTGCGATAGTGCTCGCCAATATCAAAATGGGTTAGAAAACCCTTAAATATTAAGGTTGGATCATATTTTATTCATTTGTAAAAAAACGTGAACAAGACTAGCCATGAATAAATAATGTGCTATAACTGTACTTAAGGTAATCGTAATATCTCCTCGATCCACAGGGAAACTTGGGACAGGGCAAAAGATACGATAAGACCTTACATATAGCTAGCAAAGAGCATGTAAGAGATGGATAGACACAAATCTTAGATTGCTCACCGTTGCAGAAAAGCCCGTGAAACGGGCTTTTTTAATGTCTGTACTTTTAAGTAAGAATATTATTGAAGCATCTTAGTTGAAAACTGCAGTAATACGATGCTAACGAACATAGAGGGGTGATCTTTGATAAGAATAAGCTATGCCTAATAACGAAAATAAAATCACAGTGACTGTTACAGTTTGAGATTGAAAGAAAAATATGAATATCATTGCCGATAGGGCAACATAGATCAGAAGTAAATTGTTAAGCATATAAAAGTTTAAATAAGGTCTAATTTCATCTCATACCATTTTTCACCGCCACGATCCGAGTCTGAAACCTGCATGTACTCAAAACCAAATTTTTGATACAGCTTGATATACTGTTCCTTACACATTAAATAAATTGCCTGCTTTTCTAATTGTTTTGCTTTATGAATGAATTCATTCATTAAGACTGATGAGTAGCCTTGCCCTTGATATGTGGGATCAACCACGACAGACATAATGACCATATTGAGTGCATCATCTACATGACCAATTAATTCCTTAAAATTTTCATCTGACATCACCACATTTTGGGCACAACCACTGTTAATAAAACCAATAATCTTATTTTTAACTTCAAGTACAAGAAAACCTTGAGGATATTGTTCAGCTCTAATTTTAATTTTTTCTTTGGTTGCAGCTTCATCTTTTGCATAAGAAGCACTTTCAATCTCATAACAACGTTCAATATCCTGTGGTTTAACCTGTCTTATTACGAAATCCATGAATTTTCTCTTGGAAAATAAAAAGGCATATTAAATGAATTTTTAAGTGTATATACTGCATTTTTATCACTATAAAAATGAATTTTATGCATGGCTTACCGCATGGTTTTGACCTTAACCTGCTTCTTGTATTTAATGCCTTATACCAGCATAAAAATGTTGCCAAAGCAGCAGAAACTTTATTTATTAGTCCTTCTGCTTTTAGCCATGCATTAAATAGATTAAGAGATACTTTGCAAGACCCATTGTTTGTACGCATGAATGGGGAAATGAAACCAACAAAAAAATCGGAAGAGATTGCCCCCTCGATTTCTAACTGCTTAAGCACACTCTCACAAAATTTATTTAAAAATAGTGATTTTGATTATACAACCAGCGATTATGAATTTGTGATTGCAGCAACGGAATATACAGCTTTTAGTGTCATGCCTTTGTTGGTTAAACATTTGAGAACAATTGCACCTAATATCAAAATAAAAATTATTTCTGAAAATAAGCAGTGTTTAATTGATGAGTTAATGCTTGGAAAAATTGATTTTGTGATTGGCTATTCCGAACTGAGTGAGGGAAGTCCAAATCATCTAGAAGTGTTTCAGTGTTTTGCAGATAGGTATGTGGTGATTGCTCCTAAAAATGTATACCAAAGCATGAATCTAGAATCGTTTATATCAGCCCAGCATATTCGGGTCAGTTCGTGGAATGAGCATTATGGCGTGATCGATCAATCCTTAAAAAAAATGGGCATCCGCCGTCAAATTTGTGTTGAAGTACCTCACGTCATGCTTGCCCCTTATATGATGCAATCTGCTGAATTAATTGTGACTTTACCTTTAAAAGCTGTTGATGCAATTAAGAAAAATCATGAAATTGATATATTTGAGTTGCCTTTTTCTGTTCCTGAGTATCAAGTGAATGTGTATAGTGTTGAAAAAAGTAAATTAAAAGCCTGTCAGAACTGGTTGGTGGATGAAATTTTGTCATTGTTTTAATTAAAGTATAAAGCCCTTTGACTTATCTTTTCGTCAAACTCTTCTCCTCCTTTATGAGACTTCGTAGATTTTTACTTTATAAAATAAAACTCTGAAGAAATAATAAAATATTTTAAACATACAGACTATTCTGTAT